>Ga0114918_10000256_pt1 | contig 44289 bp, 62 predicted proteins | sample LantaG_FD_87015 | JGI IMG/M metagenome (GOLD analysis project Ga0114918, IMG submission 87015) | Deep subsurface microbial communities from Baltic Sea to uncover new lineages of life (NeLLi) - Landsort_02402 metaG | ecosystem: Environmental > Aquatic > Marine > Oceanic > Sediment | place... | reverse complement strand
GTGACCCGCAACGGCACGGAGCAGTCCAGGGCCTGATTCGTAAGGAAGAGTGTGCCCGCCAGAGTAACTTCACCGACCGCAGTCAAAGTACCGGCCAAAATCAATGTGCTCGCAGCCGCGATGTCCATAGTCCCAGAAATGGTAATGGTACCGATGGTAAATCTGCCGCTCGTCACCACAACGTTGCCGGTGATGTCAGCCGCGCAGGTCGGATTGGCTGCCGCATTATTGACCGTCACATTCCCGATTGCCGCGCCGTTCAGGAAACTGGAAATCATCGGACTTACGGCGTTGGTAATTGAAAAATGAAACGTGCCCGTGGTCGGCCGGTTTGTGTTTGGCGCGGTGCCGGAGGCTGAGCCAAGCGTGGACGTGGCGTCTGGATAGTTCCCCGACCCCATCGCCGCGCCGCCCGCAACGAGACGCCAATTGTTTCCAGCGCCGCCGTTCTGAAAGTCACCGTCGCCGTCTTCGTTCGTCCAATAGGCTGCAACGACAGAAGCGCCCATCAGAGCACCTCCTCCGCTTCCACCGCTTCCACGGCCACGTTCGCCTCGTCAACCGCCACCACGGATACGCGAACGAGAATCCGGTTCTGCTGCTTGGCCGCAGGAACGGGAAGTACGAAACTCGTCAACGTCTTTTCCGTCCCATCCGCGAAGCGCACGACGACGGTTCCCGTCCCGCTCTTGGTTGTGTCGAGTACCGTCCAACCCTTGTGCCCGATAGGGTCGGCCGTTCCCATGACCAGGGCCGCAACAGGTTTCGTCAAAGTGATGCCTGCAGTAAACTTAGTAGAAGATCGCATGGTCAAAACTCCTTACGCCAGTTTTCGCTTCACCGTGAAGGCGCCTGTAGCGGTGGCCCATCCACCGGCCGGAAGCGTTACGCGCCCGACGGTTACTCCTGCGAGTACGAGACTAGCCCCTTCATGTTCCCGGCACTATTGACGATGTCTAGCCCTTTGCCAGCGGCTAGGCACCGCCCCAACTCGCGGGCTTGGACGGGCGATAGGATCGCCCGGCCGGTGGCCGCCAAGTCCCACGACGCGAACGGCGTGGCGTCGGTGTCTTGGATCGTGATGGTGCCGGGCGCGCTCAAGGACAGATTGGCTTCGTGGATGCAAACGGTTTTGCCGGCCGCCAAGGCCGCGACGTTTACAGTGCCCGCCCCTGTCTGATTGACGGCCATGGGGACCTGGGCCGCGCCGCCGCCGCCGGACGGGATTGCAGAGGAACCAGACATAACGGTATCTCCAAGTGTGTGTTGCAGGCTACCACGCCTGAACGAAAACGCCGGTTAGGTTGGCCCCGCCGGCGACTCGTTTGACCTCGATCGTCTGTTTCACATCCACGTTATCGTCCGACAGGATGGACGACTCAGGCAGACGACACCACGGGCCTTTGTCATACCGATAGAACCCCGGTGCGCTGCCCTCGTTGACGATGCGAACGTGCGAACAGATCGCCCCGGTCGGCCGAAGGTCGATCGTCGGTACGACGATGTCCGACGTGGACGCCAGGGCCGTTTCGCCAGAGGTCAACATAGCATCCCCTTTCGTTGCGGTGATGACAAGGCCCGTCGCCGCCTACGGCGTCGGTGGCGGGGTCGCGTTCTTGTCCGCGATTCCCTGTCCGATGTTGTACGTCCCGGCCAGGCCGGCCACGGCCGCCAGGGCCGCGGGCAAAACAATCTCGGCCAGATCAGGCCGTACGATCAGGGCGACCACACAGACCGCCACGATCGCCAGGACGCCCAAGATCGTCACGCTCGCCTTTTTGCTGCCAAACAGTTCCGCGATCATATCAACCTCCGTCGCTGTCTGCCCGTTCGGGCGCCGTTCGGGTGCCGGCCGGTTACGCCAGGGCCAGCGTCTTGATAATCCGGGCCGCGTCCAGACCGCCCTCGACAAGCCCCCGGATCACGTCGGGGATCATGCCGATGCGGCCCAGGTCGGACACGATGGTACTCAGGTTTTCCGGCGTCAACACGGGCACAAACACCGGCAGGTCCGGCGCGTCGGTGCTGACGGCGTCCAGGGGGTCAACGGGGGCAGCCACGCCGCCGCCGGCAAGGCGGACGGCCTGCGCGGCCAAGGCGTACTCGGCCGCGGCACGGATCAATCGCTCGTTGGGGTCCATCAGGTTCGCTCCCTTCGTCTAAGGCGACGGCGCGGCCGTCGCGGGTTCAGGGGCCGGCCCCAACGCCGGAACGGCCAACGTCGGGGCCGGCAGCAGGTCGGTCGCTGTTCTGGTCAACGCGGCGATTTCCGGTTCGCGGACCACAAGCCCGCGCAGCCACGTTTCCAGCCAGGTGTATGAGTTCAAGACTTCACTCGTTTTCTCGCCCAGGCGTATGATGCGGGCCGCCATGTTTTGCCGTTCCTGAAATTGCGAATCAAACCGGGCCATGTTCGCCGCAAAGTCCGCCCGCTTCTGTTTCCACGCCTGTACCCGCTCCATGGCCTTCGCGATCGGCACGTTACCCGTGGCGTCGGCGTTCATGGCGAGGCTTGCTTGCAGGGCCGCGTCGAGTTCCGTCTCTTTTTGCGTCCGGATGAAGTCGGTCACGATCCCATGGTATTGCTTCATCTCCACGGAATACTGTATCACGGCCGCCAGTTGAAGGTCCTGGCTTCGCTGGTGGACCTCTGCGGCGCAGCCGGCAAAGCACCCCGTCAGCAGAACCGCCAAGACAACAACGATCGTCGCTCGCATGGCATCGCCCCTTTCGTCGTTCCGTTGCGTATCCCCACGACCGCCACACTAGAGATCGCACATAGCGTCCAGTTTTCCAATGACCTTATCGACCTTGCTAGATACGCCGTCGATTTTGGTTTCAACCGAGCGCAGCCAAAGAAGCCGCTGATCCAGCGTCTTATCCGTGGCCGCCAAGCGAACGTCGATCTCGGCGCATCTTGTCTTGATTTCATCAACCGTTGCAACCTGGTCACGGCCGAGGCGAATGACCCGCAGGCCGATCCACGCCAGGTATGGAATCAGGACCATTTGAGCGATTGGCAAAAGGGTTTGTGCTGCGGTGTCGGCGTCTTTCCAGACCTCGACGATCGCCATGCCTGCTGTCCCTTCTCTCGGCCACCGTGGCCATCCTATCTGCCCACGCACACAGGTTGCAAGGGAAAAGCAGCAAAAACTATGATCGAGGTCGGCGGTGTCGGTTCCAGGGGTAGCCCCAGGGGATTTTGGGCGATTGGGCTACATGGACCACCGTACGGCCGCACCCGCCCCCTGCCGCCTTGATGAGTATCCCCAGGGCGGCCCGCGCCGCCCGGATCGCCGCGGGCTTTGTCCGAAACGGCGGGCTTTGGGCCACGATGAATCGGTTGGAAGAATGTAACCGCCAGAATCACCGCTCGCCCTCGGCCTCGCTGTCCCTAAAAACTTGCAGGTATGCGTTCATGTGTTCACAACTCCTTCCTTATCCAGGATCGCCTTTACGTCGGCCCATGACCGTACAACTTCGGCAACGGCCCCTGCCGCCCTGTACTGCCCAAGGACGTGCGATTGCAGGGGCGTGGCATTCTCGCCGTCCCGCTTGACCTCAAAGAAGAAGCAAACCGCGCGGCGTGTCTCGCCGGGGCGGGCCAGGAAGAAAATGTCCGGCTCGCCCCGGCGACGGGCTGTGCCCATTGTCTTACGGACCTGACTAAACGGGATCGCTTTCAGGTGCCGCAGGATCGTCGCCGTTCGGCCCGCTTCCAGCACTCTTGTCGTCGGTCGGCTGCACATAAAATCCCTTTAGCCCGGCAACCTTGCCGAAGTCCTCTTGCCCCCGCATGCGCCGCCTGTTCGCAACCGTGATCGGCTCGCCCTCGTTTCGTAGCCGTACCCGCAGCAGGGCCACAGGCCCCTTGAGCGTTTCGTGTGGGGCCGTGATCTCGACGCCGCCGGCAACCGCGACGGGCACGAAATACCCCGTGTCCGCGGCCGGCATCTTGGGCAAGACGTCGATCGTAAAAAACGCCCCTTCCGGCTCAAGCCGTTCGCGTTGCAAGATCACCGCCGCGGCCTCGATCGCTTCGGGCGGGGCTTCCATCTTGGCATCAATGTCAAACCATATCAATGCAACGTCGCCGCCCCCCGGCGGGCGGGCCTCGCAATGCGTCACGATCACGTCCATGTCCAGGGCCGCCCCCGGCAGCCGCAAGACCACAGATGTCGGGGCCACGCTCGCGGGCGACGGGGCGGCGGGCTTCGGAGTTCGTTTCGCCATGACCTTCGGCTCCTTGGTTGGGGGGATCACCCCTTCTTGCCGCCATGACGTTCCGCAATTTCGGCACGTCACCAGCGGGCGACCTTTTATTTGCATGCGTCGTGGCAACACCCAGGCCGGCCGGCATCCGACGTGGCCGCAAGACGGGCAAGGGTCGCCGGTACGGTAGTATTCGGCCATGCTTATGTCTTTTCGATTCGGACGCTGGCGCCCAAAAGCCAAACCCCGGCTCATATCAGCCCCAGGGCAACCCGCGGCAAGATCGCGGCCCCGCGGGAAAGCCGGATCGTTACGGTACAACTGGCCATCCCCCGCCGCACGTCCGCGGCCGTGACCTTGACGTCTTGCGATATTTTAGTCATAGTGTTGCACCCTTCTAGCCAACCGCCAGGGCCGGGGCCGCCAGGGCCGGGGCCGGCAGAGAACCCGGACGCGCCTTGCGAACCGCGGATAACGCCGCTTCCCGTCGCATGACGGGCACCGCTCCGGATCGTCGGCGTGCCCGATCCACGCCCATACCGCCCCGCACAAAGGGCACGTCCGTTCTTGCCGGCTCACTTCTTCCATGGCCGCCCCTCGATCTTCGCGGCCGCCTGCCGAATCGCCGTCTCGGCCCGATCCAGGGCCGCCACCATGGCCGGCTCGTTCATGGCGACGTTGGCGGATTCAACTTCCTCGGCTTTGCGTTTGAGCACCACAACGCGGCTGAACCGCTCGCGGTACGCCATCGCCATCATGGCCGGGTTTTGGTAGGCCGCCATCACGCCTCCTGTCTGTCAATGTCATTGATGTATTTGTGTGCGTCCGCCAGGCTCGTCCCTTTCAGCAGCAAACCGCGGACGTGGATCGTTGTGGGGCCGCTGTACCGCCATGCCCGGCCGGTCCAGCAATACGCGCTTGCGCGGTGAAACCGCGTCCCTTCGATCTCGTCAACGTCAAAAAGAATCGTCCACTTATCACCCGGCAAAGGCGGCCCCGCCCCAGGCTGCCCGCAGAACGGGCCGCCTATGACGGGCGTGTGATCCTTGCCGTCGATGTTGTTTGCCATGTTCAACCGTTAAAACCGCTCTGTGCCAAGCCACAAGGCCAAGGCCCCGTCCAAGGCCGCCGCGCGGCGGTCCAAATCCGACCGACACGTTTTCGTTGCACCACCGCCAGCCTCGCGAAAATCACGTTCCGCCCGCCGGTACGCGATCGCTCGCCGCACAATGTCCAGGCCCAGCAACCCATTTGCTTTCCCCAGGGCGGCCGCGGCCAGCGTCACGGCCGCCTGCGCGGCTTCCATCCTCGCGATCAAGTCGCCCGGCTCGACGGGCCGCTTTGCTTGCAGGGCCGCCGCGCATGCTTCAAGCGCACCGCGCAACTCGCCGGCCTCGGCCGCCAGCCGATCCGCCCGGCACCCCTCGCACCGATCGCGGCGGAAGGCGTTTCGCCCGCAGTCGGGGCAAGCGATCACCGGCTGTTGCCGCGCCACGTCCATCGCCCGCTTGTCGGCCAGCCGTTCGGCCGTGAACATGCGTCCAGGGCAGCCACGACCGCTGCCGCTGGTGGCCTCACCGCTACACTCGACCCCCTTTTCCAGGGCTTCAGTGTGCGACAAAGGGATTTCGTCACGGTTCCCGCACACGCCACAAACGACCTCGGCGTACTGTGACCCCGGCACTACAGAGCGGGGCGTCCGAGACGCCCCGCCGGCGGCATCGCCCGGCCCCGTAGGCTTGCCCGTACGGTCCGCGGGCCCGCCAGCCCCTGCCGTACCCCTCGGCTCGATCCCCTTGCCGCCTACCTCAACCGCTTCGCTTCGCTCGTCCATGACCCGCTCCCTTTCGCTTTGTGTCCGGGGCGATCCGTAGCCCCACGATCCCCAACATTTCCGCGATCGCCGCCCCCTTGGTGTCTCGAACGCCCCGTAAGAAGTCCCAGGCGATCCGCCACGATAGCGTGGTCTGTTGCTTGGCCAGCCAGTATTTAGATTTGCCAATGGTTACAAGGCGGGCCGCGATCAAGTCCCGCGGGTGCGGGTCTTGTTTGGCCGGCGTACGTTTGCGATTCGGACCTCGGCAACACCCGGTCATTTTTGCCCCTTCGCTTTGCCCGCCCGTTTGTAGTCTAGCACAGAAATGGCGGAGCACAACAACGAAATCCCTAAATGCCATCGTCCAGGGGCACGCTCCGAGCGCTCCGGGCGCGGCAGATTATCAGCCGCTCCCTCGCTCGCGTGATCCCGACGTAAAACAGGCGGATTGGGCCGTCCCGCAACGCGCGATCTCCCGCGTCCCATTCTCGCATCCCGGCCGGCGACAGGTCGGGGAACAAAATCACCGTGTCGGCCTCGCCGCCTTTGTATGAATGTATCGTGCCGACAAACAACTGTCCAATTCCGGCCGGCCTGACGCCCCATCCGGTCGCTTCCCGCAAGGCCGTCGCCCCTCGCATGGCGGCCACACGGACGGGATACTCGGCCCGCGGCCGCATCGAGGCCAGCACCCGCGAAAGCCACCACTCGAGGACGGCCGACAAAGGCACGTCCTCGCCAAAGGCCCGATCGGCGAACATGCCCCGCAATGTATCAACTATGCCAGATGCAAATATCACAGACAGGGCCGCGTCCGTGGCCGGGGCGTCCGGGGCGGCCGACGCCAGCCGGGTTTTGCCGCCCCGGATCAACAACCCCTTGGCCGTCAACACGGACGCCCACGCGCGAACGTCACCCATCGTCCACCGCCGCGCGTCGCTCGCCGGGTCCTCGGCCAAGAACGCCGACACCCGATCGGCCATCGACACGCCGCGGCCCCGGTGTAAGGGGTTCCAGTCGCCCCGCCGCGTACGCCAGGGGTTTGAGAACGGCAGCCCGGCCCTTCGCAACAAGGTAATCATGGGCGAAAGTAAATAGGCGCACGACGCGGCGATCATCACCTTCTTGCCGCGGGCCAAGTCGGCCTCGGCCAGCCGCAGGGCCTCGGCCGGCTCTGTCCAGTCGGCCCCGCAGAACTCCACGGCCCCGTCGGCGTCCCGCGGCAGATACTCAATCGGCCGGTACGTCGTCAGGTTCCGAATCCACCGCATCGCGTAGGCGTGAACGGCCCGCGGAACGCGATACGATTGCTTCAATATACTTCGATGGGATTCCGGCACGTCCGGGTCAACGAATATCTCCGGGTGTGCCCCCCGCCAAACGTACAGGGCCTGCCATGGGTCGCCCGTCACCATGAGGCACCCGGCGGTGCGGCCCCATTTTTTCAGCAGGCCGAACTCCAAGGCCGAATGATCCTGCGTTTCGTCCGCGATAATCACCTGAGGGCCGCCGGGTGCGGTATCAATAAACTTGTATGCGTCCTCGATCAGGTCCGTAAAGTCCAGGGAGTCGGTTTCGGCCTTGAATTCCTCCCACTTCGCCGCGTAGTCTCGCACCGTCGCCGGCCACGCTTCCCGCGGCACCATCCGGGTTCGCAGAAGGTTGTACGCCATCGCGGCCTCGTCGCCGCGGAACGCATCCATGTCCATCTTGAAATCCCATGCCGGTTCGTCCACGTCCACTCGCCCGGCGGTCTGCTGAAAGTCTCGGTGCCGCTTGTTCCAGTCCTCTAGCAAAGCCTCTGCGATGTTCGGCCGGCCGACGGCGCGGAACGCGAAACTGTGTAGGGTCCCCACGGCGTCCCGCGGGATCGGCATGTCCCGCCCCGCGGCCTCGGCCGCGGCCGTCCGGGTCAGGCTGCACACCATCACCGGCGATCGCACCGCTCCGTCGCTGCCGCAGTCCATCCCCAGGTCGTCAACGACGGCCCGAACCTGTCGGGCCAGCCACGTTGTTTTACCCGTACCGGGCGGACCGAGTTTAATAAACATGCCTTCATACTTACCCATCCCATGCCACCTTTGCGTTGTACCGTTCCACGGCGGCCCGTAGCCCGATCGTCAACACTACCGCCCGCCCACGTTCGATCGCGGTGTATGGTTCGGTGTTGTTGTCGGGCCGCCCCAGCCGTACCGGATCGCGGCGCAGACAGAGATCGTCCATCGCCGCCACGACGTCAGCCACAACGGACGCCGGCCCGCGGGCGTCTAACTCGGTCGCCAACCTGTCTAGGAATTCCCGGCTCATATCTATCTCCTTTTGTCGCTCGCTGCTCTGTAGATCACGCCAGCCTCACTCCACCAACCCGACGGCCGCGAACCGCTTGCCCAGGTCGCCGTCTCGCCAGGCCAGGAACGCCTCCACCGCGTCAGGAAAGCCATGGTGCAGGCGTTCCATGTTGTCTTCGTCCGCCAAGCAGATCACCTCGGCGAGCACCGCCTGGAAATGGCTGTGCATCATATATTGCCATTTCAACACCCACTTTTCACCGGCCGTCCAGCCGTCGCTCTCTAGCGCTTGCTGTACCAGTTTCTGCGGCGTGCACATTGTCATCTCCCTTAGTCAATGAGTTTTGCCCTAGTCCTTCCATGCCATGATCGCCTTTTTGCCCGTGCGCTTTATGCACCGCCGAGTCGGCCTCGGCGGGTACAGCCGCTGTCGGCACCGCGGGCAGCAGTTTCCGAGGCGCCCGCAAATCCATCCGAGGGCGCGGGCCACGCAGGGGGCGCTTCGCCACCACGACACGCGGCCTGAGTCAACGGTCGGCCCCCGCCGGCCGCACCACGGGCAGACGACCGTGTAACGGTATCCTTCCCGCTCGACGGGCACCCCGTCGCGGGTGTGTGTTCTGTGGCAGGTTTTCCGGCTATCTGCCACGTCGCCCACCTTTCCGCCGGCGCCGGCCGCCGGCCCTTGTCTTGCCGATCGCCGCCCTGGCCCGGCCGTCGGCCTTCGCTTTGCCGATCGCCGCCCCCAAGGCAGCGTGCGTTTTTAACTCGACCGCCCCGGCCGCTACCGCCCTGGCTCGCACCCCGGCCGTCAGATCGTAGTGCGGGATGCTGTGGTGGGGCAGCCCCTGATACCAGGAATGCCGAAGCCCGATCCGGGCCGCAAACGCATGGAGTTCTTTTGGTGTATCCGCGAGTAGGTGGCACGACTCCGGCCATGGCCATCGCTTGCTGCGCGGGCACATCACCAGCGGGTCAACGTACACGCCCATGGCCGACCCCTTCCACAAAGTCGATTTTTACCTGCCGCCACACTCGCACTTGCCGGCGTGACAGCCGAGTTGAAGTTCCGAATACCGCCGCCGCAACCTCGCCACTGAAACTGTCCGTGACGATGTGTAGATCGCCACCGCAGCCACTCCATCGGTGGTCGTACCACGCGCCGGCTTCGTCCGTCCGTGTAACTTCGACTTCCTCAAACTCCATTCTTAGCATTATGACTCTACCTTTCCGGCCGGCTCGACGACAACCACCAACCCGCGGCTGACGCCCGTGATCCGGCCACCTTCCCGGCCCCCCAGGGCGTTCAAGTTCAGCCGCCCCCGCCAGTACCCGTCTACCACCATGACCCGGCCCTTGTCGAACCGATCGCCCTTGGCGTTGTAAAGCGTTCGCGCGAGGATCACCCGTTTGTCGATGTATTCGTGCAACTTCATGTCTTGTTCCTTTTGCCCTGGTTCTTCGCTCTCGGTTTTTCAAACCCGCCGCCGTCCGGGTTGTTGACCAGCCCGCCGCACATATCCATCAGGGTTGAACACAGATCGCCCGTGTCCAGCCCGTCGCCCTTGCCGTACCGCCCGGCCTCGACATCGGCCGCGACCGTCCGCAGCCGCTGGGCCCACCGCCGCTGTCGATCGCTCATGGCCTGCACCCCCGCCCTCGGGCTGGACGTTTTCGGGTATAACGCGCGCAAACACCGGGCACCCCACAAGGCGCGTTTCGCGCGGATTCGTGCAAGATTTCCGCACCCCTTGTCAAAGCAGGCAGGATAGGCGATTTGCGATATTGACGCCGGCGAATATGTTTTACCGTGTTTTCGCGTGTTTTAGCCGAGGCCCGCATCGTAAGTCCTTGCCCACAAAGGATGTTTTACTGTTTTAGCCGTTTTACACCTGTTATTTTTTTTTGGGGCCACCTGTTTTTTCCTACGCGTAGGGGCTAAAACGGATCGGGCGGCCCGTCGTCGGCCTCGGCCGCCCCGCCCCCCGCCGTACCCGTGGCCCCCACCGTGGGGCCGCCCTCGGGTGAATCGTCCAGGTCCGGGGTAGTGCGGCGCAGGGCGTCCATCGGGGCGTGCCAGTAAGACCGCGTCAACGTCTCGCCGTCCACCCGACACCCCACCACTCGCCGGCAGAACCCCACCAGCCGCATCCGATCCCAAAGTTCCTCGTCTCGCAGGCCCTTTTGCAGCAGGGACACTTGCAGAAAACGCATGAAGGTCGGCACATAAATGTAAACCTCGCCCGCCTCAATGAACGGGTCAGAGTTCCGCAGGGCGTTCTTTTTGCCGTCGTTGCCGGTGTGGACGGCCGATCGCCGTAGATACTGGCCCAGCCACTCCAAGGTTTGCTCCCCGCGGTTCGCTTCCTCGTTCGGGACAAACTCCGCGATCCGGGCGAGTAGTTGGCAGATCGTGTGCCAGTCCTTGCGTTTGATTTCCTTCACCACCACGCCGCAGGCGTCGTAAAAGATTGTCCGCATGGTATTGACATTAAACAACGCTGACGAGTTCCCAACAAGAACCTCGCGCCCCCCTTGCAGGACCATACTGTAAAGGGTGCGGCCCGGCTCGTTGCCGTGTTGTATCCACCGCACCATCGGAACCTGTATCCCTTTGGCGATTGTGGCCAGCCACGCCCGGCGTTGATCCGGCGTGATCCCATTGTCGGCCGCCGCCGCCATCGGGCCGCCCGCCGGCCCGACAGCCGGCCCGGCGATGGGCCCACCGCCGGTTGGCAGGGGGGACTCGTTGAGAACCCGGTTCAGGGCGTCGGTTGATTGCAGCGACGTTCGCGCCTTGGCCAGCGTCCGCATGATGTAGTCTTGTCGCAGGGCCTTTTGCACGTTTTCGCCGTGGTCCCGCCGCCACGCGAGGATCAGGTCTGTGATCTCCTGGTCGGTCCAGCCGGCCGCGGCCGCGATGTTGGCCAGGGCCATATCGTATGCTGATGCGCTTTGATCTTGAAAGTCCTTCCGTTTTCGGCCCCACGTCGCCGCGAACTTCGGATCGTTTTGTATCATGGCGGCCAGTTTGGTAGCCGGCGGAGACGCCCCGGCCGCCAGGGCCACGGGTTGCACTTCGGCCACGGCGACCGTTACCCGGTCCGGTTCGAGTTCCTCGGGCACAAGGTACATATCAAAATCAGAAGGGTTATACCGGGCGGGGTTGGCCGCCAAGGGAATCATCGTGACAGGGACGGGGGCCGCGGGGTCCTTGACGTTGGCGGTTCCCGGTATGCGCAGGACGCGGGCCAGATCACCCACGGGGTCGGCGTCCCATCCGTGAACCTTGGCCGTCGCCCGTAGCGTTGCAACCCATCGTCGGGACAGGGCCGCGGCCTCGGCCCGCTCGCCGGCCGAGTCGAACACCCACGGCTCGCGGAACAGCCAATAGGCTTGCAACCCGTGGCCGCTCCGCACAATCGCGGACGGCGGCAGGCCCATCCGGTCCAGCAAGCCCAGGGCCGCCGCTTCATCCGGCGGCAGGTTCAATTTCTTATGGGCCGGGTGCAATACGTCAAGGTCGGCCCATAGGGCGCAGATCGCCGCCACGTCCTCGGCCCGGCCCCGGCCGGACGTGGGCGGGGCGGCGAACACCCCCATACCGATGTATACATTTTGCCCCTCGGCCGCGGCTCGCATTGCCCAGGTGGCTACATTGTCGGCCGTCTGGTGGAACGCTGACGCTTGGCTAGGGTGCGCCCACGTTGCAACGTACAGCCCGGCGTCCAGGGCGTCCCCGAACACCGTGACCGCAAATCGTTTTGCTTCGGACGGGTCCATAGGGGCTTGCTCCGGGGCAAGTTGTTGGTGGTATGCTCATGGCTGCTTACCTCTATCCGGTTTGCTGGCCCCGGCGGGGCGGGCCGCTTACGCATTGTCGCCCGCCCCGCCGGCCGCGCCTACGCCTCGGCTTCGGCGCCGGTCATGCTGTAGTCGGCGGCCGTCACCGGGACATTGGCGATCAAGGGGCTGACCTCTGCGACAAGGGCGGCGATCGCCCGCAGTTGGCCGTCGTCGAGTTGGGCTGCCACGTCGAGTTTGGCGCGGCAGAACTTGATCCCCGCCCGGTTGGAATCTTGCACCAGGGCGAACCGCGTGACGACGCCGAAGAAGGGCAGGCCCAACTGGCCGCCCAGGTTCAGCAGGTAGTGGCGAGTCGCCTTGAGGCTCGTTGGCGGCATCGGCACGACGTACGGCAGACGGTTCGAGGCCAACAGGACGAACAACCTATTGACCTCTTTGCATGCCTGCCCGCCGCCGCCCTTAAGCGACGTCTTGAATCGGCTGTTGGGGCATCGGGCGCAGGCGTACGCCTGTTTGTCTTTGTCCCACACGGCCGCCCGCACGCCTTCGTCGTAGATCGCAGGGCTGCCGCGGCCCCACACGCAATCGTCAGACGTGCAGTCAGGGGGCGTCGGCCCGCCACCTTCCCCGAACGGCTCGCGCCAGTAGGTCCGAACGCTGCCGTGGTGAATGATGATCCCGGCGAAGGACTCGGCCAGCCTTGGCCCGGCGATCGTGGGGATCGTCCACGCTTGCTGCCCGCCGGCGGGGATCGTGACGCGGTCGAGATCGAGGAAGTTGATACCCGCCGCCCCGCTGTTCATCTGGATGATTTTGGCCACCTGCCCAACCGCGCCTTGCAGGGCGAGAAACCGCTCCCCGCCGATTTCGGGGTTGCAGGCGATCGTCATTGCCCCCGCCTCGGCCGGGGCGGCCGCCTCGGCCGGGGTAGTCGGGGCCTTAGCCGGGGCCTCGGCCGGGGCCGGTGTCATACCCATGGCCGCAAAAGTCTCAGCCGCGGCCACCGCCTCGGGCGTTACCGCCCCGGCCTTGGGGGCCGGTGCCGCGGCCGTCGCGGGCTTGGTTCCATTCTTCGACTTTCCCATTGGGTCAACTCCTTACAACATGGCTCCATGTTTGCGGCGGGCTACCGTTAGCCCGCTTTGCGCGCTCCCAGGCTTACGTTTGCGACCACCTCGACGATGGTCGCCAGGGTCGCCGGCAGGATTGGCAGGCCGTCGGTGCCCTTTTGAAACTCTCGGATATATGCGGCGAACTGCTGGCCGTTGTGGCGTTTCTCGACCAGGAACGCCGTGGCCGGGTCGCCCTCAAGTGCCGCTCGCAGGATTGCTGAGTCACAGCCCTCGCGGTATTTGGGCCACAGGTCCGTACGCTGGAACAGGCACAGGCCGTCCACGGTTATGTTCTGGACGCCGTACAGGGCAAACCCTTCCAGCACCCGCTCGCCCAGGGCCGCGAGTTCGCCGTCCATGGTCTTGATTTGGGCGGCGATCGCGTCTCGCTTTTTCTTTGCAGTAACGTACATGCGTGCCGCTTCCAGCGTCGGCCCGCCCAGGCCGGTGCAAGGCGGGTCCGTGACGGGGGCTGTGGCCGCGGCCGCGGCCTTGGGCTTGGGCCTGGCCTTAGCCTTGGGCTTGGCCGGGGTTTTGGACTGGCGCCGTCGTTTCGGTTTTCGTTCACGCTTTGGCTTGGCCATCGTTTCGCTCCCTTCGCGCGGGGTAGAAAATGGCCCGTCCCGAACAGGGGGGCAGCCTGGCGATCAAGGGTGTCGCCGGGACTGTCGGGACGGGCCATTTTCTCGCCCGCTAGTGCGTAGAGTTTTGTGTATAACTGCCCCATCTTAGGCTGCCCCTGTTCGGCTACGGTATAGCATACTTCTGTGCGAGTCGTCAAGATTTTTCCCGGCCTTTTTACGATTGGCCGCCAGCCCCCCGCCCCTTGAATACCGCCAGCACGCCGTCCACCACATCTTGTTTTGCGGTCAGGCAGTCGTAAACGTATTCGTCCACGGTTCCGGCGGCCGGCAGGTGCAGGTATAGGACGCCGCGGTCTTGGCCGGGCCGGCGAATTCGCCGCTGGCTTTGCATGTAATTGCCAAGGGAAAAACCGGTCGAGTAGTAAATGCCCAGCCGCGTCCGCGTCAGATCGACGCCCTCGCTGCCCGCGTCGATCTGCACCGCCAAGACTTCCCCGCCACGGGCCACCTGCCAGTCGCTCATGCCCTGGCCGCCCGGCCTGCCCGACAACTCAAAGGCGGGCCGGTTGACTTTTTCAGCGCAGGCCCGGATCGCGTCGAGGTCCGCGTGGAACCGGCAGAACACAACGGCCGGCTCGTCGGCCGGCCAGTCGGTTAAAATGTCAATCAGGGCGTCGGCCTTGGGGTTGGACTTGAACCGGCGGATTTCGCCGCCTTCGTCCTTGGCGAAGCCGCATGCAATCTGTTGCAGCCGCAGTAGTTTTGTCAATACGTTGCTGGCCGTGACGGTGCCATCCTGTACCTGCGTGATAAACACGGCTTCCATTTCGGCATACGCCTTGGACTGATCCGAGGCCATCGTGACGGGGGTTGCCTCATGCTGGCCGGCCGGCAACTCCACTACGTCGTCGAGTTCCACGCGATCCGCGATCTCGGCCATCTTGGCCCGCAACTCATCGAGGTTTTTGTATCCGTCAATCCAGTTCTTATTCGGCCCGCTCAACACCGCGTAGCGTGCCCGAAATTGGACATAACTGTGTCCGAAGATGGACGGGTCGAGGAAATGGTACTGCGCGAAAAGGTCCAGGGGGCCGTGCGGCATCGGCGTGCCCGTAAGGCAGTATCGTTGCGGCGCCAGCGGCCCCAGGCTGCGAAGGAACCGGCTTCGCTTGCCGGTCGGGGATTTGATCCTATGGCTCTCGTCCAATACGATCATATCCCAAGGCGTCTTAACACACCACGACGCGAACGGCTCGCGGTAGACCGTATCGTAGTTGACCACGACGGCCACGGGCCGCCGATCCCGGCCGGCTCGAACCGCGCGGGCCGCGGCCTCGGTTTTGTCCTTGACGGTCATGCGGCGGACATACCGCTCGATCTCGGCCCGCGTCCCGCCCGGCGACACGATCACGGCGTTGCCTTGATTTTTGGCGAACTCGCGGGGCCATACGGGGATCACGTTCAGGGGGCAGACGATCAAGGCCCGTGGGGTTCCTTCCATGTTGGCAACTGCATCAATGACGGGCTTGGTTTTCCCCGACCCCATATCCCATTGTAAGAACGCGGCCGGCATCGTGCGAAGCATGGTGAACCCGCGGCGTTGATGGGCCCACGGTTCGCGGCGGGTCCGGGCCGGGGCCGGCAGGTCGTGGCCGTCGGATCGCATGGCGGCGTGTGCCCTTGCTCGGAGTTCCAGCACCGGGGCGAACGCCTCGGCCGCCCCGTCCAGGGCCGGCAGGTCCCGCTTGAGGTTCCGGATGGCGTGTATGGTTGCGGGGTACGACCATGCTTTGGCCGCGGCATCCCAACGTGCCCCAGGTATACGCTTAAGTGCATCCTTCCACTCGAAGGGGGCCGTTACCGCCAGCCGCCCGCGGGGTGTCAGATCAACTCGCATCGTTGTGTCCTTTCAGGGCCGCCAACTTGATCCGCCAGCCTGCCGTCCAGCCGGCGGCCCAAGTAGGGGCTATGTGGGGGATTTGCAGCCACCGCCTCACATTTCCGGGGTCGCCGTGCGGTTTGGTCAGCACGTCCGCCGGGCTGGCCATGGGCGGGGGGTTCGGAATGTACGCCGGGGCCTCGTTGTAGATCGCCGCCGCAATATCGGCCATGGCCGACGCGCTCCACGTATCGGCCCGATTAAATGCTTCCATGAGATTGTTTTCCAGCACGGCCCGCAAGAACTCGCCCGGCGGCCGGAACTCCACAAAATAGGCTTCCAGCCCCATCAGAATTGCGGGCGGCGCGTTGCCGAACGGCGGCCGCGAGTATTTCACAAACTCCATCATGGCTTCGCTCCCTTTTCCCTGGCGGCCTCGTAGGCCGCCCAAATGTCGGCAAGTTCGACATACCACACGGACCCGTCGCGCTTGTCATTGATTACGACGCCGCTTGGCGGCACGGCTATGTCGATGCCGCCAATTCGCAGACCGTCACGGCCGCGGGTCTTGACGGTCAAGGCTTCCATCTTCATCCGTAGCGTACCGGACGTTGCGCCCGGCACAAAATCGCATCTCGCCTTGATCCCGTCCAGCACCAGGGCCGGGTGTTCCTTGGCCGGCGCCTTGCGGGCGGGCCTTTTCGGTTCGCGCTTTTTCATTTTGGTTTCTCCATGAATGGTCTTACCTCAAACTGGTTTGCCCAGCACTTCACGCAAAGGTTGGTCCGGATTTCTCTCAGGGCGCTGGCTTCCTGGGTGGACGTTGGTTCATGGTTGAACATCGCCAGCGTGACGTGCCCGCAGGACGCCACACCCTTGAGCGTCCAGCCGTACCGCGTCTGGTAAAGGTGCGGCCCTTTTACCTTGGCCATTGCCCCGCTCCCTACGTTTCGGCCACTGGCCCCGGCTGCCCAGGACCGTCCCGCCCGCCTCGCGGCCCGTACGCGCAAGCGTAGGCCGCCGGCGGGCCTCAATACGGCGAGTCGCCCCCGCCGTCGTCGCCGTCGCCGCCGTCGCTGCCGTTGTGCCACCGATGGTCGTTCGACAATCCAGCATGCGTGTTCGCCGGCATGGCTTCCAGGTGATCCGGGTTGGCGCACCCCTGATTGTGGCACCGATGGTGTATGTCGCCCGCGGCCGGAATCGGCCCGACGTAGAGGACATACGCAAGTCTATGTATCCACCACACGCGGCCGGCCTTGAGTTGGCCATACCCCCGCTTGTCGCGGTACTTTTGCCAATTCCAGCACGGGGTTGTCATGCCGGGCCGCAGGTGACTTTCGGTTTTGAGACCCTGCAAAAACAGGGCTAGATGTTTGTATCCGAATCCGACAGGCATCATTGAAGCGGCTCCGGAATAAGGTTTCCTCGCGGGACCGTGACGATCGCCCCGCCGTCGATTCGCACCGTGGCGTTGATCGGGCCGCGGCCGCGGCCGCACGCCGCGACGGTCCCGGTTGCCCCGTGGTATGGCAGAACGTCCATCACTTGCATGCCTCGTTTTCGGATCGTGGCTCGCACCCGCTCGCCGTACCATACCCGAACACGTTGGCCGGGCCTTGGGTGCCATATCATCGCGAGATCGCCCACGCCAGGGCGGCCCAGCCGGCCGCATACGCCAGGGCCGCCAGGGCTACGCCGATCCGGCGGCCCCAGGGCGAACGCCGGCAAAACAACAAGCCGGCGTATGGGCTTTCCCAACGGGTTATCTCTTTGCGTGTCATTGTCGTCTCGCGGCCGTGGGGCGACGGCTATAGGCCGCCGCCCCCCGCCCTTCCCGCCAGGGTTACAGGGCGAACTCGCCCAGGGCCTTGATCAGCCCGGCCACGGCCGGCAGGGTCGCGTACGTCACGGCCTTGCCATCCCGCACGCCCTCGACCATCCGGCCCATGCGCAGGATGCTCAGGTGGTGTGAGGCGGTCGGTTGCTTCATGCCGATCGCCGTGCACAGGGCCGTCACGTTCGCCGGCCCCTTCCCCAAGACGCGCAGGATCAACAGGCGCGTGGGGTCGGACAGAACCCCCGCCTGCTGCGCCAACTCTTTTGCGGCCGCCCGGTCGGTGTCCGACAAGGTTCCGCCCTGCTTTGCTTCCGTCGCCTTTCGCTTCGCCATGGCACTTACTCCTGTATCTAGCTGCGTGACTTAACAACTTGGCGCGATGCGGCCCAATGCCGCGTCACTCGCCTTCGGGAACCTCGATTTCCGCGTAGTCGATAAGGTCCGCGGCCCCCTGGTCCTCGCGGAGTTGCAGGGTCCGGTTGCGGGCTGCGTCCATCGTGTCGTACGTTTCCACGACCTCGATGCCGCCCGGCAGTTTGCCGCTGACACGCCACCGCCTCACGATCGCCGGCGGGGCCGGCACGAGGACCTGAATTCCCTGGTAGGGGGCCGCCATGGCTCGGACGGCCCCGCCCTCGCTCCCCCGTAGCGTCAAGGCGTGCGGCGTCCCGTCGTGGAACTCGATTTCCACGGCCACGTCGCCGGCGATCTGCACGTCCCCGATCTTTTCGAGTTTTCTCCAATTGTCGGATTTTCTATCGGCCATTGTTCGGCTCCAATGCGGCCCGGTGTTTCGCCGGCGGCCGGGGCCACGGCGGCCCGCCGGCGTTGTGGGCTACAGGCCCACGCTCCCTGCGATCTCTTCCAGGGCGTCGGCCACGTCGGCCGGCACGCAGAACGTCGTGGCCGTGACCCGTCGCGGGGCCTCGCCGTCTTGCGGGGGATCGTCGATGAACTCTTGTAAGAATCGCGGGCTGGCCAGGGTCATGCACAAGGCGGGGAATGCCTCAGCATTCTCGACAAGGGTTCCGCACAGGGCAAGGTGGTCGGCGTCAGGGCCGCTAAATATGGATAAGGCTGCATGCCCGCCGTTACGGCTTGCCTTCGCAGCGTACGTCTGCTGTTTCGGTTGCTTCGCCATTGGTCGTTCCTTTCGCGTAGATCGGTTCCACTTTGTCCCGCCAGTACGTCACCGTGGACGCCTTGCGGTAGCCCCGCGGCCCGCCGTTCCACATACGGGCGAACGCCTCAGGGCCGGCTTGCTTGTAGGCATACGCATACCATCCGAGAAACAGATCGAACACTCGACGGGCCTTGGCAGGATCAAACCGATCGGCCAGGGTGAACCGCTCGCCAAGCCCCAGGGTTTCGGCGATCCGGTTAGCGTCCTCGATCATGATGGGGCGGATTTGCGCCCGCCCTTCCTCGCCGGCCGCCCCCCGCGGCACGCTGCCCCAGGGTCGGCCGCCGCTTTCGTGTTCGCACACGGCCCACCACAGGCGATCGGACGGCTGGGGCAGGTCCGCGGGTCGCGGGGCGGCCGCGGCCGTGGACGCTATGGCGGTCAAGATAGCCGCGGCGGCCAGGACAATCAGGGCGATCAGGGCCGCTTGCCACAGGCGGGGATATGGTCGGGGCAGGGCGTTGGCCCATGAGGTCGCCGAGGTCAGGATCACCAGGTTGACCAGGTAGGCCAGGGCGGCCAGGGCGACCAGGGCCGCCCACCACACGCGAACTGGCGGCCAAGGGGGGGTATCGACCTGCGAGGCTGCCGGGGTCAGGGCCGTCAGGGCCGCATACGTCAGGGCCACCAGGGCCATTAGGGCGGCCGCTTGCCATTTAATCTTCTTCATTTCTATAGCCCCTTTCGTTCGTTCGGCTGGTGGACAATATAGCCTATTTATCCACCAGTCGTCAAGACCCTTTTTCGATTTTGTCCGTGATCACCCCAACAGAGTCCGCGTTGTATTTGGCCGGGGCCTTGCTCGTGTCCGCTGGGTGGGAGTGGGCCACAAGGTTGCCCCACGTTATGAACAACTGCCGCCGCAAGCCCGCCCCCTTCCGCCGAACGTAGACCCCCTGCCGCGTCACCGTCACCCGACAGTTGCGAGGAACGTAGTCGAACAGCGCCAGGGTAACGTCCACGTCCACCTTGCCGTCTGCCCGCCCCGTCAGTTTCGTTGCCATCACCGTAGCCTTTCGCGTGGGGGCCGCCCCGCTTCGCAGGCGGCCCGGCCAATGGTTCGTTGGTGCGGCGGGCCGCCCCCGTCGCGCCCGGCCCGTAGGCGCAAACCTACGGGGCCGCCGGGGCCGCTGGGCCCTGGCCGGTCGGGCCGCCGAGACGCGCAGGCCCTCGCGCTCCAGACGCCGGATAGTCTGCATGGGCCGGTGGGCCTCGAGGCGGAGGACCTCCAGGACCTCCGTGGGCAGCAGCAGGTCGGGCAGGGCGTCGAGGCGACGGGCGGCCTGGCGGCGTTCTTTCGTCGGGGACCGGGCTCGCGGTTTCATGGGCTCTCCTCCTCGGCCCTCACTGCGGCGTCGAGGTCATTGAGGTTCACTTCCATGTCATCCTCTTCCTCTTGGAGAACCCGCTTTGCCTCCTCTCGCAGGCGGCAGTAGTTGGTGCGTGTCAGGACCCCGGCCCGGTTAAAATGTGTGCCACACGCCCACGAACCCGTGCTCGCCACATGATAATCCTGTGAATACGTGGACTTCGCCCCGCAGCAGGGGCACGGTTGATGTCGGGTCATGGCTTCTCCTCCACCAGGTTGCCCCTCGGCACGATGACCACACGCTCGCCGGGGTCGAGCCGGACCTCGACGTTCCGGGGTCCCGGACCACGGGCGGCCCGGACGACCGTCCCCCGCCGTCCGTTGTCGATAGCCCCCGCCGCTGGGCCCACCGGGGGCGCCGGCGCCGGCGGGGCGTGTTGTCCGGTCGGATCGGCCGGCGGCCGGCGTGCGGCCGCCCATCCGGCATCGCGGGCGTTTCGGACGGCCGCTAGGGCCGTTCCGTCGGCGCCCAGGACGCCGATCGCCAACTGCCTCATCGCCGACGCGTACATCGGCGGCCACGCCTCGGCCGCTTCCTGCCGCGCCACGCATTCCACCAGGGCCATGAACGCCTGTATCGTCGCCGCCCTCGACACGATCACTTCCCGCGCCGTCGCCGGATCGCCCGGCCGTAGCCGTCGGGCCGTCACTGACAAGCCCATGCTGCAAAGGTGCGCGAATGCCCGCTCGCCCGTCTCGGCCAAGGCATCGTCCAGACCCTCGCCGTTCACGTCGTCGGCCGCGGCGTCGATCCGCCCCAACTGCCGGCCGTCCAGGTAGTCCGGCCCCGTCACCCTGACCAAAAATCTCATTATCTCCATGTCCTCGCTCCTTTTCCCTGTGCCATGGCACGCCGGGCAGTCGATGTGCGGATACCGCCAAAGCCCCTGCCCGTCAACGTACCGTGTGATCCGGTAGCCCCGCCCGTCGCACTCCGAGCATCGTTCACGTTTCGGCATGATTAGTCCTCGATCACCACCTGCACCGGAAGCGTGTCGGGCAGCGCCCCCCGCGTCAGGGCCTCGACAAACTTCCGTGCGGATTCGGCCAGCCCCGTCCCGTGCCCCAGGTTGTCCAAGGCGTCCGAGGCCCCCGACAGTTGGGCATCCGTCCATTTGGGCAGATCGCCCCGTGGAATCTCCACCTTGATTTTTACTTCGGCCAATATCATCGCTGACTCCTTTGTTGCCGGCCCCATGCCGGCGGCCTCGCGGTCCGGGGGCGTACCGGGCCGCGGGGCCGTCGCCGGCGACGTCGATCGCCGGCGGGGCCAAGGGGTTAATCCTTGCCGCCCTTCACCAGGAACGTATCGACGGCCAGGGCCACCGCGGCGTCTTTGAACTGCGCGCCGAACCCCAGGACCGCCGACGCCATGCGGGACTCGGCCCGCGCCTCGGCCGTCTTGCCGCGGAACGCGCTGCCGTGGTCCACCTGCGCCGTGACCGCGCTGACCGCCGCCCAGGCTGTGCCGGCGATCGCGGGCAGCCGCTCGCCCTCGAACGTGTACCGCCCGAACAGATCGTCACGTTTGTTTTCCCGCCGGGTGTTCCGCTGGCCGTCGCGATCCGGGTAGAGTTTCTCGAAGTAGTTTTTCGCTTTCCGGTCCGTGATCTTGGCTGCCGCCAGGGCCGTTGCCGCCCCTTCGTATGTCTGGAACTTTTCGTCTACAAGCCCCAGGACTCGCAGGGCGTTGTTCGTCTTGGCCGCCAGGTCGCCCTTATGGACGATCCGCAGGACGTTCTCGGCCTCGTGCATGGCCAGGTTGAGCGTGTTGTTGCAGACCACGCGAATGGTTGTCGGCAGAACCCGGATGGCCCCGCCGCCGTCGTGCGAGTTAACGAAAAGGCAGTATCGCTTTTGTATGTCCTTCTTTACAACTGCGAACTCCTGCGGGAACCGGGCGAGAATCCACACGCTGCGCCCGCCCCACAGGCTGCCGACGGCCTCGTACCGCATGACCTTGTCTTGCACCAGCCCGTCGAGAAACGCGAACGCCTCGGCGTTCTGGACGATCTTGTAGTGGCGGCTGACCACGCCCATCGCTTCCTCGGTGTCCGTGCGAATGGTCGCGAACCTTTCCGCCACCGGCCGGCGATCCCCGATCGCGGCGTCGTCGCCCAGGACGGGGTTGAACGCGAACAGGGGCCACGCCTCGACGGCCCAGCCCAGGCCGGCGGCCTCGATCGCTTCGGTGCTTGTCGGCACGCCGTCGAGGACTTGCCCCAGGCCGTGCCAAGCCGGCTCGCCGCCGGCGTACATCGCTTCGTGTTTCCCGGTGATCTTGTTTTCCGTTATCCCGTGTGCCATTTCCGTATCTCCTTGCGTCGGTGTATCCTTGCGGGCGTCCGGGGGCCGCCCCGCTGACGGCCCCTCGGCCGGCCTCGCTGGTTTACTCAATGCGGCAGCCTACCGTCATTGGCTCACCATGATCGAACGCCTCTGACTCGACGCGCGCCAGGTCCATGCGCGCGGCGTGTACCGCTTCTCTCGCAAACACGATCCGCGCCCAGTCGTCGTCGGACACGCGCCGCGTGTTGAGTTGAACGGCGCGCCCGCCGGTTTTCCTCAGTCGGCGGCCCGTGGGCCGCCGGCAGCGCGTCACGCCCACGGTCGCCAACTCGCTTGTGTATCGCCAGGCTTCACGCGCCCCGTCAACGGCTTCGCTCCAAGATTGTCCGGCTACCCGCCCGAGATCCGCCAGGCTACGATAGTCATTGGGTTTACTGGAGAACGCCGGTCGGAGTAGTACGGGCTGAAGTCTCATGCCCATCGGTTTGCAAAACCATCGGCTGGCGGCTAGCGCCGAGGTCAATTCCGCGTGTTCCATTGTTATATCTCCTTTACAAAAGTGCCCGCTCGCGCCGTCGTAACCGTCTGCCCCACGGTCGGCTGGTTCCGAACCGCCGCCCGCCACGCTTCGCCCATCGTTCCGAATTCCGCGGCCCGGCCGGCGTTCTGCGTCCACCGCCCGCCGTCCCAGGCCGTCAGCCGGCCGGTCCCGTCCTCGAGGATCGCCACAAAATATGCGGCGGCCCGACCGCCCCGTATTGCCGCCGCCGCCGTCGCCGTCGCCGCCGCCCGCTCCGCCGCCCGTACTTTCATTTTTCGCTCCCTTTCCCTGGCTGCCCCTGTTTGCCTACCCATAGTATCGCCTATTTGTGGGCGATAGTCAAGCAATTCCGCCGGAAATTGCCGTTGCGACCGCCCCGTAACCCGTCGCCCCGGCACGACTTACGGCGACCATTAAAAATTGACAAAGAAAACCCGCAGGTCTTGCGCGCCACGGAACGCCCGGATCGGGCCGGAAAAAGACCCCCGCCGGCGGGACCGCCCCGCCGTACGGGGGCCGCGAAAGGAACGACTCGCGTAAGTTTTTATCTTATCTAGTAATACTCAAACCCGCCGGCCACGTCCCAGGAAATTACGTTGGAGATGTCGGTCACCCCGTAGCCACGCATGGTCGTTACATATTGTGCCGGAGGCTTCTCGCACCACACCGGTGGCGATGATGCTTGTCCTAAGAACACACTTGTCTCGGCCGGCTCATCGACAGCGTAGTCCTCTGTCAGCCACATCGCCCACTGGTCGTCAAGAACCGGGTCGCCGTTGTCGTTGAAATCCCCAGCAGCGACGGCGCGGTTATACCACGCAATTCTTCGTGCCTTCGAGACGGGAGAATGAGTAGCCCGCATCTTTCGTTCTGACCTGTGTAAATCCGCCGCATACCAGTTAGTCGGCTTCCAGCCGTAAGACACAGCCTCAACAATGCTAGGCCATTGCTCCAGCCGGCGGAAATCTCCTGACGCCGCGGTCTTGGCTGCAGTCCAGAGTTCATGATTACCGCCACTCCCACCATACCATTTTTCCCCTGTCAGCGGGACGTAGTCACATTCTGTTGTCCAGATTAGAACGTTCAGAATCTTCTGGAGGTCCTCGAATATCCACGGGCCGATGATGTCCCCAGGCTGAATTAGTCCTGGTGCCTCAAGGGTTCCACCCTCGGACGCGGGCTTGTCTCGGTAGCGACGGAACAGAGGACTCGGTAGCCCAGCAGCGATACGGGCAGCATCGTCCGTCGGATAGTAGTCTGGTATGTATGCTTCGGCTGAGGTGTGCCAAAAGGCCAGCGAACGTTTGGAAGTGTCGGCTTCGTGGGACCGTGCAAAGAATCTCAACAGGGAAATATCTTGGTATTCAACCCAGTGGGCGATAACTGCTCTTTGTAGTTCCCAGATAATCCCAGATTCATCCTGTGGCCACTCAGGATAATTCGGATATGTAGCCGTCAGTTGCACATCGTCTCCGGGCTGGACTGCGTCTAGACATTGACCGCCTAGCCTGATGGCCAGAAGCCGTTCGTTGACGGCATCGACATACTCATTCAGGAAGTCAGCCGAGGCCCAGTCCAGAGGTGTCCAAGCCGGGTCGTTCTCGTCCCATATTGTAACCGTCCATCCTGGCATCAGTGTGCCCTTACCCAATCCCACTTGATGTTAGTCTCCCCCCGTTGCAGCACCATGTAGATCGACGGGGCAACCGTGACCTCACACGCAAATAGATACAACAGTTCACCATCATCCTGTTCGACTTCGTACATACGAATCACCCCGCCAGTCGGGGCCCATGAATCGTCGCTACGTTCCCATACGTTATAGGCGGGGTTGACGTCTTGGCTGCCGTCCGGGGCTGCGCCGATCGTTCCGGATCGCCCTCGGTACGTCGTTTGGTGCGTGACCCCGTCCGCCGCCGGCGGCCGGCCGGTCACATCAACCTCGTGCCACGAGTAACTGCCCGTGGCCACACGGTACGCTATCAGGGACGCCCAAAACGCTTCGACCTGCGGGGGCGGTCGGTCGCCCTTGCCTTCCAGGGCCTCGATCACGCCGGCCCGCAGGGGGTTCAAAAACGTGTCGGCCCCGATCGGGGATTTGTTCGGAATCAACGGCTTGGTGTCTCGTACGTCCATGTATCACCCACCTGGCCCTACAGCACGGCCAGCAACGGCGCAAAATTGGCCGGTGTGTATGGCTCGAACGCATCCCCGCCCGTCTTGTAGACCGTGGACAGGTCGCCCGTTCCAGGGATCGGAAACTTGTTCCATCCCCAAGGGAAATGAAGCATACGAAAAGATGCTTCCATGGAAACGCCGCCGTCCGCCGTTCGTTGCAGTCGCGGGCTACACCCATCGTACAGCAGCGTCCCAATGTCGAACTCATAACCATATGTTCGGCTTCTCACTTTGGCGTTGTTGACGCAGTCCGACAACGAGAACGCCGCGGCTGGCAAGGCGGACAATTTGTGCCGCGTGTAGTTCCACACCATCCCCCGATAAATTCGGACGGGGGCCTCGATGGGTTTGACCGGCTTGGTGCCGCCCGCGTCCCAAAACAAGCCGCGATTTGTATATGTCAAAACCTTGTTGAACTTCTCCAGCGTTTCCGTGACAACAACTTCATACGCACCGCTATCGCCGCCGCCATCCGCGCCGTCCGCAGGAGGTCCGCCCTGTGACATTTCATAGGTGACTTCCAAGATGGCTTTTTCATATGTCGCGACAGGGTTGACGCCGGCGCCGCCCCCGGTTTGTGTGTCCTCGAACGGGTTGACTTCCACGTTCGTGCAAAACGCTCTATTACTCCACGGAAAGCGATGAGGCAACCGGATCACATTCAGGCCGCCGGCCAAGTGAACGCCGCCCCGTAACTGGCAGGCCAACGCCACGGCGTCACCCCAATCCACAATCAGCCGCCGATGCCCCTCGATCCCGTATTCCCCGACGATGATCCTTGGCGATCCGTCCATTTCTTCATGTGAAATGGTTATCGCCGATTCGTGGACAGTCGTGTTTGCCATGGTTAATCTCCAACTACGGCTTGGGTGGGAAACTTCTTGTCGATGGACACCAAAAGGGACCTCATGGCCGCCAGCAACTTCTGTGCCTTTTCGCCCGTGTCCTTGCTTTCGATCAGGGCCGCCAGTTGCTTTTCGGCCGCCGCCAGGGCCTTTTCTTCCCATGTAGTTGACTGCGTAGCCGTGGCCGCCGCCATGCGGTCCCACAGGGCGGACATGCTCGACTCGATCCGGGCCTCGATCTTGTTTTCCCGCATCCGCTGGCCGGCCTCGCGGAGTTTGCCAGACAGTTTAGCGAACTCCGCGCTTTGCTTTTCCAACTCAACTTCTTTCTCCTTGTCCTGAATCTGTTTTTGGTTATACTCATGCACTTCTCTCGCCTGCTCGACGGCTCGGTTGTACCCGGCGATTTCTTCGGCGGTCAACGCGCCAAGGGCCTTGCGGGCGTCCAGGGCGTCGGACAGGTGCCTCATTTCCGCCCCGTGCCGTCGCAACTCGGCCGCCTCGGCCCCCTCGATGGTGGTTGTCCAGGCGTCACCGACCGACGTAAACACATCCGTAAGTGTGCCCTCGGCGGAATCCCTTGCGGCCTTTTCCACCGCGTCAAATGTCTTGTTGATTGCATCTCTTGCAACCGCGGCGGCCTGCTCCACCTTGGCTCGATCCGCAGGCTTCGCGGCGGCCTCAAGCCCGGCCACGGTGTCACGCTTGGCCTGAACGTGGGCCTTTTGGAAATCTTCAACCTCTTTGCTCCGCACGGGAAAATCGGCCCCCGGGGGCATGCGCATGATCTCTTGTTCCATCGCCTCGGCGTCGGCCAGTTCCGCCTCGGCTACGGCCAAGTCTTTTTTGGCCGCGTCAAGTTCCTTTTGGTGCTGATCCAACCCGGCAAGATTGGCCTTCCTGGCTTTCTCGACCTTGGCCAATTCCTCGGCCCGCTCCACCCTGGGGGTCGCCCCCGGACCGCCGAACTCGGTTGCGAGTCGCTTTTGTTGCTCCGCAGTTATCTTGGCAAGTTCATCAGACGCCTTTTTAATACCCTTGGCAAAGCCGCCCCCGGCCACGGACCCCATGCCGGCCATGGCGCTCGTGGCTTTTCGCGTCAACTCATCTACTGTTTTCATTTGTTCGGCCATGGACGCAACGCCGCCGCCCGCCTTCGCCGTGGCTTCGCCGGCCGCCACCGCCGCACCGCTCATCATGTTGAGGGCGACGGCCATTGTCCCGACCGCTATCACCATGCCGGCGGCCAGCACCGCCCACCCGGCCGGCCCGGACATGGCTCGTAAAAAGATCTGCGCCGCGGCCAGCGATTGCACCACCGTTATGAGAATCCGCACGACTGGAATCATCTTGCTTATCACATACGTTGCACCGAGGATCGCGGCGCCCCATTTGGTGAAGGTGACGATCTGCGCCTTGTCCGCATCATCCAGCCCGCCAACCCAGGCTGTCAGCCGCCGTACATCGCCGATCAGGTTCTTGACCTCAGGGGCAAACGCGCTGCCGATAACCTCGGCGGCTGTCTTGAACTCGGCCCACAGCGATCGCATTTGGTTGGCCAGCCCCTCGGCCGTCCGGGCCGCATCGCCCTGCGCGTCCGTCGTACTGGCCAGGATCACGCGAAGCCGGGCCATGACCTTCTGTTGATCCGTGGCTTCTTCGTTCCCGCCGGCGATCCCCATGCGGAACAATTCCATCTCTGTAGTTGTTTCGTTGAGAATGACGCCGTACTTTTTCATCACCATGCCGTTGCCCATCAGGGCGGATTGAAGGTTGGACAAAACATCGGCTTCGGCCTGGTTGTTGAAGGACGACAGATCGACCGTCAACTGCGCGAGTATCTGCGACAGTTCCCGGCCCTCGTCGCGAGCAAAGCCCATGGGGACAAACGTATCTTGTAGGGTTGCCATATACGCCATTAAATCAGTCTTGGACCGCCCTAGGGCGTCCCCCAGCCGTTCCGCAAAGTCCTCGGCCGCCCCGGCCTGCATCTTGAAAACGGCCTGAAACTTCGATATAACTTCTTCGCTCTCGGAGAACTTCTTGACGGCGTAGCCGATCGCGGCCCCGCCCACCAGGAACATTGTGCGAGCCACAGCCCCGACGCGCGTCATAATGGCTTCGGTCGCTTGGAGCCGTCGCTCGACCCCCGACAACCCCTGCATCATCTGCCCCGTCTGTGTGGACAGGACGATGGAACCTTCGCCCAGGTTCATCATGGCCGTTTCCTCGAACCGTACAGGGCGGCCAGCGTCCGATCCGCTGCCGCCCTGGCCAATGCCTTAGCCCGCCCGATTGCACCAGGGCCGGAAAACGTCACCCGCCCCGCATTCTTTCCGTCCTTTGTCTCCAAATATATCGCTGTCTGCGTTACGGTCATACACCCCACGGCGCCCGGCCCCCAGCCGTACTTGTCGGCCAGCAACGTAAATATCGCCGTACGATCAAGCCCCTTCGTTCTCGCCCTTGCCCGCTGCCACCGATCCACCATCACCGCCAGCAGAGTCCGCGGGCGACGTGGCGGGGCCGGGGCGCTTGGCGGCTTCCTGGCGAAACCTACCCCCCGACCCCTTGCCAAAGATCGACTCATTGGCCTGGAAGAATGCGGCCATGATGGCGTCAAACGCCGGCTTGGGGGCCAAGATGCAACCGACTTGTGCCCGCGTCAGAACGGCAACGTGGGCCAGGTTCCCGTCGGCGTCGATCGGCTGCGGTGTCGGTCTCATGGACAAATGCACAAGCCGCACGATTCCCTCGGGGCTTGTTTTGTACCCGGCAATCTCCGGGCTTCCAAACCACAGGGCCTCAGCCCTGCGATGACCGGAGTCCAGAAGCATTTCGATAAGGCGTTCCCGCCCTTGCGTGGCGCTCGTGTAGTCCGCCAGCGTGTCGCCGGGCAGGGGGCGGGCCGCGAGTTGCTCCGCCGCGTCGGCCGCCGTGGACAAAACGGACATTCGCATCCACTGTTCAAACTCACCTATGTCATTCCAAGTGAGTTCGTGCAGGGTATACTCGCGATTCCCGACCTTGACCGTGGCAGGCGCGGCCGTCACTTCCGGTATGGTGCCCATGGTGTTCCTTTCGCGTTACGGGCCGGCGGCCTGCCGACCCGGTACAACACCCGCCCCAACCGCCCCGCGGCCCGTACGCGAAAGCGTAGGCGGCCCCGCGGGGGACGGGGCCGGGGGCCGCCCGTACGCTCGCCGCTACGCCTGCGTCAACTTCTCGATCGTCCCGTTGCCCTCGACAGACGCCGCACCGCTGATCGGGGCTGCCCCCTCAACGTCCACCGACGTGTCGATGGAGTTTACCAGCGCGGCCCCCTGCCAGTATTTCGCGCCGACAGCCGGGGCCGACAGGTACAGTTGGACCGTGATCTCGTCGCCCTCGTCGAAGTTCGGATCGCCATCGACGGTGTAGAACTCGAAAGAGGCGGTCCAATCCTTGTTGCCAGGGACGCGCTTTGTCTGCCTCGCGGTCCCGCTGGAATTGTACGTCGGGTTGGTGGCCGTGCGGCTGAGTCGCCAGTTGCGGATTTCGGCGATCGCCACTCCGCCAACCCGCACGACGCCGCCGCTGCCGCTCATAACTGTTGCAGGCATCTTATGTCCTCCCGTACCTGTTTGCCGTGTTTACCCAGGCCTGCGGTGCGGTCGCCTACGGGGCGTCAACGCCGATGGCCACGACCTTTACCACCACGTCATGCGTGGCGTGGGTGTTGGTGATCAGGATGGTTTTGTGCGTGGCGTCCACCGTGTACCCGGCGGCCGCCGCGGCTTCCAAAATAAGCCGCCCGCCCGGCAGGATGCTATTGAGATCGCCGTCCGCACCCCACGGCTGGGCCGCGCCGAAAAGACCGTTAGCCACGCCCGGCCCGACCGTGATAATCGCTTCGCTGGCCGTGCCGACCGCCTTGAGCCCGGTGTTTTTGACGAACAGGTATTTCAAGGCGTCCATGAGTTCGCCGGCCTCGTACAGATCGTTGATGAAAGTCTGCAAGTCGATGGCCAACGTCCCCAGGCCCGCAACGGACATTTCGCGGGTGAACATCTGATTGGCCTGTCCCGTGCCCGCCCCCGCTTCCAGTGTCGCGGTTTCCGTTTGCTGCAACAGGGCCGACGCGGCCGTTGCGTAGTCCGTTACCGTTCCACCGCCGGAGATGGCGTGGGCAACCTTGATCGAAGCACTCACGTTCATTGTCATGGCTAATTCTCCGTTGCTACCAGATGGACCCTTGTGATGAACAAAACAACCTGAACCCGAATGATGGCCTGCCAGCCTACGGCCTGCCGTTCATCTCGCAACGTGGGCCCCTCGGCCATGTCCGTGATCCGCACGGACTTGACGAAATCCAAACCCAGGGTATCGCCCGCCCGCGCCACGGCCTTGAGGACCGCCCACTTGAGCGGGAACAACTGACTGCGATCGAGGCTCATGCCGCCCGCGGAAACTTGTACGTCAAACATCTGCAAGAATTGCCCCGACGTGCTGGTTTGGAACGGGTTGGCCTCGCCGCCGGCCGGCACTACGTCCAGTTCCGGCAAGTCGGCCGCCGTCACGGTGTCGCGGAACGGCCCGACGCGCTGCCCGGTCCGCATGATTCGGTTTACGGGCTTGACACGCCGCGAGACTTCGGGGGCGTTCGTGAGGGTTTCCCAAATCTTCTCATAGACTTGGGTAAACGGGTCAATGATGTAGGGGTAATCAGGCATGGCCGACAATCCCCTCGATCTCGCGTACGGCTTGCTTGGCCGCCCGCATCATGCCGGCCGCCGTCTGCCCGTCCGGTACATGCAAAATACGCCGCACGGGCAGGTGCCCCGCCCCCGTATGGTGAGCAACGGCAATCTCGGCGATCGTCCCCCCCTTGGGGTGTCTCGCCCCGCTGCCGAACCCATACCGTACGCCGTGCGGCACGCGCTGGGTTTGGTTGCCCGGTGCGCCGACCACCAGGGCACGATACAACGTGCCCGTGTCGTACATGATGGACGTTTTCCGAACGCCGGCCCCGCCGAACTTCCCGCCCTTCCGTCGCCGTCCCTTCCGCCGCCGCTGAACCGTCGCTGCCTTAAGGTCCGGCCAATCCCCCCCGCCCCGCGAGTTGGTCTTGAACCGCCGCCGAACGAAGGATGAATATATCTGTGTCCACTTCTTGAACATTCTTTCGAGCGGGGCCGCGGCCACACGGTTATCGGCCGACGCCACGATCTTCCGCAGTCGGTGCAACCCGTCCAGTTTGAAGGAAACCGTTTGCATCACACCACCACCGGGGCCGTCGCTCTGCCGCCCGATCCCGCCGTCACGGGCTGCGCGTTAAGCGATCGTTGACCCGAAAGGTATGCACCCATTTCGTCGTCTGCCGCTTCCTTGGCGTTCGATATGGCCTCGGCCAAGGGGTCCGCTTCGCCGCCCTCGGGCCGGCTGCCTCGTAGCCACCACGCCACAAGGGCCGTCGCCCAGGTCCGCACCACGTCCAGGGCCGTTGTGTCCAGGGCCGCGAAAGGAACGGTGTACCGCCCGCCACGAAAGCGATCGTTTATGTACCCGTCCGCGTACCTGATCGCCGCATCGACGCGATCTTTGCGGGCCGCCGCCGTGTCGCCGTCCAGGTTCCCCCACGTTGCGATATTCTCGCGGCCCCACCGATCTTCGGCATCTTTTTGAGTTGCGTATGACATTTAATGCCCTCTATGCGGCAGGCGGGCCGGGCCTGCTGGCCGTAGCAGGCCCGGCACCGCGCACCGCCGCCGAACTGGAGCATTACGGGGTAACGTCCAGAATCCAGATCGCCCCCGGAACCTTCAACGCCGGCAAGATGGTGTCGCCGCCGAACTGCTCGATGGTCACGGGGTTGTGGCTGACCACCGCGTAGCCGAACATGCCGAACACCATCTGCGTGTTCCGGATCGCGGCCTCGGGAGTCGCAGACACACCGCCGAGTTCGGTTGGAATCATGTACGAACCTTGCAGCAGTTCGTACCAGTCCCGCGTGACGGCCGGGAACATGACCACCGAATCGGCCCCGAAGAACCGCCGCACCGTGCCCGTGTGATCCACGAAAAAGGCCGAGTTGGCGGGCAGCCATTTCAGCCCCATGAACCCGTCGGGGATGCGGCCGCCAAGCATGGCCCCGGCCCATGCCGGGTTGTTGGCGATGGCCGCCGCGCAGTGGTTGTTGGTGAGCAGATACGTCATAATGTTCGACCCATACAACGCAACGGCCGGCTCGTAGCCGGTCGTTTCCAGGGCCTTGTCCTTGATCTGTTGGATATGGCCCGGAATGTTGGTCGTCGCCGTCGCCCACGACGCGGCGATAATGCCGTCCGCTTGGTTGCGGTTGACGGCCGGCACTTGGTAGTCGATGGTGACGATCGCCCCTGTGGCACTCGACAGAAGCCGCCCGTTGGCGTCCAGGTAGATGCGACCCAGGGCCAACATCGACGCCACCAGGGCGATCCGCAGGTTGTCGAACCGCCGGCGGAACTCGCCCGCCTGCCGGCCGATCTCATCTTCCGCGAACGCTTGCACCGTGCCGTCGTCGCTCATCAGTTTCTGGAGGATGAGCGGGTTGTGTGAAGCCTTCTCGAAGGCATGGGCAAGAACGACGGGCACCTCCTCGACGCCCTGCAAATCGACTTGCTCCGCGGGGCTGCCGTACTGGACGATGTGGGCGACCGCGCGCGTGTTTTCGACGCGCTTGAAACTGCCCGTGTTCCCGACCTCGTTTTTGGTCAGGGTGAAAAACTCGTTGGGAAACGGATTCGGGACGCCCGACTTGACCTTGAGGGTCGTGCCGGTCAACGTCCTGCCGCCGAGGACGCTTTGCAGGTCTTTTGCCATGGCTTCGCACTCCCTATGTCTGCGTGTGCATTTCATGGGCTACGCCAAACGCAGCCCATCGCTACTAGGCCCTCGGCCTAGAAATCGTCGTCGAACACCCACGGCCCGCCAACGGCCCGCAGGGCCGCTTTGCCCCAGGCGATCAGGGCGGTGTCGGTCGGGTAGTTGAGAACCTGGCTGGCGTCGATCAGACCGCCGATCAGCAGTTTCGCCGCTTGCACGTCCACGTTGGCCGCGTTTTCGTCCGTGACTTTCAGGCCGAACGACTCGGCCAGAATCGCCCGCGGGGTTTGGCTGCCGTCGGTCGGTTGGACATACAATCCGGTGATGAACCGGCCGTCAACGCCCTGTTGCGTATGGGCGATCGCTACGGGTTCCCACACGCCGCCGTCCGTGACAGCGTCGGAACACGTCTCGATGGAAACGAGGCCCCGGCTGGGCGTGGTGATAACGTAGTCCACGCCGACACCGCCGACGGTCGTGACGACGGCCGCCGCCAGGTCCGCGTGCAACGCTCGCACAGCCGTCTGCATGTCGGCCGTGGTGACGTTAAACACCAGGTTGGCCGTGGCGACGTCCAGATACCGCAGTTGGAACGTGCCGCCGTCGGCGCCCGCTTGGAAGGTGATCGTCTGAATGTCGTCAACGGCCAGGGCTGTCACCGTGACGGTGTTGGCCGCCGGGATTCCCTTGGTCGTTTCGACAGACGTCATGGTTGTCACGCCGGTCAACGGCCCTGATGCAATGTCGATCTCACACATCGGGAAGTCCGTGGCGGTGTAGCCCGTGCCGCTGGCCGTCAACACCAGGGCGATCGGGCCGGCCGAAAACGGCGCAGCCGATCCGGCCGAGGACGCGACCCAGCCCGCGACGGCCCCCAGGGCCAGGGTGATCGCCGCTTGGCAGGCCGCCAGGGTTGCCCCGGCCGCCAGGGCCGCTGTGTAAACGGTCGTGCCGTCGGCCTTCTGAAGTTTGATGCGGTACGTCCCCGCCGTGGCGGCTGCGTCCGGGGTGAAGGTTTGCACTTCGTTCGCCGGCGTGCCCGTGCCGACGACGCTGTAGGTTGCGGTCAGGGTCCGAACGACGCCCCCCGCCGTGGGCGGCCCTGTCAGGTTGAACGTGGCCGCGGCTCCCTGCCGCCGCACGAGTTCCGTGGCTTCGGCGGTGTTGAGGACGCTCACTTGTGTCGAACCGTCATAGGCAACGCCGATCGTGCCGATGACGGCGGGGGCGTAAAGGCCGCTCGCCGTGATCCGCCCCATAACGAGGCCGGCTTGCAGCACGTCCACGTCACCCGTGTTCAGGGGATCGCGGGCAACCGCCCCATGAACGATCTTGCCGCCCGGAATGAGCATCGCGCCTTCCGAGGTCCATTGGACGATGCGAGGCGTTGCCACCTTCGCGGTCTGCACGCCAGGGACTTGCGACATGGTTTCGCTCCTTCTCTAGTATGTCCTTGAGTCGGAAAGACGGCGTTACCCGCCGCCTTGTGGTTAGTCACCTTGCCCCTGCCCCGGCACCGGGGCCGCTCCACTGGCACCACCGGCGCCGCCAGCCGCTGCCATGCGGTCGATCGTTGCCTTCTGCGCCGCCGCGTCCGGGGCACTTTCGCCCGGCGTGGCCCGCGAAGCGTCGATCCGCTGGCCCTTGGTTTTCTCGCCCAAGGGCGGGGGTGCGTTGCCGGCCAGGGCGTCCAGAACTTCCCGCGCCAAGGCCGTCGGCCGACCGCTCGCTCGCCGTGACAGGGCGTAGACGTGCCGATCGGCGGCCGGCCCAATCAGACAGGCCGCAAGTTTGTCCTTGGTTGCCGGATCGATTTTGCCCGCGGCCACCAACCCGTCGAGACGGGTTTCCGCGGCCTCGACGAGATCGCCCTCGACATCCGGGTCCAGGGCCGCGTCTTTGTCGCCCTTGGCTTCCAGGGCCTTGATCCGGGCTTCCAGGGTCGCCAGTTTGGTTTCCGCATCGACCTTGCCCTTGGCCAGTTCCTTGAGACGGGCGTCGATACGATCCAGGGCGTTTTCGGCCGTCAGATCGTCGCCGGCGCCGAGCAGTTCACGGATGCGCTTCAATTGTGCTTCGTTCATCGGTTTGTCTCCATGAGTCGCTGCCCGGAAAAGCGGACCCTTAACCGCGGGGCGACCCGTGGCCGCGGCTATGTCCACAAAATCATCTTGCGCCGGTACAACCGGCGTGCCCGTGATGGCAACCCCCACCAGGGCCTCGCCGTAGTGTACGCCCTTGCCGTCCACAAAATCCTTTTCGATCTCCACGCTCACCCGCTTGCACTTCCGGGCCAGTTCGATCCCGTCCTCGCCGCGAATCTCAAGGATACCGATAAGATCGTCGCCGTCGCGGAACGCATCCACCACAAAGCCGTGATGGTTCTTCGCACCCGGCAAGTGATCCTCGTTGATCACGACCTCGACACCATTTTTTTGCATCGCCATGAATGCGGCAACCCACTGGTCAATCCGCTCCGTGGTCGTGTCCAAGGTCCAGCCGGCTTGTGGGTGTTGGTAGACGCCAACGGAAATCAGGTCTTTGCGGAACCGCTGCACGAGAATCCCGCCGTCGTCATAGGCTGACGATACGGGGGGCAGGACAGCGTTGATAGACAAAACAGCAAATGCTTCTCTTGCAGCCTTTACCATGTCTCTATTTCCGGGGCTTGCGTTTTCTTTTCTTACAGGGCACCGGGCAACCCTCTCATCTGAACCATACATCGCAGACGTCATGGTAGGACTGTATCCCTATGGGATGCAAGGGATTTCTCGAAAAAAGAAGTCACAAAAGTTTGCGCGGTTCCCACGTCTCGGCCGCCAGCGCCTCGGCAAAGGCCCGCACCAGTGAAACGACAGTGGGATCGTCCGTGAAGCCCCGCAGAACCATCCGGGCGTCCGGACCGCGGGCCGGGTCTGGGTCGATCACAATTTCCGGCACCTGGCCCGCCCAACCGCTCCCCAGGAACACAAGGCTATACCCTCGATCCAACCATCGCTGCTCGGAATCAAACATCACCGGCCGTCCATCTAACACGATCGCCAGGGCCGGCCGCGATCGCGACTCGCTGGCCGGCGACACTTGCCGCCCTTGCAGGTTGACCCAACACCACTCGGCCGCCGACACCTTCATGTGTCGCTCCCTTAGTGCCCGATATGCTTACGGTGTACCTTGATCCACCGCGACGGAAAGGATCGGAACGGCGGGGGCGGTATCATGTCCCTGTAAACTTCGCCGGAGTTCCAGCCCCAACCCTTGTCGGGGCCGGGGTGTACGGTCTGCCCGTCGATCGACACTTCATCGGGCGGGGGTTCCTCTACGGTCAAATCCGATTCGTGGTCGTATATCTCGATGGCTTGGCACCGGCAATTGAACCCGTTTGGCGGCCAGAGTTGCGACCACCGCGGATCGTCTTTGGCCAGGCGTACGCCGTCCAGGGAATAGTGATTCGGCCGTACCCGATCGTCGCCGGCCGTTACATATTCCCATCCCCATAGGATTTCGTCAATGTCCGGGTCGTCTTTGGTGGCGTTCCACTGGCCCGCCGAGTACGCTTCCTGTATCTGTGTTCTGTAAAGTGTTTCGACAAGATGCGGCTTCATCGGGCCCACACCGGCCGCCGCCAGCCGTTCCCGCAACACCCGCGTACCCTCGGCGACATGGTAGCCCGCCGCCGCGATTTCTCGGACAGCGTTTTGGGCCGCCGCCTCGGCGACCATACTCATGCCCCGCGTAACCTCGATCGCCGTGGGGCCGTACTTTTCCCGCAGGGCCGCCACCGCGGCTGGGTCCAGGTTCAGCCGACGCTTGAGGAAGTCCTGCGCCGCATCGAACCCCGCCGCCATGGCCCGCGAACGCTGACGCTGTAGCCCAGCCACAACAACCGCCGTTCTCATACGGGCGGTCAGGTGGGCCGTGGTCATGCCGTCCTGTACGATCTCCGCGGCGCCTGCCAGGGCGTTCCGCACGGCCAGGGCGACGTCGCCATGGTCCCGGTACGCCGACAGGGCCGCGACAACCAGCCGCCGGGCGACAGGCCGTAGCAGCGCCATGCCCTGCCGCGTCACCCGCAGGCGATCCGCCGCCATCTGCGCCAACCGCTCTTTTGCGTAGGGCCGCATTATCGCCGCCTGCTCCGGGGGGCCGCGAACCGCCCCAGCACCCGATGGGCTCGCCGCAAAATTCGGGCCGCCTTTGCCGCCGATTCCCCGTTGTCGGCATCGTCCCCGTCGTCAGCATCGTCGGCATCATCAGCATCGTCGGCCGAGTCGGCCGGCGGGGTCGGGGTAGCCCACGGGGCCGCCAGCACGTCCTCGAGATCCGCAGCCTTGGGCAACGCCGCCGCGTCCAGTATGGCGTCCACGTCCAGCATCCCCAGGAAAAGATCGACATTTTGCGGGTTTGTCAATACATCCTTGACAAGCCCCCGCAAGAAGTTTTGTGCGTCGGCCGTCAGCCGTTCCGGCGTCAGCCAGATCGAACCCTTGGCCGCCGGCCCAAAGTTCAACACCAGAAGGGGCGTCAGCAGGTCCAGGTTGATCGACTCCACCAGTTCCATCAGGAGCAACTCGGCAACCGCCAGCCCCAGGCTCGCGTGCGTTTCAGCCTCGGCCTTGGTCCCGTACTGGCCTTCCGCTACGCTTCGCTCGGGCGTCAGCCATCCCCGAAACATTTGCGTCTCTGCATGCCTTGCGATTTCCACCAGTTCAGCCCCGTGGGCCGTCTTGACTTCCAAGAACTCGATGATCCAGGCCCGCAATTGCGACACGTCCACGCCGGCCCGCATCAGGTCGCTGGCGTACGCCGCTAGGGCGTTCGGCATGACAACGCCGTTGCCCAGGCCCAGGTTGGCCGCAACACTCTTTGCCATGTCGAAGTTTGACACCGTTTTGCCGGTCTGATCCAGCGACTCGCCGGGCGGAAATTGAATCAGGGGCAGGATACCGGCCGCCTTGGTAACGTACTGGCCCATCTTTCGGCCGACCTCGCGCCAGTCGCTCCACTCTTGCCGACAGTTCTCGTGGCGCGGCCGCCCGTACGGATCGCCGGCCTCACCATCATAGGTGTAGATAAAACACTTTTCAGGGGGCACCACCACGCCATCCTGGCGGAAGCCGCCAAACGCCCCGGTGTCTTTGTCCACCTGAATGACCGTCTTGTCGGGCAGAAGCGGCTTGATCTTTTCATATATCAACTTGCCGCCACGGACGCCCCAAACCTTCTCGAACGCCGCGAATCCGTAGTCCAGGGCAAAGAGCATGTCCCGTAGTAGTCGGAACCACAACGGATCAATGATCTCTTGCACAAAGGTCAACCACGCCGCGGGCGTCCCTTTTTTCGCTTCCCAACTGTACGCCGCGGCCCGCACGGGGGCCGTGGCCGCGATCCGGGCCATGGCGATCGTCGGGTTGCCCCGCATCAGCCGATAGACGCCGAACGTACCCGCCGGCGGGGCACGGAAACCCTGCGATACCGACTCGAACCCGGCCACACCACCGCGGGCCGCCTGGGGCCGCGTGATCTCGCCCGGCTTCGGGGTTGCGATCTTGTCTGTCCGATCCGTGTCCTTTGCCATGGGCCCACTCCCTTATGCGATCGCCACGATCCCGATTCGGGCCGCCGGCGTCTGCCGCCGAACCCGCACGGGCCGCAGGAACGCGATTCGATAACCCTCTGCATCGCTCGCGTGACTCAACAGTGTGTCAGACTTATTTATGGCTCCATATTCGTTACGCCGCAAGGTTCGCAAGTCCTCGATCAGCCGCTTGCATCGCGGGTGACAACACCACCGAACTCGACCCTGCACGTCCGCCATGGCCACGTTGAACGCCATCACCCGGTCAACCACCAGGGGGTTCGACGGCGGCACCCGAACCTGGAACGGCATTTTAAGCAACCCCAACCCTTCCATCAAGACCTGATAACAACTTTCGCCGGTCGCCGCGTTTTGACTGCGCCCCGTGGCGTCCCCGAAAACGTGTATCTCCGGGAACCTCAACCCGTCCTTGGCCAGCCGCCCAACCATATTGTGCAATTCCCGAACGAGGCCGACGGTGTCCATTCGCGGCTCGTGTATCTCATGCACAACCGTAAACAACTCACCATCCCCCCAAGGGGCCGTGTGACCTGCCAACCCCGACGCTTCCATGGCCACTCGATCGGTAGCCGCGAATACCTGCCCGATTTCGCCGTGCATGCCGGGGGCGATGTTGAAGTCGAGGCAGACGTGCAACACCCGGCCGGTTACAAGCCGCAACCCCTCGAACGTGTGCCGCGTTCTATCGAACGCCCCGTACACCGTCGCCCCTCGAAGGTTGACGGCCCCGCCATCCAAGTATTGCGATGCAAGGTTGGCGGGCAGGTTTTCTCGTTGCTCGGAGTCGAACGCGCGGGCCGACGGGTTCTCGTTTGTCTTGGCCCTGTAAAGTGCATAACCCCGCCGGCCGGCATGGAATACCTCAAAGACCCTCGTAGCGTCACCCTCATTTGTGTAGGTGTAGATAATTTGCAGCACCTTGGCCGCAGGATCGCGGACACGCCCGGTCAATTGCAGCAAAGGGTCCTTAAGGGGATCGTTGCGATCCTCGGGCCACCGCGCCGCTTCATCGCCCCAGGCATACCCCACCTGCCAGCCCGTGATCAAGTCGGCCCGTTCCGCCGATCGGAGCAAAATCAGGCTGGGGCGCCGGCGGGTTCCCAAGTCGGGCAGCACGATCTCCGAGTTTTTCAGCCGTACGACGTGTCGCAACCCGGCCTCGTCCATCGCTTCTTCCAGGGCCGGCAGGTTGGTATCATAAATGTTTCGATAAGTCTGTCCAACAACCACTGACTTTACATAGGTCGGCTCGTTCCCTCGAAAGGCATTGGCGATATGGGCTGTGAGCAACTTCCTGGCCCCGGCCCACGTCTTGCCAGACATCCAGCCGCCCTCTAGGGCCACACGGGGGTTGTGCCAGTCGGCCACAAAGTCGGCTTGGCCGCCGATGTTGGGAACGGAAACGCCGCTCTCGATGATTCCCACGTCCGCCATGTTTTACCGCTCCCTGTATAGGCCGAAACATCTACAGGCGTCGAAGAAAAGGCCGCGCTCTACCGTTCAAGATTTGGCCACTGTGGCCACATTGCCCGCCCGGCCGTTGCCCCACCTTACCCAGCCCCCCAGGGCCGCCGTGGTCTGTTTTAGCCGTTTGCGCCCCCAGGCTACACCACGCCTCCCGCTACGGTTGTAGGCTGGGGCCGCTACGGTAGCCCCCGGCTACGCAGGGGCGGTCCAGACTGCCCAGGGCCGCCCCCTCGGTTTGCGGCCCGTACGCGCAAGCGTAGCGATCCCCACCGATCCTCACGTTCCCCCCCTGTCCGCCGGCGGCACGTCGCCCGGTACGTCGTCAGGATCGTCGGCATCATAGCCGGCACTCCCCAGGCCCTCGGGCACGGCGAACGGCGTTCGGACAAAACGCGGGGCGTCATCTTCCAGGTCATCGTCTCTCGGCCGCGGAGCCACGCGATCCAACACGGTTTTAGTGATGAAAATACCAACGCGGTCGGGCACATGCCGCTCCCCATGAGGCTTACCAGACAACCACATGAGCATCTTGTCGGCAAGCAGTTTGACCAGGTAGTCTTTCCGCTCGTTGTCGGTGCCCTCGACACGCTGCATCAGGTATTGGCTGAGTTCGTCGATGATCCGAGGCCGTCGCCGGCCGCCCGCCGGATTGCCGCTCTGGCCCGGCTGAAACGGGTGTAGGTTTTTTTGCGAGTTGGGGTTCTGGCCTCGCCGGCTGCCGTCCCTCGACACCCGGCCGGCTCTCTGTGGTTTTTTCTGCTGCGCAGAGACAAGGGGCGGGGGTCCCTGTCCTTCGGCCTTTGTCTGCTTGCCCCGCGTCATGGCGTCTCGCCCCCAAGCCCCAGGGCCTTCTTGAGTTTTCGCCCCAGCCGTTCCAGGGTCGCCGTTGGTGTGTATGATTCAACATACCACGTTGGCAACCGTTCGCCGATCTTATACTCTCGCAAGTACGGGTCAAGGTCAAACTGTGTTTGAATCGCCCGGACCCGGTCGGCGTTGCTCATTGACGCAAGGCGATGGCTAAAACAGATCGCGGAAATCAAGGGATCGGTTGTCTCGATTGCCCGCTCCACCACCATACTCATCAGGTGAGGATAAGGCCCTTCTTGAAAAAGGGCGTACCCCGCCCGCAGCCGGTCGGACTTGATGATCTTCTTATTGGCCCATGCGTTCCAGTTGAAATCAAGGTTGGCCGGCAGCCACTGAGCGGGCGTCAAGGGCGACGGCCGGAAGGGCGAAACATGCAGCGTGAATGATACCATCTTACCCGGCACGTCCAGGCCAAAGATCAAGTCCTCGAACTCCTGCCGATCGGCGTCGGTTTCGGTCGGATAAGACCCGATCATATACAGAAGCAACCACACGCTCTTACCTTGCCATTCCAGCGACAGACGGCGCACGGTGTCCCGCACAAACTCGTTGGAATTGGGCTTGTTGAACGCGGCCCGTAGCCGTTCGCTGAAACCGTCCAGGGCGGTCCGTATTCGGTTCCGCCGATCCGAGTCTGTCAATATCTTGTCGAACAACAACTCCGGGCTGTCCCAACCCCATCCCCCGGCGAAAGACTTGTTGTGCGTCTTGTTATGTCGTCGTGCCCATGAATAGTGGCAGAAATAGCATTTTCGCGGGCAGCCGATTTCGACTTCCCGGTAAGGGATCGGCTTGGTCGCCAACTCTCGCGGGTAGCACTCGCTCGCCTGCCCCAGCCGCACGGAATGCAGGCCGCAGGCGAACGTCAACACGCTGGGGTGTTGCCACGTACGGCTGCCGCCCAGGGCGGCCCGCACCAGCCCGACAACGTACCCCTCGGCCCGGCCGTAGGCCGCATAATCGAAGAAGTGTCGAAGGGGCGTCACATTCTGAACGCCGAACCCCCCGACGATGGAAACGAAGGACCGCCGACCAGGGGCCCACGATCGCCGCTCCGCGACGTTCCAAATCATGTTGTATACGTCGTATGTGCTTGTAAGACTGGCCAGAACAACCTTAAACTTTCCGGCCGTCGCCGGCGTACAGTATCCGCACTCGATCCCGGCCTGCCCTAGCACGTCGATGATCAGATTAGCCCCCGCGTTCGATGTCCAATCAAATGTGTCGTCAGCGCGGCGGGTCAACTTGAAGGCGGAAGGAAATACCATGCAAGCCACGTTGGGCATGGGCGATCTCCAAGGCGGCCGGCCGGCGGCCTGTCACGCGGGCGGCACAAATTGCAGCCCGCATTTCGGGCAACATACCGTGCCCGGCTCGCCGTCCGATTCCTCGGGTCCGCCGCCGCCCAGGGGCGGGGCGTCTGACAGGTCCAGGGACGCCACCAGGGCGTCCACTTCCCCCGGCGTAAAGCCCGTGGCCAGAAGGGCGTCCACGTCGGACGCTTTTATGTCTGACAGAACGGCCGCCAGGGCCGCCTCGTTCCAGCCCGGCGACAGCCGAGGCGTCCGGTTATCCGCGATCGAGAACAGCGTCCGCTCTATCCCTTCCAGCGACGTTTGCACTACCGCAAGGTGTGTCCATCCCAACTGCTGTGCGGCCACGAAAGTACCGTTGCCCGCGACGATCACTCCCTTGGCGTCCACGACGATCGGCTTTTGCTGACCGAACCGTTGCAGGCTGCCCGCGATCGCCGCGATCTGCCGATCGTTATGGAGTTGCAGGTTGGACGGGTCAGGCGTCAGATCGGCCAGAGGCACGGCCATGGGCCGCAGGGCCTCGATGATTTCGGCATGTATCGCCGTGTCATTCTGTTTGCCGCCTTTACGCTTCGCCACGATAGGCCGCCTGTCTGGTCAGCCGGATCACCACGACGTCTGTGCCTTTAACCGCCGTGATTTCCAGCGTGTAGTTGGCGCCGTCCACAAGGGCCGTTGCCGCGGGTATGTCGCCCACGTAGATACCATCAGACCCTGTGATGTAGGCAAAGGAAATGCCGGCGGCGACCACTTCGCCGGCCGGGCCGATCACTCGCCCCGTCACCGTGGCGTCGTTGACGTACGCCTGCGTGGCCGGATCGCGCAGGTTGCGGACCCGAACGCGGTTCGTTGTGCCGACCCACCAATGCGCAGGGTACATTTGCGGACCCTCCGGGGTTTCGATGCTATAGACAAACCTCGTATCGACCTGTACGCTCAGGTAGTCCAGCATCCCGCCCTCTCTTGCTGCTAGGCTGCCTCGCATAGTTGGTCCGGACTCAAAGGTGACGCTTGCACGTTCGTGTTGCCGGTGCAGCCCGCCACGTCGGCGTTCCACACCCGCAGAATCGGGTTGCCGGTGTTGTCGAGGTCGGTCACGACCATCGGCGCCGCCGCCGTCCTGCCGAACACGTCGGCATTGGTGTTCAGAACGCTCGCCGCGGGACCCACGATCGCCGCGCCGTGAATGGCGGCCGAGCCGAAGTTCGCCTCGATGCCCGCCAGGGTCACGTTGCCGCCGACGGTACACTTGGACGTGCCGAAGTTGACCACGTTGCCGGTCGTGCCCGCCACGCTGGCCAGGGTCGTGAAGGTGTGCGAACCGGAACCCAGGTTGAGAATGCCGGGTCGCGTCTGGCCGGTGGACCCAAGGGTGATGGCACCACAGGACAGCGGGCTACTCTCTGCCAGTGTCAAGATTCCGCTGACAGTTCCGCCGTTGCCGTTGATGGCTAGGGCACCACAAGTCAGCCCGTTATTAAGCGTAAGGGTTTTCCCTGTCACAGACGGACCCCAACGAAATGCCACGGTACCAACGTCGATAAATGCCTCGTTGGTCCAATCGTCTTGTGCATATACATAGACGCTGCCTGACGTAGCAGTAAACGTAATGTCCCCTGCCCAAAAGTCGTCAGCGTGCGGCCAAATGATCAGTGCCTGTGCGCCGAGCACAAGGGCACCATCCGCTCCGGTCGTACCGACAGCGGCGGTCCAGATGCTACCGTTCGCCGAGACGGTCACGCCCGACGCGACCTTGATGCAGCCCAAGTAGTCAGCGCCACTACTCCAGTTGGCCACGGCAGTATCGTCAGCGAAGATGAACGCGCCGGTATGGTCGAATGCGGAGCAGTCCGTGTAATCCAACCCCCCTGCCCCGAGCGTGATGATCTTCGAGGCCATCGTGAGGGCGCCCGAGGTCTGGACGAAGCCGTAGCAGGTGAACGAGTCGCCAATGGTCACGGTCCCGGCGGCGGGCTGGTTGTCGATGGCTATCTCGTTGGCGATTATCGTGCCGAGGTCGAGGGTTCCAGCCACGTCCGCAGTGACCGCCGCGCCGGTCGTGAGCATGTGCGTGACCGTGTATCCCGCCGCATTGAACCCGCCGAAGATGTCTCCGCCGACGCCGCCCCAGAGCACCATAGCCGTAGATGCCGTGACCCGCAACGGCACGGAGCAGTCCAGGGCCTGATTCGTAAGGAAGAGTGTGCCCGCCAGAGTAACTTCACCGACCGCAGTCAAAGTACCGGCCAAAATC
>Ga0114918_10000255_pt1 | contig 44347 bp, 43 predicted proteins | sample LantaG_FD_87015 | JGI IMG/M metagenome (GOLD analysis project Ga0114918, IMG submission 87015) | Deep subsurface microbial communities from Baltic Sea to uncover new lineages of life (NeLLi) - Landsort_02402 metaG | ecosystem: Environmental > Aquatic > Marine > Oceanic > Sediment | place... | reverse complement strand
ATTCTGCCTACATTATCATCACAGAGAATTGGATTTTCTCAACGATTCCAAAACTTAAATTATGTATATGGATCTAATGCTCGAATTGTAGGTTCTGTATCTGTAGATAATAAGCTTGATGTTACTTCTGGTGGTTATCTTATTTATGGTGGAGCAGATACTTTTTCAACACTTCCTTGGTTTACAATTTATGCTAAAGTTACTGTTTTAGCGGATTCGACAAAAAGGGTTGTTGCTGCGTGTGGGCATCCAAGTATTGGAGATAAGTTTGAAATAGGAGTTGATTCTTCTAATCAAATGTATTTTACTTCTGGAAGTACTTATGTAAGCGATGATACTATAAGCTCAGGAACTCACAATTTGCTTTGGATTTTTAATGGTAGTGATCTGGAACTTTGGATGGATGGAGTAAGGATTGGTTCTTCTACAGCAACATTAAGTTCAAATGTAAGTCCTACATTTTATGTTGGAGCGGCGACAGATGGTGGAGATGGTTGGGGGTCTGTTATAAATGAAGTTAGGATTTACAATTATCCATTGGATGAAGAAGAAGCATTTTTGGTTTCTGGTATTGAGGGTTGGACTCCAAGAGATCTGCTTACAGATTATGGAGGAACTTTTGGCTACGATAATGGATTGTATTGGGATGGTGATGTAGATGGTGCGTACGACCTGAATACGCAGCCGACACTCGTTGACGGGTTGATGCTCCAACCCAATGCAAATGCCTGGGCGCCTCTCACAGTCAATAACATTCCCATGATGCAAGCTGGTGGTCCGCATGGTAGGTACCTGCAAGTTGATAACGCCGTAAGCTCGCCGTCAGTGTACCAGTCGGCAATTATGCTAGCTGGAAACCAGTACGCGTATGACTTTGACGCGTTGGGAATTGCGAATTTTTGGCTAGGGTCATCGATTGTACAGAGCGTGAATACGACGGCTTGGACTCGCTTTGCAGGTGATGCAACGTGTGCAACTCTCGGCAACTTGAGGTTGTACGGAGCGGGTGGCGCTGGCACCACCGTCAAATGGGCTCGCATCATCCTCCGCAACCTCTCCTGCAAAGCCCTCAACATCTACGGCAGTGGCACGCTGGCGGGGAGCAAGTTCGAGCAGGCGACGGCTGCGAACATGCCGTGGAAGTCGAGCGATGGGCTTGGGGTGCGGGGGGATGGAGCGGACTACAGTATTTCTTCAGCTTCAGCCGCAGCATGGGATGGGTTTACTACGGCAGCAGGCGGGAGCATTTTGTTTGAGGTATCGCCAGCCGTAGACGGCACATACATGGCTATTATGGGCAACTGCGACGGCCCCGCCAGTACAGGCTTTATGTGTAGGAGAGCGGCATCCAACGCGATGCAGTTCAGTGCAATGAATAGCTCTGGCGCCTGGGTGATGGTCAACAGGGGCGGTGGAAGCTTAGTCACTGGCAGCAATTATGTTGTTGAGTTTTACCACGACGGAGCAAACCACTACACAGCGCTCTTGAATGGCACACTCATCCTAAACTACGCAGGAATCGGAGACGTCTCGACTGTTCCTCCTGTGAACCCGATGGTGCTAATGGCACAGGCTGCTTACGCCAGTCCCTGGAACGGGTCAGTGAGGAGGATCTTTTAGGGTCCGAAGCTGAGCCCTACTGACCAAGCGAGAGCAGTTGATTACTTCAAGAGGGCCGCACGATGACCTACCCCAACTTCGACGCAATCAACCCCGAGCGGTCCATCTGCTTTCTTCCCTTCGACGGGCAGTACCGCCAGGACGTGGGGGAGAATCTGCTCACCGATGGGGACATGGAGAGCGCGATTGTTACGCCTCCGTGGACATTGGGTAGCAGGGCCGTAGGTAGTAAGGTCGCCTTTCCCCATAGTGGACTTAGGTGCCTTCAAGTTGAAGGTAATGCGTTCCCTTATTATGCGGAGGTGCACCAAGATATTCTAACCCCTCTTTTCCATTTTCATGTCACGGGTTGGATGGCCGGTGATGGAGTTTCTGGTGTTGGAACTGTCGCTTATGGGGCTGGCAATGTTTTTGTTGGAACTACCTCGGCCGCATGGCAAGAAGTGAACGTGATCGCCGCTGCTGTTACCAGCAGATTCTCCCTGTATTATTCGGGTGTTTCGGGCTCATATTCCCGCCACGACGATATTGACGTCCGCGAACACCCCCAAGTCACCCGCTCCCTGTCGAAGCAACCTGGTGCATTGAACTACGCGCGACTCGGAGATGGACATACCGCGAGCACGATCCCCGGTCAACGTAGCGGCGGGAGAGGGCTCATTTTTTCAGCGCCGTATCGTCGCATCGATCTTGACTGGACTTCGGGCGGACCACTTGACGTTCCAAACTTCACATTTCTAGCTTGCGGCAATGTACTTCCATCAGCCATTGCCGGCACCTCTCAGCCAAGACTCTATGAGGTGGGAGGGATAGCAGGGGGACTGAAGTGGTACACGTTCTATTGGGATGTATCCACGTTAGAGCTTGTCTTTAGGGTGTACAATGTGGTTTCCGTGTTGGAGCTTAGGAGCAAAATTGCTTATCCTGACGGATCTGACCACGTGTACGCTGCTTCAATCGATAGTTTGGGCGTCAAGATGTACATGGATGGAACGCTGTTAGCGTCGGTAGCGGGGGACCGTCGTTTGCCTTTCTTGCCGACGGACTCAAACGCCTACATTGGTAACTATACAGGGGGTGCAGGCGCCGGGACATGTTTTACCGGTACCATGTACCAAGCCGCAATCTATCCCTTCGCCCTGAGCGAAACCCAAGTACGTGAATGGGGTCGGCGCGCACGACAAGCGAGGAATATCTAATGAGTTTCATTCGAAGCCTGATCGCTGGTGGGCATTGCCCTCTCTATTTGGACTTCAGAACCGGTTCGCTCAAAGACCTGAGCGGGACTGGGAATCATGCTGTTAGTGCAGGGAATGAATACTGGACGAAAGCCAGAGGGGCTGGCGCAATACACTTCCCGTCTGGTAGCGACCTCATTGTCCCGTACTCAATTTCCATGGATGCAGTCCGTACTAGTGGCTCGTTTATTGTTTGTTGTGATTTTGAGAGGTATAATACTCCAGCAAATGCACGTATAGTAAAACAGGGTACAGCCCTTGATATTTATATGCCTACTGGCGGCACCGCAATGTCTATGAGTGCCTCAACGACCCCGGTTTGGAGTACTCCTATAGTGGGTAGCCGTTCTTTGGGGGCAAGTTGGGTTGAAGGCACATACCCTAGGGGGTTCAAGAACGCTTCTACATTGGGTAACGGATCTGTCACGTTGACGGTGGGAGCAGCATCTATTAGCGACTTACGTATAGGGACGTACAACCTTGGGGTGAATTACTACTTCGGAAATCCGATGTTCAACTTCGTCCTCATCAACGAAGCCCTCTCCGACGTGGACATGGTTCGGCTCATGTGAGAGCTTGAGGCAGGTCCCACGGTCGTGCGCCGCCCCCGCAACCACTTCTCCATCCCGTACCCGGCCAAGACGCCGGCTGAGTATGCGGCGGAAGGGATCATCCTGGACCTTGCCCCGCAGGTAGTGAACGGGAAGATCCCCGATTTGAGCGGTAACGGTAACGACATCTTGGAGATGGACGGCAAGGATGTCGAACGAGGTGGTCCGTTCACTTCGCTCATCCGCAACGCGTCGTCGACTGGAGGCAGAACAGTGGCTGCCGTGGCATACGGTGGAGCAACCAAGCTCACCGTTTCAGCATGGATGTATGGGAGCGCGGGGGTTGGCGTTCCACTAGAGTCTAGCGTCAATGTAAACTCGCAGGTCGGTAGTTGGTATTTGATCCCAGAGAGCGGATCGTTCCGATTCGCCGTAAACAAAACCACTATCAGCTTGATCGCTAGTTCGGCAGGTTCCGCACTGGTCCCTAAGCTCATGCACGTTGTCGGCGTGTTTGACGCAAGCGCTTCGGGTACAGATCGCCAGCGTATGTTTATTGATGGGGTTGAGAACTCAGCAACTCCTAGTGGGACGATTGGGACCGGCGCGTTTGCTGATTTCAAGCTGCACGTGTTTGCTCGTAACCGTTCTTTGCTTCCATACACAGGGAAGCTTGGTCCCGTCGTTGTCAGGACGGATGCCCTCACCCCCGCCGAAATTCGAGCCGAGTACCTGAAGGGCGCAAGAAAGTGCATCCTCGATGCGCGAGTTCACTCCGACGGCTCCTGCCCCGTGTCGCTCGCGGCAGTGGGGGCACCGAATGAGATTGCGAACGGCTGGAAGGTCGAGAGCGGTACGTGGAAGGTCGTCGAGGATGCTCCCGTGAATGGAAGGGCGGGACAGCGATGGATTCAGTGGGTGGCAACGAATGACACGCGCGTTTCAATACCGGATACCTCTGCATACGGATCGTGGCACACCAAAATGGTGGTAAACGACCCAGGTGATAGATTTGAATGTGTGTTTATTTCGCAAACCTTTGGAGCGCCTTCTGCTGGCTCATACGCGGTTACGTACGTCGGTGGAAGCATATGGATACTCAAAGACGGAGGGACAACTATTGCCACTGGACCCACAGGGCTGAGTCCCACAACGGCTCCCATCGAGTTTTGGATTGAACGCACCGGTACTGGTTTGATAACTGTGTGGGCGTTGGGTGGAGGCATATGGAGCGACTGGACACAAATTATGCAGGGGACAAACACGGTATATACAAGTAATGTTGCGCAAACATTCACCACCAGAGACACGGTCAAGTTCGCTGGCTCCGTCCACTACCTCGGATAAGATATCAATATTTTCATATATCATTGAATTATTTCTCCGAGGTAATGAATTATGAATGATATATGCCCGCGTTGTAAAAAAGAAAAAACAGAAATAGAGACATTAGAAACCGGTAAAGAAATAAAATCTTGTCACAAATGTTTAGAAAGAGCTAAAAAATATAGAGAGTTTACTAAAGAAGAAAACAGAGAGCGTTCTAGACAATATCGAGCAAATAATAAAGAAAAGAAAAAAATAGCTAATAAAAAATATAGAGAAGAAAACAAAGAACTTACCAAAAAACGAGATAAAGAAAAGTATTATAAAAATAGAGATGCAATTTTAGAACAAAAGAAAGAATATCATTTAGAACATAAAGAAGATCATAATGAAAGATGTAAACAATATTATCATGAAAATAAACATAAACCTTATTTTGTTAAATATAAATTATTAAGAAATGCTAAACTTCGTTCAATAAAACATGGTATTGAATTCACAATAACTAAAGATGATTTAGTTTTAGAAGAACCTTATATTTGTACTTGTTGTGGTAGGACTATGACTGTTAATGAAAAAATTTTTAAAGATGATTCAATAACATTAGATAAAATAATTCCGTTAAAGGGATATGTTCCAGGTAATGTTGCAATCATATGTTTTAGATGCAATTCATTAAAGACAGATGCGACGTATGAGGAATTGTTTAATTTAGTAGAGTATATGAAACGATATATAGATTAAATGAATAATATCATATACCCATAAAGGTAACATGCTAATTAGAAAATATAATTCAAACTTTGGAGATAATATATGGATCCCTATGAAGCAATAAGAGCCGGCATCCTTGAGGGTGAGATCCCCGAGCCGTTCTGGACCGTGACGACCACGGACACGACGCAGAGTTGGACTGTCTACGCCCTAACCGGTGGAGTGGTGGTGGTTGATTGGGGCGACGGACAGCAACAGTGGCACACTGGGACTGGTGGAGTGGTGGTGCTTACTCACACTTACGCATCATCTGGTACATACATGATCAAGTGGTACAACCCCCAGGACAAGCTGCGTTACCTGTTCGGGAATACCAACGGGTTGACAGGCACAATGCAGCCCATGTCTGCGGTCTCGCTGGGGAGCTTGCAGGTGAGCGCTAACTCATTTACGGGGACAATCCCATCGCTAACTACTCTCAGTTCTCTAAGCGTTATATACTTGTTTTCGAACGGATTTACTGGCTATACCCCATCATCGATAGCAAGTTCACTAGTGAATTTTTTGGCCAACAACAATGCCCTCACACAGACAGCCGTTGACCAAATCCTCACCGACTTCACCACTGGCGCAGGAGCACGACCGGCAGCGGGAACGATCAACCTGAGCGGCGGAACAAACGCGGCACCGACACCGGCAGTGCTGGCAGCGTGCGTTTCTGCTTTGCCAGGGTGGACTATCTCAACTAATTAAATCATCATACAATATTTCAGTATAAAAACATGGTTGATGGACAATTAATACAAGGCAAGCAAACTGTTGGAAGTGTTCAAACTATTTCAGATGATATTGAAATTTGTTCATGGGTTGTTCCTGAAAACACGACAGCTAGGGTTGAGGTTCATTGTATTGTTCAACAAGCTACAGATTATACGGCTAAGAGTTCATATAAAATAATAGCGACTATTAGAAGGGATGCTGGAAATGTTTCAATAATTTCTGGACCAACTGTTATTAATGTGGAGGAAAGTTCTATTGCGATGACGGCAACATTATTTGCGAGTGGTTCATCTTTAACAGTATTGACTGACACTGCTGATGGTGAGTCGCATAGGGTTACATGTTTTATGGATATTTATTCAGTTGAACAAGAATTGATACCAGTTTAAAGGATTAATATGGCTGATGGACAATTAACAAATGGGATGCAGGTTGTTGGAAGTGTGGAAGCTTCTTCTAATGGAATAACTGTTTGTTCTTGGGATATTCCGGAGGATACATCGGCAAGAGTTGAGGTTACATGTTTACTTCAAAAGACGACTGGAGCGGTAAATACCTCTTACAAATTAGCTACGAATGTATATAATTTAGATGGGTACGCAACTTTAGTGGGCGATATTATAAAGTACAATGAAGAGGGTAGCACTAGTGGATTTGAAGTTACATTAGATGTTAATAATAATTCAATTTATGCAACAACAACATCTACAGATGGTGATACGTACAGAGTTGTTTGTTTAATGGATGTTTATTCTGTAGAACAAACTATTGTGGTATAATTATTTATTTAATAATAGGAAAACATAATGCCGAATGATGGATATGAAATATTAAATGGTAGATTAATAACTGGCAGTGTTATTACATCTGCTGGAGGAGTTGAAGTTTGCAGGTTTACTATTCCAGAAGACGTTGACATGAGAATTAATACTTTATGTTTAATACAAAATCAAGCTGATGCTTCTGATGGTTATTCTTATTGGATTGATGCTTTGGTAACTAGATATGATAATGGCGATGTTTCTATTATAAACTATGGTAGTGTTTATAATGCTACTGGTACTCTTACTGAGGTTTTGATAGGTTTATCTTCAGATGGATATGATATTGTATTTGCGGCTACAAATGCAGGAATTAATAATTTCAGATTATCAACTTTTGTTAATATTTATCAAATAGAGAACACTGGAATTACAGAAGATACTTCTTATCCTATGGGGATTACTATAACTGAGCCAACAAGCGAATCTGAACCATGGGTTACGGATATTGAATTTGCAGCTTATGGTACAATTCTTAGTGGTGAACATGTGGTATCATTTTCTGGTGGTTTAGTGGACGGCACAGCACAATCATTTATTCAAACTGATAATACTTGGGCTGGTGATGGCTTTGCTGGTTCAAGTGCTGGGATGTTTGATTTAGAAGTTTCTGTTACATATGATAATGCAGAGGTAAGAACTGCTACAGTTTCGGTAGAATTAATAGCTCCAGTTTAAAATCTATTAATTTTGATTCATCATAATATGAATCAAATAATTCAAGCGGACAATTTCGAACAATTAAAAGCAATTCCGGATAATATAATAGACTTAATTTATATTGATCCACCTTATAATAGTGGTCATAAGCAAACAAGAAATAAAATAAAAACTGAGCTTTCTGAGAATGGAAATATTGGGTTTGGAGGGGATAAATATGAAAGAATCATAGAGGGGAAGTATGGTTCATTTGATGATTCTTTTGAAGATTATATTGGGTTTATGGTTCCTCGTTTGAAGGAGGCTTATAGGATTTTAAAGTTTACGGGTTCGATGTATCTTCATGTTGATTACAGGGAGGTACATTATTTGAAAATTGAAATGGATAAGATTTTTGGAAGAGAAAATTTTTTAGGAGAATTAATTTGGTCGTTTGATTATGGAGCAATTTCTAGAAAAAAATGGACAATGAAACATAATAATATTTTATATTATGTAAAAGATAAAAATAATTATACCTTTAATTTTGATAAGATTCCAAGGATACCATATAAGGCTCCGGGTTTGGCGGGACCGGTAAAAGCTGCTAGAGGAAAAATTGTTAAATCAGTATGGGAAGAAACTATTGTACCAACAAACGGTAAAGAAAAACAAGGATATGCCACACAAAAACCTTTACGAATATTAAATAGAATAGTTGAAGTTTCATCTAATCCTGGAGATTTATGTTTGGACTTTTTTGCAGGGTCAGGAAGTTTTGGACAGGCTTGTTTGAATAATAAAAGATCATTTATAATGATTGATAGTAACTTAGAAGCAATTAATGTTATGAAAAAAAGGTTTAATAATTATTCAAACATAAGTTATATAGATAATTGTATTTATGGGCAAGAAAAAACCACATTATAAAAGCATTATAAACAAAAACTCTAAAGAGCATGAAGAGCTTATGCTTATTAAAAAGACTTTAGTTCAAGCTAAAGAGATGTTAATGCAGGCAAAGGAGTCCATGGATAAGTATGCTGAAGAGAACGAAACTAAAGTTAGCCCATTGAAAGATTTAATAATTTTTAAAAAGGATTAATGCAAAACGAATATGATATCATTATAGCTGGAGGTGGGATTGCTGGAGCTTTTGCGGCTTATCGTCTTTCTCAAATGAAAAATGCTCCTAGAACATGTTTGATTGAATATGGTCGTCCTCCGGGGAAAAGAAGAAAGCAACTTGAGGGATGGCTTGGTTGTTTTCCAACGGGGAACGGAAGATTATATACGAATGATTTGATAAGGTTACAAGAGATAGCTCAAGCAACTACGATCAATACAATTTTCAAACAGAGTTTAAAGTTATTATCTAATTATGGGCCAAGTAAGATTACAAAAAGTAAAAAGCCTAAACAATCTGTGTTGAACAATTTGAATTCGACTGGTTATTCTATAGAATATAATGATTTTATTCAATGGAAGCCTGAAAACATACATCTTTTATCTAGAGGATTGGCCAGTAAAATAGATTCTAATAATAAAATAACTTGTATGTTTGATAATGAAATATATGATATAAAGAAAGAAGGAAAAATGTTTGTTGTCTCCACGGAAAAGGGAGATTTTTATAGTAAAAAAGTATTATTATGTTTGGGTCGCAGTGGTTGGCGGATGTCAAACAATATATTAAAAGAATTAAATATTATTAATAATGATGATTACAGTAAGTTTGGATTTATGGCAGAGATGCCTGCTGCTTGTTTAAAAGATTGGGATCGCAGTCATTGTTCAATATATAAAGATAATTTGACAATAGGTCCATTATCTTGGAATGGCACTGTTATACCGGAAGATCATGTTGATTTGGTTATAGCTTCGTGGCGTTCCAATGAAGATAGATGGAAGAGTGAAAAAGTTGCATTTTCTGTTATCAGCAAGGATGAATATAAAGCAGAAGGGGCTCATCAAACTGAGAGGTTGGGGCAGCTTGCTTTTATTTTATCTGATAATAGAGTTGGTAAAATCAGAATATCCGAATATTTAAATAGAAAAAACAATCTTTCTTTTATTCCAGAATATCATTGGTTTGATAATACTTTAAAAAGTTTAGATTCTCTTTTTAAAGGATTTATTCAAAAGGGGTCAATTAATGTTCCAAACATAGAATTAACAATACCACATATGAATATAAATAGCAATTTATCTACTGATGTTAAAGGATTATATGTAGCTGGAGAGAGTGCGGGGATAAAAGGTATATTGGGTGCTATTGTATCAAGCATGATAGCTGCTGAAAGTATGGGTAAAAACAAATGAAAAATAATAACATAAACAGATCATCAATTGAATCAGATTTAAACAAACATCATGTTAAATATGAAGATCCCCTTTGGGATGAATCTATTTATGAAAATGAAGGTAAGAGAAACTTTAGAATTTCTTTAAGAGACGTTAATCATAAAGATAAAGATAAGGCTTTTGAATGGGATTTTTTTGACAAAAAGATAGTGACGCTTACACTATGTGGTAAAGACCTCACTAAAAAGCAGGTTAAATATTTGTTATCAGCAGAGGGTATCCAATATCTTTTACAACTTTATAAGGCGGGATTTAGAACTCAAACTAAAATAAAATTAAAATTAAAAGAAAAATTATGATTATAAAAATTGATAAAGATCAAATAAAGCTTATTAATAAAAATAAAAGTTTATCTTTTAAGCTTTCTGAGATTATAATGTTTTTATCTATTAAAGCTTTTTTAGATAAAAAATCGGAAGAAGATTTGGAATTCAAACTAACTGTCGAGTCGGACGAAAGAAGATATATCATCTTTTCTGATGGATACAAATTGTTCATCAACAAGATTACATTTTTTGAGTTGGCAAACAGGATGATTCTTCTTAATAAGAAATTAGTTTTTCCTAAACTAAATATAGAAAAATCAGACGAAGAAGAAAGATAAATCATGATAAACGGTGGGGATTCGATTTCAATTATCATATTGGATATAGGCAACGTTTTAGTATCTGTAGATATGGGTGCTATTCATGATGCTGCTGTTGATTGTGGATTTGTGAATTCTACTCATGAAGGTAAAACTTTTATGAAGGGCATTGAAAATATTTGCAATTTTGGGATGATGGATATGAGTTCTGCTATTGATATGTTTTGGGGTTATAAGCGCGAATTAACTATGGGTGCAGAAAAATATGATAAAGTTAAACAACATTTAATTGATTTTTGGTGTTCTAGCAGATGCGTTTCTTTGAATAAAAATATTGTAGAATTTTGTAATAAAATCTTACACATGCCAGATACTTATATGATGCTTGCTTCAAATATGGGGGTTGATCATTACAATTATATAAATTCATTACATCCATTTTTTACAGATAAAAAGTTATTTTCTGTTCATTCTTTTAAAGTAGGGGCTGTTAAACCGCAAGATGTTTTCTTTTCATATGTTGAAAAGAAGATAGACAAAATTTGGGTCGAAGCTTGTTGTGTTAATGATATTGTTACAAAACAAAACGTGCTTTATGTAGATGATAGAATAGAAAACTTACTAGCTGGTGAAAAATGTGTTTCTGGTATTAATGCTTATAAATTTGATTCAACCAAAATGAGAGAGGAAGATTTTATTCATCAAATTAAAAGCTTCCAAATTTCAAATAGGATAAATAAATGTCAGAGCTAGCACTTTACATAGTGGACTGTGAAACAACTTCGATCTTAACACAAGGAGATATTATAGAAATATCTTTTTATAGATTTTCTACAGGAGAACAAAAAACTTGGTATATGCGTGCAAAAAATGAAGAGCATATTAATTTAGAAGCTCTTAGAATAAATGGTCATAAACTTTTAGATATTACTTGGAAAACTAATGAGGGTAAAAAGAAATATTTAGAACCTGAAGAAGCTTTGCCTCAAATTGAAAATTGGATGGCTGATGATGAGTTATCTGCTATGGATAGAGTTTTAGTTGGACATAATATTTCTTTTGACGAAAGACACATGAGAGAATTGTGGAAACGATGTGGGACTTCTGATACTTTTCCTTTTGGTTATCATAGTCTTGACACCAAAGCTGTTGCTATCTTTTTTGATTGGGCTCAAGGGTTAAATAATAAAATGTATTCTTTAGGACAATTGGTAAAGCGTTTGAAAATTACAAAACGAAAATCTCATCTTGCGGAACAAGATGTTTTAATGAACGTTGACCTGTTGAATTATTATAAAAAAGAAGTAAATAAAATTCTAAAGGAAAAATAATATGAAAGGTGTATTGTTAGCTGGAGGGGTTGGAAGTCGATTAAAACCATTAACAAACACTGTAAACAAGCATATCTTGCCTGTTGGTAGATATCCAATGATTTATCATCCACTTAGAACATTATATGACAGTGGAATAAATCAAGTTATGATTGTTACTGGTAAGGAACATTTAGGAACAGTTGTAAGTCAGCTTGGAAGTGGTTCCACCTTGGGCATGGATTTAACTTATAAGGTTCAAGATGAGGCTGACGGAATAGCTGGTGCTCTTAGGCTTGTTAAAGATTTTATTAATAATCAAAATTTTGCAATGATTCTTGGTGATAATATTTTTACAAATGATATTAAAAAGCATTTAGGAAACGGATTTAATTTTTCTAATAAAAACAATGAGCCGGTTTGTAAATTGTTTTTTCAACCGATGGCAAAAGAAAAATTGACACGTTTTGGCGTTCCTGAATTTGATCAAGACGGTTCTGTAAAGGGGATTGTGGAAAAACCTAAAGTTCCACCAAGCAAATATTGTGTCACTGGATTATATGTATATGACAAAAATGTTTGGAAAATTTTAGATACAATAGAAAAATCAAAAAGAGCTGAGTTTGAAATATCGGATGTTAATTCTTGGTATGCAAAAAATGGATTTATTGAATTTTCTATTATTGGAGCGCAATCTGATTGTTGGTTTGATGCGGGAACACCCGAAACCCTTATAGATGCTAATATAAAAATGAGTAAAGTTATTTATGATGGTTGGAGGCTAAAAGATATATAAGGAGGTATGAGTAGAATATTAGTTACAGGTGGTTGCGGCTTTATTGGTTCCCACTTTATACAAAAATACCTTCATAATAATCCTAAAAGCACTGTCATCAATATAGATAATTTGTCTTATGCAGGCAAATTAGAAAACACCAATTCTTTTAAAAAAAATAGTAGATACACATTCATACACGAAGACATTTGCGATGCTACGGCAATGCGAAAAATCTTTGGATTGTATGACGTGAATACTGTTGTTAATTTTGCTGCAGAAAGTCACGTCGACAATAGCATTGAAAATGCTACCCCTTTTATAAACACCAATATTACAGGCACTGTCAACCTTTTACAAGCGGCAAGGGACCGGCTTGACGTTGATGGCTTTAAACTATTTATACAAATTTCAACAGACGAAGTTTATGGAAGTATGGATATTGATTCTGACAGAACTTGGAAGGAGACAGACCCGATGTGTCCTCGAAGTCCATATTCGGTATCCAAAGCATCTGCTGAAATGTTTGCAATGGCATATCATAATACATTTGGTGTTCCGGTTATTGTGACTCGATGTTCAAACAACTTTGGGCCGCGACAACATGAAGAAAAGTTTATTCCTGTTATTATGAAAGCTCTTATAAGAAAAGAAAAGATTCCAGTTTATGGGGATGGTAAGAATGTCAGAGATTGGATCTCCGTGAAAGAGCATTGCAATGCTTTGATGTTTTTAATGAAGAATGGTGAGGCTGGGGAACATTATAACATTGGTGCAAAAAGAGAGATGAGCAACTTAGAATTGTTGAAACAAATTATCAGTACTTATTCAATGTTATCAAAAACTAGCTATGAAGAGAACATGGGACTGATAGAGTACGTAGAAGACAGGCTGGGACATGATAGAAAATATTCAGTTGATATTTCCAAGATGTTGGACATGGGATGGTTGAGTAATAGTGGGAGTGGTTTTGTGAGCGATTTGGAAGAAACCGTCATTTATTATATGGGTAAGTTTAAGTAATTTCCTTAATGGAAATAACTTTATCACCATCTTCTGGAACTACAATGTCGCCTTGATATAATCGATCTTTTATATTTTCATTTGCATCTACATCGTCTGCAAGTTCGAATGTCGCTTCAAAAGTTATTTGAAACCTTCTCTCTCTAAGTTCTGTAAGCTTAACAGGGGTTTTTACTATTAATAATGATGACGATTGATTTAAATAGTTGTATTTGTGATCACGTAGCAAGCCATTGAATGTGTTGAAGGTAGGAGTTCCTTCATGAGCATCATAGATTGGGAATGATACTTTTTCAAATCCTGTTAGTTTATCTAAAGCTTTCATGAAGGCATTGACAACTTCTGCTGGGTCATTCTTGAAAAAACCGCAACCCCAAGCTCCTAACACAACAGCTTTATGTCCATGTTTTTGAGCCACTTGCAAAATCTTCATCGCCCTACGGTCTAATGTTTCTTTTACCTTTTCATCATCTAAATCTTCTTCTGTCATGGACCAAAGGTCTGGTGCTGGAGCAGTAATGATTGAAAGTTCAAAAGGTTTATCTAAAAGTTCCAAAGTTTCATTGCGAAAAAATGGAACCTTTGGTGAGTAGATAATACCATCTGTATAGTATTCATCATCTTGAATGATATTGTTATTATAAAACATTGGTTTGTTTCGAATGCATTCATACATTCCAGAGCAACGAGCTAAAGCCTCTTCTTGTGCTTTCGCTCCATGTAACCAACCACCACCAGGATTTTTAGCTGAGGCAAAATTCAAAACCACAGGATTATCGTAGCCTTCTTTGATTAGACGAAGACCCGCTTCCGCTGTTGTTTCGTTTAAAACCTCCAAAACGAATTCAGATTTACCCCAAACAACATCTTCAATTGGGTCAGAATAATATACTGTTTCTTTTATGGCAGCAGCAAGAGATTTAGAAATATCAACTTTAATTCCAGTATTAGTTACATATTTTTTTGCTTTAATTATACTTAAAGTTTCTTCAGCTTTTATTCTTAATAGGCTTTGTAAATTCATTCTTCTTCCTCTTTTGTAAAATCAAAAGCAGCCATATCAACTTCATCGTTGCTTGTTGTTAATTCTTTTTCTCTAATCAAAGCAGCTTCGCTTTTTTTAATAAATTGAACTTCTTTAATTGTTCCTTGTTTTAATAAATAATCTCTCAATCTATAAGTGTTTCGAGTGTCTGGCCCTGCTCCGTGATATTTTGTTTCGGCTTTTATTTCAAATCTTGAAATTAAAGATATAAGAGTTGCTTTTGGTTTTTTTTCATCAGGAGAAACAATTTTCATATGTTTTCTTGACATAGCCATTGTACATTCCCACATGTTTGCTGGAAATATTCGGTCTAACTTTTTCCACCATTTCTCGCAGAACCTCCGATCAAATGGCGAATTATGAGCAATCATAACTCGTTCATCAGGTGTCCCTCCGTCTTCTTTAATAAAAGCATCAATATCTTCAATTACATCGGACAGATGTTTTTCTCTTGCGGCTAATTCTTTTGCTGTTTTTTTTGTTATTGCTAGAGCTTGAGACTGACATCTTTCAGGATGATTGATTTTTAAAAACCAAGTCTTTTGAACTAAGTCAATACAACGAATAATTGACACCTCTGTTATCTCATGAATTTTAGCATCTATGCCATTTGTTTCAAGATCAATTATATATTTAAACATCTTTTACCTGCTATTTTGATAATAGTTTATTTACGGTGCCAGCTAAGAACACCACCAATGATTTAATTGCATTGGGTTTGATAATGGGTTTTGAGATGAAATTAGGAGTTGCTCGACCTTTTTGTACCATCTCTGCTGCTTCTTCTGGGCTATAGGCCCAAATTCTATATTTAACAGTTATAGGGGTAATAACTTCTACTTTCACATCAAACAATATCTTTTTAGGTGTCGGATTTTTCTTTTCCATTTCTGCCTCTCTAAACATATATATAGTAATGGTGAATTATGAATGAAAAAATCGATATAGAAAATCCTTTTATTTTACCAACAACCGAAGAAGAAGGATTTTTTCAGCCTTCAATTTTGGAATCAAATGATATTCCTCGTTGGCCTGCTGGATCTCCAACCAAAACAAAAGGAGAATTCGGAGCAGGAGATAAAGCTCATCAAGAAAGAGCAAAATCATCAGGTCAATCTTTAGGTCATCCAGCAATTGATATTGTTTATCCAATTGGAACTCCAATTTATGCAATGCTTCCGGGAAAGGTTGTTGCTGTTACTCAAGAACAAAGAACTTATAAAAAAGGAGATCCAAAAGAAGGAAATTCTGTAAAAATTGATCATCCTAATTATGGGTTGACTTCATTTTATGGTCATTTAGATACAACAAATATTTCTACCGGTCAAGAAGTTGATCAAACCAGTCAGATAGGAACAATTGGCGCTAGTGGAAATGCGGTAGGGACAATAACAGATAAAAATGGAAAACCTTTTGATTACTCTAAAAAAAATGAAATTCCTTATGGGCATGTTCATTTTGAAATTAAACAAAATGGTGTGCCTAAAAATCCGCGTACAATTATAACTGGTGGACCATTTGAAAAAAAAGCTTTTAATAGAAAAGAAAGAATAAGTTTTATTACACAAATGGTGAAAGAGGCTGAATGGAAGGCTAAGGTGTGGGAAGATGAAGATGATTAGTCTTCATTGTTTTCATCATCAATTTTGTGACTTTTTATAATTTCAATATCTCCAAAATCTATCTCACCACAAAAAGAACAATTTTCATTATATACTTCAAATAAAGATAAGCTTTTTTTACAATCTGGACATAGAGCAAAAGCTTTTCCATTAATTAATAATTTTAATATTGTTTTAAATAATTTTAATGACCTTTCTTTTTCCACTAACCCTCCTTTGTGCCTTTAAAATATATATGAAGTAATTGCTAATAAGGCTGTATATATTTTGATATTGAGATTAATGCAAAGCTATATTTAAATTATAATGGCACGAAAAATTAGAACAATAGACGCTGGAGTAAGAGAAGTCATCTCTGTGTTAGAAGAAACTAACGGGGGGACAGGCCAAAGTACATTTACTACTGGCGATGTTCTTTATTCAGATGGTGCAGATTCTTTAACCAAATTACCTATTGGAACAGAAGGTTATATTTTATCTTCTTCAGGTGGTGTTCCTCAATGGACTGCAGCTGGTGATATTTTTTCAAGCATTATTGATATTATTCGTTTAGGTCGGCTAGATGCGTTAACACCAGGCGTTACAAGATATTTGCTACCAAACTTTGCCGAAGCAACTAATGATGATTTTATTGGTTATTTAGTTGATGGATATGGAACGTTATCTGAGCTAAGAGTGCAAATGAATGTTGCTCCAGGTTTGGGCGAAGATGTTTTATTTACCGTTGTTGTAAATGGAGTAGACACGCTTTTAGAAGCTGCTGTTATTGATAGTGGAACAGAAGATTACAACACAGCTAATATTTCAGTTAATCCTGGTGATAGGGTTAGTTTGAAAGCTGTATCTTCTGCAGGTTCTATTGCAGCAGATATTCAAGCTTCTATAACATATATAAAAAGAACAGATATTGTTTATGAAGACACAATTGATATTATTACTATAGGTAAAATTGGAATTGTTACGCCTAATGTTACAAGGTATTTATTACCAAACTTTGCTGAATCTACAACAGAAGCGTTTACAGCATATTTGATTACTGAAGATGGATATCTTGATGATTTGCGAGTTTATGCTGATACTGCACCAGGTGGAGCGGAAACCGTAGTGATAACTATTCGAGTAGAAGGTGTTGATACTGCTTTGATAGCCACATTAACTGGAGCAGATCAAGAAGCTTCAAATTTGGTTAATAGTGAAAGTGTTTTGGCTGGTGATAGAATAACAATTAAAAGCGTATCATCTGTTGGGTCAGCTGCAGCTAATTTATATATTATTTGTAGGGTTTCAAAATAAAAGGTAAAATGGCAATAGAATCAGGCATCACCGGAACTACTGAAAACTTATTTACAATAGGTGATGGGACATCTGTTACTGATGATGGGTATAAATATTTATATGCTAAAGTAAGAGATGATTATCTTCCTGGGCTTAGATGGAATGAGGTTGATGTTCAATGGGAATTTAGCAATGATGGTTATGTTTGGACAGCAATGGGATCTGGTGGTGGTGTTTCATATCCTATATTGCCAACACAAGGGGGAACAGGTTTAATAACATATGTTTCGGGTGATATTCTTTATGCTAATGGTGTAGATTCTTTAGCTGTACTTACAATAGGATCTGATGCTGAAGTTTTAACATTAGCCGGAGGTGTGCCAACCTGGGCTCCAATTAGTAGTGGCACATCTGACCATAATCTTCTTGAGAATCTTCAAGGTGGAGAAGTTGATGGTTACTATCACTTTACAGATCCTGAACATACTTGGTTATTAGATGGATATACTGATGGTTATTGGGTAGAAACAAAAGGCGGTACAGGTGTTATTTCTTATGCAGAAGGTGATATTCTTTATGCTGATGGTGTTAATTCCTTAACAGCACTTGCAAGAGGAAGTGATACTGAAGTTCTTACATTAAGTGGTGGTGTACCAACTTGGGCAGCGGCTTCAGGTGGAATAGTAGAAACAGCAATTAACAATGTTGCAGGCGGTACTGGTGCTCTTGCAAATATTACTGCGTCAAGTGGTAATTATAATACTGCATTTGGTTATAATGCTGGTAATCTTATAACCACAGGTGATAATTCTGTTTTTATTGGAACCAATGCAGGGGCAGCTTTTACTATTCAAAATAATCTTACGATAATTGGTTCAAACGCATCTGCAAATTTAGCAAGTGTTTCACGAGATAATGTTATAGTGGGGTCCTCTGCTAATTCAACAGCAACGGCGGCGCTTTATGCTTCTGTAATTATAGGACATGCAGCTGGTCAAGGTATAAGTGGTTCAGCAAATGTTATAATAGGAAGTGCAGCGTGTGCGGTAACTGATACAATTACCAACAATGTAATTATAGGGTATGGTGCGGCTTCCAATATAACCGCAGATGATACTATTGTAATTGGATATAATGCTGGAGATTCAATACGAGCAATTGATGATAATATTATAATTGGAACAAATTGTGGATCTGGCGGCACCAATATGGGAGTAAATAATATTGCTATAGGTAACGCTGCTTTTCAAGCTACAAATAGCACATCTGCTGCGGAAAATATAGTAATAGGAACAAATTCTGGTAATGATATTACTTCAGGTAGGCATAATATATTTTTAGGAGCGCATTCTGGAGATTCAGTTACTACTGGACAATCATCAGTAATTTTAGGGTATTACGCTGATGGTGCAACAAATATTAGTTATACGCATATAATAGGATATTATGCATCAGCTATAGAACAAGACACTATTACTATCGGTAGATTTACAAAAGCAGCTCATACAGATACTTTTGTTGTTGGTTATGGAACAAATGCCACTACTGAGGTTTTTTCTTCAATTGAAGCTCATTCTGCTCTTTTGGGATATCCAATAACATATTTTGGTAAGGGCATAGCTGAAAATATTACCTTATATGCTTATAATGATCAGGGAAGCAAACCGTATCTTAGATATGATGAAGCTGGGTCAAAATGGATTGGTTCCAACAATGGTTCAGATGAATATGATTTAGAATCAACTGGAGATGGATATGCGACAACATTATATAAAGATACAACACCTATTTTATATACAGATAATTCTCCATCACCCTTTAACGGTGTTTCCGTAATTTGTGATGGTTATTTCTTAATTGAACCAGATTTTCCACTTCCTATAATTGGAATGGCTCCATCATCAAGTCATGCTGGAACAACATTAATTCTTTTGGGGCAAACAGATTATACCAATACTTTTGCTGGTGGGGACGTTCAAATTTGGAGCGGTGATGGTTATTCTGCTGGAGATATTTATCTAAAAGCAGGTAATTCTAATATGGGCAATATTATTATAAATGGTTCTGAGGGCACAAATATGCAGGGTGCTGAAGGAGCGATTTTCATAAAAGAAGCAGATGTTGTTCCAACTGGAAATCCAACGGATGGTGGGTATTTATTTATAGAAGGTGGCGCTTTAAAATATAAAGGTGGGACCAGTGGCACAGTAACTATAATTGCGCCAGCATAACATTTTAGGGTAATTAATGGTAACAGCAATATCAGGATTAGCAGGAACGAGTAAAAATTCATTTACCATTGGTGATGGGTTAGATGGATATAAATATATTTATATTAATAATGATTTATTATTTACTGCTGGAATAAGATACAATAATACGGATGAATATTGGGAGTTATCTAATGATGGAGCTATTTGGATAAAGATGGACTTGGTATCTCCGGGTTATTTGGGAGATGACGGATACGTATTGACAATGGTAGCAGGTGTTCCTGATTGGTCACCATTGAATCAAATTATTGCTAGCCAGCTTATAATTGGTGATAATTCGGAAGCGGTTGTCTCTATTGAATTTAAAACATTAACTGATAATGCTAATTTAATATATGATAGTATTTCAGATGAAATTTATCTTAATAACGTTAATGGTTTGCAAAAAGTAATATTATCTAATCCAAATGATTTTAACACAATTGCGCTTGGAGATTATTCTGGATCGAATGTTGGCATTCAAATGAAGACAGATATAGGAGATGGATATTTAATTTATGATGCGGTCAGTGGAACCATTCAAAAACAAAATGTTAACGAAGATGAGGTTACTTATTTAGTTGAAACTGAACTTGGAGATATAAACACTCTTGTTCTTGGAGATTATTCAAGCAACATTACTACTGTACATATGAATAGCAATGTTTCTGATGGATATTTATCTCATGATGGTTATGATTTTATTTGGAAAAATGGAACATTATCAACAACGATTGCTGGTTTTGGAGCTGATAACAGATGGGTTGAAATAGATCCTGCTGATTATAATGCTGAGCCAAATGGGGTATCTTCGATTACATCGACAAATGTGAGACTAATGAACTACATATATGCTGGAGATCCATTAAAATGGTTAAGTGCAAATCCTTATCAAAAATATGGAGATAGTAACGCACAAATAGTCAGTGTAAATATGACGGGAATTAGTAAAAATAATATATCATCACATGGATCTTTACATTTGGTTTGTGAAGAGGTGTTAGATCCTAGTTATACTTGGAATATTTATAAAGATGCAAGTTTAAGTGAAGGTAGTCTTGTGGCACATGTAACGTTTGATGATACTCTTGAAGCTGCAAGAACATTAATAGAAGATAACGGGTCTGGTATTGGTGGAACAATAACAAACGGTGCAGGGCTTTGTATTGCGGGAACTATTGGATTATTATTTGTTTATCCATTAATAGTTGATGAAATAAGTAATAGTGAGGGCATTATAAGTATTGATGTTAAAGGTGCAACGTTGGACACGAGTGGTGAAACAATTATTGGGTTATGGAGAGGAAGTCCGGAACTTGTTGATCATATAAAATTTCATGTGGATGGTTATTTTGGGGTAGGCGGCATTACTAATACTTTATTAGCAGATAATAATTTAGTTCCGTATCAACATAGATGGGGGATGGCATATATAGTAGAGTTTGGAGGAATTGTAATCAATGCAGGGTCAAGTGCTGCGGAGATAAATTTAATAAACAATAGTAATGATGTAAGTGTGGCTGATGTGGAGCTGACTACAGATTGGACTTGGAGTACTATTTTAAGTTCAGAATCATTAATTATTTCTAGATCTTCTAATGATATTGAAATTGCATTAAAAGTTACAGGTACAAATGTAGAAAGTTTAGATGTTGAAGTAACTATAGTTAGGTTATAATGAATTATAAAAGAGGATTTAGATTAGCCACATTGAATCGTATTATTGCGAAAGCTGGTATTTTAACTAATGAAATCCAAAAAGCAATTGATCTTTCTCAAACAACATCTAAACCCTCTGATTTAGAAGAGGTTCCAAATAAGCCAATTTTTGCAAAGGGTTCAATAAGAATAAATTCTGGTGTTCCAGGTGTGGCTATTAATGTTCCTACCAATCCAATTATAGGTGGAGAAACTTATGTTGATGAAAATGGTGAAACCAAATATAAAAGTGGTACATATAATATTGTTGGTTGGGTGAAGCCGGGTCGATTGATGGCTGGGGGTTTGCCTATTCCGACATTGACTAATGCTATTATTGTAACAGCGACACCTGTTGGTGATGCTGCTAAGAGTTTAAGTTCTGGTTATACTCAATCATTTGGAAACAACAGGTGGTGGTCAACAACTAAATCTAGTGTAGATGCGGCTATGAAAAAACATTATGGAAATGTATCTCTCGGCAAAGAAGCATTGGCTGCGTTTTCAGGAGGATATGGAGCTATTGCGGGAGCATTGAGAGATGGAGCGGATCCTGATGCGGTTGTAATGCTTGATAATATTCATAATTTTGGTAAAACTCCAAGTGGACCCAATTTAGAAACCTTTACTGAATATGCAAGAAAGGCAGCTGAAGATCCTAAAAAGCGTTTTATAAGTGTATTTTCTCAAGTTATTCCAAGTAGGCAAAATAAAGAAAGTGGTAAGTGGGAAACTTATGTTTCTTCAAAAGAAAGCGCAGAGTATATTGCTAATGCTGTTGGAGCAAAGCAACAAAATGAATCAAAACAAATAGGAAATTTATCGCCCGTTTCTTCAATGAAAATTGGAGGTGTTGAAATGTATTCAGCTTTTCCGCCAGATAAGTATAATGTGGATAGTATGAAGAAACAGCATATTGCAATTTCAAACGCAGCTCCAGACATTTTTAGTTTACTTGCACTTGACTGGAATGCTGCATAGTTATTTTCTAATACCGTTATATATAATTTATAAGGAGATTACATGATATGATAGTATCAAGTAAAGAATTGCTTTCTTATTTGAAAGTGTGGCTTACAGGTATGAGGAAGAAAAATAACAAAAAAGGTTTTGTTATTCCGATTACTGGAGGAATAGATTCGATTGTTTGTGCGACATTATGTTTATCTATTGACCCATCATTGCCGGTGACTTTGATATTTATGGGATTTAAAGATAAAGAAAATACATTTTACAAATGGGCAAAAGATAAGTTTGGTCAATATCCAGGAAAAGAATTTTTATTTCCCGCTCATCCTCAGTTAGATTTAGAGTTGAGTGAAGGAGGGGACATTCGAGTTAATTTAATTGGTCTTTATGTAAATGCCATTGGAGAGGATAAAGATTTGCTTGCGGTTGGTAACGTAACAAGAAGCGAATATTCAATTATAAAATCATTTCAATATGACGCATATGAGTGTTATCCTTTGATTGATTTATATAGAAATGAAATTATAGAATTTGGGCGCAAGCTTGATTTGCCGGAAGAGCTTTTAGAGAACACTTCTTTATATGAGAAAAAACTAGAAATTACCTTTGACGAATTGGAATGGCTTGATCGTGAAAATTTGGCAACAAATATTTTGGGGTCTCCAACTCCTCCAACTTCCTCACGTTTTTGGGAAATTTATGATCAAAGGCGAAAGCAAGTTGTGAGCAAGATATATAGTACTCATGAACGAGTCAAACACAAAACTCTTCCAGAAGATAAAATGTGTTTGGCTAGAAAATATCTACCTGGCATACTTAGTTAGCCAGCAATCCTTTAAGGGGGTGATATAGAGAATTCTGAGTTCAGGATCTGTTTGAATCTGATAGTCCAATAGGGTCCGATTAAAAAGTCCGCAATGATGCGGGCTTTTTTTTTGATATATAGATTATAAATGGAAACTAAGCTGATTGGAATAACTGGGCAAGCTGGAAGTGGCAAAAATTTTGTTAGTTCTGTTTTAAAAAAACAAGCTATTCCCGTGATAAATATTGATAATATGCTTGGAAATATGTTTGATCCAGGTACTAATATCCATAGAAAAATTATTGAAATAATAGGAACTGAAGTGTTAAATATTGATGGAACCATTAATATGATAGAATTAACGAATATTATAAAAAAAGAGCAATGGGTAGCGACTTTAATTGATTGGGTTATAGAAGATGAGGTTGATGTTGTCATTAATAGAATCAAGAATGCATTTTCTTATAATGATCTTAAGGTAGGAGGATTGAAGAGTGCAAATTTATTATGTTCAAAAATAAAACAACATATGTTTAAAATCATATTTGTTCAATGTGATGATATTATTAGGTTTGACAGGATGGTATCAAAAGGTATTTCTTATCAAATAGCTAAAAAAATAGTAAATAATAATGTTTTTTTTATTGATACTAATCAAGTTGATTTTTTTGTAAACAATTCGCATAGTTTTATTGATACGGAAACTCAAGTTTTGGCAATTCATGACAAAATTTTAGACAGTCTATAAAAGAGGCTGTTATATAGATCCTTGTGCTAGTAAACCACAACTTTACACGAAGAGGCTGAACAATAAAAATGGTTAGAAAATCAAAGGCAAGTGCGGGAATGCGAAGTGCGATATTTGGCGAGTTACAGGAAGTTTTATCAAAGCCCAGAACAAGTGCACATTCGCCTCAAGCTTTGGTTGAAGTTTGTTATGCTTTGATGAATTTGGTCTATGAAGATCGTAGGCACATTCGTTATATGAATAGCGAATATGGTAATAGTAAAGCTTGGTATTTTGATGATAATTTAGATTTTACTATTACAATTAATAGATTGCAAAAAATGGTAGAAAAATATAAAGATGAGTGATGAGAAGAAAAGGTGGGACGTGTTTTTGCCAGAGCCGTTTGTACTTGATTTATCAATTACGGACGCTATGATTATTGAACGTTTGGCAGATGCAAAAGAAGAAAATGAAATAGCGTCGATATTTTCAAGCGCTCTTCAACCTCCTACGGAGGGTTATATTGTAACTTGTACGGAGGAGGAATTGATTGGGCTTTTATTTAATGATACTGAAAATATTTCAGTTGAATTACAACCTTAAGATGGAATTTACATTATAGCTATTAGTGATTTAGATGGAAATTTGATTGGAAGAGGAGAGATCACAGAAGCGAGTAAAGATATTAGTTGTGATGTGTTAAAGAAAAAATTTAATAAAAACCTTTCTACTTTTAAAAATAGATTTGATGAAGGTACAAAAAGAATGAATAATCTTGCTTATACTTTAAAGCATATAAGTAAAGAAATTACATCCATCACTAAACAGGAGGATGGTAAAAAGTCGAATTGAAACGGTAAAAATGAAACATAATGAAGTTTGTAATGCAATAAATAATTTTTATAAAATAACATCAGATGATGATTTCGACTGTTATGAAGCAGCGGAAACAGGTAATTTATTTAAAAAAGCAATTAAAGATTATATTCGAATTGTAAAAACTTGTGAAAATGAAGGTGTATCAGTTTCGGACGAAGCTGATGAGTTTCAAGAAGAGTTTCTTTCCCTTTCCTCATTAAATTCCCGCTTCGAACTTATAGCGGCCATTCAGGACAATATCAAGTCCATGATGGCCGTTTGTTCTTCTCCTCCAAAAGATATACTTTCAAAATATTCTGAAGATTTAGTGTCTCGTATAGAAAACGGCATTATAGATGACGATTTTTATGATGAAGACTAGTTTCATCAAGCTAATATTTGAATATTTGATTAGGTTCTTTGTTTATTAAAGAAAAGGAAATATGGTTTTTGTTAATCCTTCTTCGTACGATTCAATCATTGCTTTATGTAATGAATATGAGACTCTTTTAAAAACAGCTAAGGAAAAAGAGCAAGTAGACTCTTTGAAAGCTGCTGAAACTTTAAATAATATTTTAGATATTCCAGAGCAATTTGCTGGACGCTTCAATCTTCAGTTTCAGCAATTTACCAAATATACTGGTGCTGATATTTATTGTGTTCTTTCGCATGAGGAATATGAAAAGACGGCTGAACGAAACACTTTTGATCTAATTCATTATTTTAATTCAAATCCTTTATCTAATAATAGGCAAAAAACAGAAGAAACATCTTGGGTATTATTAAAATTTAAAAAAAGCATTACTTATCCTTATCTTATCATAACCATTGATCCTCTTGTAGCTGAACGAGAGCAAGAGCTGCGTCATTTGATTCTTGCGACTTTAGAAACATTTTTACCGTCTTCAGAATCTAATCAGCCGGTAAGTTTTGATGATTTTTATAAAGTATTTAATGAGGTTGATCATAAAATTAATCTTGCTTATAATTTTGTAAAAAATAAATCAATAAGAATTTTAAAAACAGATAATGGAGAAAAAGAAATAAAATATTTTGGAGAGCTTGAGCCTAAAATTGATGATTATATTAATGGATTAAATGAGCTGGAAATACCTGATATGGAATATGATTGGCCGCCGAAGCTCGACATCCGAGATAGTGATGCAGCGAGAAGAGCATATGTAGAGGCTTCCACAAATGGAAAAGATCAATTAGTAAGAATAACAAAAATTTTACTTGATTATAATAAAAAATTAAAAAAAGAACCAGAAAACAAAGAATCTGTTTTTCAAGTTTTACAATCTATATTTACAGTAATTAATCCATATTTTGCTGAATTGAATTCTAAAGGCAAAATAGATCCTATGAAACAAAGAAATCTTTTAGAAAACATTAAAAATATTGTTGGAAGAAAATTTACAGATACTGGTCTTTCGGGTAAACGTACTACTAAATTAAAACCTGTTGATAAGTCTAAATTAATATTCAATTCTATTAAAGATTATACTGATTATAGTACAAATGTTGAAGCTAAAGAAATTGCAGATTATATTATTGCTGATGGAAAAGAATTAACGCCTGAAAGTTTTAAAGAATTTCTTTTAAATAATTATGCTCCTGATGTAAGGGTATTATCTAGAAAATTGAAAAATACAATTACTGAAAAGGGCATGGGAGCAATTGAAGATATATTTGAAAAAATTCAAGAAGAGAGATATGCAACTGGAGAGCTTTCTGGAGTTATGAATAGATTTGAAAACTCTTCATTCTTCAAAAAAACAGTAATGTCTTTTCCATCAATGGTTTATTATGATGTGGAAAATCTTGCAGACCAGGAAAAATATATTGGAAATTTTGCTTTGTTAGCAAATGCAATTAAAGAAAAAATGCGTCCACCTTCTTCTTCAACTAGACAGTCTGGAGGTCCAAGGGAACATGAAGGTGTTCATCCTTTTATGGGTCAAATAGATTTGACAAATTTTGAAGGCATTAGAAAATCTTTTCCTAATGATGTAAGTCGACCTCCGGATATTAATTATGTAGATTATTTTGGTGATAATGAAGAAGCTATTGAAAAATTTAGAGCGGCTAATAGTTTAAATCCTTCTGATAGACATAAGGAACAAAAACGTGTAATTGATGCAACGATCGATAAAATGATTAGTCCAGAATTATTTGAAGAGGCTGCTTATCTGGATAGTTTATGGGGTAAAATTAGTAATAATGAAGCTGTTGATTATTCAAAAGAAGTGGACAAAGATCTTGTTATGAAATTGATGCAAGCAGAAAAAGATAGCAAGATTGAAACAAAGGCGGCAAAACCGGAAGAAGCTGCTGAGTTTGTAGCGTCGGAAGCTCTTAGAACTAGAACTAAACGACTTGCTATTGTGAATAATGAAATTCAAAAAATAACTTCATTAAATCATGTATATAAACTTTTAGAGCTTCAAGAAATAATTAAACCAGATAGTGCTTTCTTTTGGGCAAATAAAATGTATTCATATATTAATAAAGCTCAAAAAATAATGAGTTTAAAATTTGTTCTTGATTCGTCAACGGTATTAAATCCATTTAGAATGGAGAGATTGACTCCTGCTGGTGCTTCAAATATGGTAGGAAAAGATGTTATAACTTATCCGAATGGTGGATACTTTTTAAAACAAGAACAATTTGATAAAATTAAAGAACAGGTTGATGAGATTACCAAGGCAGTTAAAGCTGGAATAGATGATTCTTTTAACAAAGGAATACTAATATCATATTTTGCCTTTATTTATTTATATAATGCTATAGCTGGTACAAAAGTAAATAATGAAATACTTCAACAATTGAAAAATTTACCACCAAATTTGCAAGTTGATAATGAAATTAATGATAAAATTAGAGATTTTCGTTTAATGAAAAGCAAAAAAGAATTAAAAGATTCTTTTGTTCAAGTTGAAGGAGGATATGTTCTTTCTCCTAAAATATATGATTCTATATTTATGTTATTATCTGATCATGATTATGATTCAAGTTTAAATATATCTATCAAATCAATGATGGATAATGATGATGATCCAAATTGGAGAATATATTCTGAATTAATGAAAAATTATAAAGAATTATATGATGATTTAGAATTTAGTGGGTTTGTTTTTAATATGCAAAAAAACGACCCAATGGTTCAAGAGTTTAGTGATGTTCAAGATAGTGGAAAATCTAGAATGATTGATCCTATTTATATGAAAACTCCTGGAGGAGGAGAAGGAATTGTTAGAAAACCATACGAATCAGTTACGGGTTTTCCTTCTAGAGATCGCGCCTTTCCAACCGTTTTAGAATATGCTATGAATGAAGATGGCACTTATATCTTAGATGATAATGGGAATAGAATAGGTGGAATCCCTAAAAACATTCTTTTAAATCCAGATTTATTAATGATTTATTTATCATTTAATAATGAAATGCAAGAAGATATTAATAAAGCAGTAAAAGAAGCTCAATCATTTGGAGAAGTTGTAGACCCTAAAACATTGGTAGACATGCTTGATGAATTGGCTCATGCGGCAGAAGATGAAAAATTAAACATTACCGGTAATAAAGCACCAGCAATAAGTTTTACAGATGTATCTGGCGGAATATCTGTAGAGGAATATCAAGGAAACAAACAAGGCAAAGCTAAGCTGACTGAAGAAGATAGATTGAATTTAAAAATTATTAGTGATAAAATAGATAAAATAAAAAACAGATATATTTATAATCAATTAATAAAAATATTTGATGCTAAAACAGTAAAAGATTTTAAAAAATTATCACCTAATGAATTTATTGAAATTGTAAAAGAAGCCGTTGAGGGTAAGAAAGAAGAAATACCAGCAAATGTTTATAAATCAATAACTAAAGATTTGCAAAAAATGGAATCGTTTTTAATTGAAAGAAAAGAAATAAAATCAGAAAAATCAGATATTAAAACGATAGATGTAAAAGAAATAAAACTTAATATTAAAACAATTCTTCCGATGAAAATTACAGAATATATTCATCGTTATTTTCTTAGAAATTCTATTCTTTATAAGAGCGCGATTGCTGGCAGTCAGCAAATGGATGAATACGCTAAAAATAAAATCTTAGCATTTATTAATACTTATGTAAAAGATAACAAAACTATTTTTAACAAATCTATTGAAGAACTTTTAGCTTCTCAACCAGAAGCCAGAGAAATTGGGACTTCATTTGGTTGGACAACATCTACAGCTCCTTATTTAAGCGCATTTCGTTCAAACTTTCCAAAATTTACAGAAGCAACTAAAGAATATATTAGTGAAATAAAAAGAAGAGAATTGTCGGCTGAAGATAAAAAACGTATGATTTTAATGTATCTATTTGAAATTATAGATGAGAGCGATGATCCTATGGACTTTGCTGATGATTTTGTAAGAAGCATAATTATAAATGGTGCAATTGAAGCTTATCAGCTTGATGAATTGATTAAAACAAAAATAGAAAATAAATTAGGAACCTTTAATCAGAATGACGTAAAAGCTGAAGCTAAAACTCTTACATTAGAATTTATTAATGAATTAGATTTTTCAGCGAAAAGAAATGATGGATTTTATTCAAATATATTAAAAAGTTTACCAAAACTTAAATCTTTATTATTATCTGATAGGGGATTCGAAGTAGATAAGCTTATTTATGATAGAACATATTTTTATCTTGAAGATACAAAAAGAATTAATATGTCTCAAGAGGTAACATTTGATGAAAAAAATAATAGACTTGATATTGATGCAAAAGACACGTTTACTGAAAGTGTAGCGCCATTTACTTTTGAATTATTAAGAGATGATCTTAATAAAGTGGATATCAAGAAAAATGATGCGATGGGGCTTATTAAAAGAGTTGAACGAGAGCGTCGTTTTGGACGACAACTGCCTGGTGATTTAGAAGCTATGGTATCTACTATTACTAGTCAAATGTATGAATTAGATCAAAAAATATTTGAGGCGTTTCAAAAAGAATCTAGTGAAATAGTTCCTGAACAATATTCATTGAAAAAAATATTACCTCAACTTGTTGATGATGTGGCGAAAAATGTTAAGCCTTCAATGCCTCATTTAGGTAGAATTATAGAGAATGCAAAGAAAAATCCAGATAATTTTATGGATAAGTATTTTAGAATTAGAATAAAAGAAATTAGTGATATTGCTCAACGAAATAATTTTGATGGCATTCATAGATTTAATGCCACTCCAGCTGTTTTCAATGCAATTTTTGAACTTGTTCCACAAACCGGATTTATTCATGCAGGATTTAGCATTCCTAATATAAGAAGTATTATTAAAACAAATATAGAAAATAATTTATTTAAAGATAATTCAAGAAAAAAAGGAATATATCCTATTAAAGGAAGAGAATTTGAAGATAAGTTAAAAGAAAACTTTAAAGAAATGGATGAATTGTTTAAACCTAAAATAAATGAAAATGTTGAAAAAATAGTTAAATATTTTCATAATTTTGAAGAAAAATTAGGTAAATTAATTCATAGTGTAAATGCTAAAAATAAATCTCAAACGGGTGATCAGTTTGTGGATCTTGGTGAGGTTGTACCTGAAACACGAGATGAGTTTAGAGATAAAATAATTGGAGCTTCTGATGAAGACCCAAATAAAAGCAATATATATAAAAGTATTAGACCTATAGTCAGTTATTTAGTAAAAGATTTAACTTCACAATTGAGAAATACAAAACTTAATAATATTACAAGAAGTAAAATAAATAGTGCTATAGAACAAAAAACAGAATTGGTAGCAAATTATGCTTATGATTTTCTAGATTATTTGTTGAACAATCTTGAAATATATCCAGCTCGAACCGTTTTTAAGTTTGATTCTAAATATAAAGAAAGAACAGAATTTATATTAAAATATATGAATATGCTTTATGGCTCAAATGAAGAGGAAGGGGAAGCCGCATTGAAGGAGAGTGGGTTCTCTCAAAGTGCCCTTGCTAAATTGATTAAAAATACCATAGACGCATTTTCTAATTATCAAGGGATGGGAGAGCAAGATGTTGAGGTTCTAAATATCAGAAGCGATGTAGCGATAGAAAAAAGCACAGATATAGAAAAGAGTTTGCAGTTAAAGTTTGATGGTTCACCAAGAATAGGTTTAGATGTTGAAGGCAATAAGAGTATTAAAATTCCAAATGCATATGGAAATGGTGATGAATTTATTATAATTCAAAGAATGCCTTTATCAAGATTAGTGATGAGACAAATTGATTTTATAAAAACTTATAATTTGAAAAACGCTGATGATGTTAGGAAGTTTGATGCAAAATCTATTGGAGCGAGTGATGCTCTTAGAAAAGATATTCTTCTAAAATATAATAATGTAGGTATTGAAAGACTAGCGCAGCTTGCGGATGTGGCTAGACAAACTAATATGTATAAATTATCTAAGAAAAATTATTATGTAAAATTGAAGTTGGTTGAAAAGGGTAAAATACAATATCAGCCTAAAACTCATAATCCGTCTGTTAAGGATAATAATAATATTGGAGAAAGTATTGACAAAATGGGAGGTCAAGGTTCTACTTTAAAAAATATGATGAACGCAATTATAGCTTATGATGATTATGGGCAGCCAGTGAGTTCTTTCTTAGATAAAAAGAATGATACTATTAAAAACATTATAAATTTTTCAGGAATGTTTGGAAGAAATAGTAATAATAATCGTAAATATTATGCTAGAGATGCTATCCTTTCAGAAGAGAATTTAGACAAGCTTAATGCTATTTGTGCGGAGGCTGTTAGATCGGATGTATTAGATATGGACCCGGATTTTGCAGAATCTGTACTGGACGCAGATGCGGCTGATATTTTTGGTGAAACGCTTGAAAAAAGACAGGAAGAAAAAATTGATCCAGCGGCTGAAAAAGCAAAAGAAAAATTGGAAAAAGAATTAGAAAAGGAACAAGAAAAAAGAGATAAAAGAGAAGTAAAAGATAAGAAAAAAATAATGGACCATCCAGATACTATTTCTTTAGAAAACATGACGAATATAAAAGATGTTGCTCCTTTGATAAATGACCCTGTAATGCCAAATGTAGAACAGTTGACAGTAGATGTAAATAAAAAATTTGAACAAGGTGGAGGTATAGGAGATATTAACTTTAACGATATTGAAGGGCTTGATCTGGAAGGATTTAAACGTAGTAAAAAAGATTTAGAAGAAGAAGCTGATGATGATGATGATGATGATGACAATGACTTTGCAAGTCATTTTGATGAAGATGAAGATGAAGATGAAGATGAATAGATTTAAGATTCAGGAATATCTAAAAGATTTATAATACCATTATTTGTTTGATTTAATGATACTGATTTTCCAGCATTAAGTCTTCCTCTTGCCGCTTCGATGCGCCCAATATTTATAGCTGCACGTGGGTTTAAAGTTTCTTTATCATCTTCTGATTTTTCTTTTGAAGGTGGATGCAATTTATTAATTATAGTTTCAAGATAATCATAAAATTCTTTGATTTTTTCAACTAAAGTGGCATCAGTGTTTTCTTCATAAATTTTTGCAGCTTTTATTTTAAGAGTTTCTTTTGTTTCTTTTGTTTCTTCTTTCATCGGGTCTAAAATTTCTGCAGGAGTTTTTTCTTTAGTTTTTCCATTAACTTCTTTTCTAGTTTCTTGTATTTCTTTAATAATATTTTTTATTTTAACTAAGGATGGTTTAGTAAAATTACCAAATAACAATTCAAGCTTATTAGGGATTTTTTGATATTTTTTTATCATTTTTTCAACAGAGTCAGAAATATCAGTAACGTTTTCGTTATCAATTTTGAATACTTTTACATGTGTGAATAATTTATTTAATAACATTTCAGCCGCTTCTGTGAATTCTTCTTCTTGTGGCTGTCCTGCATATTTTTTAATTCCTTGGGTTAAAAATTTAACAGAGAGCTTATCAAATGGTGCTGATATGGTTTCAAAATTAGATTTACTATTTTCATCTATAATATTAGTGATAATTAACATTTCATTTGATCCAGGCTTTGAAATAATTTGAGCTGGTCCATCAGAAGTTTCGTATTCCACACCTTGCATTCTTTGTTCTTTAGTAAGATCTTTTTTAGGATTTAGACCTGGATTTGAGGTGACACCATATAATTTAACTAAAAAGTTACCAATTTCATCTTCTGTTGAAAATGTAGTTTTTGAAGAAAGCATTAATTTATCAAGCTTATCTTTAGCTTCTTCTGGAGTAATGCTAGCAAAAACTCTTTCTTCTTGTTCTGTTTTTTGCGATTCTTCTTTTTCTTCTTCTAAGCTATCTTCTATTTGTAATTCAAATTTATCTTTATTAAATATACTATTTAGGATAATAGTTTTAATATATCCACCACTTGTTTTTAATAAGTCGTTGATATAATTTACCCCTTTATTTATTGTAGCTAATTTAGCAACAGTTATTCCTTCTTTATTAATTTGTTCATGTTCGGTAAATTCAAAATATGGAATCAGCTTTATACCTTGTGAATCTACTATATTACTTATTTCTTCAGTAAATTTATTATCAACATATCTTTGTAATTTAAGTAAAATTTCTTTTATCTTTTTTTCAATTAATCCGCCTAATTTTGATGTGGTTGATTGTCTTTTGTCTCTCATTAATCTCAATTGATCAGGATTATAATCTTTAAGACTATTAGATTGTTGTGTCATTGTATAAATATATCTAGAAAACATATCTTGAGGGGTAACACTAACCATTTCATTTGACTCTTTTGATTTTATTTCTTCAGTTTTTAGTAGTGACAAAACTGTAAAAAACCCTTCTGGACTAAATAAATTATCTCTAATATCTTTTAGTTTATCAAATGAGCTTAAGTCCATTTCATCTGGGGCGATTAATTCAAAGTCAAAATGTTCTCCGGTAAATCCACCTAAATATTCTAATTGAAAATATAATGAAATAAATTCTATTAATCTTTCAGATGTTTTTTCGTCTTGGCTCATAACTGTCCAGTTTTGACTTTGATTTTTTATAAATTTTTCCGTTTCAGCTTTTTCATTTTCAATATTTTCTGGGTCTGTACCTATAATATCTTGCATTCCTTCCATAATATCATCAAAAATACCAGATCTTTTAAACCCATCAAGCTCTTCTTCTCGCTTTATAGCTGTTTCTGCTGCGTTTCTGTTTGATTTTTTATCATGTTTTTCTACTTCTTTTACTATTTCAAAAATACGCATTTTGCGATCAACATCAAGGTCCATGCTTCGATAAAACTGTCGTGCCTCTTCAAGCTCTTCAGAGGTATTAGGGCGAGGCAAGATAGTTGATGGCAAATGATTTTCTTCTTCGCCTTCTTCATCTCCCTCATTTTCTATATTCATTCCTGAAAGTGGATCTTTTTCTTCAGGCGTAAAAGAAAGATCAGGTACTTCCATCCCCGAAAGTGGATCTCTTTCTTTAGTGGGTACTGGAGGAGGCTCAGGCAGTTCCATTCCTGAAAGAGGGTTTCTTTCAGATACTGGAGGAGGCTCAGGCATTTCCATTCCCGAAAGAACATCATCATCTTTATCTTTTGCAGCTAATTTGCGAAGTGCTTTTTTATATTCTTCTTTAATATTCATTATTTCCTTTATGTTTTTTCAAGTAATTTAATTTTATTGCTTAATTTTGCTATAATTTCTTCATAATTAGTTGGCAATTTCAAATCATCTGCAATCATTAAGATTTTATCAAGAGTATCACTTTGTTTTGATTGACTATATAATTTTGCTAAATAATAAAGAATAAAATCAACTATGTTTTTAATTTTTAATTCTTTTAATTCTTTAGTAAAGGTAGCTGTTTTTTTATTATTGAAAAGATTAACAAAACGTAATAATAATTGTCTCTTAATTGATGGGTTAGCTATCAGTTCATCATAGCTAACCGAGTTGAGCAATTCATTAATGCTTTGATTTAACTTATCAAAATTTACTTGTTTTTGTTTTATAGATTCTATATTACTTATACCTTTTAAATCTTCAGGACTAACTGGAGGTGCGTTTTGAATTAGTGTTTCTAGTTCCGGCAAATTTATATCTTTCAAAAGATCGTCGGTGACTTCGGGAATTTCACCTGCTTTAGTCTCTTCGGGCATCTTAGGTTCTTTAGGTTCTTTAGGCTCTTTAGGTTCTTTAGGCTCTCTGGGCTTTCTGGGTTCTTTGGGTCCTCCTTTTCCCCTATGTCCAGTTGGTATTTCTGTTGTTTGATCTAAATCTAATAACCAACTAAGCACTTGTAGAACGTCGGGTTCAAAAGTAAAGTCCAATTCATCATCAGAATCTTCATCAAATATAATAAATTTTTGTCCTGGATAGTTGGCACTCATTCCTTTTTGCAGCATACTTTTTGTATGTTCATTTTTTGCAAATTTGCCATTTCGTATATCACCTATCCAATTAATTAATGAAGGAATAAATCCATTCATATCTAAATGTTCAATAAAAGCGCTTATATCCTCTGACCCAATATGTTCTAAATTCATTTGTTTAAATACATTTTTAGGATCTAATTCCTTTGTAATAATATCATTTATATTTTTAAGTTTTTTATGTTTTTTAGAGTCTCTAATAAATCCTACTAAATTAAATAAAACATAAGACATGTATATATCAAGCATGCTTTCATAATTTTCATGTGTTTTGAGGTCAGAAAACTTGCTGCCAATTTTATTATGATATTCTTCAAATTTATCTTGTAATTTACTAGCAAGAGCTTGTCGCTGATTTTGTTTTAGATCTTTTAAAAATTGTATTTCTTTAGGATATTTACCAACCCGTGACCACATGTCTGGATATTTATTTGATAAAAATAATTTAAGTCTATTCGTAAATGGGTCTGGTGTTTGATTGAAAAATTCTTCAATAGCATCATAAGCGTTTCCTTTAATTTCCACGCTTGTATTGAGTGTATTTAAAATCTCATTTATTTTTTCATTGTCTATTTCATCAGGACTATTTAATAATCCATTATCATAAAAATATTTAGATATAAAAGAAAATTCATCTAAGTTTATTTCTGTGTTTTCTAAATTGTTTTTTTCTATTTTTTCTTGTTCGTTACCTATGCTTTCTTTATTTAATTTATTGAGCCAAAAAATTGTAATAGTTTTTAATAATTCTAATCTTTCAGGAATTCTAAGTCCAGATAATATTCTTTTTGTTCCTGTTGGATCCTTAGGGTCCAAACGAGGAGCAATCTTTTTTTCTTCACCTAAGATAAGATATTTGATTTTATCAAGTCCATTTTTTGCATCAGAATAAGTTATAGGATTATCATTTTTACCTGTTATATTGTATCGCTTAGCAAATATATCAAGAGCCTCATCCCTTGAGGTTGGAATAAGGTCTGGTTTATCACGCATATAAATCATAAATTTTATAATAGTTTCTACCAATTCTTCATCGGATAATTTTTTTTGATGTTCTTCTTTGAAATTTTTAAGTGTATCATTTATTTCTTCAAAAGTTTTCTTTTCCTTTTCATCTGCGTTAATTTCAGTTTCCGGGTCAATATTAGGAGGTTCAATATTCATACCGCTCGAAATATCAGGTTCGTTATCAATATTAGGAGGGTCAGGAAAATTCATATCATCCAAAACATCAGGCTCATCAGTAGGAAGGTTCATGCCTGCTAAGATATCATCTTCAACATTAGGAGGCTCAATGTTCATATCTTTTAAAACATCAAAATCAGGTGGTTGTTTTTTTGCTGCAGCTTTTCGTAATTTATTAATAGCGTTTAAATATTCACTCATTTATTACCTTATCTCTCTGCGCTTAATTCTTCAAGCTGCTTTTTGAATTCGTTTTCATAATATTTTCTAATGTCTTGAAACGCTGGATGCCCTTTTGTTTCTTTCCCACTTGAATCTTCAAAAACATCTTCTAGCAATCCATAATTGTCACCATATATTTCGCGTTTTATTTTAATAATTATTTTATTTTTAAATTTCTTTATTAACTCTTTTGAGCTTAATTTAGGATATTTTTTTTGTAAAGGTTTTAATTCTTTAATAAAATTACTTCGAATATTAGCCGATTGTCCTACATTGTTTGGCAATTCTACAGTTTGTCCGTTTCTTTCTGTTGTACGTAATAAGGGTTTAGTTGCGCTTGTGTTTAATTCTATTTTTATATTTCCTGTATTTGGTTCTTTTTTACCAATTTTTCTTATAACAAATTCCATATTGCCGGCATCTCTATTAGCATTTAAAGGAGTAGTTACAGAAACATTAAAAACAGCATTATAATTAGGCAAGAATATCATAACTAATCTAATTGTAATTCTTGGATCTGTTCGCTTTTCCCTTCCGCCTATTAATTCTTTTTGTACTAAACCGGGTCCCATTAGTGTTTTCATCGCAAGTTGTTGTTGAACGTTTAGTCCATGTAGTGCTTCAATCTTTTCAAATTTACGTTTCATTAATCTTTTAAATTCATTTTCTAATTCTTTTATTTTTAATTTATTTTTTACTTCATCATCGGCTTTGAGTGATGTAATATTGTCTGCAATAAATTTCATTGCTTTTTCATATTTATTATTTATATCAGTAATTTCTTTAGATTTTGTTAATTTATCTTGAAAGTCTTCTGTTACACTTTGACCTATAATTATATTTTTTTGCCACGTATTAAATTCAACGTCATCGCTATTTAATTTTGACAAATAAATATCTTTAATAAAATCTTTTAGTAATAAAATACTTTGTTCTTCTCCCATTAAAGATTTAAAAGCAGTATAAGCCAATGTCTTTTCATTTGGCATATTAAATTTAGATATTTCAGTTGGGACCTCTTCAGCATCACTTGCGCTAGGCTTTAATGGTAAAAGAAATTTTTTAATTTCATTTGTTGCTCTGGCAATAATTTCAGTGGCTGGCATTCCAATTTCAGCTGCTGGTTTTATAGCTGCGGCAGGATTGAAAAAATACTCCATAAACATTGTTTTAGCATCTTGTTGAATTGGATGTTCGGATAGTGGAATGTTTTCTTGAAAATATTCTTTAGCTTCTTTTGGGTGCATAAAAATTGGTAATACTTCTTCTAATATAACATCTTGGATGGAATTAGATGATCCCACTTCTCCTCTTACATATTTGCTTATTTCTTTTTTAATTTGCTGTTCATCTATTTCATACATTCCTTTTTGTTTATCTTCATCTACAATTGTTAAAGATTTTTGCGCCGTTATTTCTGCATCTTCTTGATAAAAAAACTGATCAGTAAATTCTGGGTCGGACGTAATCCATTCTTTAAATTGATTTATTACACTTCTGGAAATTACGGGAACAAAATATTTTCTATAAGTTTTAAAATAATCTTTAAACATCGAATATATAACAGATTGTTTTAAAGGATTATTTTGATATTCCGCATTATCAATGTCAAGTATTATGTTGAGTTTATCATTTTCTGCTTTGTTTCCTAATTTTCTTTGCATTTTCAATGTTGCTATTTTGTCTTGAAGTGACTTTATAGTATTTTTTTCATCTGTAATCCTGACTGTTTCGTGTTCTGGCATATCTGAAGTTGCTTCAAATTGATTAACTATAGGCTTTTCTGCTAAAGCAATTACTATATCTAATTCTTTATTATATTCATATTGTTGTTTAATAATTTCTGGATTATTTTTATCGTCAGGTAAACTTTCTAAGCCTTTTATGGCTATATCATATCTTTTAGTTAGTTTAGGATTATTAGAAATTTTTTCAGCTATTGCTTGCTTTAAATCTCTTTCTGCTTGCAAAATTGCTTTATTTAATCTTTTAACTTGATAACCAATATTATTACTTAAAGGGGCTCCTTTGTGAACCATAATAATATCATCTTCTTTAATATAAGAAGAGCTTTGATCTTTTAATATTTCTGTTGTTCCAATTTTTTCTTCTAGTACATCAATTCTATCATGAGTTGCTTTAATGGTTTCATTAATTTCTTTTAATGCGGCGATATTTTTATAAGCATTAGCTTTAGCAGAGTTGCGTCTTGCTTCAATTTGAGATATACTCTGATCAATTTGCAACATTTTATATGTTATTTTATCAGCATCTGTGCCTTCTTGATTTTCTAAATTGTCTAATTCTTGTTGTAATGTTTCTTTTTCTTCTAATAATTTTACAAAAGAATTATCTATTTTTTCATCAATATTAGGTAAATAATCTACTTCAGCTTGCAGACGTGCAGCGGTTTCTTCATCAGAAAGCAATTGTTCGCTCAATGATTTGAGTTCTTTTTTATATTCGCCAAGATGTTCGGCAATTTTAATATGTAACAAAATTGCAGCTTTTTTATATTTCATATTTCCCTCACACATGAGACCTATTTATATACATCATTATTATTAAAACTGTTAAAATTATAGAAGGTTGCACGTTTTTAGCTCTATGGTATACTGAAAAAATGGTATTAGCATATAACTATAAGTGGAATGGAGAAAAATGAACACGCATGTGAAGTTGGATGTGAAGTTGCACGAACTTGATGAGATTGAAGGGTATGCTTTAATAGATGAAAAAACGGATAATCGTTTAAAACATATTTTTGGCTTACCAGATACTCCTGAATTGATATATTATAATTCTAATAAAAACTTATATAGAGTATTAAAATATGAAAACAATATTTTGCATATAAGTTTTATAAAAATAACAGGAAAAACAACATTATTGTATCACAGAGAGGAAGACCTTCCAGCTGTTTTGTGTTTAAACAGCAACTTGCAATATACTTTATCGCAAATGAGATATTATAAAATGGGTCAACTTCATCGAGATGAGAATTTAGGACCAGCAGAAATATATCTAGCATATGATGGTGAAATCAATTTTTTAATTTATAGAAAAAATGGATTAAAACATCGTGAAGGTAAGCCAGCTGTAATACATCATGATGGGTCATATTCTTATTTTAAAGAGAATCATCTTCATCGATTGGAAGGACCAGCAATTAAAGATGGAAAGCTTTTTTCATGGTTCGTGAACGGAACATTAATAGATAAAAATAAATTTCCTATATTTAAAAGAAATAAAATAATTAATAAAATTAAAATTACACGAAAATTACTAATAGAAGCAATGTTCTTTGATAGAGATTATGGTAAATTTTTAAATGATAAGTTTCAATCACTTTCATCTTCGTCGCTTTCTTGAAAAACTTCAAGAAAACCAAGCGTTTGAATCGCTTCAATAACATTTTTGTCAAGCTCGTAATCTTTTTCAATTGCTATTTTAGCAACAATGCCTTCCTCATTATTAGTTATTGTGAAGTGCTTCACGCAAGGAACTAATTGTCCATTAGCGTATATTTCGGAATGTTGCCCGTCACTTGTTATTGTAATAAAAGGAGTCATCAAAATAATACAATTTATTTGATATGGATAGTTAAATGGAAATAATATTAGAATATTCTCAAGAAATTAAAATTATTTTACAAGAAATTGGTTTTGATATAAAAAACTATACATATGAAGAAATGTTTTCCGACATTCCCTCATTTGAAAAGCATAAGCTTATTAGCGAGTACTCTTTGTCTCCAGAAGAGGGAAGAAAAATAAAAGGTTATCTTTTTTATGGCGGTATTACTTTAACAAGATTTTTTGATTTAGAACGTAAATTATACGTGCTAATTACCGAGAGGCTTGGATCCTCACTTGAAGATGTTGAATATTTTTTAGATAAAAATTGCACAATTCATCATAGAGAAGATGGTCCCGCGGTTTTTTATTTAAGAGATCAACAGATGTTTTCATATTCTTGGTATAAAAACAATATTAAACATAGAGATGGAAATTTACCTCAAAGCGTAAAATGTTCCATAGATTATAATTCAAAATTACCTATTATTTTTCCGCGCAAGATTTTATATAGAAAAGAAGGAAAATATTCTAGGACTAATGGGCCTGCGGTAATTATGTTTTATATTTATCAAACTATAAAACATCTTAAATGGTATGTTGATGGTAAAAAGCATAAAGAAAATGGCGTTGCTGAATATATATTTACCCAACATAATAAATTTATAAATTTAACGCATAAATCATTTTGGAAAGATAATAATTTACATAGGTTTGATGGTCCAGCAATTACTACAAAGACACATAAAGGTGAACTGAAATTTGAACACTGGTATGTAAATGGTAAAAAAGTTGATCGCAGAAAATATGCTTACGTGAAAGATGGGAAGTTATATGGTAATATGAATAAAAATAAAAAGCTTTTAATAAACACTTTATTGTTTGATAGAGAATATGGTCAATATATTCGAGAAAAAATGAGTAATGATTAAATTATGAATTAAAAGCAATTGGTGGTATTGTCAAATTAGAGTGCAAAATGTATAAAGATACGTTGACGATTTACAAAAAGAAAAATATATTATGAATCCAAAAACATATAGACAAAGAATAATAAGTATTCTTACAAGCGGGAAAGCAGATGTAACTCATCTCTCTGTTAGGTTGAGCTTGCAAGAAAAAGAAGTTTTAGAACATCTTGAACATGTGAGAAAAAGCAATAGCGGCTTCAAGATAGAACCAGCAAAATGTTTGTGTTGCGGTTTTGTGTTTGAAGACAGAACAAAACTTTCTGTCCCTTCTCGATGTCCAAAGTGTCGAGCGGAGAGAGTTTGCAAACCAATATTCTATATCGAGGAAGTCAAAAATGATCGAAGAAACAGTAAAAAGCGAATTGCTTAAGGCTCGTAAGAATCGTAACTCTATTGCCACAAGCATATTGAGTGTGGTCTTGGGAGAAATTCAAACAGCAGCAACAAAGCAAGAACTAAAAGATGAAGACAAGCTCACAATCATCAAAAAGATTTTAAAATCCAACAAAACAACATTGAAATCAACAGAAGAAAAGAATGCTCAATTTTCAATTCTTACAAAAGAAAACGAAATACTTGAAGAGTTTCTTCCTAAAAAGCTTTCTGTTGAAAATATTACCAATATTATTGAAGAACAAAAGCTTGGCTTAGGAGACAATCCCGGTAAAGCTATGGGTGTTGTCATTAGAGCGCTCAAAGCGGCTGGTCATGAATTTGATGCAGGTGATGTTAAAAAAGCCATTCTTGCAATCTCTATGGTTTCAAGTGAAAAAGAGGCAGAAGAATAATGGATGATGAGTGGACGAAACGCATTAAGAGCATTACAGATCCTATAGAAATGCTTGAAGAGATTTTAAAAGCTGATGATAATATGATGTTAGGTGGAGACCCCTATTATAGAGATATTCTTATGACGCTAATGATGCAAGCAGAAATCATCGTAGAGGCAAAAAATGGTAAAAGAATAATAAATGAATAACTTTGAATATATTTATAGAACCTTGCGATATACTTTTGGCAGCAGAAATGATGCGACTCGCAACCTGTTGTATTTGATCGAAAGAGATAATAGAGAGCTATATCGACTACAAAAAAAACATGATGAGTTGAATGAAAAGCATCTTGATAATACATATGATATGATGCTTGCCGTGTCTGATCAGTATAATAAATTATATAAGAAACAAAAGAGCCGCATAAAACACCTTAGATTTTTAGCTAGAAAAAATAGATTGAATAAGCCGATTACTTCACCAGGTTGGCCTACAAAAGATCAACTCCGCATCATCACAAAGACATAGCTCTACTAATATACTTAGGTATTTTATAGATGCCTAATTATGAATCATACGAAAAAGATTTTCGAAAAGTTGCAGAAGATAACGAACTAGATGTTGATGTCTTGGGAAGTTTATTTGGACATGACATCTTGTTTGCCTCAAATGAACTAAAGAAACGACCAGGAATATTAATCATCAGCGGATTTCATGGCGAAGAATCTGCCGCACCTTTGGGAATCTTGCAATGTTTGCAAGACCCCAACACAAAAGACATCCTTCAAAAGCTTAATGTCGGAATTGTTCCCGTTGTGAATCCAGACGGGTTTCATCGGGACCTTCGGTACAATAGGCTTAAAGAAGATGACAATTGGGCAATGAAGTTTGGCCCAAAAGGCAAACCTTCAAAAGAAGGAAAGCTTTTACTTAAAAAAATGGATAAAATAAAACCGTATGCAACCACATGCTGTTTAGATATGCATGAAGACTCTGGAGCAAAAGGGTTTTATTTGTATGCAAATCCATTGGACGGAGTTGTGAACTCATGGTATGAAAAGCTTTTAAGTATAGGTAAAAAAGCTTTTGGTGTGCAGCCAGATGGCTTAGTTGAAGACATTACTTCTTCAAAATCTAAAAACGAACCCAAAGAACCCTCTAGACCAGGAACCAAAGCTGCCATTCGTGAAGGCATCGTTTTGCTTGATTTAGATGGCTCTTTTGATGAATTCTTTTTTAGAGAAGGCGCGTTTTTTGGTGCAGTAACGGAAACTCCAGGAACTAAAAGCCTAAAAGCCAGAGTTGATTGCAATGAAAAATTGTTAAAAACTACGCTCGATTACATGAGCGATCAGAAACAAAAAATAACCGCATCGGTTGATTCTTATTTTGCTTCCGTCAGTCGCTTCATAAAATAGCTTCAGTTATTTTCTTTTGCCCCTAGGATATTTTTTCAACGCCCCAAGGGCCGAAGGCGGCTTATTGCTTCAATGTCTTTTGTATTGGCAACCTTCAGGTTTGAATGCCTATGTTTTCTTGATGGATATGTTGGAATTTTGGGTAACAATTGTTTTTTATATTTTTCAGGTTGTATAGGTAGCATTTGTAATATTTTAAATTTTTCACGATTTGATGCGTTGTGAAATTTATTCAACATAACAAGAAATGCTCCATATTCTCTATCAAACAACATCGCATTTAAAATTGTACTTCTATTGATGTCAATATTATTTATAGGGAACCCACCATCTATGATTGGAAAATCAGCATCTTCTGGAATAATTATTTTACCATTCACATAAAATTTAGAAAATCTCCATGGTTTGATAAAGCTTTTATAGTTACCAAAAATTTCTGCAGGGCCACCCAATCTGTGTTTTATTCCGTTGCGATAATAACACTGATAACAATCTATAGTTTTTATTGCTGGCCCATCAATTCTATGATGTTTATTTTTATAAAAATATTCCGTTTGAAATTCTTCTTTTATACATATTCCTTTTTTATTTGGAGGCAATTTTATCTCTAATGAAGTACTGTCGTATCTAGAGGTATATTTATTAGGCTTAAGTTTTGTAATAAAATTAAGTTTTATGATATATGTTTTAGTGTTTTCAAAATATATAACGGTTTCAATAGTTTCTCCAGGCCGGTTGATTTGCAGATACTCTTTATCTTTCATCTTTCAATCTTATAATTTT
>Ga0114918_10000254_pt1 | contig 44454 bp, 68 predicted proteins | sample LantaG_FD_87015 | JGI IMG/M metagenome (GOLD analysis project Ga0114918, IMG submission 87015) | Deep subsurface microbial communities from Baltic Sea to uncover new lineages of life (NeLLi) - Landsort_02402 metaG | ecosystem: Environmental > Aquatic > Marine > Oceanic > Sediment | place... | reverse complement strand
GCCCGTTTACTGCCTGCATTGTTAGTTAGTTATTAAGATGTTGTAAAGGAGTTATGATGCGGCTATTCGGTTTGGTGATTGAGACGGCAAGGTCGCATGACAAAGCTGTGCGGGAACGCAAGCGGCTTTTGCAGGCGGCAACGGATAAGACGGCTGCTCATCGTAAGTTGATGGAAGCGGACATTACTTCCGCCAACAAGCAGATCGGGCGGCTGTTGCATAAGGGCATAGAGTTGTCTTTGCTCTGGGAGGCGTGCCGGGAGTGTACGGTGGATAAGCAGGTGCGGGTGGTTTATGAGCGATTGACGGGTAAGCTGAAAGGGGGCAAGTAATGAGGATATTTTCTGGGTACAAGGGCCGGTACGTTACATGGTTTCGGATATTTGGGTTTGGGTTGTTTTTCACAAAGTGGGAGCCGGTGTTCAGTGAAAGACATGGCTACAAAAAGAGGTTGCGGTTACCGTTTGGCTGGCGGGTAGGAGTGCTCAATCGTCAAAACTGGCGACTGCGGCCAGGTGATAAGCTGACTGGCGAGGCCGGAGAGAAACGATAACGAAACAAAAGAAAAAACCCGGACCCAAGCCACGTGAGGGCCGCAATGAGAATGTTGAGCAGCGCAAGCTCATGGCGGCCAAGCGTGCTGCCGAGCGCGACATTGAGATTGACTTCTCACGGCAGGATATGAAGCGCCGCAACAAGGGCAAGCGATATCCGCAGTTCTTTTTGCGCATATACTTCCCGAACATATTCTACATGCCCTTCTGCGATAATCAGAAGCACAACATCAAAGAGATTGTCATCCGTATCAAACAGGGCGGCATGAAGGCAATCGCAGCCGAGCGTGGCGGGGGCAAGACTTCGATCATGAAGGGCCTTACGATATGGGGGCTGCTTTACGCATTTATCCACTGGGCAGCATGGATTGAGTCGAATCCGGATATGGCAAAAGAATCACTCGAAGATATCAAATTGATGTTTGAGTATCCGGGCGATGAATTTGCTGCGGACTTCCCGGAATACTGTACGCCGATTGCCGCACTTGAAGGCCAGGCTATGCGAGCTAAGTCGATGACTTACAGAGGCAAACGGCTGGGGGGGTGGAAGTGGGAGGCGGACCGCATTATCTTCCCGACGATTACTATTGAGACGCCGAATAACACACCAGCTCTTGGTGGTATTATCAAAGTATTCGGAGCGGAGACACCGATCCGCGGCTTGGTCCGTGCAGGAAAGCGGCCAGACTTTGTGGCGATTAACGACACTGAGACTGAGGAAACAGCTAAGAGTCCGACGATGACCGAGAAAATTCGCAAGAATCTGGTCAATGCTGTTGGCGGATTAGGTGGGCCGGGCAAAAAGATCGGCATAGGTATGTTGTGCACAATCATCCGCAAGGGCTGTATCGCCGACCAGTTTACCGACCGCGAGATATATCCGCAGTGGGTGGGTGAACGAATGCGGATGTTGATAAGCGAGCCGGTGAATCGGCAGCTATGGGAAACATACATGCACACGCGGCAGACGGAGCAGCGGGCCGGGGACCCGGACTGCCGCAAGGCCGAGAAGTTCTATCGCAAGAATCGCAAAGAGATGGACGCCGGGGCAAAGGTAGCTAATCGTCTGCGGTTCATCACGTCGGCGGGCGAGGACAAAAAGCCGCTGGAAATCTCTGCAATTCAGCACGTATTCAACATCCTTGCCGACCGGGGGATGGAGTATTTCCTTTGCGAATGTCAGAACGATCCACCAGAGGAGTTGACAGGTATATCTGAAATCAGACCACACTTTATCAGCGATAAGGTTAATGGTTGCGAGCGTGGCATCCTGCCGGAATGGACTGAGCGGGTGACGATGTTTGTTGACGTTCACGATGCGAAGCTGTACTGGTCTGTGGTTGCCTGGCGTCAAGGGTTCATCGGCTATGTTGTCGATTATGGCGTCGATGTAGTTCACAGCCCCATCGCCGGGTCAGTAACAGTACAAGAGAAAAAGAAACAGACGGAGCTTGCGATTATCGACGCACTTGATGCCTTACGGCAAAAAACACAATGGCCAATTGACTTGGGGCTTGTTGACGCCGGGTACAAGGATGCAGCGGTGTATGCTTTTATCCGGTCTATTGCCGGGGGGGTATGGCGTCCGGCAAAGGGCGGGTCGGGCAAGACAGGATCATATAAGACGCCGAAGAAATCCAAGACGGTCCGGGGTATCGGCAGCGGCTTTCATCATTCGTACTTGGCGGACAAAAAGATATGGTTGATAATCCATGACACGAACAAATGGAAGCGGCGGGTACAAGATGGATTTGTAATCGGCGATATTGATGCTGGTGGCAGCCTGTCTTTGTTCGGTGATGACCCGGTTGAGCATCGGGCCTTTGCCGAGCAGATTGTTGCCGAGGCGTACAATACGGAGAAGATGCGATATGAGCAGGTAAAGGGTTATACGCATAATCACTGGCTTGACTGCATGGCGGGCTGTTGTCTTGCCGCTGAGATATTGGGTGTGCGGTTGATTGCCGAGAGTACACCGGTGCAGACGAAACAAGAAGCGGGACAGGTTGTCCATCGTAAACGTAAAATGAGACGGAATTATTGAAAAGAGAACCAAAATGGCAAAACGGAAGTGTGCGTGTGGAAATCTTGCTCACCATGAGATATGGGGTGATGACACGGTAGAATATCTTTGTTGTGTGTGTTATATAAGAGGTGGCGGCCCTCCTGCCGATTGGCATCCGGATTGCATGCGCGAGGTAGGCCGACTTGATGAAACGGTACCGTGGTATAAGGGCGAAGAATGAGACGTAACTATTAAGGAGAATTGAAATGATACGTTGTAAACATGGACACTTGGGTACATGTTGCGGCCTTCCTATCGAAAAACTGGAGATACCTTTTGAGAAGAAGTACTGTGAAAATTGTAAATGGTGGGGCGTCGATCATTTTCCTGAAAATCTGGAATGTCGCTTACCTGGAAACATGGGTTCAAGGTTTGCACTTTGCGGGCGGGCAAAGTTCACTATAGAGCTTGTCGATTGTCCAGATGAACCGATGACAGTGATTGATGGGGAAGGGTACAGCGCCGACTTGATAACCCGCAAGGACCATTATTGCAGCGAATGGGAAGCTAAAGAATAACACAGAATATAAACGAAAGGATGCTTAATATGGCAAAAAAAGCCACAAAGAAGGCAAAAAAGAAAGTATCTACGCCGGAAAAAGCGGGCGAACAGTACGCTTTCCCGCGTGATATACGGTGTCCGAGGTGCAATGCAAACGATACAGTGGCCACTTCAACACAGGGGCAAATACAATATCGGCACTGTATTAGGGCGATTTGTCGGGAAAATTTCAAAATCATAGGACAAAAGATTTTGTTTACAGATTGTAAAACAGAGTCTTGATATACCGGGTTTTGAGCCGTATCTTTTAGGTATGGCATTAACAAGTAGCTCGACATTAGCGACGGCTTTGGCCCAGTACAATGACAATCTGTCATGGGAAGGCAGTGCGTCCAAGGCTGTTCTTTTCCTTGAATCCATTCGCTGGCTCCTCGTCAACCGCCCTATGAGTACAACCATTCAGGGGCGGTCTATCAATTACAACGCACTTGAGACCCAGAAGGCCGAGGTTGCGGCATACGTTGCGAAGCACGGCGATAATGTCAACCGGGCCGGATTCGTGCGGGGAAGGGCGTTGCTGTGAAAAGAAGGGAATTACAGATTGACAGCATCCGCGGCAAGTACACCTCGGTTGGGTATAAGTCATCCCGGATGTCTGCTGTCGATGGACTATCCCCAATGTCTGCATCCGGCGATCGAAATATGGAATACGACCGGGAGAGATTGCTTGCCCAGAGCCGATACTTTTACAATAACAACGCGATATATCACGGCATGATTGACCGTGCTGTAGCATACATTGTCGGGGCCGGCTTTACGCTGCAAATGTCATCCTCCAGCAACCCCTACAATAAAAAGGTCGAGGAATTATGGCGGCGAGATTGGAAGCGCCCGGAAGTACGCGGGCTGATATCCGGGCGAAAAGTCGAAAAAATGGTCGCGCGTGAACTCCTGCTTTGCGGCGATACCGGCGCGATCAAAACAAACTTGTCACAGATTCAACTCATAGAGGCCGAACAGATAGCGGGCAAAGCTCCTGACAGGGACGGCATAAAAAAAGACGATTTTGGCAGGCCGGTCAGGTATTATGTCGCCGGGTATAGGAGCGGCAGGGTGAACCGTTCAACGGCGTCTGGTATTGACCCGGAAAATTTCCTGTTTATCACCAACCCGGACCGACCGAGCAGCACGCGGAGCGTACCACCCGCGCAAGCGGCGTTTGCAATGCTGCACAGGGTTAATGATGTTTGCGATTCAGAGGCGATCTCATGGCAATTACTATCGCGGCTTGCCGTAGCGATTATTCGCGAGGATGGTCCCGGCCTTGGATATGGCGAGTCGAAGGATGACCCAAACAAATCTACAAGTGAAAAAGATGGCAGCTTATCGACTCGCCTGACCGAGCTTGATTATGCTCTAATGTTCCACGGCAATCCGGGCGAATCAATACAGGGTATCGACCGCAACCTGCCCGGCAAAGATTTCCCGGCGAGCATCAGAATGTTCCTGCGGCTGTTGGGTTTGCCGTTGGGTTTACCACTTGAGATTACACTTCTCGACTGGACGAAAAGCAATTATTCACAAAGCCGGGCCGTACTTGAGCAGGCGTATCAGATGTTCAGCGACTGGCAAATCAGCCTTATCGATTATTTTCTGACCCCGATATTCGAGTGGGATATGGGGCGATGGGTTGCTGATGGGGAAATAAAAGAACGAGTAAAAGACGGCATGAAGCATAACTGGATTGCCCCTACATTCCCCTGGATTGACCAACTGAAAGAGGCTCAGGCATACGGCGAGCGAGTTGACCGCGGTTTTGCAACTCACGCCGGGGTGCTCAAGAGTTTGAACAAGGATCGGGCCGACGAAATGGACGCCCGCGTACTTGAGGTCAGGGATGCAATCGACAGGGCGAAGAAGATCAGCGAGGATACCGGCGAGAAGATTCCGTGGCAGATATTTGCCGGTATGGAAGTAAAGTCTGCGCTACCTGCGCCACCCACACCGGCCCCGGCAGATAAACCCGACGATGATAAAGGAGACGACGATGCCGAATAATCAAGTTGCAATATCGGAACTCACAAGCGAAATATGGGCGATGGAGCCGAGGCGGTTGACGGCGTTCTTGACAGGGCTTGCAGATTATAAGGCATTTGCCGAAAGTATCAAAGAGGTAAACAATAAGCCAGTTGCATCTACAATTATCGCACGTGTTGCTGTTATTCCTATCAATGGAATTTTGATGAATGCCATTCCAAGATGGTTTTCGTTTTTCGAGATACAGGCCACATCTTATCGTGATATTATATCGATGGTTAATGTTGCCGCCGAGAGCGATGAGGTTGACGAGATTCGTTTAGCCATAAATAGTCCGGGTGGAAAAGTTGAGGGATCGTATGAGGCAGCGGATGCGATATTTAATGCCAGAAATATCAAACCAGTATCGGCACACATTAGCTATTTAGGTGGCAGTGGCGCATATCTTCTTGCATCACAAGCAAAGACAATTACGGCCAGCCCGAACGCAGAGATCGGATCGATTGGCGTCTTTGCCCTTTTCGTCGATTCGTCAAAAGCGGCCGAGGGAGAAGGTATTAAGGTTCATATTGTCCGATCTGGTGATTATAAAGGCATGGGTTATCCTGGCGTTGAAATCACGAAAGAACAACTTGCATCACAACAGGCGGTTATTGACGGCATGGCCGACAATTTTGTTAAGGCTATCTCGATAGGCCGCGGCATGAAAATAAATGAAGTGCGCAGGCTGGCGACCGGCGAAACTTGGATTGCCAAAACAGCAAAAGCAAACGGGCTGATCGACAGTGTAGTCGGTGCAGCAAAATCCAATAACACTACTAATACGAAAGGGTCTGTCATGGATAATGCAGACAAGCAAATCGAGCAGCCCAAAGTCGATATCGAGAAGATTAAGGCCGAGGCTGGAAAAGAAGCTGTAACCAAAGACCGCGAGCGGTTGGTTGCGATGCAGGCTGAGTTCGATGGCGACATTGAGTTTGCTGTCGAGCAGTTCACGAAAGGCGCGACGCTAATCGAAGCGAAGGCGGCGTTCGCTGATGTACTAAAAGGACGATTGGCGGATGCGAAAAAGAAACAGCCGGAGCCGAAAAAGCAAGCGGACGGTGCGCCGCCCATTAAGCATTCCGAAGGCGGAGAGGGAACCGTTCCTGGCTTTATGGAGCAGGCTCGCGCGATGGCAAAGGAGGAGAAGATTTCTGTTGACAAAGCTATCCGCAAGCTCAAGCGTGAAGACCCCGAATTGTTCGCGAGGTCTCAACAACATTAAAAACAGAATACGGGTCCGGCGTGCGGTTAGCTACTAATCGCCGGGGCAAGGCAAATATAAGCGGGCTGTGTGGAGCCACACTTTCACACGGCCCGCTTTTTTTGCGCCCACAACCACTAATTTGAAAGGGTATTATTATGGCAGGTTTAGCATTTCAAAATGCAGGGCCGGGAACAATGGTGACCGGCGAGGCAGTAGTTCCTGATCGCTTCGTGTTGATTTCATCCAGCACGCTTTTGTATGCGGATGGCGGAGAGGAACCTATTGGTATTACGCAAGAAGCGGTTGCGAGCGGCGCGCTTTGCGCTTACGAATTCCTGGATGCCGGGATTCACAAAGTTACCGGTTCAAAGGCGATTACCGCCGGGTCAGCAATTTATGTTACGACCGATGGCAAGGTATCCGACGCGGCGGTTGGTAAGCAGATCGGTATTCTGCTTGAGGCAATCACAGGCAGCGGCGGCAAGGCCGCTGCGATTGTCTGGGGGCCGCGTGGCGGGAACGATGTCTTTAGTTCCCCCATGAAGAACATTATCACTTTCGAGGATGATTTCTTTTCCTACGATCCCACCGCGACGACCGGCGACTGGGCCTTGGCGGAGGATGCTGGGGCGGAAGTTGGGACAACTCTTGTGGCGGACCAAGCTGGTGGCATCCTGTCTATCGGCACAGATGCCGACGGGGAAGATGCGGCCACGGTTTCCAGTCTCCACGAAAACTGGAAGTTCCAGACGAACAAGAAACTATACTTCGAGTGCAAACTTATCTGCACAGAGGCCGCCACTAATGTTGCGAACTGGGCCGTTGGCCTGGCTGATCTTGCAACGGTCGATCTTATCCAGGATGGCACGGCGGGTCCGGCGGCGTCATACGACGGAGCGTTAATCTTCAAGATCGACAGCACGATGAAGATTCAGTTTGAGACTTCCAACGCCGCAGTACAAGTCACGAATGCAACGTTGGCAACGTTCGCATCTGCAACATCGTATGTCGTCGGATTCCTGTATGACTACAACGACGGTGTAACCGCCAAGGTCACCCCTTACGTTGATGGTGTTGCGGGAACAACGCACGATCTCACTATCGCCGGTCTCGAAGAGATGCACATCGTGATGTCGGTAAAGAACGGTGGTACAGCCGAGGAATCGATGGAAGTCGATTATGTCCGCGTACAGATGGAGCGGTAAGCAGCAGTGTTAAGTACAAAGCGAAAAACAACAAAAATTAAGTATAATCTGAAAGGGTATTGATATGAGACCTGAATCAACGAGTGCGGCGGCCCGTCCTGTACTGACGGAGTTCGCAAAAGAATACTACAATCAAAAAGCATTGTTGAAGTTCATCGGACTGCGGGCCGCACCACTGTTCCGCGCTAATAAGCGGACCGGTGAATATCCGATATTCAACCGGGAAAGTTTCAAAAAACGCGCAACCAGCCAGAGCCGAGCACCTGGCGGGGCATACAACAGGATCACCGGGCAGTTCGGCGTACAGACTTATGCCTGTGCAGAGAACGGCCTTGAGTATCCCGTCGATGACGTCATGCTTGAGCAGTACGCAGACCTGTTTGATGCTGAGGACGCTGCAACACAGATAATCGTGCAGCAGATTCTTATGGGCCACGAGGCCAGGGCCGCGACGGCGTATTCCGGGGCAGGATTGACGAACCATAATGTCACGACTGCATGGAGTACGATTACCGCGACGGCAATCAATGATTTCGAGAAAGGATTCAACGCGATAGGCGACGCATGTGGTTGCATGCCCTCTGACTTGTCAATCATTGTCCCGCGAGCCGATTGGCAGGAATTGCAAAAGGTCACGGAGATTGTCAACCTGACGAAATACATCTGGACGGGTAGCGCTACCGGAACAATCCCGGTTAGTGTCCCAGCGAATGTTGTCGCCGCAGCCCTTGGCTGTAAGGAAATACTTGTCGCCCAGGGTTCATACGATGCGCAAGAGGAAGGCTATGCGGAGAGCAACACTCAATTCTGGACGGCTGGCGTGATTTACATTGCATTGCTGGCTGAACAGGAAGCCGGACTCAGTATGCCGTCTCAGGCTCGAACGATGCTGTGGACTGATGATAGCCCCGACTTCCCGGTCATCGAAACTTATCGCGAGGAACAGACACGTTCGGATATTGTCCGTGGTCGGTTCCAGACGAATGAGGTTGTCACCGCGGCAACCGACATTCTGGCGTATAAGTTGACAAATACGTAAGTCATTTTGGTTCTCCTTGACAGTTGGGCCGGGGCGATTGATTCGTCCCGGCCTATATTGACATCTTTTACGGGGACTGATTATGGTTAAAAATAACACGTTCAATGGCTGGTCGAAGGTTCTTGTCGGCTTAGCTGTCTCGCTTGTAGCAATAGCTGTGGCGTGGGGCACTGTCCGAAATCAGGTTGCTACTAATTCGAGTAACGTCGAAAAGAAATTGGACAAAGAGGTATTCCAGATGTACTGCGAGCAGCAGAAAGCGGCGTCGGAAAAAACGGACAGGACTCTGGAGAAAATTGATGGCAAACTCGACAAGCTCATCAGTGGAGAATGACAGCCCGGAAGATTATCTCGATGTTATTCATAAAGCAATGATGCACCTGGCGTCGGCTGATTACAATCACCGGACACTACCAGAGTTTCTTGAGTTGCTTGAGGAAGATGAGGATTTTGTTGCCAGATTTCGGAAATTTCTTGGAGAACGTAAATGAAAAAAGCAATACTCATACTCACAGTAGTGTGTTGTGCAGCCATCTTGATGCCGACACAGAGAGCGTCCGGTCTTGGCCAGCGCCAAGCGGTGATATACATTAGAGCGATTGCCGCTGATTTGGAGCTTACACCTGCACAGGTGAAGAACCTTACACAGCAGCAGGCATACAACTACATCGTTGCCAACTATCCAAAAATACCTACTGCGAAGCTCAAAGAATTGGCCGTCTATTGGAAGGGTATAAAGATTATGCTTTACAACGATGCTGTTGAGCGCCAGACGGTTGCAAGGGTTGTTCTGTGGCTACAGCAACATTTGACGCTTTATCCAGACGCGGTTGGTTTGGATACGGATTATGCCAAAGAACTTGGACGACGGTTCATGCCACTGCTCTATGGGGAGGTTGATCCCAATGAGATTGATTAGCATATTCCTGATATTGTGCGGGTTTGTCTATGCAAGCAATATGGGCTGTCTCGTTGGTGGGTCAAGTGCAGCGAATACAAACGCTGGTTGGTTTGATTCAGATGTAATTGGGGTCGCGGATGCCACGGCAGCCAATGGTGCGGCATTGAATAGTAATGCCGGGGGAGCAGTTACGTCGGGCGGTGGGGCGAACGTAAGAATAACAGATGCCTTTCAGTTTGGTAACACAGTCGTTGGCAGTTATATTCGAGTTGACTTTACAGACGATACTCACGCCGATGGTATATATAGGGTTAATATAGTCGATGATAGTTATGTTGAGATAGAGCTTGCATATGTAGACGACGAGAACGTAACCAGTTGGAGTGTTGGCGGCGCCGTTCCGATTGTTGATGGAACCTGTGGATTGCAGGAGGTGTTAGATGATAACCTCGGCTCTGCTGCTGCTAACGATGTTGATATTTACGTTACGGGCTCTGATACTGCAACTGCAACGATAGTGGCTGATACCGGTGGCGGGGCATCGGGCATGCTCAAGAGAATCATCGGAACCAATGCCAGTTACGTGGCCGATGGTACTTATGCTACTATCACCGCCGACAGTGCCAACCTTGCCGGGGGACCTATCATACAGATTGTAGACCTTAGCTATATTACATTTGAGAATATCCATGTAGTTGTTTCGGGCGATGCGGCTGCGGCTGGGGAGGATGGATTTCAATTAGCGAATACAGTTTCCAAAACTTGCGTCTCGTTTTTTAACTGTAAAGCTACGGACGCCTATATTGGGATCAATTATAGTGGTGGGTCCAAGGTTGCCAGCTATTCACATGTCATAGATTGTACCAGCGTAGGAAGCGTGCAGTATGGTATGGATATTGGCTCTGCCACAACCATAACGGATTGTTATATTATAACAGCTGGTTCACGGGGCATAAATGTTGGTACTGCCCATGGAGTAACATTTGATGGCTGCATTATTGAAAGCGGGGCCAGCGGCATATATTTTAACGAGAATACAGGCGCTGTTTGTGTAAGGAACTGTTCTTTTTATAACCAAACAACCGCTTGTATAGATGCGTCGGCAATTCGTGAGGCTGGGCTTTCTGCCTTTAATAATCTGTTTTGGGTTGCAGACATCAACGCTGATTTTCCGATCCTCAATACTGCCGGTGTGATTTATATGCTCTATGAAGATTACAATTTCACCAACGCCGACGCAACACGATCATCTATGCTGACAGGGGCTAATTCAGGCAATACGCTTTGGTCGGACACAGAGACGAACCTCTGGACCGATGCGGCAAATCACGTTTTTTCAGTTGTTGACGCAGATATGATAGATGGCGGCAGGCCGACATTGAGCGACGAAGGGGGCACGCCTGCGGACGGTTACAGTACGCCGGGGGCGGCTCAGTTAGCTCAAACACAAGCGGACGGCGGCGTTGCTGCCGGTACTACAAATAAAAGCGGAGGCAAACAATGAGACAGTATATCGTATTGTTCTTAATGTTAGCGGCTTGTGCATGGGGAGCGATAGATGTCGAAAACCATGCCGACGATGTAATAACATATTTCGTCTTGGTTGACCAGACAACGGGCGACCGCGACACGACGGTTACTATTGCCAATCTTGAGATGTATTATATTGAGGACCAGGCCGCTGAATCCGCTGATGCTTTTGTGGGTGCTCACGGCGCGGTAACGGATGCTCATACCGATGGCGAGTGTATTCATATCGGCCACGGGGTGTACCGGATAGACTGGCCGGACGCTGCCTTTGACGGCGGGGTTGGCAAAAGGGTGCAGTTGACGGTTGTTGATGGCGATGATGGCGCAAAGACCGAAACGCTTGAAGTGTTGTTATCCCCACCGAGCAACGTAACACAGCTTGACGGCTCTGATGTCCAGCAGACTACAGGACACATACATGCTTTTGATGATGCGGGCGCGGCACTTGCTGCTGCAACGCCACTATCCACAGCATCAGGCTACGCATCGGACGCCAAAACCGCCGCCGAGAAAATTGACACGAATACTGAGCTGAGGACATTATTGTATGGCTCGGATACAGCGGGTGCAACGGGAGCGGCATTATCGACAGCTCAAGCCGATCTCGATACCATTACAGGTTCGGATGGCGTTACGCTTGCAACTGCACAAGGATTATATGCACCCGCTAAGGCTGGAGATTTAATGGGATTGGCCGACGAGACAATAAGAGCTGCTTCTTTTCACGCTGATGCTGAAGTTGCAATTACTGAGATGGTTTGGAATTCAACCACAGATTCTTACGGCGGTGAAGGCACTTACGGCCAAGCAGCAGAAGATATTCTTGCCGATACGAGTTCGACCCTTGACACTTTAATCAAAGCCATTCCCACGAACGACGAGTTTGCGCTTCGTACTATTTTGGCGGATGATTATGTTGTTGTAGGGGATACGATAGCCGGAGTTACTCTGGTAACAACCACGACGACAAATTCTGATATGATAACAGCGGCGACGGTAGAAGGAGAATGTATCGACGCTCTTGAATCGTTCAAGCTCGACGAACTTATGGCCGAGGCTGTTACGACTGATCTGAATACAGCGGTGCATGATAACTCAGCACTTGGCTACTTGTTTGCGATTTCAGATGTCGCTGCATACGACCGAACTGAGGATTCATTACAAGGCATTATTGATTATGGTGATGTAGCTTGGATAACAGCGACGGGATTTTCAACCCATACCGCCGCTAATGTAGTTGACAACTTTGAAACACAAAGCGCTGCGGACCCGACCGGATTCAAAGTAAATGTTATGGAAGTAAACGGCACGGCTCAGACGGCAAATGATATGTCGGGCGATGTTGACGACATTCTTGTTGATACCGCCGCCTATGATAGCGATGCCGAATATGCTGCTGCAATATGGGGTGCGGCGATGGAGAACTCAAAAACTTATGCAGAAGTTATGCAAGTATTTGCGGCGGTGCTTTCTGGTAAGAGCAGCATTGCCGCTGGAGAAATGACATTTGTTGGGATAGATGGCGTAACCGAGCGATTAGTTGTAACGGTATCGAGCGGCGCGCGTACTTCTGTTGATACGTGGGATGGGGTGGAGTAATGGCGAACGAAGTATTTTTTCCAGACGGTTTTTGGGGCGACTATCCCGGTGGGTTAGCCGATGCCCCGTCCGCGCCGACAGTATCGGCAAGCGTGTCAGGTACAACCGCAACCATAACATTCGACGGCGATACAGGTGCTACAAATTATCTGTTTTACAAAGCGGCGGGCGCTTCAGCATGGACAGTCGGAGGCGAACGCAGTGGCGATGGCGATATTGCAGTTGCTGGATTATCAGCCGGTGTCAGATATACGTTTGTCGGCTACAGCTATAATGCGACCGGCGGCAATTCCGGGCCGTCGATAACGCTTGATGTACTGATTCAGGTTTCGACAACTTCCGTCATCGACGGATTGCTTGCCGATCAAGCGGATGTATTTCTTGCGAATTTCGGCGAGGCGGTTACTTATTATCCAAAGGGCGGCAGCAGCAGGGACATCGTTGCGATAGTTGACCGCAACCCTGTTAGCGGTTTGGCAGGATCACCGCATGGCAATACGCGGCGATTCCTGCTTATCGTCAAGAACGCAGCGGCTGACGGTATAAGCAGCAGTGAGGTAAATACCGGCGGTGATAAGGTTGAGTTGTCCGGACGTATCGGCGAGACGGCGATTCAGAGCCGTATCAGGGCTGTTCCTTGGCATGATCACGGCATGATGCACTTGGAGGTGGCGTGATGTTACAGGTTTTCCTTACAACCGACAAGAGACAAGTACGCGGGATTCAGCGTGAATTCTATAATGTCCCGAACGTGCTTAGTAGAGAAGTGCCACCTGCGATTAACCGGGTGGCCGAAAGGACGCGACGATATATTGCGAACCGGATGGCGGGCGCTAATCCCGGCCTGACAAAAAAAGATATTCACTCGGCGACAAAAACAGAAAAGGCGCGCCCAACAACATGGGAAGGCAAGGTGTTAATGTTTGGCCCCCGTGTTCCGGTGGCTAAATTGGATGCACGGCTGGGGAAGAAAACAGAAACGACTGTAATTGCCAGCGCAAAACAATCGGCATGGCTATTTTACAATGTATTTAAGCGCAAATATGGGGCCGCCGCCGTGTACTCGACTGCGTATCATATAGCCCGTAAGTCATACCAGAATATTACATATCGTGTAAACGGACGAACAAAGAGCCTGGCCGGGACAGGGGCATTTCCGATAGCCGCGCGTTTTGGCCGTAAAGGTATTTTTAGGAGGATCGGGGAGAAGTTGATCGAAATGAGGGGTCCGTCTCTTTTCCAAATACTCGACGAAAATACTGCCATGATGCGGGATATTATACGAGAGGCTAATGATGGATTTATGGCCGAACTTGAAAAGATAAACGAGCGGCATTCTTTGCATATCCCGCGACATCCTATTAAGTTGCCAGAACTGGGGGTTCCCGAATGAGTGTACCTGTCATCGAATCTATTGCGGCAAACCTGTTGACGACAATCAACAGCGTAACTGAAGGTAACGGTTACAACCAGACAATTGTTGTCAAGCGACCGAGCCGGGTTGACTATGAGACCGAAGCGGCGGGCGATGACCTCGAAGGGCTGGTATATCAAACGAGCCGGGAACTATTGACCTGTGCGATGAACAGATATACCTGGCGGCAATCATTCAACATCGTTGTCTTTGCCCTGAACGATGACGGCTCTGCGGTTACCATAGATACGCGGCTGAATCAGATCGCAGAAGATATATCGAAGGCCCTGCAAGTTGACATCACGCGAGGGGCCTATGCGTACCAGACTGATATCGGGGTGGTTACTTTTGCTATTGCAGATGACGGCTCGCTTAGCGCCGTCATGTTGGAAATAACAGTTGATTATCGAGTTTTGAAATCAGACCCTTACACGAAAGGATAAATCATGCTTACTGAAGTTGGAGCAATAATGGTCATATTAGAATCTCCTTCGGGGACAGAAGGGGTTACTGACCAGCCGATATATGTCGAAAACCTTGCGATCAATCCGACCGGCGAGTTTATCGAACGTCCTGGCCGGGGGGCATTTCATGGACCTGAGATGAAGGGCGTTATCGGCGGGCGGCATGGCAAATGCACCTTCACGACCGAGATGCGAACAGACGGATCGAACGCATTCGATGCCGGGCTTGCGATATTGTTGCAGGCGTGCAATTACGTCAAGACATTAGAGGTTTATACAATAGCCAAGATTGCCACACAGAAGACCATCACTATTGAAGTCTGGGAAGACGGCGTGCTCAAGGTACTCTACGGTGCAGCCGGCAAGTTTACTGTTGACTATGCAACAAACAAACGGGTCTTGTTTAATTTTGATTTTGATGGCTTATACAAGGCCGAGTCCGATGAATCTGTCCCGGCATACGTACCGACCGGCACTACGATGATGTTTGGCTCCGGTGCGTTTACAGTCCTGACCGAGTCGCACATGATAAGTAGATTCACCTTTGACTCAGGCAATGTCGTTGTTCCGAGATATGATGTTACCGGGGCGGGCGGCATACTGCATTACCAAACGACATATCCCAAGCCGACGGCAAGCTGGGATCCGGAATCCGCTCTTGTTGCTGCCGACGATGTACACGCCGATTGGCTGGGTGAATCTACCGGCACACTTTCCTTGGCTGTGGGCGACGGGACCGACAAAGTTACACTTGACTGCGGCAAAATTCAGTATATGGAAATCCCGGCAGGCGCTCGGGATAATATACGAATCCACGAAGTAAAGGTACAGTGTCTTGAGACGCACGCGACGGTTCCGACAATGGCTAAGTTCACAGTAGCTGCGGATACATAAAAGTTAAGGATTTAATTATGAATGTTCCAATAGCAAGACAGGCGATGCTGGCCGGTGGAGTATTACAGGGCAATCCCACCGACGTACAGATAAGGCAGTTGTGGCGAAACCTGACAGACGAAGAACGTAAAAAATACATGGCAAAAATTAGTGGAGACAAAAACGATGCTACCAATATCGACAGAGGAAAAGTACAGGGCAATACTAAAAGAACACGAGGCGATAGAGGATCCGCCGACGTTTCTGTTTGAATGCCTGAACGGTCGCCAGCAGAGGGAAATCCTGTTATTTAAGGAGGGCATGGGGAAGGGCGACCTTGCGGACTTCGACGAGCTATTTGCTCAAGTAGGGTCCCACCTTTTAGGATGGGAGAATATAGAGGTCGAATACAGCAAGGGCGGATTGATGGATGCCGTGTCCTACATCCAGTGCATCGAATTGCTTGCGCTGATTGCATATCAGCCGCCAAGTATTGCAGATAAAAAAAAATTCAAGTCGCCATCGCCCTTGAGTACGGAAAACTCTGCAAACAGTGTCTCGGAAGCGACAAGTGCACACGAAAGTTCACCGAGTACACCGGATGGCGATTCGACGGTGTAGGATATGACGACTGGTTTTTGCGGGAATGTCCGGCGGCATACATTACCGGCGACATCAGGCAGACAATAAGCCTTGCGGGACTATATGAAAAAGGATTGCCGCCGATAGCGGGCGGGTCTCTTGACCAGGCAGTTGCGTTTATTGCAGCGGCGGAGTTTATCTGGCGAGAAGAAAAACAGTATAAGGTGGAACAATGGCCGAACGTGATGTAGTAATTCGGATTCGTGCAATAGACCAAGCAAGTGCGGTCTTTAATCGTGTCGCGCTTGCAGCTGGTGCGTTCGTGTCGATCTGGGCTCTTCGGCGAGGGGTGGAAGATGTAACTGGAGCATTTATCGAGGCCGAGGCGTCGTCAATTACCTTGGCGGCGGCATTGCGGGCGACCGGCGAAGCTGCGGGCTTTACTACTGACGAATTAGAGGCGTATGCAGACGAATTGCAGCGAGTAACGACGATTGAGGATGATGTATTCAAAAGAGTCATGGGCATCATGGCTACGTTCCGAAACGTATCGGGTGATATATTCAAAGAATCTATCGAGCTTGTTGCCGATATGAGTGTCCAGTTCGGCGGACTTGAGAGTGGGGCTATTCGGCTTGGCAAGGCGCTGAACGATCCTGTACTTGGCATGACTGCACTGTCTCGCGTCGGTATTCAGTTTAGCGAAACCCAAAAAAAAGCAATAAAATACTTCGTTGAGCAGAACGACCTAATAGCTGCCCAGAAAATTATCCTTGCCGAACTTACTAATCAATTCGGAGGGCAGGCAAGGGCACAGGTCAATAGTTTTGGTGGTAGCATTTTGCAACTCAAAAATGCGTTCGGGGAACTCAAAGAATATATGGGCCAAGTGATCGCAGAAATACAGGGGCTAATAACAGGCATACGGGTTGCAACTGCGGTAACTGAAAACCTTGGGCTTGCGTGGGACGTTGTTTGGCTACAAATGCAACTGAGGGCCGTAGGATTCCTGGAGGATTTCGAGCATACATTCAAATCAAGGATGTCGCAATTGTCTGAGTGGTTTTATTTGAACTGGGCAGATATGCTGATAACACTGGAAAGTTTTCTCAGCAGTATTTTTGAAAGTATAGCGAGAAATATATGGAATGCTCTTATAGCCATTAAGGGCTGGCAGAAGTTTGAATGGACGCCGTTTCTCGATACTTTCGAGAACACAATAGAAAAATTCCCAGCTATCACTAAGAGGGTGATGACGGATGTAGAAAAAGAGATTGCGGCGTCGCTGCTGGCGAGCCAGGAACTATTGGGGCAGAAGATTGGTGAAAGACTGGCGGGTATTCCTGACTTCAGGCGACCGGGAGCACCATTCCTGCCGGGGGCAGGCGACGATGACGAAGCTGTAAAAAAAGCGGCGAGGAAAAGAGGGGACCTCACAGCAGACGAATCGAGATTTATGACGTTCGGAAGGAAGACAGGGAACGCGCAAGAAGAGGCGGTACGTGAGGCAAAAAAAGCAGCACGGATCGCAAAGGAACAACGAGATAAACAGTTGCGAGCGCAAAAGGGGACGAATCGACTCTTGGAAAAACTAATGCCTTGGACTGTCACGAACTTTAATTAGGTAAATACGATGTCGATAATTGATGTAACAGAAAACTTTACCGGACTCGGTTCTAACGATTTTGTAAATGAAGACGGCACGATTGCCGGTGGAAGTCGGCGGTTCTTTGATGTTTACTTTGACGAAAACGACACCTCGGTTAATCGGGCGTTCATTGCAAAAGCTGATAGTCGCGTACCTCAGTTAGGTGATCCTCATCCTTATGATGCATGGATATATGTATTAAGCCGCGATGCAATCGTTGACGATGAGAGTTCGTTTTTGTACCACGTAACGATTCACTATCAAGAGGTGCGCAACCCACTGGCCGAGGCTCCGATTATTGAGTGGCTTTCGGCAGCGACAACCGAACCTGTTGATACGGATTGGGAGGGCAACCCGATCCTCACGAGTTCAGATGAACCATTCGACCCGCCGATGACAGAGGAATTTGACGATCTGATTATGCGAGCAACATATAACCTGGCCGTATTCAATCCTATTGGCGCTATGAATTACAAGGGCGCGATTAACAGCGATTACTTTTTAGGCTTCGCTCCCGAACAGGCAAAGGTCAAGGTATATTCAGGCCGGGAGATAAGGGCGATAACCGGCAATTATTATGTCGAAATTTCTCTTGAGATTCACTTCCGGGCAAGCGGCTGGGAACGCAAGCCTCTTGATCAGGGATTCCGAGTCAAGGGGGCGATTACTGACGGCGTTCAGGAGTACACCACAATCAAAGACGACGAAGGCAACCCAATAAGCGAACCTGTATTGCTCGACGGGCTGGGCCAGAGATTGGCCGCAGGAGAGCCTGTGGTCCGATTGGGGTTTTGGACGAAACCACGATTACCATTCACAACTGAATTTGCAAGGATTATATAATGGGAACAAATAGATTTGTAGGCGAGGCGGCTGCGGTCGCTCAAGTGGATACATTTACACCTGGCGGCACGATTGAGATAGGCGATATATTCATATTAACGGCTACCGGGCCTGACGGTGTAATCGAGATTCTAACTTTTGTCGCAACCGATGATCAGGCCGGGACCGTTGCGGCAGCACTTGTGGTTCTATGGAATGCAAGTACAAGCACTGCCTGCACGGGCGTGACGGCATCGGGCACGGTAACGGTTATCCTGACGGCCGATGTTGCGGGTGTAGGATTTTCTGTTGTTGGAACCACAACGGAGACTGGTGGCGGGGAAGCGGACGATCAGACATTTGCGAGGGTTGCAACAACTGCCAACGCAGGGCCTTGCGATTGGACTTCGGTTGCCAATTGGTCATTAGGTGCAATCCCAGTTGCCGACGATAATGTTTATATCGAGGGTGCGTTTTCAATCCTCTACGGATTAGCTCAGTCTGCGGTTGAGCTTGACAGCTTGAATATCTCCGGCGCGAGAATCGGGACAAATCCGGCTGCCGGATGGCGTCCTGTTTATCTTGCTATCGGGTCGCCGATAGTGGAGATTGGTTATCACTATGGGCCGTCGGCTGTTACGCAAGCTGTTCCGATAAATCTTGACGTGGGCGAAACTGTTGATGCAGTAATTAACATTCACAATGCAGGCAGTAACGGGACTATGCCTGCGGTCCGGATTACATGCAAGGATGACGGAGACACGTTAGTTATACGAAAAGGCAGTGTAGGATTGTTCAACAACAGTGCTGGCGATGCGCAAATGGCGACTGCGACAATGAATTATGTGACGAACAAGGCGGGCGACGTTGACCTGTTCATTGAGCCGGGCTGGACGATTGCAACCATCAATAAGAACGGCGGAGATTTAGTGTTGCAAACGTTGACCGGGAAAACTATTGCTACGATAAATCTCGCCGGCGGTGGAACGGTCAAGGCCGAAGGAGACGGGCCGATCACGACAATCAACTACAAGGCTGGTGCAGGCGCATCGACGATAAACTCGACAGGAACGATTACGACCATAGTTATCGACGGTGGAGTTGCAGACTTCACGAAATTGCCGGCAGTCTTAACCGTTACAAATCTCAAACTCAATCCGGGCGGCACGCTCAAGCATGGCTCGAACTTGACGATCACAAACTGGATGGCTCCGGATAATCCAGTAACCCTTACAGCATCGGCGGCATAATGGCGCAGATATTATCAGACAGAGACGCGGCAAGAGTCCAGGCGATGCTCCGCTGGTTCGATAGCAATACCGACATCCGGTATCAGCGGCGGCGGCATAAGGACAGAGGGGGAGCCAGAGGCACGAACGTGCACCAGGCTTTTTCAAAATCGGCGGCGGCGGCAAACACAGACGCCTTTGTCTGTCACCTCGATACTGACAATACAGGCGAGGAGATCACCGTATATCCGCTTTACAACACAACAGTTACAGTCCTTAGTCTTGCTGCACCGCGTTTATACGACGGCACACCTGTGGCTGTCTGGCAGGATACATCGGGGACATGGTGGACTTGTGTTACGTTTGAAAAAGCGGGGCCCTGCTAATGACTTTTGAGCTTGGATATAAAAACAGCGGGTTGGTTTTTACCGACGGGCAACTGTGTGATAATTGCTGCGATGCGTTCATTGCTGTGACTGACGACGCATTCGGTGGCAATCTGGCGGGTCTGACGGCATTAGGGACTGTAAGGTGGCAAGGTAGCGTGTCTGCTTTTGTGCGAGATGTCGTCAAGACATCAACAACCATCTATAGGGCACAGCACAGTGGGGTTGTACGGGCTTCATTGTCAAACGGGTATATCGACACACTCACAACACTGAACTGTAATGGGATTGATGTTGATTCAAGTGGCAATATCTACATCGCTCACCTTCGCGCCGGGGCTGTTTCGGTGACTAAGGTCAACAGTGCCGGGGTATCTCAGTGGACTTACGATACCGGAGGCAACGCTCTCAAGATAAAGCTCAATGCTGACGAATCGCAGGTTGCAGTTGTTGGGGACCGGGCCGACAATGGCGGCGGCAATAAAACCCTGTGGGTATTGGCGACAAGTGATGGAGTAGAGCAATGGACATTCCATGACGCCGATAATCCTGCAAGCACTGTGTCGGTGGATTGGGATGCGTTTGGTAATGTCTACATCGTTGTCCCTGTGGGCTTTGGCGGATGCCGCAAAATCGACAGCAGCCCTGCCCAAGTCTGGCAGTGGGATATCTGCACAGAGGTTGTTGAGGCGTGTATCGACCTTTTGACATATACCCACGTGGTGACGGATAGCGTGTACGTTTATCTGAGTGTTGGCACGGGTTCCGGGAGCGTTATGGCACTGACAGTATGTGGTGATGTGGGTTCTGGTGAAGGCCGTAGGGTATGGGGCGGCCTCGGCGGTGCAGCAGCAGCCCTGGACGCCAACGGGAATCTGTTCACAGATTCGCCTGGCGGCGATGTATATTCTATCGACCCGTCCACCGGCGATACGATATGGACTGCAAGTTCTGTGCGTGCGGCGCTGCTGTCAATCCATGCTGGCAGTAAGCCGGGGGCGTTGCCGTGGGGATGCAATAACACTTATATCGAGGGCGACCTTGTTGACAACGGGGGTACGGTGTATCAGTGCAAAGCCAATCATATTTCTTGCGGCCCTGAAATATGGCACGCGAAAGTTTGGACTGTTGGCGACCGTTGTTATTGGTTAAATGTAAACGATTTGGTATACATATTAGAAAACAATAATAAAGACGGCGATGATACAACCCCGCCGGACGCCGATGCCGATTGGGTCGAAGACAACGACGAGCCCGGTGTGGGAAATCACTGGGCTGACTATTGGGATTAGAAATATGGGATGCTGCGGCAACGCGGGTGCGATAATTCAGGGCTATACCAATTTAGCAATTGGCAAGCAGTATCCGTTCACGCCGCGCCGCCGGATGATATGTGGTCGATGCGCTTGTATCAAGAGCGTTTGGGGGGCGAAGTATTGCCGGGCCTGTAAATGCTTTATCGAGCCGAAGGTTCGGGCGAAAAAGAAAACATGCGATAAATGGGCAGCATAAATTTAGCGTCTTAATTACCATCCCCAACGGGGCATCGGGGCGGGGGGTCCCGGCGGGCCCGCAGGCGCGTGTTGCTGTTTAATAATTTCGCCCATAGATCGATGCAGCCACTTCGTTTCACCGTCCAGCACTAATTGATTTGTGCTGGTGTACACTTGCCCGTCGATGATAATATCCATGCCTGTCCGTAAATGCCCGCGATTATTATAGATAACAACAGCAGGCTTGTAGTCGGGTATTTGCAAGCGTTTCGTATCCAAATCAATCGAGGCCGTAAGCGGAATGCCAGACGCTTCCATGCAGATCGCCCACGTTCCTAACTCATCCTGCCGGATCAGCATTGCAGCAAAGCCTTTTTGCCTGGCGACGGTATTGGTGTATTGCAGGGCTTGCGGCACGGCATCAAGTGTGAAGTCTGCGCAATGGCGATAGACAGGGACGGCAACGCTCATCAAGATAATCATCACCGCCATTACGACCAAAAGTTCGGCTAACGTAAACGCTTTCATGGTTTTACTCCTTAAAACAAACTTTACGATATAGACAGCTTACACTATCCCGCGGTGTTTGTCAAGCGTCCGGCGGCGGTTAATTGCCATAAACGGCAACGAATTATCTACGCGACTGAACAAGGAGTAATCTTATAACCTCTGCTGCTGTAAAAGCTACTATGCTTGGCAGGAACGCCAAGGGTGCGAACACGAGCAGGTATGGAATGGCCATGGCGCGATGGGTAGCTATTATGTATAGCGACACAATCATTGGAAAAGTAAACCATACCCATCCGAAAATCTCCCACACCGTGATCAACAGAGTTCTTGGCGGTGATTTGTGGGCAGTGAAATATTGTTTCACGCCCGCGACCATCCCTTCGATGCTTACCTTTTGTGGCGGGAAATACGGTATAATCTTGAACGAGGTCTGGCAAGCTGGGCATTTGGCTTTTTTACCCACCCACTCATCGGGGACTTCCCGCACTATCTGACAATGGGGGCATTTGATGTCCATATCATGCCCTCCCAACAATCAACTTTTTCATTTTGATTCCTCCCAAAAAAATTGTTTTTACCTAATCTCTTATACCCCAAAGATTTACATCCGCAACCGTAAAACTACGGGGTTTTTCGGTTGCAAAAATAGGTATATATCCCTACAATGCTTTATATGGCGGTCCTTGTGCTGCCGAAGCTATGACAACAGGCATGGCCGAAACCACGGGGCCGCCGTAACTCCTTACGGATCGGGAGGTTACAATGAGCGACGCCGCCAGAGCAATTCAAGACGTCTATGTCTATAATTTCCAAAAAGAATCAGACATCGCAGCAATTACTCGCCTTTTGCGCGATGACGCGAGCGCGGCTTTTGTTGCTGGCGCGCTTCTGTCTTTTCAGCATCATCTCCAACGACCGTTCCCCGAAGCATCTCAATTGCCACAGGCTTCTTGTCGTCGGAGAGTAAGACAAATAAACGACATACTTCCTCCGGCGTAGGGGCAACATCCTTATCATTGGCTGCGGCCAAATAGGCAAACCAATCTTCTTTTGGTAAATCACGCATTGCCAAGATACCAGCAGAGATAATCTGCTTATAGGCTACTCCCGTTGCCCGTCGAATCTCCATGCACGCCACTTTTGCCGGCCTACTCAAATTTTCATCTGCTCTTTTCACCATAATCCCAAAATAAACAAAAAATTTACGTTTTGCAAGTCTTTGTCAATAAAAGACTTAACCGTTGGACTGCTTACGGAACCGAAAAATCCGTCAGAAAACGTTTGACTTCGACGGAAACGTAGCGTAAGATTTACAGGTAAGGTTGACACGAAGGGGCTGGCAAGAGCCTTGGAGTGTTGAGGATTTTTGACAGGTCCTTCTGTGGAGTTTGAAATGCGAAAATCATGGTAACAGAGTAGTTCGGCCCTGTCAAGCAAAAAATACGAAACTAAATAAAAGTTTCTTAGGGATAAAAAACGGTGCTCAGAACACACGCCAAGAAGAATACCAACACGTTAGATTGTTTTCCAAACGATTTGAGCATCGTTTAGGGTCGGCGGCTAATCCACCGATTGTCGCCGACCCGCCCTTTTTTTTAAGTACATGGATGTTCTGCAAATGGATTGCAAAAACAGAGAAAGTTTTCTCCCTCCAGGCACGGTGGTTCAAGCGGCGCAGTTTGAATTGCCGTGCCACTTATTTTGGCAAGGAGGCCACCATGAACCGACAGGAACAAATCATACGCCAGCGCAAGCAAATCCCGCAAGTTTTCCGAAAGGTGTACGACCGGGCCGTCAAGGGCAAGAGCCTGCGGGCGTCGGTCAATGCCAGATGTCTGGATTGTTGCCACTGGCAACGGTCGGCGGTTCGGGATTGCCCGGCTTTATCGTGTCCACTGTGGGCAGTCCGGCCCTATCAGATTGCCACAGAATCTCAAAAAAGGCCCATAGAGGGGTAGTTTGCGAAATAAAAAAGGGACAGGGTAGTTTGCATAGAGGCCGGAAGGAAAAATAACATGAAGATCAAAGTCAAAGATTTGGAAGCGAACCCATTCAAAAACTATACTAAATATCCATTAGACAGGACAAAAATAAGAGATTTGAAAATATCTATCAAAGAAAATGGATTTTGGGGTGGCCTTCTGGTTCGCAAACATCCAACAAAAAAAGGCAAATATCAAATGGCGTTCGGACACCATCGACATCAAACCGCTAAAGAATTGGGTATCAAAGAAATAGATTGTATGGTGCACGACCTTTCTGATGATGACATGTTGCATCGTATGTTTGCGGAGAACCATGAAACATGGGGGATGCTTCCAGTTGGTATTATCCAGAATGTGGAAAGTGCCAGGGATAGGCTTGCAGATATTCTGGAGAAGAACACATGGGAAGATCTTGGTGAAAACACCAAGATGTTGTGGACTGACGAGTTCCAGTTTTTGCAAACTAAGGGTCATGGCGTAGGCCGTACTACTATCTTGAACTATCTCGGCGGCTTATACAACGAAAACGAAGTCAAAACCGCGCTCAATATATTGAGTGAGCCTGAAAATGGAATTTCTGTTGATGCCGCCAAACAATTACAATCAATGTCTCACGTTAGATATTTCCGTGCAGCAGTCAACAAGTACAAAATCCCGAAAGCAAAACATACAGAAATTGCTAAACAAGTAACGAAAGAGGATGTTGGGAGAAGGGGCATAGAAGACGTAGTAGCAGAGCACGCTCTACCCAAGATACGAAAGAAAGTTAGGTTGGCAGCAAAGAAGCCAACTCCGACACTGGATAAGTATGTTGAGATTACAATCAATGATTTGCGAAATGTACGGCTCAGGTTGGGACGGATTAAGTCTAACTTGAGCGACATAGAAGATATGGATACCCGCGACGCGCTGATGCGGGAATGCGATAAATTGATGGTAGTAATCAATGACTTGAAAATCAAGGAGAACAAAGATGTCAAAAAGACGGCGTAAAAAGAAACGGATTGTATGGTACAAGAAAGTCGCTGATGCTATTCTGGCGCAAAAAACCTTCAGCATTGAAGATAGCAAGTATGGGTCACGGTACATCTATGAAGAAATCGCTCATTTCTTACTGGAAGATTGGACTGATACAGAAAAATGCAAAGCCTTTGTGTATCACTGTAAGAAAATCAAAAGTGCGTTTCCAAAAGCAATATCATATTTGGAATCACCAAAGGAAGAGGACGGAGAACCACAAATCGGAGTCTTAAAAGATGGGGCAATCAACCATCTTACGAGAATTACTATTGACTCGACCCTGCCCAATGCAAAAGAAGATGATTGCAAAAGGACGAAGGACCATGTTCGACACATGGTCAATGCAGCAAAAGGGCATGTACTCATAGCGCATCCGCCCGTTAGTCCGGAGCTTAATAAATCGGCCCGACGGCTGTTGACATGGACTGAGTCATCAGGAGAATCAAAATGAACTTAATAGCAGCAATTATTCTGACGGTCCTGCTGTGGGGCCTGATCTGGAAGCTCGGCAATGTCTGAGCGTTTGCGGGACAACAAAAACTTAACTTTTAACTTTTATCAGGAGAACCAAAATGAAATTGGCAGAAGCACTACTCAGGCGCAAAGAGTTACAGCAGCGACTCAATAATATCGCGCCGGTTATGTCGGCCTCGGACAAATTGTTTAAGACCCATGTTAAGCGGTTATCTGCTGCTGATGGGATCGATGAAGCAACTATCCTCGTTCCCAGGCTGACGCTTGGGCAGGTTACGGCTGAACATGATTTTCTTGCAAAACGACTCCGGCTCGTCGATGCAGCTATTCAGCAAGCGAACTGGACAATGGAAGTCGAATCAGTATTTGACGGGTGCGACGTCAACGAAGATTATGTCCCGCCGGAAACGCAAGACTGATTAAGATGCTCTTTGAAAATATGGCTGGCGGAAGTGCAAAGGGTCTGCCCTGAACCCTAATCAGGAGACGTTTCGGAATGTCAATGCAACTTTCAAACTCTTGGATGAGAATATGATTGATTATCATGTTGTGGTTCGATACCACTAAAAAACTAACTCCGAATAGCAGAACCATTTACAGGTCACATCCGAATATCCGATTGTGATTACATCCGAGTCCCGATTAAGAGAAGTCCGATTAACCAAGCACTTACCAGCCACCTTTGCTATGAAAGATCGAAAATGTTTGCGGCTTGCGCCGCGTAACTTAGGGCAACTCAGGGAGGAGTGGAGGGACAGGGATGTCCCGGCCCGCAATGGCGAAAAGAGAGGACAAAATGGCTTGGCATTTTAACAAATTAGCAGAAGCCAGCCATGCCTCTGCCGAGGCGATTGAATATACGCTCGGTGTGGGTTTCTATTTCGACGGCAAAGAGTGGATCGATGAGGATGGGCTTGCCTTCACGATTCAGCAGTGTGGCGAAAGGGTACTCGGCGTGAAGTTTACGCTGGTCATTTCCGGCGCTGACATTGAAAAGGCGTTTTATATTGGTAAACCGGAACCTGTTTAAGGAGAATGAACAATGACAGATGAAATGAGTTTAACAGTATTTGACCCGATCAAATCACAAATAGCGGAGTTGCAAGAAAAGGACTCGAAGCTCGTGTTCGACCACAAGACGGCGGACGGCGAAAGAGAACTCCGGTCATACGTCCGGCGACTGCGGAGCCACAAGACCACTATTGCTGATTTGCACAAAACCACAAAGCAAGGGGCAGTAACTTTCGGTCGGCAGGTTGACGCCATCAAAAACGAATTGACCGAAGGTGTCCAAAAGATAATCGACGCCCGCATGAAGCCCCTGGACGACATCGAAGCCGCGAAACGTGCAGCCGCCGAAGCTATTGTCGAGGCCGAGCGGCTCGCCACAGAAAAGGCTTACGCCGACCATCTTGCGGACCTGAAACGGCGAGAGGCCGAAGTTGCCGCAAAGGAAGCCGAGCAGCGGGAAGTTGAACGTTTCGCACGCGAAAAGCGCATCGCCGAAGAAGCCCGCGAAAAAGCACTTAGGGAGGCCGAACACGAAAAGCAACATGCCATTGATGCCGAGAGAGAACGTGTCCGCAAAGAGGCGGAAGCAGTACAGGCCGAAAAGGACAGGCTGGCGGAGATTGAACGCAAGCGGATTGTGAACGAGGAACACCGCAAAAAAGTCGAAGCAGAAGTTCTTGATGCACTTGATGGTTGCACTGGCGATCACAAGGTTTCCAAGAATGTCCTTTTCGATCTCGTCCAAGGTTCTATCCCCCACGTAATAATAAATTACTGAGGACGCCATGATAATCCACGACTGCATACAGGGTTCCGATGAGTGGTACGCCATCCGGCTGGGCAAGTGTACCGCCAGCAATTTCAGTAAGGCGGTTTCAAGTGGCCGTGGCGCCGCCGTCAGTAAGACTCGCAAAGATTATATGAAAGCACTTGTGTATGAAAGAATCCACGGGGTCCCGTTTCCTGGGAAGTTCAAGGGCAATAGTGCAATGGACCACGGAACCGAGACAGAGGACGAAGCTCGATGTTATTTCGCGGCCCTGATGAGGGAGGAAATTAAACAAGTAGGTTTCATTGAATACAATGACGATATAGGTTTTAGCCCCGACGGTTTGATGGGCGATGATGCTACCCTTGAGATCAAGTGCCCCGAGCTTTTAACATACATGGACTACATAGAGGCGGATTGCATAGATTACGGCAGCCTTTCAAAAACGTACAGGGATCAGGTGCAGGGTGGGCTGTTCGTAACGGGCCGAAAGTATTGCTACTTCGTTCTTTACGATGCACGCTACCCAAGCAGGCCATGTATGCACGCCCGGTTCGACCGAGACGACGCCTATATCAAAGAACTTCACATCAAGATTGTAATGTTTGTTGATGAAATGAAAGCGATGCTGGAAAAATTAACGAAGCCCGTATTTTAGGAGAGAATCATGGCAAAGAGAACGGCTTACGAAATGACACAAGAAAATCTTGACGTGCTTTTGGATGCTTCCAAGCCAGTTCGTTATATGATTGTTGGGGGGCGACCGCCAAGTAGCCCACAGGAAAACGCTAATCGGGCATGGGCAAGTCTTGGTGAAAAGATGGGATTTGATAGTACAACTGTCCGCCCGTCCAACAAAGGAAACAGATATTTTACTGCAATACCAAAGGAGTAATCATGGCAAAGCAAGAAATACAAAGAGTAGAGCCGCCCGAATCGCCAATTATACAGATTGGGAAATTGGTACAGCAGTCCGACGGCAAGATAGACACGGCTGGAATGGAGAAACTGCTGGAAATGCACTTTCGCCACGAGGCTGACGAAGCAAGGAAAGTCTTTGCCTCTGACTTTGCGGTTGTGCAATCAGAAATAGCGTCTGTTGTAAAGTCAAAATTCAACCCGCAAACAAAAAGTTGGTATGCTGGCCTTGATGGCGTTATCGAAATGGTGAAGCCTGTATACACCGAACAAGGGTTTTCTATTATTTACTACGAAGGCGAAACGGGTGTCGCAGAAAACATACGGGTTTGCGCAGATGTTTTACACAAGGCGGGGCACAAAGAAACCTACCACCTTGACGTTCCGTTGGATGGGAAGGGGTTAAAGGGCAACGCAAATATGACCAAAATACACGGCAAAATGTCTTCGGCTTCTTACGGTCGAAGAAATTTGCTATGTATGATATGGAACATTCCTACACGGGATGACGACGGCAACGGTCCGGGCAAAACCGCCCCACAAGTCAGTCCGCCGACAGAAAAGGAATGGGGATTTATCAATGAGGTCTGTAAGGCAATGACGCAGAAGCCCGGCAAGAGGGTTGATCCGAAAAAAGTAGCTGCTATTTGCTATGAAAACACACAGGAATACCCCCATGATAAGAGAGCGGTAAATCCTGTAGCCAAGTGGCTGTCCGATATGAACCGGCCTGAACTCTACATCGACGAACCCAAAGATGAGTTCGATGAGTTCGCAGAGAAGTACAACGCCGAGCACAACGACGTGGGCGGCTTGCCGGACCTGCCAGAACCGGACGAACCTACTGAGCCGCGCTATTACTGCAGAACCTGCGACAAGGACTTTGAAAAGTTCAAATTAAAAGGCGTCTGCCCGGAACCGGAATGTTTGAGCAGAGATATTGTTGACCGCAGGCCACCTGTCGAGCCAGGCGAAGTGCCGTTCGGAGATTCCTAAGTTTTCTCCCTCCAAAACGCCCGCGACGGGAGGCGTTAAACCCCGGCATCTTTGAAAATTGAATAATGGGCAGGTGGCGGAATAGAGACGCGGTAAACGTGGCGGGCTTTTGTAATAAATAGCGATAATACGCCGAGACTTTATTGCAGATTGGTCGGGCCTCACAAAGGCCCTTTCGTGCAAGCGAAAATCCAAGTATTCACCCAAGCTTCATCACCGAGCTAAGGATGACCACGACTCCTAAGTTAGCTCATGCAGGTATCGAATCCTGCCCTGCCCACCTTTGAAAAGTGAAAAAGCGCCGGGCACAACTTTAACTTTTATCCGCGTTGAACGCGGGGAATGTTGCAGAAAATATTGCTCTATATAGTTGCTGTTTCGATACTAATGCCCGGCGTTTTTTTTGAAAAGGAGAAATCAGAAATGAATGAATCGAACATAATACAAAAGCTAAAAAACAACCGATACCCCTTTGGCATATGGCCTGATCCTGAGTGTTACGGAAAAGAACTCGGCGAAGCTATGCAGGTGAAGGCATTAGAGATAGGGAAAGCCGAATTTTTTTATTACAGCGGGGCATGGCATGGGTGCACAACAACATCTTTTTTTGTTCATGAAACTGCCTACTGCCTCCGCTCCGGCTACGACGAAAGGCCGGAGATAATCGAGTGCAAAATTGAGGTCCGCAACGGCCAACTCATGTATGCCTCTCCTGACGGCAATGGCTTCATCGGCCTACACAAAGCTTTCAAAGACCCCGACTGTATCGGCTTCAAGTTTGAGGACGGAATGGTCCTGCCTTACCCGGTTTATATTTCTGGTGCTGGGTATAGGGAGGAAGTTATTTCTGGCGATTCCACAGTCCTCGATGCCACCCACGTTGTACTCTGGAGACGGAAATGAAACACCCTATAATCAAGTTACTCGTTTTAATTTTGGCTATGTCGGCTTTTTCATTAACACTGTGTATAGTCAGGGCATTTCATCCACCCTCCTCCGAAGCAGGTGCGGGCAATCTGTCTGCGCCTGCTTTTATTTTGCCTTCTCAGGCGGACGTACAGCGAGAGCTCGTTCGCAGGGGTTACAAGATCAAGTGAATTATGGCCGGAGACAAAGGAAATAAAATGATTTTAGCTTTCAAATTATCAATGCCAAACAACAACGCATTGAATGGTACGTGGACAGGAGATAATACGTTCTATGCAAGAGTTGTCAATTTCGGCAGGTCAAAGAGCGCGGTTGCAAAAGCTACTGAAATTCGCGACAAAGGATATTTCACTTATAACTTTGGCGATGGTTGGCGTGCAGGGATAACTGTTACAGAAGTCGATGCAAAAGAAGCTGCCCGAATTAGACGAAAAACTGCTGGCTTTTGTGGGTACGAATGGATGATAGATTCGATACGCCAGGATATGACTATCGTTGCACCGTCCGACCGCAAGCGGCAATCGCAAAAGCCTATAGGTGCTGTCATGGCTGATTGTTTCGATAAGATGTTGAGGCAAATATGACAGTCAAAGAAGCACAAGAGGCATTAAAAAGAGCGCCGAACAATGATACGCCCTGCAAAATCAACCCGGCACTAAAAACTAAAGACTTTCATAAAATTATGGTCGATTGTATGTCTTCACAAGAAAAAAACACGGCCCGGATTATGTATTGAAAGACATCTTCGAGAAACGGGTATATCAGTGTATTAGAAACCAACGATGTCCACGATTTTAGAGAATAGCAAAATGAGAGAGATACTATTCAGGGCGTGGGATATGCGGAAAAAATGTATGTATTCTGCTGAAGAAATGGGAATAGACCAATTAACTATAATTCCAGATGGCCGTGGTTTTATTAACGTTTCCGGAATTTCAACAAAGCTAAGTACATTTCTTTCGCATTTAATTCCTGAGCAATACATCGGCCTTACGGACAAGAATGGGGTGAAAATATGGGAGGGGGACATCTACAAGATATTCGATGACACGAAGGAAAACAAAATCTACGAAATTATATACGAAAAGGGGTGTTTCTTGGCTAAGGCCCCTGATGGCATGAAGTATTATGCTTATACGTGGGCCGATAATTGTAAAGTCATCGGTAACATCCACAACAATCCTGAATTACTGAAGGCAACGGAATGCCAAACAGGAAAAAATCTTCAATAGTCCTCTTCGCCCAAAAGCTGCTGGATGAACCATTCCAGTACGAGCGACAGGACGAGTACGATGAGTTTGAGCGGCAAGCCCCACCGGGACGATATGCCTTTAAGATTTTACGCGAACGCCCGCCAAGGAGCCAGAAGCAACTCGGCAACCTGTTCGGTAATGTGATTGACCAAATCGTCTACCAGGTAAACGAGGTAGATTTTGAGGGCATCGACGGGTTTATCGAATACCTGCTTGACAAAAGCATACCAAAAAACTGCCCGGCAAATCCGGACTCTGTCATTGTCGCTCTTAGGAAGGCGATCAAGAAAACAGGCCCGGCAGAAATAAAAAATATACTCTACAGCATATCCCCAACGCTCAATGCTGATGGCGAAGAGATAACGCTCCACGACATGGACACCAAACAGGCGGCGTCGTTTACCGACAGGGTTGTTAATATGGTTGCGGGGTATGTTGTGATCGATGACCCGGACAAAAATTGGAGAAATAAACCAAAGAAATGAACACGCTGGGCCGGGCGGGACGTCGCGAGCGTTCATCTCCGCTCGGCCCAATTTTAGAAAGGAAAATAACATGAGCACAACACGACACGATGTATTGCAGGCAATAAAAAAGGCGCAGACTTTGTTTGTTGAGTACACAAAAGAAATGCGGGCTGAACTTGCCGAAACTGAAAAACCGAAACGGCGGCATGGGGATTATGGGTATGCTGGGCGCAGAGAAAAGGGTGGGGGGCAAGTACCATCGTTAAAATGCTGTCTTCTTAATCACCTTGAGAATGGGGCACTAAATTCGTACGAGGATGGCGGCTATAATTATGAGACATCTATGCCAATGACCAAACTCGGCAACATCTTCGACGACCTCAGAGCAATCGCCAAGCCACTGGAGGAAATTAACGCTGGCGGCATAATAATTAAAAAGGACAGTAGCGGTGGTCTAAATCTGGACCCGCCCCATGGAAGACATTTCTTTCATGTCGAGAAAGCAAAAGTGGCAACGTTCATCCTTAACCTCCGCCGCCTCGCAGCCACAGCAGAGAGGGCAAAAAATGGGTAAGAGCCGACTTGCAAAACAGAAGGCTAATCCCAATAGCAAGTATTGGAAAGGGAAAGCAGATGATGCGTGGGCGGAAGAGATTAAGAAGGTTGGAAGGTGTGAGCGTTGCGGTTCTCTTTCTAACCGACTTAATGCTCATCATATTATTACGAGAACGCGGCTACGGTTTCGGCACGACCTGTCTAATGGCGTGTGCTTATGTGTATGGTGTCACAGCTTTGATCCTACTTTTTCGACACACCAAGACTCCTACGGGGCGGAGAACTTCCTGCGATGGCTCAAAAAAGAACGCCCCGGCCAATTCCAGTGGTACGAAGAAAACAAGCACGACAAGCGACAAATGGAATGGACTTACAGGGATAAATATGAGGAGCTAAATGGCAAAGGACAAGAAGAACACAAGAAATTTTGAGAACAAGGACGGACCATGAACACAGAAGCAAGGAAGCGAACAGCAAAAACCCGCAAACCTCCGTTCCGGATCACCCCTGAAATGCAGAAGCTGCCCGACAAGCTCGATGCCAGGCCCGTTGCGATGAAAACAAACTGGGTATTCGCCGGCAGCAAGACGGTACTTGGCTGTTTGAATTGAGGAAACATTATGCACATAGACATCAAAAACTGGGAAAAATTCCAGCACTACAAGGACCGCAGGCCGACATGGGTTAAGCTGCTGATTGAAATAATTGAAGAGTTTGATGACGATGGTTTACCCAAGAAATTCCACAAGTTACCGGACTCGGCCAAGCTCACTTTTATCCTTTTGGCATGTTTACGGGCAAACTATAACAAGCATATCCCCTATCCGAGCGATAAATGGCTCAAAAAACGCCTCGGCATAAGCACGGTAAACCTGCAACCCCTTGTGGATGCAGGGTTTATCTATATTGATACGGAAATGATACAGGATGATACGGAATTGATACAGGATTCTACAAAAGTGCTAGCACCAGAGAGAGAGAGAGAGACATATACTAAAGAGACAGAGAGAGAGAGAGAGACAGAAAACTCTATCGAGTTTCAACTTTCATCACTCTTGTTTGAACTCATCCGCAAGAGAAAACCTGATTACAAGAAACCAGACCTGCAATCATGGGCGAAACATATCGATTTGATGATCCGCCTGGACAATCGAAACCCGAAGCGAATCCGAGAGGTTATCCAATGGTCTCAGACTGACAGCTTCTGGCAAAATAACATCCTATCTACCATAAAATTACGAAAACATTTTGACCGATTAGAAATGCAAATGAATGAACGAGAAGGAACTACAAAAAGTGAATGCGTCGGTGCAATACAAACAGGCCGACAATCGCGCCCGCCACGAAAGAACCGCGACTACAACGGTCAAGGTTCCGACGGCGGAGTTTCTATCGACAACACGGCATGAAAAGCCTGAGCCGACTGAACGCGAGGTGCGAATAAACCGCAGGCACAACCGCGCATTGAAGCGAGGGCAATGGCGGTCCAGGCTGGCGGCGATTCCGGTGCTTTTCAAACATGCCCGTTACGGCAACTTGTCGGCAAAAACGCGAGCGATACTTGCTAAACGAAGACCTGAGCAGGGGATTTATGTTTACGGGCCGACAGGGACAGGCAAGAGTTATATGGTGTGCGCCCTGGCACGCCGACTTATGATAACTGCACAGGTAGTCACTATCGCGCGTGTGCGGTATGACGATCTGCTCAAAGAGATACGAGCCTGTTATCACACCGGGGCGAAACAGGCCGACGTTGAGGTCATCCAAAAATACAGGATAGTCGATTTGTTGATCATCGAGGATGTCGGCGTAACGACGAGCTTAGACGGGCAAGAGACTGATTTTAGTTTGACAACACTGTACCTGTTCGTCGACTGGCGGCTGGAAAAAATGAAACCAACCTTCATCACGAGTAATAAAACCTTGAAAAATCTGGCCGAAAGTTTTGACGCCCGCATCGGCAGTCGCTTGAGCACTTATCAGTTAATCGAACTCACGGGCAAGGATAGGCGAAAGGAATAGGCATGTCGTATAACAGCGCAATTTCATGGACGGACTCTACGTGGAATCCGATTGTCGGATGCAGCAAGGTGAGCGCCGGGTGTTTGAATTGCTACGCGGAGAAGATGGCACATCGACAAGCACACATGGAAATAACAAGGGGTGGGCCAGACCGATACGGCGAGGTTCTTGATGTGTGCGGCAAGTGGAATGGCGAAACAGTCTTTGTCGAATCTGCCTTGACCAAGCCCCTGCACTGGCGCAAGCCCCGCAAGATATTCGTATGCTCGATGTCGGATTTGTTTCATGAATCTGTCCCCTTTGAGTGGGTGCTTAAAATAATTGGCATAATAATCGCGACACCTTGGCATAGCTATTATTTCCTCACGAAGCGCCCACAACGGATGTATAAGTTCTTTGCGGCGTTTCCTGACGGCTGGCTAATCCGCGAGGGAATGAAGCATACATCGTTTTCTTATGAGTTTTTTGCTTTACATGCGATCAATGGAGTAATAACCAACGCGCAAGTACAAAGGGCAAACGACTACTGGAAGTCGCATTACGACCAATCCGAGCGCGGGAAACTGGATGGGCCAGTACCGCACCCTATTCCTAACTTGCACCTCGGCGTCTCAGTCGAGAACCAGGATAACGTATGGCGGATAGCTGAGTTGGTTAAGACGCCAGCGGCAAAGAGGTCCGTATCGTTTGAGCCGTTGTTACACGGGTTTGATGTGGCTTTGAAAGGCATAGATTACATTTTTCTTGGCTGCGAATCAGGCCCAAGAGCAAGGCTGTGTAAACTTCATGCGATTAGGCACATGATACGGCAAGCCCACAACGCGGGTGCCCTGGTTCACGTCAAACAAATACCGCTCGACGGTAAGTGCAACAAACACATCGAGCAATGGCCGAAAGAGTTTCAGGTAAGGGAGGTATGACAGATGAGCACAGAAAAAGAGCTGTATGAAAATGCAATAGTAAATATCGAATGCGCGCGCGACGCCGTTGAAGATGCGATAAAACTTCGTCGCATTACAGAGCTAACGCCGGACAGGGGGCTGGTGTGGGCGCTGCGGATATTGGAACACGAGACAAAATGCGAACCTGTCCCCGACCCCATCAACGACTGGAATGCGGCGAAACATAAGCAGAGCAAATACGATGATCGAGAATTCGACATTGCGCTGAATTCTGTTTGGCGGGAAAATTGTCGCAGTTACATTAAACACTCTTTTCGTTATTGGGCTATACATGAAGCTCAACCTAAACATTATCTCATTGCCGCTGCTATGGCGGCGGAAGGAGCAAAAGAATGAGCAATGAACTTGTACCGCCCCGTGCGTATCATAAGACCGAAAAAATAACAGCGAAAGTATCACAGATTGATTGGGAATCAAAGCATGTCTTCGTCACATATCCAAACCCAGATGGAGGTATTCGCATAGGAGATTTTTGGAGCTTTGATGAAATCGAACTAATTAAGGAGAACAAGGAATGAAACATTTTATTAGGGGCCTTTTGAAGTATGACTGCTCGAAGGCTATGCGAAGAGGCAAACGTATCAAGGTATACAACCCGGATAACTTAAAACGATGCCCAAACTGTAGGCAGTGGCTTGCGGTATGGATACCAAAACGAACAATTATCATGTTGCTATTGATTGTCTTTGCCGGCGGCTGCACAGCCAAGCGCTACAGCCAGCGAGAATGGGACGCGGGGGGGAATCTGGTTGCGAAAGTGGACGTGTGTCTGGTTTCTGTTCTCACAAAGACACAGGCCAAAGACATTTTTGTTCTAACCAAAGGCAAGATGATGTTTGTTGGTGATTTCTCGCAGAGCCCAGACGTCCAGGCCCATGCAGCCGCAAAACCTCCAACACTGGCCGAGTTGAATAAACAAATTAAATTAGCAGACATAGATAGCCAGATACAGCAGGCCAAAACGAGACAAGAGAAATTGAAATATTTGCGAAAACAAACGGTTACAGTTGGCGAGCTATTGGATCGGTGGGGGGTAGAGCGAAAACGAGACATGGAAGATCATTACATTACTCCGCATTATAGTGATCCGGGTTATTATATTAAGAAGTACGCTGAAGAAATTATACTTGAAAGGGAGTCAAAATGAAAAAGCTATTACTAATTATACTCTGTCTGCTGTTTGTCGGCGGCTGTTCGCAGACAATTGTGACTATGCCTGACGGCAGCACGCTCAAACGGAACAGGTTCCTGGATTGGGAACAGATAGGTTCAGTCTCATACGACGACGGCTCGTTTACTCTGGACGGCTACGAATCGGACACGTCGAGGCTGATTGCAATTATTGAAAGGCTTATTGCCGGAAAGGGGGTGGAGCGATGATAACCTATTGCAAGAAATCATTAAAAGTCAAGATAGTATCGGCAGAAAATCCGGAAGGTAGGTTTGCCAAAAACTATGCCGATATAATTGCGTTTGGCATCCAACACTTTATTGAAACAGGCAACTACAGCAGGATTGCAGACATTAAGATTTACGGAGATGGGTTCAGTACTCGGGCGCTTATTATTTACGAGAAAAAAAAAGAGGAGGTGAAGTGATGACAGACGAACAAAAAGAAATTAAGAGTCTCCACGAAATAATCAGGCAACTACATATGAAACTCGCCGCCGAGCAGAAGAAGAACCGACGGCTGCAGGAGTTCGCTCGGCATGTAATACGTCAAGAATGCCGGTCAATATTTGACCTTGACGGCTTCGACATAGAAGAGTTGGCAAAAAAATTAGGGCTGATTGTGCCGCGAATAGTAACAGAGGAGGACGTTGACGACGAAAGCGATTATGGGGTTGGCGACACGATCTTTGTTTTTTCCGATACCCTAAAAGGAGAATGACTAATGAAACGACTTTGTCATTATTCCCGTAAACCAAAAGACCTGCCTGAAGTTCCAATTCGGTGGGTGAAGTTTGGTGCGTCTCGAGGGTCGGAATACACCTTTCGTTATTACAAGGGAGTTAAGTTTTGGATGCGAAAGACAGATGTTCACAAATACACCACAGGATTTTCGGTTGGCCGAGAACCTCTGTGTATTCTTGTATGATTTGAAAAGTAAAAGGAGAATGACAAATGAAGTACAGAAAACTAAAAGGTTGGAAGTATGAACTGCTGGAAGAAATGCAAGTCCGTGTCGAGATACCACGGACGGCAAGAAGCGCATACATTGCGTTGTCTGATGGATATTTAATAGTAAAAGAACGGTATGCTTGGGACGGTCCATCCGGACCTACGTTCGACACGCCGACGAATATGCGGGCCAGCCTGTTCCATGACGCCCTGTGCCAGCTAATCGGCGAGGGCCTGCTCGAAAAGAAGTATCGCAAGTATGCCGACGAACTGCTGCGGGTACACATGTTAGAGGACCAAATCTTGTATGCTGACGGACTGCTAAAGATACTTGGGGCAGGCGGTAAAGTACTCTATCAGTCTAAGAAGATAAAAGGGTGGAAACGAGCGATATATCTACGGTGGGGCAAATTCAGGGCCAATGGTTACTATAATGTCGTGCGGGCGTGTAGCAAGCTGAGGGGGATGTAATCGAGAACGGAAAGAAGGTAAAGCCATGAACTTAATTGAAGGATTAGTGAAAGAGTTAAAGCGTAACCGAGAGATATTAAAATTGTATGAGGAAATCCCAACAGGAGCGTTTGGCGCGGCTATGATAAAACAAGCAATAGCGGCTGCCGAAAAGTCAATATCTGATGATGACGTAGTAGCTATGATGCGAGCCTACGACGACCTAAAATCGACCAAAGAATGATACAGGGAAGGTAAAAACATGAGCAAGCGAGCAGGGGGCATTAACTTTTTTGCGGCGAGAATACCGACTCCATACAAAAAAGCCCCTGCTCGTATTAAAAAAGGATTGATGTTTTGAAGCATGGCAGCGCAAGGACCAAAGCCAAAAAAGAATCGCGAGATATATAGACCTGCGTTTGCTGAAGAATATACGGACGAGCAAACGGAACTGCTTAAAAGATGGGATGAATGGAAAAGAAGATACGACATAAAATTTCCGACGTTGTTTCAAACGATAGAGTTTCTTGAAGAACGGGGGTACAAAAAAGATGATGGCGAAATACGCGATTGGGATGGTACTGGCATTTTCTCTAAGCTGTGGAGTCGTTTTCGCAAACGATCCGAATGATGCAGATTATTCTGCCGGTGTCAAGGCATGGCTGTCTTCAATCGATCCAAACTCACCTGCTATGTATTCAGATGGGTTTTTTAATCTGCTTGCAAGAAAATGGTTAAAGAAACCAAAAATCACGGTATGGCGAACGGCAAGAAAAGTAAGTCTGCCACCAAAAAGGATGTCGATTATCGGCGTTGATGTTGATGACCCAGAAGATGCCAAGGTTGTTTGCCGTTTCACTTTGAAAGAACTTAACTTTGTATCATTCGGTTGGTTTGCATCTACATACCAAGGCGGCTTAAAATGGAAATTGCCTCCGCCGCCTGTGAGGATGACTAAATTTGAAGCGATGGCCGCGCTTATGAGATTATTGTTTATGGAGACAGAGTAATGACTCAAGAAGAATGGAACGAATTACAAGCAAAAAACCCAAGCCCAGAAGCCGAAATTCAGTATTTGGCAAGGTTGGGTTTGCCTCAAGTTTCAATAGAAGATGAGGAGACTAAATAATGGACGAACCCGGCAGATACAACGTTAGGATGCAGGTTCGATCGTTGGCCCCGTGGTTTGGGGGAAAGCGGAATCTGGCCCCGTTGATTGTCCGGGAGTTGGGTAAACATCGAGTGTTCTGGGAACCGTTTTGCGGGTCGATGGCGGTATTGCTGAGTAAGGCGCCGTGCAAGATGGAGACGGTCAACGACCTGCACGCCGACCTGATCAACCTGGCTCGGATAGTGCGGGATCCGCAGGAGGGACCGCGACTGTATCGGATGCTGAGGCGGACATTTATGCACGAAGATATTTTTGCAGAGAGTGACCGGCTGATGCGGGGATTTGAAAAGGCGCCGTTGGGTGAGATGGATGCAGTGTTGAGGGCATATCATTACTTCGTAACTTCGTGGCAGGGGCGCAAAGGCACTGCGGGGCAGCCGGCCAATCGCAAGGGCACTTATTGCGTGCAGTTTACGAGCAACGGTGGCCATGCCGCCAAACGATGGCAGTCGGTATGCAAATCTATTCCCGCCTGGCGACGGCGAATGCAGAATGTAACAATCCTTAATCGGGATGGCTTCGAGTTATTGGAGCGGATCGAGGATAAGGATGGCACGGCGGTCTATATCGATCCGCCTTACTTTGAAAAAAATGCTAAATATCTGCACGATTTCAAGTCCGCCGACCACGAACGCTTAGCAATCGCAGTGAAGCGGTTCACAAAGACTCGGATAATCGTGAGCTATTACGCACACAGCGAGGTTGACAGGCTGTATTCTGGGTGGACGCAGAGACGCATCGAAGTGACCAAGTCCATGAGCCAGGGCAATAAACGCGGGGCGGGCAAATCGCGGGCAACGGAGGTTTTGCTAATCAACGGACCGAGCTATACGGACGAACGCGACAAACACCCTTTATTCGAGATGACATGAAACCACACGGCGGGATTGACATTTTGACCGATGAAAACAACAGACCGTTCTACACGAAAAGCGGCCTGCCCCGGCTGGTATTTACGGCGAAAGAGATGGCTGCAATGTGTGGTTGTACGCCGGTAACGTGGTCCAGGTGGCTCAAAGAAGGCAAGGCGCCGCAAGCGACTGCCGTTGAAGGAACGCGATGGGAGGCGTCTCGTATCCGCAGGTGGCTTGATATTAAAGATTAAAGAGAGGTAGTGATTGACACCGTGATATGTGGCAACGTAAAGAGATACCAGATAATCTATGCTGACCCGCCGTGGCAATATAATGACCGGGGCTGTAATGGTAACTGTGAGCGACATTATAAAACTATGGCGATAGACGATATTTGCCAATTGCGCGTGAAGGACATAGCAGACGAAAACTGTGTGCTGTTCTTGTGGGCTACATATCCTATGTTGGAAGAAGCCTTAATGATTATTAGGGCATGGGGATTCAAATATAAAAGCATTGCGTTCCAGTGGGTGAAACTTAACAAGAAGTCCACGACCCCTTTTTATGGACTCGGCAGATGGACAAGAGGAAATACTGAGCCTTGCCTGATAGCGACAAAGGGCAAGCCGAAACGACAAAGCAAGAGCGTGTTTCAGTTGATACAAGAACCCATCAGTCGGCATTCCCAAAAGCCGCGAAAAGTCCGTGAAGAAATAGTGCGGCTCATGGGGGACTTGCCACGAATAGAGTTATTTGCCCGCAAGCCCGACTTGCTATTCGATGCCGAAGGATACGAGGGTTGGGATGTGTGGGGCAACGAAGTGGAAAGCGATATTGAATTGTGAATCAGGAACGCGACAACTACGCCCTACTTGAGCCTACCCAAAAAACCCGTCAATCTTCAGGGCAATGCGCATCTCAGTCTCAGGAGTAACCCCGATATACCCGTCTGTGGTTTTGTAACTTCTGTGGCCTGCGTGTCGTTGTAACGTTGCGGCTGATTCGCCCTTGTCGGCCAGGATCGAGAGCGAGAGGTTTCGGAGGTTGTGGAATTTCAGTTTCGGCAGTCCCGCCCGCTTGCGTATCTTCTCCCATGTGAATCGTACCTTACCGTCCCACGGTTCGCCGAACAGTTTGCGGGCGCCTGTAGGCAATGTCTCGATGTACCTGATGATAACCTGCATAGCGTTCGGGCCGAGATATTTGATTTCCTGTGTGAGGGTCTTTTGTTCCAGTGTGATGATCCTGCTGTGTTCAATGTCGATATACTCATCATCTGTTGTGTTCAGGCTCAGTTTCTCGATTGCACTGCGGCGCAGGCCGGTCAGCATAGCCAGCGTCATTCTGGCATGGAGCGGAGGCGTGGACTCTGCCAGGGCGAACAGGCTGCGGATTTGGTTCTCTCCCGGCGGCACGAATCGGCGCTTCACAGTGGGCAACATTTTGAACTTTGTGCCGTCATGGGCAAAGTGGTTCTCCACAAGCCAATTCTGGAAGGCTCTCAAATTTCTCAGGTCTTTGTTGATTGTCTCAGGTACAATCTTCTTGCGGCTGCTGCTGGTGGTCTTTCGCCTGGTCCTGAATGCCTCGATATTGGCGGTCGTGATGTCGAGGGAATTGGTGGGCTCGATGATCGCCACGAAATATTCGATACTGCGTTCAATTTCAGCGAGGGAACTGGCGGCGATGCCCTCAGACTCTTTCGATGCAAGGTACAGGTCGCGTGCCACTGAAAAGATTTCGGGCTTGACTCCCTGCCACGGCTCGTAATTCAGGCGGTGCTGCATGTAGGACTTCCAGCGGTAGGCGTCGCCTTTTGATTTGAACGATTGCGCATGTCGCTTGCCGCCCTGATGGTATTCGCCGTACCAGCGGTTCCGTGTGTGCCTATACCAAACTCGGACTTTTTTGGGCATTGTCCTTCTGCCCTTGCGGGCGGTTAGCTCTCGTTTTCAAAGGCTATATATTCGGTAGCTTTTGACAGGATAAAGTCTGTTCTATCCAAGCCATCTCCAGCTTGATTCAGCACAGCTTGGGCCAGCTCATATCCGACCGCCTTTTGCGAATCGGCTAAACTGTAAATGGCAATCGTATTGTCGGCCCACGCCTCAGCATGTTTGAGTCCATTTGGGGATACATGGGTTTCACCGCCGATGCGCCCACTTTCCTCTTTGATGTTGCGAATCATCTGTTTGTAACTGCTCAGCGTCTTGCGCTCACTGTCCGTAAGCTGCCTGCGATGGATGTTTACCAGGTTTAGTTTGTCTTTGAGTTTCATTCAGTCCTCTCTTTCTGCCCTTACGGGCAAAGATAAGGTCCACCCGGGTTGCTACGCACAGAGAAGTGCCCCGGGCAGACCGTAATGAATTGTTTTGTCGTGCGTAGCATATTTACACTTTACCACAGATTTGGCCAGAGTCAAGCGGAAAAATAAAAAAAAAGCGATACCAAAGCGAGACCAAAACATGCCTGAGAATCCAAGGGGGTCAAGCTAAAATCGGTTAAGTGCCTGTGAATACAAGGCTTACAAATCACGCCCGGCACGACTCGAACGTGCGACCTTCGGACAGTTAATCCGAAGAGGAGGGGGTGTCAAGCACTAAATCTGCATTTTTTCATAAAATAACGGAACATCTCTTAACATTCATTAACATTCATTAACACCCAGACCGCGACCAAAGCGATACCGCGCAAATCCCTCTTTTTCATGGTATAATATACGGATGGTGTTATGGGAAAAGCAGTGCCAATGCAAATAAACCTCGTATATCCCCCAATCACAAGGCCGCGCGTGCCTATTGGGATTGCATCGCTAAAAGCGTACATGGAGGCCAATAGCGGCGTATCTGTCAAATGTTTCGACGCAAACGCTGATTGCTATATTACAGCTATCGTTGCAATAATACTGGGGGAAATCAATCTGGGTAATTCAAAAGACAGTATTTTGGAGGCGATAGAATTTCTCTGGAGCGGTGATATTGCCGATTTTTATGATCGCAAGATTTACAACCGCCATATCGCCGCATGGGTGGCGTTCATTGCAAGGGCAATGCCGAATATGGGGGGGGCGTTTTTCGGCAATGTATTAGCGCGGCAAGCAGCGAGCGTGCTGGAAAACAAGCCCGACATTGTAGGTTTTTCCTGTATATTCAACTCACAACTACCCTATGCGATTTTGATGGCTAAGATAATCAAGGGCATGAGCCCAGGTACGCAGACCGTATTTGGCGGCAGTTCGGTCCCCGACGAACCGTGGGGCAATCCGTCTGTGGATCATGTTATTCGGGGCGAGGGTGAAAAAGGGCTCCTGGCATTAGCCAGCGGAAGGATCGGCCCACACAATCTTGATGATATGCCCTATCCCGATTTCTCAGACTTCGATTTGGGCAGCTATTATACACCATTGCCCTTTGTTCCGATTATGGGGTCAAGAGGGTGTAGTTGGCGGCGATGTGCATTCTGTGAGCATCATAAGATTTATGGCGGCGAGTATCGGGAGGCATCAGCGGATCGAGTAGTGGACGAGATGGAATATCGGGTTAAAAGGGGGGTGCGAATGTTTGGGATTGTTGATGAGATGGTATCCCCAAAGCGGCTCTTGCATTTAGCTCTTGCAATCCAACGGCGTGGGCTTGAAGTTAGATACTACCTTATGGCCAAGCCAACAACAGGGTTCAGCCGGGAAGCCTTGAAAGAAGCGGCAAAGTCCGGATGTCAATATATCATGTGGGGCCTCGAATCTGGCTGCCAAAGGGTAGTTGATCTGATGGATAAAGGCATAGACGTAGTAGGGGCAGAGGAGACAATGCAGGCGGCGGCTGCGGCAGGCATCAAGAATCATGTGTTTGTTATAGCTGGATTTCCTTCTGAGACAGAGGATGAGTTCCGAGAGACATTGCAATTCTTGTACCGCAACAAAGACATAATCCACATGGTGCACAAGAGCATTTTTGCCCTGTATGAAGGGACACCAATATACCGCAATCCCGCAAAGTATCACATCACACAGATACACGATAGGCCGGGATCGTTAGGGTACAACGTGGATACGGGAATCAAACAGCATCAAGTATATGATATGCTGAAACACTATTACACTAAGTTTATGTGGCACTTGTGCCGTATATCGCCAGCCAGTGGCATGATGCGCGAGCACGTGTTGATGCAGTATTCCAAAGGCATGGGGATGGAAGTGGGGACAGTACCGAAACTTGAGGACATTGAGAGATGTGGTATCAATTTGCTGGGGTACGTAAACCAAGCCAAACAACCCTAAAATGTATGCGTGAGCTACAAAAGTACAAAGATGAACTAATAGAGCTAACCAAATGATTGTAAGTGCTTATTATACAGAGGCTTGGGTCCTTCCTGGGGTATTCAGGTGTATCAAGACCAAT
>Ga0114918_10000252_pt1 | contig 44577 bp, 45 predicted proteins | sample LantaG_FD_87015 | JGI IMG/M metagenome (GOLD analysis project Ga0114918, IMG submission 87015) | Deep subsurface microbial communities from Baltic Sea to uncover new lineages of life (NeLLi) - Landsort_02402 metaG | ecosystem: Environmental > Aquatic > Marine > Oceanic > Sediment | place... | reverse complement strand
AGCAAAAAAAACTTCAGGCCGAGCTGGCAGAAAAAATGGAACGTTGGGTCTATCTGCATGAGCTGGCTGAGAAAATAGAGCGACAGTAAGATTCGTACCATGCACTATCTTGCCTGATTTTATTTCCAGAGCTATTGTAGGTTTGAGGCTCATACCAGGAGAGATGAACAAAGAAGCGGACAGACCGGCTTGGCAGACCGCATCCGGAGCAAGACCAAATAGGGAAGGCATAGGGTGGCCCGCCTTTCTTCCGGGTAAGGCCGCTTGAGACAAATAGTAATATTTGTCCTGGATAGATGACCGCTGCTGCTTATGCTTACAAAGTAGGCGCAGGCAGTACAGAGCTCGGCTTATAGACTGGCTCCATTTTTAACCATCTGCCCAGAGTTTGAAATTTGAATATCTATTTCCCCGGCATCTCACTGTCTGATTAACAATGCTGTTGTAAATTTTAAAAAAATGGCTATAATTTATGGTTTTTGAGATGTTTTACAACAAAGGAGTTAAGTGAAATTAGGAATTGTGGGTCTGCCCAATGTGGGGAAAAGTACATTATTTAATGCTATAACGAAAGCTGGCGTCAATACTGCCAATTTCCCATTCTGTACAATTAAATCAAATATTGGAGTTGTTGCAGTTCCCGATGACAGACTGGAAAAACTTTCTGAGATATATGATCCCAAAAAGGTTACCCCGGCAATTATAGAGTTTGTAGATATCGCAGGGCTCATCAAGGGCGCCAGCAAGGGAGAAGGCTTGGGCAATAGATTTCTGGCGAGCATACGTGAAGTTGATGCAATTGTTCATGTAGTAAGATGCTTTGAAGATAAAAATATTGTTCATGTTGAGAATGAGATCAGCCCTGTAGATGATATTGAAACGGTAAACCTGGAACTTATGCTTGCAGATCTTGAAATTCTGGAGAAGAAAATAAGATTTACAGAAAAGGCATCAAAAAGTGGGGACAATAAAGTAAAAAATGAACTTGAAATACTTGAATATGTAAAAACAAATCTTGAAAAAGGAGTTCCTGTCAGAAGAATGGAGCTTAGCCAGGATAAGCAAAAAATAGTAAAGTCAATGTTTTTATTGACTGCAAAGCCAGTAATATATGCAGCTAATATTTCCGAAGAAGATATTGACAAGGATTTGGCAGATTTGGCACTGGTCAAAAAAGTTATAAGCTATGCAGAAAAAGAATATTCTGAAGTTGTTGCAATCTGTGCAAAAATTGAAGAGGAAGTAGCCCGGCTTGACATTGAAGAAAAAGAAACTTTCCTGGAGGAGCTTGGAATAAAACAATCCGGACTTGAAAATCTTGTTAAAGCATCATACAGACTGCTGGGTCTTATAAGTTTTTTTACAGCTGGTCCCAAGGAAGTGCGCGCGTGGACGATAAAAAAAGGCGACAAGGCTCCAAAGGCGGCAAGTAAGATACACACTGATTTTGAAAAAGGTTTTATCTGTGCTGAAATTATTCCTTATGACACTCTCCTTGAAGTACGTTCATATAACAGTGCTAAAGAAAAAGGGCTCGTCAGGCTGGAAGGCAAGGATTACACAATGGATGATGGGAATGTAGTTTTATTCAGGTTTAATGTATGATGTGTAAAATTGTAAATAATGATATTTTTACTCTGTTGTAACGGCTATTCCAGAAAAATTTGACAAACGTTAATAAAATAGATTATAATGTCATTTCTCTTTTGTTTAATGATATTTTAATTAAGAGTCGCGATGTTATTCGTACTTACCTCTCTGAAAAAATATTATGAAGCTTAGAGAAATTATAATATTTTAAGGAGGTAAAAAGATGCAAGGTAGTAAACTGTATGTAGGAAATTTCACCTACTCTACGACCGAAGATCAACTGCGAGAATTATTTTCACAGCATGGCGAAGTTAAAGAGGTCAATGTGATTGGAAGTAAGGGCTTTGGGTTTGTTGAGATGTCAAGTCCAGAAGAAGCAGAAAAAGCTAAAGAAGCTTTAGATGGCGCAGATCTTGGCGGACGTACTTTAAGAGTAGACGAAGCTCGTCCTCGAAAAGAGAGATCAGATAGGCCAGACAGAGGCTATAAAAGATATTAAGCTAATTTGATGGCAGTGTATCTATAAGATACTATGCCAATAAAATTTAGTTTGTAGAATCTTAAATGAGTGATTTACCATAGTAAGTTTAATTTTAAATTTATGTTGGTAGGTCACTTATTTTTTTGCTGTAATAATTACAAACCAAAGATTATATTTACAATTTTATTATATAGACAGTCTTTAAAAGAGCATTGCAGATTATTTTAAAGAGGAAGACTACTTAAATAAAAAGGGCGGCAGATGAAAAATAAACCTAAAGTCAGTGTTGTAAGATGTGAAAGCTATGACAAAAAAGTTTTAAGCGATGCAATCGGGCGCTGTACTGATATGATAGGCGGACTTAGTAAATTTATAAAGCCGGGTAGCAATATTGTCATAAAGCCTAATTTGCTTTCAGCTGCTTTGCCTGAAAATGCTGTTACAACTCACCCTGTGTTTGTTGAAACAGTGATTGAAAAGATTTCAGAGATTACCGGAAGCAGTGAAAATATCACAATTGTTGATAGTCCTGGTGCAGGAATTCCTTATACAAAAAATAACCTAAAAAAAGTTTATGAAAAAACTGGACTGGCAGATATTTCAAAAAAAGCAGGATGTAAGCTTAACTATAATACAGAGTATAGTTCTTTGTCCTTTAAAGGCGGCAAGGTAATTAAGAAGTTTGAAGTGATCAACCCTGTTCTTGGCGCTGATATAATAATTAATCTGCCAAAATTCAAAACCCATGACCTTACTGTTATTACAGGAGCTGTAAAAAACATATTTGGAGTTGTCCCCGGGTTTTTAAAACCTGGCTACCATGCAAGATTTAACAGGGTAGAAGATTTTTCAGATATGCTTGTTGATTTAGTGATGCTGGTTAAACCGGGACTAACTATAATGGATGGCATCCTTGGGATAGAAGGCGACGGGCCCGGGATGAGTGGCACACCAAGAAAAATTGGGCTAATTCTGGCAAGTGAAAATCCTTTTTCCGTAGATACTGTAATGGCAAAAATAATCGGTATAGGAGAAGAGCTGTGTCCGACTCTGGCAGCTGCAAAAAATAGAGGAATTAAGGGAAGCGCCATAGGAGATATTGAACTGCTGGGAGAAAAGCTGGATGAAGTTGCTTTATCTAATTTTATCCTTCCTAAAAATGCAGGCAGGGAAGAACTTATTAAAAATAATTTTGCAAGAAACTACATACTTCCTTTTATTAGAAATTCTCTTAATCCTTATCCATATGTAAACAAGAACAAATGCACCCTTTGCGAAACCTGTGTAAAGGTATGTCCTCCAAAATCTGTTTTTATTAAAAATAACAGCATAAAGTTTGATTATAAAAAGTGCATCAGGTGTTTTTGCTGTAGTGAGATGTGCCCGGAAGGGGCAATAGTGCTTAAGTACTCTTTGCTTGGAAACTTTATATTAAACAAGTTATCCTGGGCCGGGAAAGGCAGCAAGAGCTGATTAATAAAATATTCTAAAACTCTTTACATGGATTTTACGCTGGGATTACAGGCAAGATGAGAGAAAGAATACTCTGCAGCAGGCAGGTTTTAACCGTTTAGTACAAAATCTAAAGTTTTATTTATAACTTTTTTATTTCTAAGAATTTTACTGGTGTGAAAACTGTTTAACCAATATATTTCAGGTTCCCCAAGCTCTTCCCATAAGCTTGTGGTAGATTTTTTAGAAAAGTAGAAATCAAGCTTGGAATTTATCATCAAGACATTTTTTGGGTTAAGTTTATGGGCAAAGGCTATGGGATCGCAAAGAAAACACATTCTTGTGGTTACTTTTTTTAATTCCGGGCACTCTCTTATGTCAAAAGGTATTTTTTCAATATTAGTTTGCTTGAATTTATTAAGAAAATCAGGAAAATTTGAATAAAAATTTCTGCATTTTTCTTCAGTCATCTGGCCTTTGTCTGCGCAGTTTCCTTTGAGTACAAATTTTAAAGCGCTACCCCAGTGAATCTCATGCCAATTCCCGCCGCCAATAAGAAAGATGCCTTTTTTTATTCTTTTGTCACAAGCCATTGTAATTAAACAAACCATGCTTCCAAGGCTAAGGCCACAGAGTGCGATATTTTTTATTTGCAGGATGTTTGAGATGATATCGATGAACTTTTTTACATCAACTACACTCTGGTGAAAGAATTTTAAAGTTTGCGCGTCATCATAATATATTAATCTTTCCCCGCTTTTTTCTTTTTCAGGGCTCCTGTACAAGTGGAATGGGAGGTTTATAAATGCACAGCTTACGTTTTTTTCAATTGCCTTACTGATAAAATAGTAGTAGTTGTCCATCTTGTTTTTTTTAGCAGAAAATCCGTGTATGGCAATAAGAAGTGTGTCTATTGCAGTTTTGGGCCTGGCAGTATTGGCATATTCAAGTTTTTTTTCAGTAGCGGTGAATGAATTGCAGCCCTTGCTTAAAAATAGCTCACAATGAACGCTATCATTTTCTGCAACTCCTGTCCTGTATGGCGAGTTAAAAGTCAGTATATATTTCTGCAGATGGTTTTTCCCTGAAAGATTATCCTCTTGCTTTTCTATATTATAATTTAACTCTTCAGTGCCATTATAATTATATAGTTCCATTGCAAATATTTTTTAAAGATACTTGTAAAATTTAAAAACAAATGTAAAAAATACTGGATGCAGGTCTGCCCTGTTAAATTGATATTATATTACAAATTCTAAACTATTTCATATAATGTGTACAAGAAAAGTATACTATAATGAAAATAGTTCGTATAAAAACGAGTTATCCAAAAGCTCGTGTTACGTATTTATTATAATAATGCCTTGATTTTTTTATAAATAAAAATTAAAATTATGTCTAGACAAATTAAAAAATGTATAATTATTAAAAAGAGGTGATACTAAAGTGGCACATATGAATTTAAGCTTGGAGAAGGAAAGAGATCTAATATTAAAAAAAATAAAAATAAAAAAAATTAGAAATAATCTGGGTTTTTCACGGGCTAAACTTGCTCAAATTATAGGAATAAGTGATAAAAGTATTTACCGTTGGGAACATGAGGTCGATATAAAACCTCATTATAATTCAGCTTTAAGAATCTCAAAATTAAAGGAACTGGAAGAAAAACTTCTGGATACATTTACAAGAGAAGATGCAAAAAAATGGCTAAATACTTCAAATAGAGCACTTGGCAGCCGTACTCCTGTTAAAACAATATTTGCTGCTGAGACTCCGGAACAAGGAGCACAGATGATTATAGACCTTCTTACAAATATGGAAAGTGGTGTTTTTACTTAAATCATCAATTAGTAATCTTAATATAAGCCATTTATGGTATCTAAACTTGTAGATTTCAAAGATAAGTTAAAAAAAATCTCTTCTATTTTTCACTATCAATAGAATGTTGCAGGGGTTTCCGAAAGGGAAGCAATCCTCTAAGCACAATTAATAGCCTCAATTCCAGTGGAAGGTGGCATATAAAAGGGAAATTTGGTGCAATATATACAGGAGAATCCCAAGAAGTCTGCAGTGAAGAAATACTGCGGCAATTTGAAGGAGTAATTCCAAAGTATGAATACAAATTATCTAAATTAAATATCAGCCTTAGTAAGGTTTTAGACCTTACAGACCCTAAAAATATTAAGTTACTTAATATAGAAGAGGAGGAACTAATTTCCGGTGCGGGAACTGATCCCGACACTGTGGTTATATCTAACAGCATCGCTGATTCTGCTTATGATATGGGATATGAAGCAATCATCGCTCCTTCTGCAACTGGTTTAGGAAAGACTATTGTTATATATCCGGATAACTTTAAGAACAATACATCTATAAAAGTAAAATCAGAAAAGAAGTTATTTTAAGTCTTGCCTTCAAACTTTTTATTTTTAAATACGTAATAGATAAAATAATTAAAAAATAATATTTAAATGAAAGTTACAGCTAAACAATATGCCGGGTATTGGTTTTTCTGCGGGCAGGGACTTTTACAAACTGGAGGACTATAAGCCCTCCTATCAAAAAAAGTAACGTGCTAAGTAGTGCAGCTCTCTGGCTTTTGGTAATATATGATATAAGCCCAAAGGCAATTGGGCCTAAAATTGCAGAAAATTTCCCACTTATGGAATAAAAACCAAAAAATTCTGCCTCGCTGTCTACAGGAATTAAAAATGCCATAAGGCTTCTGCTGGCAATAAGAGTAGATCCTGTGGCTACAGAAGCTAAAACCCAGACTATATAAAATGCTGGTCTTGTGATAATTGTTGTTGCAATCAGTATAATAATGATCCATATTACTAAAGTTATATTTATAGTTTTTTTAGATCCAATTCTGTCTGTCAGCCATCCAAAAAACAATGAACTGATAATAGTTGCTATATTTCCAATGATAGCAAAAGTTATAATTTTAGAAAGACTCAAGTTTAAAGTGCTTTTGGCATAGATTGCAACAAAAAGAGCAAAAACTGAGAAGGCATTGCTGAATAAGAAATACGAGATTAAAAATCTAAGTAGATTTTTATATCTTTTAATATTTTTTAGAGTACAGGCTAATTTTCTAAATCCATATGTTACATAAGAAGTGTTTATTTTTGTTTCTTTTTGCGCAGGCAGATCCTTAAGAAATATAAAAGACGGAAGTGAGAATATCAGAAAGAATAAAGAAGTAATCAGGAAAGTTAATTTAATATTGCCAAGGTTTTGTGCGTCAAGCCCTCCTCTTACAAATGGGTAAATTATAAGAAGTGTTACAAATCCTCCAATGTATCCCAGCGAAAAACCAAATCCTGATATCTTTCCTATATTGTTTTTACTGGACAGTTGGGGCAGAAATGAGTTGTAGAACATCATGGATGTCTGGTAAAAAAAGTTGGCCAATATAAATAAAATCATTGCTTCTATTAGCATGCCTTCTTTTAGAAAATAAAGGAGTGAACAGAAAAAAATACACATCAATGTTAAAATAATCAGAAATTTATTTTTGGATCTTGTGGTATCTGCAATTGCTCCAAATATGGGCGCGCATATAGAAGTAAGCAGCATGGATATGCCGCTGCTTAACCCCCACATCATATCACCGAAATTTTTGGGATACATTGCCTGGCTTGCTACGACACTTGTGAAAAATACCGGAAAGATGAGGGTGATTATCACTACTGCAAAAGATGTATTGGCAAGGTCATATAAGGCCCATGACATTGTAGGAAGCTTTACCGGGAATTTTAAGCTGTCAAATATTTTTTTTAATTTATCATTTTTCACCGATTTACCTGTTGCAGTATGTAAATTTTATTGCTTAAAAGTATTTGTCAAAATATCTGAGATATGTTATATAAATGGTTTTGTTGCCATTGTATTAAAAAATGATATTAAAGTAACTATTGTAATATAATACAATGGCAGATAGCCAGAAAATTTGCAAACTTACTTCAAACGGAATCGGAGTTAAGATGAAAAAAGTAATACTGGTATTTCTTATAATATTTGTAATTGCAATGATATGTTTTTCTTCCGGATGCAAAAAAGTATCACTTACGGATGCTGAAGAAGAATATATAGAAAAGGATGATTTTACTTTGCTTGATTTAGAAGGAGAGGAAATGTCTTTGTCTGATTTTGAAGGTAAAATTGTTGTACTAAATTTTTGGGCGACCTGGTGCCCGCCCTGTAAGGCAGAAATACCAGATTTTATTGAAGTCTGCAAACTTTATGAGGACAAGGATGTTCAATTTGTAGGAGTATCAGTGGATAAGAGTGTAGAAGATTTAAAAAAATTTGTTAATGATTTTGACATAAATTATCCTATCCTTATTGATAATACCATAGATAATGTATCACCAAGGTGGAACATAAGCGGTATTCCCACCACATTTATTTTAAGCAAAAATGGTGAAGTTCTATCTTTTAATGTTGGAATGATGTCCAGGGCTCAATTGGTAAAAGCCATAGAAGATGCATTATAGATATTGGGAATCAATATGTTTTTTAAAATAAATAAAATTTTAGTGTAATTTATGTTAAAATTTTAATATGTATGCGGCGCAGGAGAAGGTATTTTATTCTCTGCAGCTGTTTATTAAAAATAAAGGGAGGAAGTTTTGAATATAGATCCAATTGCATTTAGTGTGTTCGGAGTTGAAATAAGGTGGTATGGAATTTTAATTTCCTTAGCTTTAGTTACAGGCATAGTAGTTGCTTATTTTATAGCCAGATACAGGAGGCAAAGAGAGGAAGAAATTATAAATTTTGTTCCAGTTGCTGTAATATTTAGCATCATAGGGGCCAGGCTTCTCCATTTTATTGTCAACTGGTCGTACTACAGTGGGAATTTAACATATATCTTTGCTTTTAGAAGAGGCGGACTGGCTATACAGGGAGTTGTGGTTGGCGGCATAATAGCTCTTTTAATTTATTGCAAGATAAGGAAACTGGATTTTTGGTTATGGGCAGACATATTGGTACCAGCCTTAGTCCTCGGGCAGGCAATTGGCAGATGGGGCAACTTTTTAAATCAGGAGGCCTTTGGAAAACCTACCAGCCTTCCATGGGGAATTTATATCAGTCCTGAAAACAGGCCTTTTGATTATGCCCATGCAGAGTACTTTCATCCTACATTTTTGTACGAGTCAGTAGCAAATTTTGCTCTATTTGCGGTGCTGCTGCTAATGCACAGGTTTTATAAAAATAAGCCCGGCAGAATGCCATATGGAATAATACTCACAACTTATTTAGGGGTTTATTCGCTTTACAGAACTTTTATAGAATATTACAGGGTGGACAGCAGTTATGTTGGCGCCATCAAAGTTGTGTATATTTTAAATATAATCTGTATTATAGCTGCTTTTATAATCACCGATTATTTGATTAAAAAATTTAAGGAAAAGAAAAAATTAGAGAAAACAGAAGAGTGATTCAGGCTATGCTACGGGTTTCTTTTGCAAACTATATATGCAGCCGCAATAATTTTGCTGGTAAAGGCTTAAACTTTTGCTTAAGCGCACTGTTTTTTTAAAACCATCCTTTTTTTTAAAATTAGATTCATAAAAAATTAATTTTTGTGTGTCTGCTATAGTTTTTCCGATGCTGTTTATTGCAATGTGATTTTTATGCGGGCTTATAGTCAAAGTTGTTCCAAACAGGCCGATGTTTAATTTTTTTGCTGCGGCAGCAGTTTTTTCAAGTCTCATTTTAAAGCAAACATCGCATCTTTTGCCGCCCTCAGGCTCTTTTTCTAAATTTTTGGTTAATTTGAACCATTTTTTTACTTCGTATCTTTCTATAATTAAAGGAATTTTGTATATTTCAGAAATTATTTTTATGTCTTTCAGCCTGCGCTTGTATTCATGCTCCGGGTGAATATTCGGGTTGTAAAAAAACAAAGTAACTGCAAAATTTTCTGAAAGCAAGAAGTATGGATGAAGCGCACATGTTGCACAGCAGGCGTGCAGCAGAAATCCTGGTTTCAGCTTTTTTTTATTATTAACTGCCGTCATATTGCAAAACTTGTATTTATTTTCTTTTTTTAATATATTAACAAGAATACACTCTAATAGAAATATTTAAAAACAGCTTTTTGTTTATGAATAATGGATTATAATTTTTTAAAAATTGAAAAGCCGAAAGCAATTAGCGATACATACAAATGGCTGAAAAGGGATTTTATAATTCCTTCCTCTGTAGATAAAACAGTAAGCAAGATACTAAAAGAAGTAAAAATATGCGGAGATAAAGCTGTCATCAAATTTTGTAAAAAATTTGATGGGATAAACATCAAAAAAGTAGATGAGCTTAAAGTAAAAGATGAAGAAATTAAAAGATCATGTGAGCTGGTTGTAAAAACTTATCCCAGGCTTGTTGAGGCACTTGATGTAAGCTGCAGGAATATAAGGTTATATCACAGCATGCAGTTAAAAAGAGAGGCTGGATCATGGCTGGAAGAGCCTGCAAGGGGTAAGAAGATAGGCCAAATATTAACGCCCGTAGAAAGAATAGGGGCATACATCCCCGGTGGAAGATACATCTATCCTTCTTCAGTTCTAATGACAATCATACCGGCTGCAGTAGCAGGAGTAAAAGAAATTGCCATATGCACACCTCCGGGAAAGGATGGAAATGTACATGAGGTTTTGCTGTATTTGTGCAGCAAGCTTGGCGTAAGCGAAGTTTACAGAATAGGCGGTGCACAGGCAATAGCAGTTATGGCATACGGCACTGATAGTATAAAAAAGGTAGATAAAATTGTTGGACCGGGCAATATATATGTTGCTGCTGCCAAAAAGGCAGTGTTTGGCACTGTTGGTATTGATAGCCTGGCCGGACCAAGCGAAGTGATGATTTTAGCAGACTGCAGTGCAAAGCCCGATTTTATAGCTGCAGATTTAATCTCGCAATCAGAGCATGATCCGGACGCAAAAAGCATTTTATTGTCCACAAGCGAAGATATTGCAAAAAAAGTTATTGATGAAATTTACAAACAAGTTGACAACCTTGCAAGCGTTTGTGGCAGCAGTGGGAACGTTAAGGTAATTTTAAAATCCCTGGTGAAAAATTGTAAGATTGTTTACAGTAAAGATAAAAATCTTATAATTAAAATATGCAATGTGGCAGCACCCGAACATCTGGAAATAATGATGGAAGATGCAGATGATGTGTTAAAAGACATTAAAAATGCAGGTGCAATATTTGTTGGCGATTACACGCCTGTTGCAGTTGGTGATTATATAGGCGGAACCAATCATGTTATTCCAACAGGCGGCTGCGCAAGGTTTTCGTCTCCTCTCGGGATATATGATTTCTGTAAAAGAAGCAGCATAATTTCTTATGACCGCGAAATGTTGAAGGATGAATCGGAGTATGTAGAAATTTTATCAAGTTTTGAAAACTTAATTGCTCACAAGAACTCTGTTAAGGCAAGGTTTAAAAAATAGTCGTACTTGCATGAATAAAAGAAAGTGATAAAAATGAAGTTTAAATCATGGATTTATAATTTGCCAGAATATATTCCCGGCAAAACTTTGGAGGAAATAAAGGAAAAATATAATTTAGATGTGGTGTATAAACTTGCATCCAATGAAAATTTATTTGGAACTTCTCCCGAGGTCATAGACAGTATTTGCAGGAATGCCTGCCGTATTAATTATTACCCTGACAGTGATTGCAGGGAAATAAAACAAAAGCTTGGTTCAAAGTATAATGTGCCGGCGGATAATATAATAATGGGAAATGGCACAGACCAGATTATTGAATTGGTCTGCAGCGGCTTTGTTGGTTCTGGTGAAAATGTGGTAATTTCTGACCCTACTTTTTTGATTTACGAAAAAGCTGCTTTAAAGTGCGGAGGGGAAGTGATTAAAGTTCCGCTTGAAAAATTCAGGCAGGATGTCAAATCAATGGTTGATTCTGCAGATGGTAAAACCAGAATAATTTTTTTGACAAATCCCCACAATCCTACAGGAACCAGGATTACAAAAAATGAGTTTGAGTATGTTATCAGGAATATGCCAAAAGATGTTTTAATAGTCACAGACGAGGCTTATTACGAATATCTGCCGGAAGAAGAAAAAATAGATACCGTAAGCTACTTAAATGAGTGCAGCAATTTAATAATACTCAGGACATTTTCAAAAATTTATGGGCTGGCAGGGCTTAGAATAGGGTATGGGATATCCAGTGCTGAAATTATTTCCGGTTTAAATAAAATCAGGCTGCCGTTTAATGTAAATTTTATTGCACAGAAAGCTGCGGTTGCTGCTCTTGAAAATGAATTGTTTGCCTGTGAGGTAAGAGACAAAATACAGGTGGAAAAAGAAAAATTTTACAGTGCTTTTAAAAAAAATGGAATTGATTTTATTAAATCATATTCTAATTTTATACTGGTCAAGACAGGAAGCAAAAACAGGGATGTAATTACCAGGCTTTTAGAGAGCGGTTTTATTGTAAGACCGGGTGAGAATTTAGGGATACCGGGGTACATAAGAGTTACGGTATCTAAACCTGAGGTTAATGATAAATTCTTAAGTGAGTTTATTAAAATATATAAGTCAGAATATAATCAATAATAATTACAACAGACAAGGAAAGGGCTTGAAAATGGAAACAATAGTAACAGGGAAAAATTGTGAAGTAAGGTTTGGTCTGCAGCTTCCAACAGTAATAATTGCAGAGAGAATAAATCCAACTGGAAGAAAATCTTTAGCAGATGAGTTGCAGCAGGGCAAGCTTGACATGGTAGGAAAAGATGCAAAAGAACAAGCAGAGGCCGGCGGAGATATAATTGATGTAAATGTTGGCGCAGTTGGCGTGGATGAAGTGGATATGCTCCCAAAAGCTGTAAAAAAGGTTATGGAAGTTACGGACAAACCAATTTGTTTGGATTCTGCAAATCCAAAAGCTATAAAAGCTGCCCTGGAAGTTTATCCATACAAGGCTCTTATTAATTCTGTTAACGGTGAAGGAAGATCTTTGGAGGAAGTACTGCCGATGGTTAAGGAAAGCGGCAGTGCTGTAATTTGTCTTACAATGGATGAAGACGGAATACCGGATAATGTTGAGAAAAGAGTAGAAATTGCTGAAAAAATATTAAAAAGGGCGGAATCACTTGGAATTAAAAGGGAAGATCTGGTATTTGATTGTCTGGCGATGGCCAATGCTACAAATTCCAGTGCATGCAAAATTACACTTGAAACAATGAGAAGAGTTACAGATGAGTTTGGTGTTTCCACAACTTTTGGCGCTTCTAATATTAGCTTTGGAATGCCAAACAGGGATCTTTTAAATATTCATTTTATAACAATGAGCATAATGAACGGATTGTGCGCCCCTATTACAGATCCATTGATAAAAGGCCTTAAAAGGTCAATGAGAGCAGCTGATTTTCTTGCAGGAAAAGATCCGTACGGCATGAATTATATCTCAGAATATAGAAAAAAATGAATATAGAAAAAAATAATTAAATGGTGTACACTTTAGACTTACTAAAATTTATTAAAAGAAAAAGGAGAAACTAACATGGCAAAAGTTGAGCTAAAAAACCTGACAAAAAAATTTGAAGAAGTAATAGCTGTTAACGAGATGAATGCGACTGCTGAAGACAAAGAGTTTGTAGTACTGGTAGGCCCTTCCGGCTGCGGAAAAACTACGACCCTGCGCATGATTGCGGGGCTGGAGGAGGTTACCGGAGGGGAGATCTATATCGGAGACAGGTTAGTCAACGACGTTCCTCCAAAGGATAGGGATATTGCTATGGTATTCCAGAATTATGCACTCTATCCGCATATGAGCGTCTATGACAATATGGCGTTTGGTTTAAAGCTTAGAAGAACCCCAAAGCAGGAAATTATAAGAAGGGTTAATGGAGCAGCAGAGATATTAAAAATAGGTGAACTCCTCAAGCGAAAGCCCAAGCAGCTGTCAGGAGGACAGAGGCAGAGGGTAGCTCTTGGCAGGGCTATAGTCAGGGATCCCAAGGTGTTTTTGATGGATGAGCCGCTGTCCAACCTTGATGCAAAGCTTAGAGTTCAGATGAGAACTGAAATTGCAAAGCTTCATAACAGGCTTCAGGCAACAATAGTTTATGTTACCCACGATCAGACGGAAGCTATGACCATGGCAGATAAGATTATTATTATGAAAGATGGGCTGGTTCATCAAGTTGGCGTTCCCCAGGAAGTGTATGATCGCCCGAACAATATGTTTGTAGCAGGGTTTATCGGGAGCCCGGCAATGAACTTTATTGATGTAAAAGTAACAAGTGACTTAAAATTAAAAAATGGGAATTTTACTCTTGATATACCTGACCATACCATGAAAGTAATCAAGGAAAATAATTTAGTAGGGAAAGATATAGTTTTAGGGATCAGGCCTGAAGATTTGGAGGACAGCGCATTTGTACCTTCTGCCGGAGAAGGAAACACAATAAATGCAATGGTTGAAGTAACAGAGCCCATGGGCGCAGAAGTTTATGTATATATAGATATAAAAGGCGTTCTTATGACTGCAAGGGTTAATCCAAAAACTGAAGCCAAAAATGATAAGCCCATAACACTTTTTGTGAACTTAGAAAAACTGCATATTTTTGATAAAGAAAATGAAAAAGCATATATATAAAAATGCGAGGAGCAAAAAGGAAAATCGTTATATGTAGCAATTAGATAAAATATGCTGCATGTATTTATTAAGAAATAAGGCACAATGAAATATTTTTTTGTTGTGCCTTATTTTTCTTTTATGTAAAATTAAATATATCTGAAGTGATAATAATGTTATAATTTTCCTTGATATATTGTAAGCATCATTTTTATTTGCAAGGCAACAATAAATTTGGAAGGAAAAATAATGGCAGTAAATAAAAGAGGGACAACAATAGCTCAAATCTCAGACATTCATGTGGGAGAGCAGTATTTTGTGCCAAGTCTTCTTACAAGAAGCATTGATGAAATAAATGATCTTGATCCTGACATTGTAATTATAACTGGGGACCTTACAGCCAATGGGTTTAGAAGAGAGTATGATACTGTAAAAAACTATATTGCTCCTATTAAGTGTAAAAATTTAATAGTGCAGCCTGGCAACCATGATTCCAGAAATGTGGGGTATCTTCACTTCGAAGATATTTTTGGAGACAGATTTACAACTTTTAAAAACGATAATTTAACCATAGTGTCTGCCGATTCCAGTGAACCGGATCTTGACAATGGACAGATTGGAAGAGAATACTATAAATGGATTAAAAGCGAATTTGAAAAATGTAAAAAAAGTGATTTTAAAATATTTACAATGCATCATCACCTGGTCCCTGTTCCAAGTACAGGCAGGGAAAGGAACATTGTCAATGACGCAGGGGATGTTTTAGAAGTACTGGTTGAAGCAGGAGTAGATTTGGTATTGTGCGGACACAAGCATGTTCCGTATATATGGAGAGTAGAGGATTTGTTAATGTTAACCGCAGGTACTGTTTCATGCCTTAGACTTAGGGGAAGAATAGAGCCAAACTATAATATTATAAATATAACTGATGACAGGGTTGATGTTTACAGGAGGTACCCCTTTGGTAAAATCGAAAGATTAGAGGGGATTAAAAGAAAAAAAGTAAAGAAAAAGTTAAATGATAGATTTATTAAAGAGAAAAAAGAATAAAAATAAGAGACTCGTAGCTTTAATAGATGGTGAGCATCACCCGCAGGTTACTTACGATTCTTTAGAGAAGCTTAAAAAATATTATGCAGGAAAATTTGCAGGGCTAATTTTTATGGGTGGTACCGAAAAATTAGTGGTTGATGATCTGGAGAATTATTTTGGTGAAAAGATATGCATAGTTGAAGATATAGATACTGATTTTATAGAGGCACTTAATTTTTTTAAGCCTGATATTGTTTATGACTTAAGCGATGAGCCAATTGTTAACTACACCATAAGGATGAAAGTAGCTTCTTTTTGTTTTGTCAAAAGCTGCAGCTACATGGGGCCTGATTTTTTATTTGAATATGAGAAAAAAGATATTGCCTGCAGCATTCCAACAATATCAATTATTGGAACCGGTAAAAGAATAGGCAAGACTGCTATCAGCGCTTACCTGTCAAAAATATTTGCGGACAGAAACAAAAATATTTGTGTCGTTACGATGGGCAGGGGAGGACCACGGCAGCCCCAAATTTTAAAAGGCGGTGCAGTAAATATCACGCCGGAGTATCTTTTAAAACTTAGTAAAAATGGAATGCATGCAAGTTCGGATTATATAGAAGATGCATTGGTCAGCAAACTTACCACAGTAGGATGCAGGAGATGCGGCGGAGGATTTGGCGGCGAGGTTTTTTTATCTAATGTTAAAGAAGGAGTGGCCGTAGCCGAGAATCTAAATCCTGACTTGATAGTAATAGAGGGTAGTGGGGCCTCGCTGCCTGATGTGAAGACAGATGCAAATATATGTATAATTGGAGCTTATCAAAGCTGGGAAAGCATAGTGGGATACTTAGGTATATACAGGTTGATGATATCAGATCTTATTATTATTACTATGTGTGAGGAACCCTTGGCAGATAAGAAAAAGATTGATTTTTTGAAAAATGAAATTGCTAAGATTAATCCTCATGCAAAAATAGTAAAAACTGTTTTTCGTCCCAATCCTCTTTCAAGCATAAGCGGGAAAAAAGTACTTGTAGTAATGACTGCAAAAGAAGAAGCAGGGCCTAAGATTAAAAATTATCTGGAAGAAAAATATAATTGCCAGGTAAGTAATATGACATTTAATCTTTCAAATAGAAAAGAGCTAAGGAAAGATTTGAAGAGGTTTTGCAATTACGATACTATTTTAACTGAGCTTAAGGCAGCTTCTGTAGATGTTGTAACTGATTTTGCTTTTAAAAATAAAAAGGCCATAGTTTATCTCAATAATGTACCTGTGGTTTTAAATGGAAGTGCAAAAAAGCTAAAAGATGAGCTGGGCAGTATTTATAATAAGATAAAACTTTCAAAAGTATAAGAAATAAAAAAATTATATAAAATACAAAGAGTATAAACAATATGAAATCAGATAGTGGAACTGGACCAAAAGTAATAGTTATCTCGGATAAAAAAGTTGGCCTGCCTTTTTCAAAAGGAATACTTGCATCTTCTATCTCTGTCACAGGTCTTGATATAGTTACTGCCTATAAAATTGCTCTTGATATTCAGGAGTACCTACTTTCAAGTAAGCGATATTCTATTTCTTTGGGTGAATTGCGGTCATGTGCATTTAGGTTTATAAAAGATGAAGCTAATCTTGAATATGCAGAAAAATATTTACTGTGGCAATCGGTAGGCAAGTTAAACAAACCAATCGTTGTGCTCATAGGCGGAGCCACAGGTGTTGGTAAGTCAACCATTGCTACTATTCTGTCAAACAGGTTAAACATAACCAGGATAGTTTCAACAGATGCTATAAGAGAAGTTATGAGAGCCTCTGTTTCAGATAAGCTAATAAGACCATTGAGGGGCTCGTCTTACAATGCTTATAAGAATCTGGTCCTGCCCCCTTCCGGAGTAAATCCGGTGCTGTTGGGGTTCAGGGAGCAAGTGATGGCAGTGATAGTAGGAGTAGAAGCTATTATAAGGAGAAGCATAGAAGAAAAAACAGATATAATTATAGAAGGAGCCCATATAGTGCCGGGGTATTTAAACATAAATAAATACTTGCCTGATGCTCTGATACAAAATTTTATTATATCAGTACCAGACAAAGAGACCCACAGAGAGCATTTTTCCAAAAGGACATTTGAAACACAGGGATCGAGACCTGTGCAAAGATACATAAAGCATCTGGATGAGATTCGGAAGATACAGAACTACATTAAAAAATTAGCAAAAGAAAATGGTATCAAGGTTATAAATAATTACGACCTTGACAATACTATCAACAAAATTTTGGAGTTGGTTTTTCAAGGAGTAAAAAAGGAATTCAGTAAGGTTAGAATGTAAGGCCTGCTAAAGTTAAGCTGACCTGCAAATAAAATTACAATATTGTGCCAAAACATGTACAAGTTGTTCCATATCTGCTACTCGGTTTATTTTACCACGGTGAATTTTTTGGTTATTTTTTTATCGTCATTTAAAAAGACTTCCACTGTATAGCTGCATGGAATTAGTTTTTTATTTTTTCTGACGAGCGAGACGATCATTTTGCCTGAACCGGTTTCTTCCGGTTGAATAATATTTTCCTGGATAATTTTTTCCGAATTGCCTTCAAGTATTTTCCAGTTAATTTTTATTTCATCTTCTACTGAAAGATTTTTTACTGCCAATATTAAATATACATTAGATCCTGAATCGTCAAAGTAGGATACGCCACTCTTTTGCCTGGATTCATCCAGAGCTAAATTTATATCACTGCTGATATGGGCACTTTCTATCTCCGGTTCATTATAGATAGTTACAACAGAAGCTACTGCTAAAATTATAGTACAGGTTATTAGGATAATTACACTTCTTTTGCTCATATTATATTAGGTGCATCTAATGAATTTCTGTTTAATAGTTTAGTCCAATTTTATTTTATTTTTTGTTTAATGTAAAAATTATTTATGTACCAGCGGGATATCGCTGTCAGGCTATATTTGACTAAAACTTATAATTGATATATATTTTCTTCTTAACTTTGTTAATAGGAGGAAATATATATATGCCTATATACAGCTATAAATGTAGTAACTGCGGCAAAATTTTTGATAAAATGCAGAAAGTTGATGCAGCTGATAAGGTATATTGCAAAGACTGTATGGTGGAGGCATTTAGGGTTTTTTCACCGGTAGGAATAATATTTAAAGGATCTGGCTTTTATACCACAGATTACAGCAAGCTTGGTACAAATAAAATTAATACGCATAGCGCTAAAAACAGTAAGCCCAGGGAAGACAGCAAGAAAGTAGAGTCAAAGTCTGTTGATACAAAAAAAAGCAGTTCTTCTGCAGGTAAAGAAAAAATAAAATCATAAAAAGTAATGTGAAATTACTGCAAACTCATTCTCTTAGAGAATTTTTACTTATCTTAATCTATTTATTTTCAAATTATACATATGATATTATAATAACAATTGATGATTTTAATATTTATTCTTTCGGTTATACTGATTTTGTTGCACATATCCAGCCTGAGACTTATTAAAAGAACTGGAAGCGGCGAAACAATACTGGAGAAAGGCCAGGAATTGCAAAAATATATAGCTAGCTCAGGAGAAGAAGATCCACTTAAATCTTTTTCTGCAATTTTTTCTATTGGAGTAATAGCTTTACTAAATTTAGTGGAATTAGGTTATTTTTTTTATTGCGTTTATCTTTTTGGTGATCTTGCTATAATTATTGGCAGTTCCATACTGGGTGGGTACATAATATATTCAATTATAAAATTTATTCCAAATATTAAAATATTTTATAAAAAACCTCTTGAGTATTTAAAGGAAAAAACCCAGGGTTTTGAAAATATACTGAGTGTTGCAATGGCCTGCCTGGAGTTACTTTTTTGTGCGTATGTTTTGGTTAAGATTATTGTCAAATATAAATTTTTTTAATAGGCAAATGATTTTAAAATTAAAATTAGCAAAAAAGATTTTAACCATTGTTGTTATGGCAGTGTGCCTCGGTGCTCTGCTATCCTGCAGTTTGTTCCCAAATCTATTTAAAGGATCCTCTTCGCAGCAATATCAGGCTATAGATGATGAGGCAGTGGAAACTTATGAATCGGCAGAAGTGTCTGATGATGAATTGGAGCAATTATTAAAAAATGAGAATTTTCTAAAGACTTTTAACAGTTTTTACTATCCTGATTCAAAAGTAAAGCAGGCAAGGCAAATAAAAAACAATGATAATTTGTTTTTTATTTTAATGGAGACTGATGAGGATTTTGAAGCTATAGAAAATTTTTATAAAAATAAGAAAGCCCAATCCATCTGGAATAGATCTATAATATTTGAAACTAGCGATAGGGATATTGAAGATGATTTTTTGAGTTCTGATGACGGTAACAATATTAAATCTTCTAAATTTACTTACTATAGTCAGGAAAAGGATAAGGTTGTGAATGTATTGATTAAGAATTTGGAAGAAGACAGAACTGAAATAATGGTTATCTGCTGGGAGCTGAAATAATTTTTACATGGAAGAAGTAGAAGTTTCAAAACCTAAAATATACTCAGTCAGCGAGATCAATCTTAATATAAGAAAAAGTTTAGAGACAAACTATTCCAACATATGGGTGGAAGGAGAAGTCAGCAATTATTATTTTCATAACAGAAGACATATGTATTTTGATATAAAAGACGAGCATTCCAAGATCAAGGTAGTAATGTTTTATGAAAATAATAAGAATCTACTTTTTAAATTAGAAGATGGCTTGCATATTATCATAAATGGTTATGTGTCAGCTTATGAAAAGAGGGGGGAGTACCAGCTAATTGCATTAAATGCAAAGCCAATTGGAAAAGGTGCATTAATCTTAGCTTTTGAGCAGCTAAAGGCAAAGTTAGAAAAAAAAGGTTATTTCGACAAAATACATAAGAAGAATATCCCTGCTATTCCTCAAAAAATTGGAGTTGCTACATCAACAGGAGGAGCAGTTCTAAGAGACATTATATCTGTCTTAAAAAATAGGTTTGAAAATTTTAATTTGGTAGTCAGGAATACAAATGTTCAGGGTCCGGATTCAAGTGATGAAATTTGCAGAGCAATAGACGACCTTTGTGAATACGGGGCAGATGTCATCATTATAGCAAGAGGGGGCGGTTCACTGGAGGATCTCTGGGCGTTTAACACAGAGAAGCTGGCTGATAAAATATTTAAGTGCCCCATACCTGTTATCTCTGCTGTGGGCCATGAAACTGACTTTACTATTTCTGATTTTGTTGCAGACAGAAGAGCAGCTACTCCTTCAGTAGCTGCAGAAATTGTGATAATAAATAAAGCTGAGACTGTAGAAAATTTGAAAAAAATAAATAAGAAATTAAGGGATTTAACTAATAACAAAATTTTTTTATACAAAAAGGAGCTGAACTATTTAATTAATAGAAAAATATTTAAAAAACCTGAAACTATGTTGCTTGACCTCTGGCAGGATTTTGAGGAAGCACGAATAAAAATTGGGGATAGCGTTAGAACAATCATAGGGAATAAGAAGAGAGCATTAGAAGAATACAAACAGCATATAAATAAGAAAGATATCCTGAGAAGTTTGTCAGCGCATAAGATAACAATTAGAAATGTTTTTTTAAGAATATCATCTGTTTTTAAAAATAGCCTTGCTTTAAGGGAAAGTAAATTAAAATTAATGTTGAAGAATTTACAGGAAAGAAGTCCTGCTTACATACTTGGCAAGGGTTATGCTATCGTATATGAAACAGATAAAGGCGGGGTAATTAAAAATATAGATGATGTAAAAATAGGGCAAAATATAACGATTAGGTTGAAAAATGGAGTATTGCTGTCTAAAATAATAAGTAAATTATATAAAGGAATAGGTTTGGAGAATGGAAACAAAAATTGATAATATGAGCTTTGAGGAAGCCTTGTCAAAGTTGGAAGAAATAGTAAAAGAATTAGAGGATGAAAATATATCGCTGGAATCTTCTATGGAAAAATTTGAGCAGGGAGTCAAACTATCTTCCAATTGTTTGAAAAAATTAAAAGAGGCTGAAAAAAAGATAGAAGAACTTACAAGATCTGAAGACGGTAAACTTATAGCTAAAGAGCTGGGATAGAATACAGCTGCTAAAATGGTAAAAACTGCACGACAGCCTAATTATTTGTAATAATCATATCATTTACTGCATTGGTCAATCACTAAACAGCATTACTACAAATAGTGCTATTGTTTGGTAAATACTGGTTAAAACTACTGTATATAGTTGTATAATACTTTTGAGTAAACAACAAACTAATTAACTCTGCTTACTTCTATAATATTTTTAAATAAAAGGTTGACAAACGGGTATGGCAGTGCTATCTTTATGGTGTAATGTGGGGAGAAGTGGAGGGAAGTGGTTGCAAATCTCCTATAAATTAACAAAGGTGGTATTAAGTAAAAATGTTTTTAGGAGAGTATCATAGAGTTATTGATAATAAAGGAAGAATATTTATCCCATCTAAATTTAGGGAAGATCTTATTGGAGGCATCATAGTATCAAAGGGATTTGATGAGAGGTGCCTTTTTTTGTTTTCGAAAGATGGCTGGAAAAGACTGCAGGATAAGATATTGGCAACTCCCGTAACTAAAAAAAATACCCGAAAATTTTCTAGATGGTTTTTTTCTTCTGCAAGCGAAGAGAGCATGGATCAGCAGGGAAGGGCTAAAGTACCTCAAAATTTAATAGAATATGCCGGGCTTAGAAAAGATATTGTGCTGGTAGGTGTTTCTGACAGGGCAGAAATATGGGCTAAAGAAAAATGGGACGATTACTACAAGCAAGCAGATTTAGAATTTACAGAAGATGATGATACGTTTGAAAAATTAGAATTTTAAAAGAACTATAAAATGAATTTTGAAAATTTTCATAAACCTGTTCTTTTAAAGGAGGTTTTATATTATTTAAATTTAAAAGATGGTGATGTAATTTTTGATGGAACACTTGGCGGTGCTGGCCATACCGTAGAAATAATTAAAGCCATTGCCCCCACAGGCAAAATAATTGGAGTTGATCTTGATAGCCAGGCCATAAGCACCGCCGCCCAGAAATTGAAGAATTTTACCGGCAATGTGATTTTAGTTAAAGATAATTTTGCGAACATAGGAAGCATTTTAGAAAAGTTAAAAGTAAAAAAGATAAATGGGTTTTTCCTTGATTTAGGAATTTCTTCAAACCAGATTGAAAAATCTGGAAGAGGGTTTAGTTATGTAAGGGATGAAAAATTGGATATGAGATTTAACGGCGGCAGTACTTTAAGTGCGTACAATGTGTTAAATGAATATACTGAAGATAAATTGAAAGAAATTTTCTATAAATATGGCGAGGAGAGATGGGCGCCAAAAATAGCAAAGAATATAATAAGTTACAGGAATACGAAGAAAATAAAATATACCGGGGAACTTGTAGATATAATAAGGAGGTCCATACCTTCTCATTATAAAAACCGCAGGAAAGGGCATCCTGCTAAAAGAATATTCCAGGCATTAAGGATTGAAGTGAATAAAGAATTAGAAAATTTAAACAAAGCATTAGATCGCGGATTTGAATTGCTTGAGGGTGGAGGAAGGATGGTAATAATATCTTATCACTCGCTTGAAGATAGAATAGTAAAAGAAAAATTTACAGGTTTTTCTGGAAGATGTATATGCCCTCCTGAATTTCCGGTTTGTAAATGCGGGGCAAGCAAGCAGGCAGAGATTATTACTAAAAAAGTTGTCAGGCCGCTTCCATCAGAAATTAATGAAAACCCGCGTGCTAAAAGTGCAAAACTTAGAGTTTTAGAGAAATTAAAATGAGTACTATAGCAGTAAAAAAGAAAGATATTTATAAAAGAAAAACATATCCCCCTCTTTATCTTGTAGGGCGGGAGCACAAAGATGATGGGAAGAATAATGTAGTATATTCTAAATCTGCAGTTTTCCCTGTCTTTCTTGTAGTTATTCTTTTTTTATGTTTAAGTGTTCTTTCCAGTGTTGTTTTAAAAGTGCAGAGTATAAATTATCAGAATAAAATATATGAAACTACCGGTATGATATCTTTGGAAAATGAAAGAGCGGACAGGTTGCTTCTAAAAATTTCAGAGCTTAGATCTCCGGCAAGAATAAAAACAATTGCTGAAAGTGATCTGGGTATGCAAATGTCAGGGAAGCTAAAAGCTGTAAAGATATCTGATAGCGGATTGGATAATAATGAAAAAATTTATGATTACATTGTTGGGAGCCAATCTTCAATAATGGACAGTTATGATAGTTTTTTAGGAACAATTTATCATGTACAGGATATTGTAATGGTAGTATCAGAAGGCATACTAACATTTTTTATTCCTTAATATTGTGTGAAAACATACAAAACAATGATTAGGAATAACAATAGTAAAGTAAACAGGAAAAGAATATATTTCCTGTTTACTTTATTTTTAATAGGTTTTTCAATAATAATATATAAAATTGTATCCATCCAGTACGTATATGCCATAAAATATAAAAGCTATGCTGATTATCAGCACAAGAATGAAAATATAATAAGTTCAAAAAGAGGCAAACTGATAGATAGAAATGGAACTGAACTTGCTGTAAGCTTAATTGAAAAAACTGTGTATGCAAATCCAAAGATGGTTATAGATATTGATTATGAATCAAAAGCACTTGCCGAAGTGCTGGATTTGGATGAAGAGTACATAAGGGAGAAATTAGAGAAAAAGGAATTAGGCTTTGTGTATATAAAAAGGCAAGTAGATGCAGAAACAACTGAACTTATAAATACGCTTAACCTTCCCGGAGTTTATGTTCAGGATGAAACGAAGAGGTATTATCCGCAAGGGGAGCTTGCAGCATCTATAATTGGTTTTACCGGGTTGGATAATAGCGGTCTTTCGGGAATAGAATTGGAATACGAAAAGTATCTCAGGGGTGTAGATGGAAGGCAGATTTTTGAGAAGGATGTGTTTGGGAAAATAATTTCGGGTGGGGAGAATAGTTATATCCAGCCAATAAATGGATCTGATATTACCCTAACAATAGATTCCCAGATTCAATTTATTACTGAACAACGATTAAAAAAAGTAGTTATAGATTATAATGCCACAAGAGCGATAGCTATAGTCATGAACCCGGACAATGGAGAAATTTATGCAATTGCAAGCTATCCGGGCTTTGATTTAAATGATTACCAGAACTACGATCCAGAGTTGTATAAAAATTTTGGGATATCTTTTACATATGAACCGGGCTCTACGTTTAAAATAGTAAATGTTGCTTCAGCGCTGGACAATAATTGTGTAGGATGCGAGCAAATGTTTAGCCTGCATCCAAGTATAAAGGTTGGCGACAGGGTAATAAAAGAAATATTCAGGACCTACAATATTAATTACTCTGTCAAGGAAATTATCCAGCACTCAAGCAATGTGGGGGCTGTTACTGTTGCTTTGAGCATGGGGGAAAAAATATTTTGGGAAGGCATTAAAAATTTTGGATTTGGCGAGGTTACGGGAATAGATTTGCCCGGTGAAGAAAAAGGGCTATTTTATGATTATAAAACATGGCCAGCATCAACTATAGGAGCACTAGCTATCGGGCAAAATATATCCGTTACTCCTCTCCAGCTTATAAGAGCAGTTTGCTGTGTTGCAAATGGAGGATATCTGGTAACTCCATATATTGTAAGTGAAATAGAATTACAGAACAGCAAAATAGAATTCCAGCAGCTTAAGGAAAAAAATAGGATTATCAGTAAAATAACTGCTGAAACGGTAAAAGATATGATGCGGGCTGTTGTAGAAAGTGGGACAGGCACGAGAGCCCAAATAGAAGGGATAAGCGTTTGTGGCAAAACAGGAACAGCAGAAAAGGCAAATAAGAGCGGAAGAGGTTATGATGAGGGGAGAGTTATAACTTCTTTTATAGGATTTGCTCCTTTTGATGATCCCAAGGTTGCAATAATCGTAGTGGTGGACGAGCCACATGGCGGCGCGGATGAGATTTGGGGAGGAACAGTTGCTGCGCCTGCTTTTAAGGATATTATGGAGTTTTCTTTAAGAAAATTAGGAGTTTGCGAGTAATCTTATGCAAGTAGAGCTATATAGTTTTGATTTTTAACAGAAAGAAAATTATTATTAGGTATACAAATGAGCATTAGATTAATTTAGAGGTTTGAGGTGCTATAAAATGAGACTGGCAGAATTATTAAAAGACATAAAGTTTAAAAATATTTATGGGTCATTAGATTTAAATGTAGAAGATATTTCCATAAACTCAAAGAGCGCAATATCTGGCAGCATGTTTACAGCTGTTGTTGGTTTTAAGGAAGATGGACATAATTTTGTAAAGGAAGCTGTAGAGATGGGCGCAGTTGCAGTAATGGTTCAAAAAAAAGTTAAATTACCTTCAGCTGTCACCCAGATTATAGTTGATGATTGCAGGAAATCGCTGCCAATTTTGTGCAGAAACTTTTTTGGAAATCCAAGCAAATTTTTTAAATTAATTGGAATCACAGGAACTAATGGGAAAACTACTACTTGCTTTTTAATTAGTTCTATTTTAAAAAATGCCGGGGTCAGGACTTCATTGATTACAACCGTTGAATCGTCAATAATGAATGAAATTACAACATTTGACAGAACAACTCCCGAATGCCTTGATTTGAACAGATTTTTTTTAAAAAGCAAAGAAAAAAATATTGATGCTGTATGTATGGAAATATCTTCTCATTCTGTAGACTTGCACAGGATAGATTATCTTATGTTTGACCATCTTGTGTTTACAAATCTGTCTCAGGATCATTTAGATTATCACAAAAATTTAAACAATTATTTTAATGTAAAGAAAAGGATATTTTTAAAAAAATACAGAGATATGTATGGCGGCAAGAGTGCCGTGGTAAATATTGATGACAGCTATGGCTTAAAAATAGCTAAAGCCACAGATTTAAAAACTGTCACATATTCATTGAATAGTACTGCAGATATAAGGGCAGGCAATATAAAAAATTCTATTTATGGCATAGAAATGGATGTCCATATAAATGGCAGCCAAAAACAATTTAAAATTACCTCTCCACTGTGCGGTTATTTTAATGTTTATAATATTTTAGCTGCAATCGGGGTATGTTTAGAGATGGGTATAGAAGTAAAACATATACAAAGCGGAATAAAATCCATGAAAGGTGTCAAGGGTAGATTTGAAAAGATAGTTTTAAATAAAAATTCAATAACAATAATTGACTATGCTCACACTCCTGATGGTCTGGAAAATGTTTTAAAAACTTTAAAGCAGATACTTAAGTCCGGGGGCAGGATCATAGCTGTTTTTGGCTGTGGAGGAGACAGGGATAAGAAAAAAAGAGAAATCATGGGATGTATTTCGGGAAGATATGCTGATTTTAGTATAATTACTTCTGATAATCCGCGAAGCGAGAGTCCTGAGGCTATAATAAATATGGTTGAAAGGGGCCTGGCTAAAGCTGGCAATAAAAATTATATTAAGGAAATTGACAGGAAAAAAGCAATAATTACTGCTTTAAACATGGTTGGTGGTAACGGCATAGTTTTAATTGCGGGAAAGGGCCATGAAAATTATCAGGAATTTAAGGATTTCCGCATACCGTTTAGTGACCAAGAAGTGGTAAAAGACTGGATTTATAAAAAAAGATGAGAGAAAAAATAAAAATTAAAGAAATACTATCCTGGACAAAGTCTAACCTTGTGTCAAGAAACGTAAACCATCATATTGGTTCTATCTCCACAGATTCAAGGACTATTAAGAGTGGAGAGTTTTTTTTACCCTTATGTGGAGAAAATTATGATGGGCATAGTTTTATACCTGCCGCTCTTAAAAAGGGCGCTTCCGGTTTTGTATATGAGTCAAAGCATAAAAATAAATTTAAGTACTGGTGCGATGCCATAGATCCAGATGCCTTTAAAAAACTTGTAATTTTTCAATCAGAAAACAATCTTAAGTTTTTAGAGCTTGTTTCCTATTGGTACATTAGAAAGTTTAAACCTACTGTGATTGGCATTACCGGCAGTGTTGGAAAAACTACCACAAAAGATTTGCTGGCAAATATACTGAGCAAAACATATAATACAAAATTTACCCCTAAAAATTTCAATACTGAAATTGGAGTTGCTAAATCAGTCTTAGAAATTGGCAGAGACACAGATTTTTTTATTGCAGAATTTGGGATGAGGGCAAAGGGTCAGGTAAAGATGCTGTCTGATATGTGCGATGTGGATATAGGCATCATAACAGCTGTTGGGAAATCACATCTTGAGTTTTTTAAAAGTTTAAATGAAATAGCAGCTGCAAAAGCGGAAATCAGTGAGATACTTGGTTCCAAGGGCGGAGTCTTGTTTATAAATGCTGATGACAGCTTAAGCAGTTTTATAAAAAAACGTATAAGCTGCAAAGTTGTAGAGTTCGGCAGGGATAAAAACCTTGATTTTAATTTTGTAGAAAAAGATGCAGATGATTTGGGAAGATTTACTTTTGACATATACCGAAAAAAAGAAAGAATTACAGAAATATCTCTAAATATTCCCGGTTATCACAATATTTACAATGCCTGCGCAGCAGCAGCAGTGAGCCTGTATTTAAATGTGGCAGCAGAAGTCATAAAGGAAGGCATTGAAACTGCAGCAGTGGAATCCTGCAGGATGGAATTGATAAAAAAGGGTGATAAAATAATCATAAATGATTGCTATAATGCAAATCCATTATCTGTTAGAAAAGCTATAGATACCCTATGTTTGGTTTCTTCTAAAAATAACAGCAGAAGCGTGGCTATTTTGGGAGATATGTTAGAATTAGGTAAAAAGTCTTCTGAACTTCATCAGGAGATTGGAGAATATTTAATAGAAAAAAAAATAGATGTGCTGATATCTTTAGGAAAATTATCTGAGCATACATGCAGAGGGTACATAAATAGCAAAAATTTTAATAAGAATAAGAATTTATGTTTTTATTTTAAAAATAAAGAGAGCTTAAGTGAAAAATTAGTGGATATATTAAGACCCGGCGATTCAGTTTTATTGAAAGGGTCAAGAGCCAATAAAATGGAAAATATTGTTGATTTAATATAATTATAAAAATAATTTTCAAATTAAATTATGAACTGGATATTTCTTTCAATTATAATTGGGGTATTAATATCATTGGCGCTGACACCTCTTTTTATAAAAATTCAGAGGAAGAGGAATATTGGCCAAAAAATAAGGATGGATGGTCCCAAAAGCCATTCTGTTAAAGCCGGGACACCTACCATGGGCGGACTGGTGTTTATACTGTCTTCCACAGTCTCTTTTGCAGTAGTCACGCTTATAAAATACTACAGGCATAATGTTTTCAGCAAAGAGGGCATTTTTGTTATGTCAGTGTTTCTGATATGCGGTCTTGTTGGATTTATAGATGATTATATAGCTTTGAAGAAGCAGAGATCGCTTGGCCTCAGGGGATGGATGAAGATATCACTTTTGGTAGTCGTCTGTTTATATTTTATAATAGTTTCAAAATATGTTTTAAACATCAGCACCTGCTTAAGTATACCTTTGACCAGTATAAATCTGGAGCTTGGCAATTGGTATTATGTCCTCGTCACCTTAATAATAATTGGCACAGCAAATGCTGTAAATTTGACAGATGGCCTTGATGGTCTGGCAGCAGGTTCCGCCTCCGTTGTTCTTGGTGTGTTTTGCTTTATTTCTTTTTTAGAATGGCTTATTTTTGATATTAATTATGGCATAGATGTTGCTGTAATATGCGGAGGGACAGTAGCTGCATGTATAGGATTTTTATGGTGGAACACAGCTCCAGCAGAAATTTTTATGGGAGACACTGGCTCATTTAGCCTTGGAGGCTTAATTGCAGCCGTTTCTATAATTTTGAAGCAGGAGATATTGCTTGTAGTTATAGGAGGGATATTTGTTGTGGAGGCGCTGTCAGTTATCATACAGGTAATATGGTTTAAGATTTTTAAAAGAAGGGTGTTTAAAATGGCTCCGATCCACCACCATTTTGAACTTTGCGGGTGGCATGAAATAAAGATTATTATAAGATTTTGGTTGATTTGCGCCTTGTTCTCAGGATTGGGCTTTTTTATGTATTATATAAAATTTATAGATTAGAAAATATGGATAAAAGCATTGATTTTTTTAAGGATAAAAACATATTAGTTGTCGGACTTGGCAGGACCGGAATTTCAGTAATAGAGAAGATGCATGGCCTGTCACGAAGTCTGGCTGGTGCAGATAGCAACCCGTCTTTGCAGCTTAAAGATAATTTTGAAAAGTATAAAAAAGCAGAAAGAAAAAATATAAAAATATTTTTGGGCAGCGATATAAATCAAAATAAAAAATTGCTAAATGATATAGATCTGATAATAATAAGCCCAGGGGTCCCAAATGAAATATCACTAATTAAGTATGCAGAAAAAGCTGAAATTCCAATCTGGAGTGAGCTGGAACTATCATGGAAATTAATGACTGACGCAGAGAAGAGAAATACAATAGCAGTTACAGGGACCAATGGGAAAACGACTGTTGTAACTTTGATTGGAGAAATTTTAAAAAATTATGGAATAGGCGCCAAGGTTTGTGGGAACATAGGAAATCCGCTTATTGATACTATACGTTTTAATGGTAGAAGTAAGGCAGTAACCAGTGGCAATGGTAATAGATCTGAAATACGTGTAATAGAAGTCAGCAGTTTCCAGCTTGAAAGGGTCTATGATTTTAAGCCTTTTATTGCAGTAATTTTAAATATAACAAGCGACCATATTGACAGGCATAAGGATATGGAAAGCTACATAGATTTAAAATTCAGATTGGCCCTGAAACAAAGTCCAGAGGATTACACAGTTATTAATGCAGATGATGAAAATATAAATAAAAAATTAGCAGACAACAATTATTATAAAAAAATAAAATCAAATTTAATTAAATACAGTTTAAATTTCAGTGAAGATGCAGATATTTATAGCAAGGGCAGTGATATTTTTTACAGGGCTGGCAAAAAAAGCGGAAAGATAGACATAAAAGATACTCTTCTTGAAGGCAAGTATAATATTTCTAATATTATGGCATGCATAGCTGCTGCGAAATTATACAATATAGATGATGAGTGCATCAGGGCAACTTTAAAGAATTTTAAACCTTTGGAACATAGATTGGAATATTTAGGAACAATAAATCAGATAAGGTGCTACAACGACTCAAAGTCTACAAATCCAGATGCAACTATAAAAGCTCTTAGTAATTTTAACAGGGAAGTGACCCTTATTATGGGAGGGCTGGATAAGGAAATGGATTTTAGCAGCTTAATCCCGGTTTTAAACCAGAAGGTCAATAGTTTGCTGCTTGTAGGGGAAGCATCAACTAAAATTCACAATATGCTAAAAAATGTTGATCGTGGCTATAGAATTTACAGATGCAAAACTCTGGATGAAGCAGTGGAAGTGGGATTTAAAGTTACCAGGCCAGGGCATGTACTGCTTCTCTCCCCTTCATGTGCAAGTATGGATATGTTTAAGAACTATAAGGAAAGGGGAGAAAGATTCAGGCACTTAGTTATGAGGAATAAATTTTAATAATATGAATAGAATAATTGCAGGCAAGTATAATGCATCAAAAGTGAATATCGAATATTATTCTATATTTATCATAACTTCTATACTGTTTGCCATCGGGATTATGATGGTTTCAAGTTCTTCTACTGCTTGCGGGGAAAGTTATTTTAACGACCCGTACTGGTTTATTAAAAGGCAGATAATATGGAGCGTAATCGCTTTTGTTGCTTTGATTATATTTTCGAAACTTAATTATCATAGTTACTCCAAACTTTCTAATTTTATTATTGTGGCTGCAATCGGGCTTTTAGCTCTGGTATTGATTCCCGGCTTTGGCATTGAGATAAGTGGTTCTAAAAGGTGGCTGAACCTACTATTTTTTAGCGTCCAGCCATCTGAATTTGTAAAGGTAGCTGTGGTTGTGTATCTATGTGATGTATTAAATAAAAGATACAGAAATATCTATAAAATAAAAAATGTTATAATTCCAGCTTTTCTTGTCTTGTTTGTGATTACTGTTTTAATATTTATGGAGCCAGATTTTGGTTCGGTAATTATAATCTGGGCTATAGTATTCATAATTTTATTTGCAGGAGGCGTAAAGTTTAAGCACATAGCTGGCCTTGGATTTATGTGGTTTGTTACAGCAGCAGGATATTTATTTATGGCGGAGTATAGAAGGGAAAGGCTTTTTGCTTTTATTGATAAATCAGGAGAGTATAGCCAGGCTAATTTTCAGGTAACTCAATCTTTGATAGCGCTGGGTTCTGGTAATATAACAGGAGTGGGTTTGGGAAATAGCATACAAAAATATTTTTATCTCCCTGAAGCGCATACCGATTTTATTTTTGCTATTCTTGGAGAAGAATTTGGACTAGTCGGTACTGTATTAACAGTAGTTTTGTTTTTGCTTTTTACTTTTTTTGGTATAAGAGTATGCCTTAAGGCAAAAGATTTTTTTGGAAGAGTTTTAGCTGCAGGGCTTACAAGTTTGATTACGATACAGGCTATGATGAATATCTCTGTGGTTGTTGGCCTGGTTCCGGTCACAGGACTTACCCTGCCTTTCATAAGTTTTGGGGGTTCATCATTGCTTGTCAGCATGATAAGTGTTGGAATAATTTTAAACATTTCAAGATACGAGTCTGCAGCCATGGAAGAAGTTGATGGTAATAATAAGAGATAGGTTGTTAGTGTAAATTATGGAAAGAAAAATTTTGATATGCGGCGGTGGAACAGCAGGCCATGTTTATCCTGCCACAGCTATTATGGAATATATTAAAAATTATTATCCTGATTCCAGGCTGTTATTTGTTGGAACGAGCAGGGGGATGGAAGGCAGGTATATTACTGGAATGGGGATAGATTTTAAGGCAGTTAAGGCATGCGGGCTTAATCTTAAGTATGGGTTTTTTAAAAAAATTTTGCATCTTTTAAAATTTTTATTTCTACTTGTCCAGGGATTTATTAAGTCGACCGGGATAATTGTAAGATTTAAACCTGATATAATTCTTGGAATGGGCGGATATGTTTGCGGACCTGTGCTGGCGGCAGCTATCCTGCTCAGGAGGGACTATGCCATACATGAGCAGAATTATATACCCGGAAGATTAAATAAATTTTTCTCCAGGTTTGCCAAGTATATCTTTACAAGTTTTGAGGAAACTGAAAAATTCTTTAATTTGAAAAAAGGTAAAATAATTTTTACCGGAGATCCTGTCAGGGAAGTAATTAGAAATCTAAAAGCCAAAAAACCTGATTACAAAAAATTTGGATTGAGTGAGGAAAGGTTTAGTATTGTAGCCTTTGGCGGAAGCCTGGGGGCAGAAAAAATTAATAATGCAGTTATTGATTTGTGTAATTATTTTAGGGAAAATAAAGAAATTCAGGTTTTGCTTATATGCGGTAGCCGCTTTTATAATAAATTAAAAAGCAAAATGAGTTATACTACTGGGGATGTGAAAAAGAACGGGTTAATTTTTAGAGTTTTCCCATATATTGACGAAATGGATGAAATATATAGAATTGCTGATATTGTTATATCAAGGGCTGGAGCAAATACAGTTGCAGAGTTGATTGTTAGCAACATTCCTACGATACTTATTCCTTATCCGGGGGCAGTTAACAATCATCAGTATTACAATGCTAATTTTTTAGCTGATTCTGGTAAAGCTTTTCTAATTTTGGATGAAGATCTAAATGCAAATATTTTAACAGATAAGATAACGGAATTAATAAAAGATAATAGAAAAAAGCATAAAGAAATGAAAGAAATGGAAATTAGGGTTAAAAAAACTGATAGCGCAAAAATTATAAGTCGCATACTGGCAGGAGATGAAAATTGAAAAATTGGTGCAATGATTTAAAAAAACATAAAAAATATTTTCTGGTTGGAATTGGCGGGGCAGGGATGAGCGCAATTGCTGTAGTATTAAAAGGGCTTGGCTTTGAAGTATCCGGGTCAGACATTAAGGAGTCCCGATACACCAATGTTTTAAAAAATGAAAATATTAAAGTTTATATAGGGCACAGCAGGGAAAACGTAAAAGATGCTGATGCAGTTGTTTATTCTACTGCAATACCGCAGGATAATGTAGAGATCGTAGCTTCTAAAGAAAAAAACATAGCTATTTATAGCCGTTCTGATATATTGGCCTGGCTCTTAAGCAGCAAGATCGGGATAGCTGTAGCAGGAACTCATGGCAAAACCACAACCACGTCAATGATCTCACTGATAATGAGGGGCTTGAATTTGGATCCTACAATAATAATTGGCGGAGAATTAAACGAGCTTGGGTCAAATGCAAGATTTGGAAAGGGAGACTATGTTATTGCCGAAGCCTGTGAAAGCGACGGTTCTTTTTTGCAGTACAAACCTTTTGTAAGTGTTGTAAATAATATAGAGGAAGATCACCTTGATTATTATAAAAGTTATGAAAATCTAAAGCAGAGTTTTATTGAATTTATTAAAAATACAAAACCAGGCGGTTTAGTAGTTTTAAATGGTGATGAAGTGAAATTACCGCCTGATTTTGTAAAACTTTCCAATGTGAGAATTCTCAGATATGGACTTGACCCTAAAAATGATGTTTGTGCTGAAAATGTAAAATTTTCCAACTTTACATCATCTTACACGCTGATTGTAAAAGAAAATAAAAAATTTAAGAAAATAAAAGTAAAATTAAATGTACCGGGTACCCACAATGTTAAAAATAGTCTCGCAGCTCTTGCTGTGTGCTATGGCATAGGATTGGATGTAAGTGAAGCTGCCAGGGTTTTGGGGCTTTTCACCGGGGTAAAAAGAAGATTTGAAAAAAGAGGCGAAAGAAACGGGGCAATGATATTTGACGATTACGCTCACCATCCCTCAGAAGTTAAGGTGACTCTGCAGGCAGCATTTACTGAAAAAAAGGAAAGGGTGGTCTCTGTTTTTCAGCCTCACAGATATACAAGATTAAAAAATTTGCATAACAAATTTGGCGGATGTTTTGATTTAAGCGATATTTTAATAATTACGGATGTGTACGGATCAGGGGAACAGCCAATTCCCGGAGTGACGGGTAAATTACTCTTAGACAGCCTGATTGCAGAGGGGTACAGAAAAAAAATAGTTTACATACCTAAGCTGCAGGATGTGAGTGAGTACTTGCAGCAGAATATGAGAAAAAATGATATGGTTTTAGTAATGGGGGCCGGTGATGTTACAAGGATTACAGAAGAATTATTAAAAACGTAGAATGCAGTTTTAAATATAATTAGATTAAAAAATATATTTATAAAAAATGAACAAAGCAGAGAAATATAACATAAGCAAGTTTCAAAAAGAAATAAGTGCTGCTGGCATAAAGAATATAAAATACAACTACAATACTGCAAAATTAACTTCGATTGCAGCAGGCGGCAGATGTCTTTGCTATACAGTTGCTGGCAGCAGAGAAAAATTAAAAAAGATAATAAATATATGCCTGGTAAATAAAATTAAAATTGTGATAATCGGTGGTGGAACAAATATATTATTTAATGATGGTAATCTAAATCTGGTGCTGGTAAGGTTAGGAGAAGAGTTTAATTATTTACGGCTTGGAGACAGTAATGAGCTGCATGTAGGGGCAGCGTGTAGTCTCTCAAAATTTGTATCAAAGACAGGAAAATTAGGATTTGATTTCTCGTTTCTTGCTGGAATTCCCGGTAGTTTTGGCGGCAGCGTACTTGGAAATAGCGGCAGCAGGGAACAAGGGATTTGCCAATATATAAAAAAAGTTAAATGTATTTTAATTAAAAATAACAGCCCTGTAGAAGAAGATATAAATATTACAGGCAATGAGTTTGGCTACAGATTTTTTAACATACCAAATCTTTTAGTTTTAACGGACGTTGTCTTATCAGCTGAAAGGTCAGACAAAAAAGTAATATTGGAAAAAATTAGAAGTAGAATTAAGAATAAAAGAATGATTCAGCCAACAAATACAAAAAATGCGGGTTGTTTTTTTAAAAATCCAGAAGGTTCACTCAAAAGCGCAGGGGAAATGATAGAGGAATGCGGCCTCAAAGGTTTTGCCTATGGCGGAGCAAGAGTGTCTGAGAGACATTCAAATTTCATTGAAAATTTTAAAAAAGCCTGTGCTGAAGATATAATAGTTTTAGCTAAAATAATAAAAAGCAAGGTTAAGGAAAGATTTAACATAAACTTAGAGTACGAAGTAAGGATTATCGGGTTCTAACATGAGAGAAACATTAAATTATTTTTCAAAATTAAAAATTAGAGGGAAGAAAAAATTTTTGAAAGTTGGGGTTATAGCAGGCGGCATTTCATCTGAAAGAGAAATTTCTTTAAAAACAGGAATGGAAATTTACAAGTCTTTGCTAAATTCAGGGTACAGGGCTTTTTTTATAGATTTAAAAGACGATTTTTGCAAAAAACTTGAAGCAATTGATTTAGCATTTCTTGCGCTTCATGGCAAGTATGGGGAAAATGGCACGGTACAGGGACTGCTGGAATTGCTAAAAATTCCATATACAGGCTCAGGAGTATTAGCAAGTGCACTGGCTATGGACAAGATATTTTCAAAGAAAGTTTTTATCCATAATCATATTCCTACCCCGGCCTACATAGAAGTCAATTCCAGCGATGGAGCTGACTTAAGTGGAACAATATCAAAAGTTAAAAGCAAGTTTTCATTTCCGGTAATTGTAAAGCCAAATAAAGAAGGATCTACGATTGGCATAAGTATAATAGAAAATGGCGCACAATTAGCAGATGGAATAAGAATGGCATTAAATTATGACAGTAAAATACTCATAGAGAAATTCATTGAAGGAAAGCTGCTGGCAGTAAGTATAATTAGCAGAGACCCTGTGGCGCTTCCGATAATAGAAATAAAACCAAAAAGCGGCTTTTATGATTACAAATCTAAATATACCAAAGGACTGACTGAATATATAGTGCCGGCACATCTTGAAAGAAACATCTGTAAATATGTAACCGACCTTGCATTAAAAAGTCATAAGAGCCTGCAATGCAGCGGCATATCGCGAGTTGATTTAATATTGGGAAATGATAATACTGCTTATATATTAGAAGTAAATACAATGCCCGGCATGACTAACACAAGTTTGGTTCCAAAAGCTGCTGAAGCTGCAGGCATTAGCTTTGATTTGCTGGTTGAGATAATATTAAATTTTGCAGACTTAAAGGTATCATTGCCTTAAAATGGTGAAAAAATACAGGGAAAAGAATAAGCTTCTAATCAGGAGAAGAAAAGTAGCAATAAGGAGGTTCTGGAGGTTTTTCAGGCTTTTTTTAATTGGCATATTTTTTGTAGGAATGCTATGGGGATTGAATTATCTATATAATAGTAATTATTTTAAGATTAAAAGTATTGAAGTCGAAGGCAATAGCCATTATCAGGATAGCGCAATTAAAGAACAGCTGACAGACACAGTTGGAACAAACATATTTGAAGTAAATGTAAAGAAAGCAGAGGATAATTTAATAGAGAATCTGTTCTGGATTAACGAAGTTAAATTGAGCAAGATATTTCCAGATGAAATTAAAATAACAGTGAAAGAGCGAAATCCATACATAAGGATAGCTTATGGAAATAAATTATATCTTGCTGATGATGAAGGGGTAATTTTAGAGGAAATAAGCAAGGATGAGCAAGAAAAATATTTCAGGCTAATATTAGTTAGAAATGCTGTGGACTACTATCCTGAGCCTGGTGAAAAGATCGCCAAAAAAAATGCTTTAAGTTGTGGGAGAATATATCTAATTTTGGATAGCAAGATAAAAGAAGACATCAAAGAAGCAAAATTAGCAAAAAATGTGTATGGAGATATAATTTTTTTAACTACCGAAGAAAAAGAAATAATTTTTGGGAGCAGCAATAACATAGTACAAAAATGTGAAATACTAAAGCAAATAATGAATCAATTATTAATAGAAGAGTTTGAGTATGATACAATAGATTTAAGAATTGTTGAGAACCCGACTGTAAAATAATATGTACTTTTGGATGGAGGTTTAAAGCTTGGCTGCAGCTAACAAACATATTGTATCTATTGATATTGGTACCACGAAAGTCGGTACCTTGATTGGAGAAGTCAAGAAGGACAATGTATTATCAGTAAAGGGTTTTGGCATTTCAAGCTGTAAAGGAATCAGGAAAGGCGTAGTAGTTGATATAAAGGAAGCCTCCAGGTCCATACTTGATTCAGTAGAAGCTGCAGAAAAATCAGCAAATTTGTTTATAGATAGCGCATATATCGGTATTACAGGGAAGCATATTTCTTTTATCAGTAATTGGAATGAAATAAATATAAATTCTCCGAACAAAATGGTAAGAAAATCTGATGTGGATAAGCTTATCGCAACTGCCAACAAAGTAAATATGCCTCCTCAATATGATGTTATTCATACTCTGATAAAACAATTTGTTGTGGATGAAGAAAAAGAAATAGAGGACCCGGTAGGACTTTATGCCAATAAATTAGCTGTGGAATTACTGGTGATATATGGACTGGCTCCATCTATAAAGAATGTAGTAAATAGTGTTAAGGCGGCAAATATTGAAATTGAGGATATTATGCTTGAGGCGTTGGCTTCAAGTGAAGCTGTTTTAACTGCGGAAGAAAAAGAAAGCGGAGTAATAATGCTTGATATAGGAGGAGGGACAACAGATGTCGCTGTTTATAAAAATAAAAAAATGATTTTTACATACTGCTTACCGGTGGGCGGCAATCTTATAACCAATGATATATCTATTGGGCTGAATATTCCTTTTTCAAAAGCTGAAGAGATCAAGAAAAAGTTTGCAAATGTGGATTATAATTTCTATGAAACATTAAATAAAATCAATATGGGCGAGGTTAAGATTGACAGAAGTAAAACAATGTTAAATATACGTCTTTATACTATTGTAAATTCAAGGGTTAAAGAGATGTTAAATTTGGTGAAAGAAAAAATAGAAAGTTACAAAATTTTACATTCTATTCCCTGTGGTCTTGTCATCACAGGAGGAGCTTCACAGATAAATGGACTATCATCTCTTGCAAATTCTATATTTGACATGCCTGTCAGGGCAGGTGTTCCTACTGAGACAGAAGGACCATCTGAGGTGATAGGCAATCCTATTTATTCTACAGGAGTAGGGTTGTTAAAATATGCTTACCAAATGGAAAAATTTATAGGTCCTGAGCATATTAGGAATAAAAAACGAAAAGATTTAAGTCTAATGGACAAGTTTAGAAAATTTATTTTAAAAGTTTTAAGAAGCGAGGATTAGGGGGCAAAAGTGAATATAGAGCTAGACAAGAATTACTATGCTGTCATAAGAGTAATAGGTATTGGAGGAGGAGGCAGTAATGCTGTCAATAGAATGATGGATGACAATATAAGTGGCTGTGAATTTATAGCTTTAAACACGGATGCTCAAGCTCTTATGATGTCAAATGCAGATAGGAAAGTATTAATTGGCGATTCTGGCCTCGGGGCAGGTTCCAACCCGGAAGTGGGTAGAGAAGCTGCTGAGAAATCCGTTAATGCGATAAGGGAAGCAGTTAAGGATGCTGACATGGTCTTTGTTACCTGCGGGGAAGGTGGAGGAACCGGAAGTGGTGCAGCGCCTATTGTGGCTAATATAGCCAGGGAAGAAGGATGCCTGACTGTAGCTGTTGTAACAAAACCTTTCACTTTTGAAGGTAGTAAAAGGATGAACCAGGCTGAAGAAGGAATAAAAAAGTTAAGAGACGACGTTGATACTTTAATAGTAATCCCTAATGATAAGTTGCTGGAAATTGCTGATGAAAATACTACGCTTATGAGTGCCTTTAAATTAGCTGACCAGGTTCTAAAAGCCGGAGTAAGAGGAGTTACGGATTTGATTACTCTTCCTGGTTTGATAAACCTGGATTTCGCAGATGTTAAGTCAATTATTAAAGATGCTGGAAATGCTCTTTTAGGGGATGGAACTGCAACAGGGGAAAATAGAGCTATTAAAGCTGCTCAAGTTGCAATTAACAGCCCTTTGATTGAAACTTCAATAGAAGGAGCAAAAGGGATTTTGCTAAATATATCAGGAGGATCAGATTTAAAGCTGTTTGAAGTAAATGAAGCGGCAGAGATAGTTAGAAGTGCTGCAAGCCCAAATGCAAATATAATATTCGGAGCTGTAATTGATGAGAATATGAATGATCAAATAAAGGTAACCATTATTGCTACAGGGTTTAAGGATAAGTTAACAGACAAAGTTATTAAAACAGACAAAGCCATTAAAAGCAAAAGTACGGAGAAGAAAAAAAAAGTTAAGGAAGAGTTAGAAGATTTGCGTAAAGATTTACAAGAGGACGTTATACAGGAGGAAGAAAAATTATTTGATTCTAATAAAATATCAGAAGATGACTTTAAATCTGTAGAAGAAAATGATTATCTGGATATACCAACTTTTTTAAGAGATAATAAGAAATTATAATGAAAAATACGCAATAGATTAATTTATTAATTTTTTAGACAGGGGAAATCTATGAGCAAGTTTTTAAAAAAAACATTATCTTTTTTGGGATTAGATGAAGATGGTGACTACTATGATAAAGAAGATTTTAATGCTGGCGAAGCAGGTGACAGAGATGTACTTATGAAAAATAAAGGCAGAATGGAAGAGAAATATCAAAAAAATAGTTTTGAGGAGAAAAACGTGGTTAGCTTTAAACCTGAAAGGAAGAGAAGATTTGCTCGCGGTGTTAGAGATGAAAAAAGTTCACGGGTATCTATAGCAGAACCACATGAATTTGAAGATGTCCAGTCCATAGGCGATGATTTTAAAAAAGAGGTGCCGATAGTTGTTAACTTGCAAAACACAAACCCGGATTTGTCTAAAAGGGTTATCGATTTCTGCAGCGGGATTACCTATGCGCTGGAAGGGAGCATTGAAAAGGTAGCAAATAAAGTATTTTTAATTACGCCATACAATGTTACCGTGACTTCAAAAGAAAAAGAGGTACTGCATGAAAAGGGACTGTACAATCAGTTTTAGGATAGTTAAATAAAAGCTGCAAGAAAGGCTTATGTAATTGGCTTATTATAAATTAGGAATAATTGGCTGCGGTAATATGGGCGAAGGGATACTCAGGGGAATACTTGATTCAGCGTTTCTGGGGGCAAGCCAAATAACTGTATACGATACCAGGCGTGACAGAAAAGAGTATATTAGAAATAATTATGGCGTGTCTACTGCTGAGAGTAATTTAGATGTTGTAAAGAGCTCCGAGTACATTTTGTTAGCAATAAAGCCTCAGAATTTAAATATACTCTTAGATGAAATAAAAACTGGATTTAGTGGCAAAAGCAGTGTTGTTATAAGCATTGTTGCAGGGGTGACTACCTTTTATATAGAGGAAAAGTTAAATAAAAAAGTTTCTGTTATAAGAGTGATGCCTAACAGCCCGGCTCTGCTCAAGAAGGGTATGTCTGCTGTTAGCAAAGGAAAAAATGTCTCAGAAAGTGACCTGAAATTTACACTGGATTTGATTGGAAGCGTGGGTGATTATGTAGTAATAGATGAAAAGTATCAGAACATAGCTACTGCTTTAAGCGGAAGCGGACCGGCCTACTTTTTTCTTTTTTGCAAACACTTGATAGAAGCAGGAGAAAAAGAAGGTCTTAGCAGTGAGATAGCTAAAAGATTAGTTGTAAATACCATGATCGGAGCAGGAGAGCTGATGAAGAAGCCGGAGGCTGATATTGATAATCTAATTAAAATGGTTGCATCACCGGGCGGAACGACTGAAAAAGCTTTAAAGGAGTTTGGTGAGCACAAACTTGGTGAAATTATAAAGAGTGCAGTAAATAGTGCTGTAAAAAGGGCATGCGAACTACAAAATTTTTTAAATAAATAGAGGAGGCAGTTATAAGAATATTTTTTGAACTAGTTATATATTTTTTGCAGCTATACATCTGGGTAATACTGGTAAGGGTAGTAATATCCTGGTTTAGAATTTCTCCCAGAGGCATATTGGGTAGAATCTATAGGTTTATTATTGAAATTACAGAACCGTTAATAGCGGCATTCAGAAAGATAATACCTATGTCAAAAATTGGGAGAAGCTCTATTGACTTTTCTCCAATTGTTGCTATTTTAACAATTCAATTTATATTGTTTGTACTCAGGTTTCTACTGTATAAATTTTTATAGGTTGTGTTATTAATTAAAATTATAAAGGGGTGGTAGTATATGGATATAAATTCTGATTATATACAAAAAAAAGAGTTTCACGTAGTATTCAAAGGCTACAAGCCTGAAGAAGTCGATAAGTTTTTAGATATCCTGTCATTGGAATTTGAGAAGATATACAAAAAGAATAAAGAATTACAGGAGAGCCTTGATAAGCTTGAATTTGAAGGATCTGGCAAAGAACAAGACATGGGGAAAGTCATACAAGATGCGCTTGTGTCAGCGCACAAAATAGCTGAAGAAATAAAGCAGAAAGCTCAGGATGAAGCTGACGAAATAAAGCAGAAAGCTCAGGATGAAGCTGACGAAATAATAAGAAAGAGGAATATGGAGGAAGAACAATCCATTAAGGAATTGTCGTCAAAGAAACAGGAGCTGGAAAAAAAGGTAAAGTATATTCAGGACAAATATGAATACTTCAAAAATGAGTTAGGCAAGATTCTCGGAGATTTTGGAGAATTTATGGCAAAATTGGACAGCAGCTATGAAGTAGACGAGCTAAAAAATATATTGGAAAATGATGAAAGCACCGGTGAAGAAGAAATAGAGCAAGTTCTAAGTGATCGTGACGAAGATTTACAGGAAGATTATGGCAAAGAAGGTGCTAGCGACACAGAAGTCAGCATAGAAACAGACTCTAATGAAGAAGAGAGCCAGGGTGAAGACATGGAAGATTCTGGTTCAAAAATAGACAGAAAAAAAATAGATATAGCAAATCCCGATATAATAGATGAATTTTTCAAGTCTGATGAAGGTTAAAATTATTAAGCTATATGTTAAGCCAAATTCAGTAAATACCTGCGCAGATGGTTTGTATGGAGACAGGGTAAGAGTAAGAGTCTCATCTCCTCCTGAAAGAGGGAAGGCAAACAAGGAACTGATAAAATTTATTTCAACTAAACTAAATATTCCAAAAAAGAATATTAAAATAGTTTCTGGCAAAAAATCAAAATTCAAGGATATAGCCATCGAAGATGATTCACCGCAAGATTTATTGGTAAAACTTCTTAACTGATTAAAAGCAATCTAAGTCTCACAAAAAATCCCCATAGTATAAAATTTTGTTATGCTGCAAGCTGTTTTTTCTGAATTTCCGCTAAATGATAATTGTTTTTCCCTATATAATGGATTGTATGCTGATTTGACAAATTACTATAGGGAATATATTATATTTACTTATAACAATTTATTATATTAGGTATTGATTAATAAAGAGCTATAATATACTAAGTTTTATTTAGATATACCAAACATATAATTTATAAGATACTTTATACTTAATAAATTGAAAATAATAATAATTATAGAAAATAATAGAGGAATAACTGATAATATAGGGAAAATTGACTTAAAAAATTATGATTTGGTATGCTTAAATGGTGAGAGATACACAAAACATTATATTGAAGAATATATGCCATCTTATGTAATACTTTCCTCTGATATTAAAGATTTTAAAGATATAGCCGAATATATCAACAAGTATACAAACTGCGAGCTAATAATAACTGGTAATTACAAAGAATTTGAAAAATTAGAAGGATTTAAAAATGTATCCATTAAAAAATTAGAAGATATAAAAGATTTAGAGAAGATCTTAGGCATAATAGATGAGATGGAGTTAGAAAAGATATCCGGGCACAGGAATGAATATAAATTTATAAAACAACAAATAATATCATTTTATTCTGTCCAGGGCGGAGTTGGCAAAACAAGCATAGCTTTTAATCTTGCCTGGCTGCTAAAAGATTTGGCTAATATTAAAATTTTGATTATAGATTTAAATTTTTGCGAAGGTCCTTCTGATTTGTCCGCAAATCTAAATCTACAATTAAGCCATAATTTAAGTTTATTTATTGAAAATATTTCTGATGGTCAAGATGCTTTAACTAAATCTGTTGTAAGTTTAAATAACCTTAATATAGATGTTATGCAGCCTCCACTGTCAATTTATCAAAGCGATAAATTTGGTGTAGATATGTTAAATAATTTATTATATTTAGCAAGGAATGAGTACAACTTTATAATTGCTGACATACCTTTCAGGTACGATAATATTAGTTTGGAAATGCTCAATCTTTCCACAGGCTCTATTTTAGTTTTATCGCCGGATACTGGTCCGAATTTGAGAGTAGACAATTTTAAAAAGTTTTTACCGCCTAATCAAAAAAATGGAGCTATCTTTAATAAAGTTAGCAATGAGAAAATAAAAAATTTGAGAGAAATTGAAGCTATTCTAAGTATGCCGGTATATGGGAAGATACCATTTTTGACTGAAGAGAAAAGAAAATTTATCAGAAATGGTAGTAGGTTTTTAAATATTATTGACCTTCAATCAGATATTTTAAAGTTAGAGAGGTTTATTAATTAAAAATGGAAGATGTTGAAAAGCTATATACCATCAAAGAAGTTTCGGATCTTGTAGGAATAAGTGAAGTAGAAATAATAAGAATGGTCATGTTGAAGAAACTTCCAGCTATAAGAGTAGGGAAGGCTATAAGAGTCAAAGAAGGAGATCTGGAAAACTTTTTAGATAGTTTTGTTGGGGGAGATGAAGTTCAAACAACCAGCAAAGAACCAGTTTTGTACACTGCAGAACAGGTTGCAAAAATTTTAAAACTTTCAGTTGACAATATATGGAACTTACTAAAAACAGGAAGGCTTAAAGGATTTAAGATAAGAGAGGGAAGAAGTTCCTGGAGAATTCCTGCAAAAAGTCTGGAAGAATTTATAGAAGATAGAACCAAAACTTCAATTTAACAAATCTGTTGTTTTAATGCATATGGCAAAGGATAAGAATAAATTTACATATTTGGAAAAGGTCGCAATAGGTATAATAGTTGTTTTAATTTTAATCATTGTTTTTTTAGTTTTTGATGAAAATATTAAAGAATATTTCGAAATCTTCAAGGAATGGTATGAAAAAGGGTAGATCTGTACACAGTAAGTTACAAACGATGACTTTTTAAAGGGAGGTGGATAAAGTGAAGAAATTAATGAGAGTACTTATGATACTGGGTTCTCTGGTAGGAATTTGTGGCTCAGTTAGATGGTAGGGTTGAATTACAGGTGAAACAGATATGAAACTATTT
>Ga0114918_10000250_pt1 | contig 44765 bp, 32 predicted proteins | sample LantaG_FD_87015 | JGI IMG/M metagenome (GOLD analysis project Ga0114918, IMG submission 87015) | Deep subsurface microbial communities from Baltic Sea to uncover new lineages of life (NeLLi) - Landsort_02402 metaG | ecosystem: Environmental > Aquatic > Marine > Oceanic > Sediment | place... | reverse complement strand
GTGGAAAAAAAAAAAAAAAAAAAAAGTGTGGAGGTCGTGGTGGAGGACGGGGCCGGGGTCGGGGCCCTTAAAAAAAAAAAAAAAAAAAAAAACGCACGCTGATTTGAAAGGAGACGCCACGAGTGCGTGCATCGACCCGGTGTTGATGACCCGGCCCCAGCCCCTTTCGATCATCAGCGGCAGGGCCGCCTTGGTGGCGTGGAAGGTCGAGGAGAGGCAGACGGAGATGATGGCGTCCCACCTGAGAGAGATTCGGGGATTTTTTATGAGAAAAAACGCACTTTCTCTCTCTCTCTCTCTCTCTCTCTCTCTCTCTCTCTCTCTCTCTCTCTCTCTCGCGCGCGCGCGCGCGCGCGCGCGCGCTCGCGTGTCTTACTTTTCCTCCGGGAAATCCACCACGCTCTCGACGTGCTGGATGCCCACGTTGTTGCACAGAATGTCCAGCGAGCCCAAGTCCCGCTGCGTCTCTTTTATCATCGCCCGGATCTCGGCCGGCTTGGTCACGTCCGCGCTCGAGAAGAGGGCGCGGACGCCGAATTCTTTCTCGAGGGCCGAAGTGGCCTTGGCGGCCTCGGAGGGGTCCATGAGGCCGTGGATGACGACGTCTGTTTGTTTGTGTGGGGTGAGGAAAAAAAACGGAAAGAGGTCGGGGTTGAGAAAAGGAAGAAAAAAAAGCTGACGTCGCCTCGATTGATTGCCATCGATTTCGTCCCTCCTTACCTGCTCCCGCAGAGGCCAGCGCGCGGACCATCCCTTGCCCGATCCCCTGGGTCGAACCCGTCACGAGGGCCACTCTGCCTGCGAGGGACATCGGGAGGAAGAAGAAGACGAAGAAGAAGAGGAGGTGAAAGAAAGAAAGAAAGGAGAAAGAAAAGAAAGATGAGAGGAGTCGAAAGGCGCAATCTTTTCGAGCGACAGAAGTGAGCTCCGAGCTCTCACTCTTTTTGCTTCGGGAAAAAAAAAAAAAAAAAGCTCGACCTCGACGTCGAAAGAAATCCCCTGTTTTTTGCGTTACACCCCCTTTTCCTACTCTTGCTTGACTACTATGACCTCCTCCCGCGACCTCTCGGACTCCGGGACCGTCGCAGACATCCCCAACTACGGGATCAGGTGAGAGAAAGAGGGAAGAGAGGTCAGAGAGAAAGAGGGAAGAGAGGTCAGAGAGAAAGAGAGAAAGGTCGAGAACATCGAGGCATCGTCGTCGTTTTGTTCGCGGGCACGTCGGGATCGACGTGATTTCAAAAAAAAACGAATTGTCAAAACCCAACGCCGCGGAAAGGCACCTTTGGCCTTTTTTCGCCCCGACCAAAGTAGCAGCGAGCATGCGAAGATAACATCAACCACGACTACGCTGTGGAAATCAGGAATCGGGCCGTCTCACCCCATGTTCGGAGCGTCGGCACGCGTTTTTTTCCAGCTTTTTTTAGTTTTTCGTCGAGGTCGCGCGTGAAGCCTTCGAGGCTAACTTTCTCCAATCAAAAAAACCCTCCCCAATCTCCCCACCACATCTCCACCACCACTACAACCCATCACTCTCACAGCGGCCTCCACCTCTTCGAGCGCTCCAGCGAGCTCCAGAGGTACAACCACACCCGCACCTCGCGCGCGCTCGCCGAGGCCTCGCGCGTCACGCGCACCAGGATCGCCGAAGCAGCAATCCGCGAAGCGAGGGCCGCGGCCTTCGCGTCGGCCGCCGCCGCCTCTGCCGCCAGGCGCCGCGCCGCGCGCCTGGAGAGGGAGGCCGAGCGCGCAGAGAGGCGCGCCTCGGCCCCGATGATCGCCAGCCTGCTCCTCGAGTGCCGCACGAGGGCCTTCGAGGCCGAGCAGCGCGCCGCCGTGGCGAGGTCGAGGGCCGCAATCGCCGCGACGGCCGCCGAGCGGGCCGCCGCCGCGGCCGCGTCGAGGGAAGCGTGGCACGAGGCGATGCGCCGCGTCGCCACGCAGCAGGCCCTGGAAGCCGCCGCCAGGGCGAGCTTGGCAGCCAGGAACGCCTCCAAGTCGGCGAGGAGCGAGGCCGTCGCGAGCGCGCGGGCAGAGATCCTCAGCTCGCTGCGAGCGTCGGCCGGCGCGTGCTCGAGGTCGCAGCAGAGCCTCAGGCAACGGCTTTTCGACGAGGAGCTGGCTCTGAGGCGGAGCCCAGAGAGGCTGCGGCGGGCCGCCGCGGAGCTCGTGGCGGAGAGGAGGAGGATTATGAGGGGCGAAGAGGAGGCTGAGGAGGTGGATTCGTCGTCGTGCGAGAGCAGTGCGAGGGCGAGCCCGCGGGTTGAGGTGGTGGTGGAGGTCGAGGAGGAGGTGGCGGAGGTCGTTGCTCCTTCGGGCTGCCTTCCGCTGCTCCGGACAGCCGAGACGGCCGCAACGACGACGCCTCTTCCTCAGCCCGCCCCCGCTGCCCCCGCTGCCCCCGCTGCTGCTGCTGCCCCTCTCTCGCCCCTCCTCCCAGCGCCTCCCTCGCAGTTCAGGGAGATCCCGGCGAGGAGGAGGAGGAGGAAGGGGCTGGCGTGCTTCGGGGGGCGCTCCCCGGCGAAAGGCGAGGAGGCGGTCGAGGTCGAGGCCGAGGCCGAGGTTGCCTCCGCCGCTGCCGCTCCCGTTGTTCTCACCGCCGCCTCGACGAAAAAGGCCACCTCTTCCTCCTCCTCGCGCCGCCCGGCGACGATCAACCTCACCGCCACGACGACGACGATCGAGGCCTCGAACTCCCCGGCTGCTGCCCGCAACTTCTTCATGTTCGCGTGCGCTTCCCCCCCGAAGACCCGCGGGGCAGCCAACAACGGGGGCTCCGCCTTCACAAGCGCGTGGGCCACGGCAGAGGCATGAGAAACAAAAAAAAACATCAAAAAAAAACTCCCTCTCGCTCTTATTCTTCCCTTGGCGCGTGCGCACCTCTCCCCCTTCCGCCTCCACGAGACGACTCCCTTTGAGAATACATTCAAAAAGTCGTCGGAAAAGAGCGGGTGCGCCCGCGCGCGCGCGCGCGAGCGCGCAGTCTCTCTTTCGATCTTCCCCTTCTTTCTCTCTATTTTTTTTTTTGCTTCAAAAACGAACAAAAAAAAGGCCCGCAAAAAAAAAAAAAAAACACCTCCTCCACTTCCCCTTTGGCCGCGGCGAGAAACACGAAATCTTTCACAACTTCGTAGACACCCACAACAGCAGAAAACACACCACGCGCGCAGCAGAGTATACCTGAGAAATATCCCTTTGTTTGTAAACAGAAACGTCCCGTTTGTTTCCTCCCTAGGCCTTTCGAAAAAGAAAAGGAAAAACTCCTCCTCTCGACCTCTTCGACCTCTTTGACCTCGAAGAAGAGAAGATGAAAAAAAAAGGTTTCGTTCTTTCCCTCGCGCTCTCCCGCTCCCTCTGTTTCTCTCGCTCTCGCGCTCTCCTCTCCCTCCCTTCAAAAAAACAGTTTCAGAAAAATGATCAGATCAGAAGATCAGAGGGAAAAGGAGGAGGTGTCGAATTCTCGGTCTCTTATCTTTTTTTTCTTTTCTTTTTCCTTCCCTACTTTCTCCTACACAACCCACCTTGAAACCCGAAACCTCCATCTTTTGTCAATCCTCCCCCGCCCTCCGCCCCCTCTTCTTCTCCTCCCCCACTCCCACTTCCCCCCCGACGCCATCATGTTCAAGCTCGTCACGCTCTTGGTCCTCGTGATCGCCCTGATCGCCGGCTCCTTCGCCCAGGAGGAGCGCGCTGCCGTCGCTGCCGCTCCCGCAACGGCTCCCCGCCGCGCCGGACCTCCTTCGGCCGCCCCCACTGCCAACGAGGTGAGTCTTCCTCTTGTTTTTCCTTTTTCGTTTCTTGATTCTCTTTCCGGATTCGACCGTGACGGTCATTTGCGAGCTCCCATCGGTCGGAAAGGGAAGAAAGGGGGGACGGCAAAGGCCTCGACTAGCCCCGGCGCGAAATGCGGTGGTTTTGATCTGCAGAAAAAATAGAAGGAAAAAAACTCGACGCTTCAGGCATTGACGGAATGCATCTCCATCTTCCGCGCATTTTTCTCCCTGACGCCCTCTTGCGCGCCGCTTCCCCAATCCTGAAAACCTTCGGGAGAGACTCTCGCTCGCAATCAAGAGGCGGGGCATTGATCGAAGCCCGGAATGACCGCTGCACCGGGGGTGCGTCATAGCAAATTGTTGGAGGGCAAGATCTGGCCTTGGAAGGAGAGAGAGAGAAAGAAAGAAAACTCTTCTCTTTGTCGTCGACTTTCCTTTTCCAGGACCAGCCGCCTACTACTATGGCCTCTTTTTACCTATGCTGTCCTTTTTCTGCTGCTGCTGCTGCTTGCTGCTCTAGTCTCGAGAGAAAGATCGGAGTTTTTTTCTTGTTCTTTTTTTCTTCTCTCTCTCTTTCTCTTTCTCACTCACACCACCTCTCTTTCTTTTCTTCTCTTCTCTTTTCTTCTTCTTCTCTTTTCTTCCCTCTCTCTCTCTCTCTCCAGTCCTGCTCCGAGGCCACCGAGCCCGAGATCGCCGCGCTCTTCACCAAGTGGAACGACAAGCTCGGGACCCAGGACCCCGACCAGATCGTGCCGCTCTACGCCGAGAAGTCGGTGCTGCTCCCGACGCTGTCCAACACGCCGAGGTGAGAGAGAGAGAAAGAGTTTTTTTTTCCTACTTTTTTTTCGAGTTTTTTTCTTCTTCCCTTCCTTCCGCTCACACCCTTTCTTCCTCTTCTCTCTTTCTCCAAAACCTCTTCCCCTCCCAAAACTCAGGCTCACCCCCGAGGCCAAGCGCGACTACTTCGTCGAGTTCATGGCCAAGAAGCCCGTCGGCGCGATCCTGTCCCGCACGATCTTTATCAACTGCGACACCGCGATGGACACTGGCATCTACGAGTTCACCACCACCGACAAGAAGACCGGTGAGAAGTCCAAGGTCCCGGCCCGCTACACCTACACGTACGACATCTCGTCCCCGAACGAGGCCGACTGGAGGATCACCTCGCGCCACTCCTCGGCCATGCCCGAGAAGCCCGCGCCGGCCTCTGCCTAAACGGCGGCGGACGTGAAAGCAGCGTTCAGAAGCGCTTTTTGAAAGGCAGGGAGAGAGAGAGAAAAGAAAAGCGCGCGCGAAAGCGTCGTTTTGCCCCTTTTGTTCCTTTCTTTCCCTCATATTTGATTCAAGAAAGAGAGAGAGAGGGAGCGCGAGTGGTTTGGTTTTTCTTCCTTCGTCCCTTCCGGCTGAGAGGAAGAGACAAGAAAAACTCTTTGAGAAAAACCTCGACTTCCCTCCTCTCCTCTATATCTACCTTTTTTTCTTTTGATAAAAAAACATTAAACTCGCGATTTCGTCTTTAAAAAATAAGCCAACATCACTTGTTCGCCTCTCGTTCTTCCTCTTCTTCGTCGTGTTTTGTAAATGGGTATGTGATGAAGATGAGAGAGAGAGGCAGGCATGGTTGACCAAAAAAAAAGTTTCATTTTTTTTCTTTTTCTTTTTTCCGTCTCTCTCCTTTTTGCTTTTTGGCTAGCCAATTGCCGTTTCCAACCTCAAAAAAAAGGAAAGCCTTCCGATGCCCTCTCGTGTCTTTCTCGACATCGAGATCGGTGACCCTGAAGATTACAAGACATCCGTCGATGAATTCGAGAGAGCAGAGGCGTTTTTGGAGTGTAATGGAGCGATGGTGCGTTTTTGATGGATTGAGAGAGAAGATGGATGATCGATCGATCGCCTTTCGTCATCTCAACTCAACCCCGACCTCCTTCCCGCTTTACTCCCACCAACCAACCAACCAACCTCTTGCAGCTCGGCCTCTCCCCTCCCCTGTCATCGCTAGACCAAGAATCCGCCTCCCTGCTCCTCGAGACCTACAATTCGGACCCAACCTGGCTCTCAGCGAAGGGACCGGCGAGGACCACAAAGCCACCCCCGCTCCTCGCCGGAAGACTCGTCATCGACCTCTTCGACTCCGAGGCCCCCAGGGCCTGCGAGAACTTCCGCGCGCTCTGCACTGGAGAAAAGGGCATCAGTAAAGCCTCGAAAAAACCACTCCACTACAAGGGCACGCGCTTCCATCGGATCGTCAAGGGCTTTGTTTGCCAAGGTGGAGATTTCGTCCGCGGTGACGGCTCCGGGGCGGAATCGATCTTCGGCGGCGGCAAGTTCAAGGACGAAGCCGGCGGCCTGAAGCAAAAGCACGACAAGCCCGGCGTCGTGGGCATGGCCAACAGCGGCAAGAACGGCAACGGGTGCCAGTTCTACGTGACTCTCAAGGAAGCTTCGAGGTGCGACGGCAAGCACGTCGTCGTCGGGAGCGTCGTGGAAGGGATCGAGATCTTGAGTAGGATAGAGGAAGAAGCCGCGAGCGAGAGCGGGAGCCCGCGCGTGCGGGTCGCGATAGCGGACTGCGGGGTCTGTGTCTGAATAGATAGACGAAAGGAGGGAGGGAGGGGGAAACGAGAGAAAGAGAGAGAGTGTAAATTTTACATTTTTTGAATGAAAATCCTCAACTCGAAGCCGCAGCCACGCCGAGCGCAAACGCCGCCGACACCAACCCGCCGAAGACGGCGTTCGACCGGAACCTCGTCGCGCAGTTCCCGGCGTCCCCAGGCTCCAGCGTCGTCACCTGCCACGCCATGTGCATCCCGGGACCGCAGGCCAGGGCCCCGTAGAGAGCCGGGCAGCCGACGCCGGCGCTCTCTCCGGCCGCCGCCAGCAGAGCGACCGCCGCGGCCCCAAAAACGGCGATGCCTCCCTTCTCCCACCCCTTGCGCTTCAACGCGAGCGCGGAGGAGCGCACGCCCGCCTTCGCGTCGTCGCGAGAGTCCTGGTAGGCGTAGATCGTGTCGTAGCAGAGGGTCCAGCAGATGCCCGCGGAGTAGAGGAGCCAGGGCGCGGGCGAGGAAAGGAGGACGAGAGGCGAGAGAGACGACGAAGGAGAAGAGGAGAGCGCGGCGAGGAAGAGCTCGAGGGTCGAAGTTCCTTGGCTGTTCATCGCCAGTTCCAAAATGCTCTCGCTGCCCCCCTTGACGGCGGTCCAGCCCAAGAGGGCTCCCCAGTTGAAGGTGAGGCCCAGGATTGCCTGTTTGAAAGAGAGAGAAAGAAAGAAAGAAAAAGAGTGAGCTTTTTGCTTTTTTGTTAAATCTTTGTTGCTCTCTCTTTCTCTCTCTTCCTCTCTTCCTCTCTTCTTTTTCCCTCTCACTCACCTGAGGCCAGTCCGTGACCCTCTTCGCCAGCGGGTACATCGCCACCAGCGGCAAGGCGGCCACCCCGACCACGACGGAGCCCGGGTTGAGCTGCGAGAGCACCGCCGCGCCCGCCGCCAGCTGCGCCCCCAGGAACGCCGTCGCCCGCGCCGGGGAGACCGCGCCTCGCGCCAAGGGCCGAGAGGCAGTCCGCTCCACCTTCCTGTCGATCTCCCGGTCCCAGAGGTCGTTGACGGTGCATCCTGCCCCGCGGAGGAGCAGCGCCCCGACGCCGAAGAGGGCGAGGAGGTGGGCGGTCGAGGCCAGCTCGGGAGAAGAGATGAGGAGGTCCCCGGCGGCAGCAGCTGCATCCGAAACCGAAGAAGAAGAAGAACTCGAAATCGAACTCGAAGAAGGAGAACTCGCCAGAAGGATCGACCAGGCGCAAGGCCACGCCAGCAGCCAGGTGCCTGCCGGCTTGTCGAGCCTCGCGAGCTCGGCATAGGGCCACAGCGGGCGAGGGAGGACGCGGGAGAGCCAGTGGGAGGAGAGCGGGGAAGAAGAGGAAGAAGGAGGAGGAGGTGGTGGAGGTGGAGGTGGAGGTGGAGGTGGAGGTGAACTTTCTGGTGCTCCTGCTACTGCTGCTTCTCGTGAGCTCTGCTGCTGCTTTATCCGTTCCGATTCCTCCTTGGCCGAGGTAGCAAATCCCCTGTGGAAAAATGACGACGAGGAGGACGAATCGCTTTTCCTTCGCTGGTCGCGGTCAGGGTTGAAGAAGACGAGGTCAAAGACGACGCCGCTGCCGCTCGCGCTAGCCGACGAGGAGCTGGTCGATGGCTTCGAGTCGCCGTCGCTCTTTTCGCTCTCTGTTGACGATTCGGATCCTAAACCAACGCGTGGATACTCTCCACGATGCTTGGATCGCATAGCCTGGCCGACGCGCCTGGAAGCGAGCTCCAGGACGCGGCGGCGAGGAGCCATCTGAAGCAAAAAGAGAGGAGGAGCGAGAGATTTCGATCGAAAGTGTTCATCGAAACTCACTTTTTTCGCTTTTTTTTGCATTCGATCAACTCTTTCTCTCGCTCTCTCGTCGCCGAGAAGCGAGAGCGCTTTCGTCCTCGCGCTCTCCGACTCTGTGAGCACGCTTGTCTCCCTCGCCGTCACGATGGAAGGCGAGGAGGGAGACAAGAGCAAGCGCAGGCGCGGCAGGAGTTCGGTAAGATTTCGAGCATTCGTTTTTCGTTTTTTTTCGTCGCTCTCTCTCGCTCCGTCGCTCTCTCTCGCCCTCTTTCTCACCTTCACCTCCATCTCCACCTCCCAAAACGAAAACCAAAACCCCCCAGCCCCGCAACCTCCTCCCCTTCCAGCGCCGCATGATTGAGGAGCTCCTCGAGGAGGACGGCCTCTGCGTCATGGCCTCGGGGATGGGACTGACTTCGGTGGCGGGGGCTCTCCTCCGCTTGCAGGTTTTGCGAAGGAGGACGCCCGGCCAGAGGGGCGCCGCCTTCGTGATCGGCGCTGCAGAATGGCAGAGGGGCCTGCTGCTGGAGGAGCTTGCGGAATTAGATGAAGAAGAAGAAGACGATGACCGCGATGAGGAGGAGGAGGACGGTGGAGAAGAAGCGGAAGCGGAAGAAGGTGGCGACGCCTTTGCGGCGCTCCGCCGCGGCCGCGGCCAGGCCCAGAACCGAGCTTCTTCTCGCCTCCACGGCCCGGCCGCCGCCGTCGTCACCGCGGAGACCCCGGCGGCCAGCCGCGCCTCGCTCTACGCCACGGCGGGAGTTATCTTCATCTCGACGCGGATCCTGGTGGTCGACTTCCTCACGGGCCGCGTCGGGGGGGCCGGGGGAACGACAGTGAATCAAAGCTCGACCTTTTCGACCTCGACGAATCAACCTCAGCCCCTGCCCGCAGAGCTCGCCGGCCTCTTGGTTTTAAATGCCCACCGTTCCACGCCCAACTCCGCCGACGCGTTCGCGGCGGCGCTGGCCAGGGCCGCGGCGCCGCATGCGTGGCTCCGCGCGCTGTCGGACGCCCCGCCGGCCTTCCTCGGCGGATTCGCCCGCGCCGAGCGCGTGCTTGGCGCCCTGAGGCTGCGCAAGCTGCGGCTGTGGCCGAGGTTCGAGGCCACGGTCAAGGAGGCGTTGAGAGTCGACGGCGGGGGAGGAGAAGGTGGGAGGAGGGAGGCTGCTGGAAATGATGAAGATGACGACGACAAAAATGATGATGAAGGAAAAGGTTCGCAGAAAAACCCAACTTCGGCTCCTCCACCTCCTCCTCAACCTCCTTCGGTCCAAGTCGTCGAGCTCGCCGTCAAGCCGACACCGGAGATGGCCTCCGCCTACGAGTCCATCGCCGACCTCATGGACGCCTGCCTCCGCGAGCTGCGGCGCTGCCCGGCGCTGGCCTCGGCGGCCGACGCGGCGCTGCTGACGCTCGAAGGGGCAGGGGTGCTGACGTCGTCGGACACGGCGATCGCCAACGCGCTCGAGGCCGCTGGCATGAGGAGCGGAGGGGGTTCGGGCAATGCGGGCGGGGCTTCCGGGGCCCGCGCCCGCGGCGCCGCTGCCGACCTGAGGACGCTGAGGGCTCTGGCGGATGCGCTGTTGAGACTGGATGCCGTGAGCTTCCTGCGGAGGCTGGAGACGTTGAGGGTAAGTAGGAAAGAGAGACAGAGTTTTTGAGATTGGGGGGTTTGTTTTCCGAGGTCGAGGTCGGAAAAAAAAAAATCTCAAATCATGTTCAAAAAAAAGAAACTTCAAAAAACAGGCTGTGGACACCAGCTCCGGAAGTCTCTCCGGCGGCATCGGCGGCGGCGGAGGCTGGCTGCTGCACGACGCGGCCCACGCGCTGTTCTCTGCGGCCAAGAGGCGCGTGTTTGTGCTGGTCCGGGGGAGGGGCGGCGGCGAGGAGGAAGGGCTGAACGCCGCTGCCGCTGCCGCTGCGGCGGCGGCGAGAGGCAAGAGGCAGCGAGGAGGTGGAAGTCGAGCTGCTGCTGCTGCTGCTGCTGCTGCTGCTGCTCCTGCTGCTCCCTCTGCTTCAACCAGCGCCGCCGCCGCAGCCGCCTCCGTCGTGCCCGTCCTCGAGCCCCTTCCCAAGTGGAGCCTGGTGCTCGACATCCTCGCCGAGATCCAGACCGAGCGGGAGAGGCTCTTGAGCTCTGCGCCGACGACGACGGCGACGACGACGACGACGACGACGACGACGACGACGACGACGACGGGCAGCGGCGGAGGCGAAAACGATGGCGGCGATTGCGACGGCGACGAAGAAGACTCAGACTCCGACCTCGCCCGCGTCGCCGCGGCCGAGGCCCCCGTCCTCGTCGTCTCCCGCGACGCCCGCACCGCCGCGCAGCTGAGGGCTTGCGTGGCCGCCGGAGGGACCGGGCCAGTGATGCGAGCTCTCTATGAGGAGTACCTCGCGACAAGGCTGAAAGCGGCGGCGGCGGCCAGGGCGGCGGCGGCGAGGGGGAGCTCTCGAGGTCGAGGTCGAGGTCGAGGAGGACGCGGAGGCCGCGGCTCTTCCTCTTCCTCTTCTTCGCACCCCGCCGAGCGTCTCGGGGCCGTGCGCGCTGCGCGCCTCCGCGGGAGCACCGCCGAGGAGGCGACGCTGCTGCAGGAGGCGAAGAAGAACGAGACAGAGAGCGGAGGAGGAGGAGAAGCTTCCACTTCTGCTGCTGCTGCTCCTGTTGCTGCTGCTGATCCTGCTCCCGCTCTCATCTTCGCCGACGAAGAAGAAGAAGATGAAGAGGGATTCAACGCCCTTTTAGCCAGCAGCCACCCTCTGCTCCAGGGCGTCGCCTTCGCGTGCCTCGACGACCACTCTGCCGTCTCCGCCCTCCTCAACTCCTGCAGGCCCAGTTTCTTAGTGATCTGCGACCCTGACGTGAGCTTCGGGAGGACGGTCGAGCTCTACGCCGCGTCGCTCGAGCACGAGGAGTTTCGACGAGGAAAGAGTGGGAAGAGTGGGAAGAAGAAGGGAAAACCCGCCTCTTCTTTCCGCCGCCCGCTCCGAGTCTACCACCTCCGCTACGAGCACTCCCTCGAGTCCGACGCGTACGCCGCCAGGCTCGGGAGGGAGAGGCGCGCCTTCGAGGAGCTGATCGCGGCGAAGGCGCACATGAGCTTACCGGACCACGCCGCCGAGTCGAGAGCTTTACGTGTGGCGGCGGCGATGGTGGGCGACCCGTGCTCCGACGCCCCTCTTCTGTCTCTTTCCCCGCCTCCGGGTGCTCGAGACCCCTCTTCCTCTTCTTGTCTGGGTATCGTCGCCCGCCCCACGGACGCGGCCAACGAGCTCACGCGCCTCGGCGGCGGCGGCGCCGCCCGCGCGCGCGCCAGGGCCTCGGCCGCCGCCAGGCTCCGAGTCGTCGTCGACGTCAGGGAGTTCATGTCTTCCGCCGCGCTTCCCGCCGCCCTGCACGCCCGTGGGCTCACCCTGGCCCCCTGCACGCTCGAGGTGGGCGACTACGTGCTGAGCCCCTCGCTCTGCGTGGAGAGGAAGGCGATCCCAGACTTGAGGCAGTCTCTGAGTTCCGGGAGGCTGTTTGTGCAGGCTAAGGCCATGCTGAAGCACTACGCCGTTGCGGCTCTGTTGATCGAGTTCGACGGGGACAAGCCATTCACTCTGAATGGCGGGGTGGCGACGGGGACGGAGGTGAGCGGGGCGGGAGCAGGAGGAGCAGGAGGGAGGAGCAGCACCAACGCTTCTTCTGCTGCCTCGACTTCAATGACGATGCCCTTCGACTCTGGCGCGCACTCCCTTCCCGCGAGGCTCGTCATCCTCGCCCTGCAGTTCCCGCGCCTGCGCTTCCTGTGGGCGAGGTCGCCGCACGCCGCCGCGGACCTGTTCGTCGCGCTCAAGGCGGGAGCGGCGAGGGAGCCCGACCCGGAGGCGGCCGCGGCGGTCGTGAACGAGGAGCTCTCGGCTGCGGCGGCCGGCGCCGGAGGAAACGTTGCTGGAGTTTCCGAGACGTGCTCCGAGAACACCGCCGCGGTGGACCTGCTCAGGAAGCTTCCCGGGGTGACGGACAGCAACTGGAGGAGGCTGGCCGACGCGGCGGGTTCGCTGGCGGGCCTCGCGAAGATGGGGGAGGAGGAGCTGGCGGCGGTGATGAGCGGCGGCGGAAGCGGAAACGGCGGCGCGAACGAAGAGATCTCGGTCATCGCCAAGAACGCCGCGAGGAGGCTTCGCGCCTTCCTGCAGGGTCCGTGCCCCGCGCTTTGACCTTGTTTTGTAACATAAAAACAACATGAAATATTGTGCTGTTTTCGGGGGGAAGAGAAAAAAGAAGAAAAGGAAAAGAAGAAAGAAGACAAGAAAGTCTCTTTAACCCTAGACCAAATTGACTCACACATTTCATTCTTTTCAGGCCCTTCCTTTCTTAAAAAAAATATTCTTTTCCTTTCTTCCGCCACATCCAAAAACGAGCTCTTTGAGCCCCGAAAGCACACCAGCACGCAGCCCTCGACGCCACTCAAGCATCCGGAAATGAACAATTGCGGGTCGAGGGGCTTTAAGGCCGCGGCCAACGGCCGGGTTTCATCTTATTCATCGTCGTCGTCATTGGTGATGAGGACTTTTTCGCCGAAAATCTCAACCCCGACCTCGTCGATCCCGAAACCTTTCTTCTCCTCCTTCTTCTTCTTCTTCTTCTTCTCCTCCTCTTCTTCCTCCCCCTCTTCCTCCCTGATCTGCCGCTCCCACGACCGCCAGCGCAACGCCCCGACCGAGGGCAACCTCTCCTCGGGCCGGCCCGCGCGGAACAATCCCATCGAGCCTCCTTCCAAGCTCGCGCGCGGCGACAGGGGCCAGGGCGGCTCCAAGCTCCCGCCCCACGTCCCAAAGGGCGAGCTGTCATACCCTCTGACGGAGACGCTCCTGGAGGCCGAGCAGGCCGCGGCGCTGGCCTCGAGCTCCGCCAGCACGGACCTGCAGTTCGCGACGACGCTGGTCTCTTCGCTGGGGGAAAGCGCGAGCCGGCGCGCGGCGGAGGTCGCCGCCGCCGCCGCGGCGGACTTCGAGACGGCCTTTTCTCGCCGCAAAATGGCAGAAAGCAACAATGGCAACAACCACAACGATTTCAAGCACCTCAAGAAAACGCTCACGGACGCGGCCGAGCAGCGCCGCGGCCAGCTGAGGACCCTGCGCCACGCCCTGCGAGGCGACGTGCAAGCCTTGGTCGTCGAGGGCAGGGCCTCCAAGGACGAGGCGGCGAGGGCGGACGCCGCCGTGGAGGCGGCGTTCCGCAGGGCCGGCGCGGCGCTGGAGGAGGCCGCGGTCGCTGCCGCGGAGCGCGCCGCGAAGCTCGCTGGGTAGAAAAAGAGAGAGAGAGATAGAGATAGAGATAGAGAGAGAGAGAGAGAGAGAGAGAGAGAGAGAGAGAGAGAAGTTTTTTTAATGGGTCCATTCTTCCTTCATCATCTTTTTCAGTTAAAAATAAATGAGTTTTGTTTTTGTTTGTTTTTCGTGTGTAGTTGGTTGATTGATTAGTTGATTAGCAGCTAGCAAAGAAATGGGGGTGGCGGGGGGGTTCAGTAGTGAAGCGGAAAAGCGGGAAAGGGGGTGGAAAAACGGAAACAAAACAGCAGCTTCAAGAAAAAGTGAAAAAAGTTTAAAGTGAAAAAAACGAAAACCCAAACTTTCAAAAGCCAAAGCCTCCTCCCATCCCGCCCATGAAGCTCGACGCGTACGCCATCGGCCTCACGGGCGGGTGCGGCGATGCCGAGAAGGTGGTGAACTGCGGCGTCATCGCCTTTCTCTTCGTCTTCTTCTCCTCTTGAGGCTTTTTCTTTCCTTTTCCCTCTTCCTCTTCCTCCGTGCCCTCTGCTGCCACCGCACTCCCTTCCTCTCCCACCTCTTCCGCCTCCGCCTCGTCGTTCTCGCTCTCGCAGCCCCCTCCCTCGAACCGGATGAAAGCGCCCAGGTTTCCCATCTGGTCGACGTAGTTGGGAGCGGAGAAAACGGTAACGCAGAAGCCGTCGTGTTCCACGGCGTACCCTTCTTCCTTGACCTCGTGCGACCTCACTAGTAAGTCGAGACCGTTGTTCTGCAAGAAGTTTTTTGTGACGTCGGGCCCGAAGGCGACGCCCACGCCGCGCTTGGAGGGCTGGCGGCCAGGGTCGGGGCCCGGGTCGGACCAGAGGAGCTCGCACATGAGCTGTTGGTTGTTTTTGATTGAGAGAGAGGGAGGGAGAGGGAGGTTGAGAATGAGTTTTTTTGTTTTGCTTTTGCTTTTTCGCCGCCGCTTCTTCCCTTCTTCCTCTCTTTTTTCTCCAACTCCTTCCAACTTCCCAAAACTCCTCACTCACCCCTTCGTCCGGCGGCTCCCTGAACCTGTCGATCCTCCTCAGGTCGTCCAGCGTCACCCCGTCCCTCGCGAACAGACCGCCGTGAACCACCAGCACCCTCCCTCCGACGACGTGGCCCAGCGGCAGAGCGCAGAACGCCTCCCTGAACAGATCGGCCAGGAGGCCTCCGTACTTGGCGCGCACCTCGCCGTCGAAGCCGTAGATGCGGTTCATCCCGGCCGTCTCGTGGTTGCCCCTCGCCAGGTGCAGGCTCGTCGGATACAAGCACTTGTAGGCAAAGAGAGTGAGGATGACCTCTGCCGAGAAGCTGCCGCGGTCGACAAAGTCGCCGTTGAAGAGGAAGGGGTTTGCATCGGAGGGAGGGCCGCCGGCGAGCTCGAAGATGTTGAGGAGGTCGTAGAACTGGCCGTGGACGTCGCCGCAGACCTGGTGTTTTGGTGGAGGGGGGTTTTTTGGGAAGGGGAAAGAGAAAGAGGGTGAGTTTTTGTTTTTTGTTTTTGTTTTTTTAGTTCGAAAGACCGCTCTCGACCCCTCTTCCTCTCTCTCTCTTTCCCCCTTTCTCTCCTTACCGTCAGGTGCTTCCCCCGAGGCACGGGGACGTCCACCAGCGGCGGCAGCTCCTTCAGGATCTTCTGCGCCGTCAGCACGATCTCGAACGCAAACCTCTTGTGGATCTTCTTTTGTTGCCGGAACGCCTCGACCATCTCCTCGACGAATTCCTTGGTGATCGTGAACCCTTTCTCTTCGCTGCCTTCCATGCGAGGGCCAGCGTAGGAGGGCTCCACGGGCATTGACGATAATTCAACGCGCTCGGCCACGGGGATGGCGTCGGCGTCGGGAACCGCGATCGCAGCCTCGAACCGAAGCCTCGCCACTTCCTTTTCTGCTTGTTTCAATTTCACTTTCAGGTCGGGGTCGTTCGGCGCGACCTTGGCGGCCGTCCTGAAGTCCCGCAGGGCGTCCCTGACCCTGCCCAAGCCCGCCGAGGCATCCGCGCGCCTGTAGTAGGCCTTGACATACCTCGGGTCGAGCTCGATCGCCTTGCCCGCGTCCGCCAAGGCGGATCCATAGTTCTCTAGTTTCAGGTGCGCGGCCGCGCGGTTCGAGTAGAGCACCGCCGAGGTCGGGTCGAGCGAGAGGGCGGCGCTGTAGCCGGAGACGGCTTTGACGTAGTGCTTCTCTGTTGGTTGGTGGGGGTGGTGGTGGTGGTGGAAGAGGCGTGAGAGAGAAGAAGGTCGAGGTCGAACGTCGTCGTCGATCGGCCGCGATCGAAAGCACGGGCAGCCCATCAGCTCTCTCCATCTCTCTTTCTCTTCCCTTCTTCTCTCTCCCCCTCTCTCTGCTTGTTCTTCTACGCTTCAAAACCACTGCAGGCCTCAAGCTCTCTATCTTACCCTTGAAGTCCTTGTTGGCGGCCTCCTTGAAAGCGGCGGCGTCGGCGGCGTCGTCGGCGGAAGGTGCCTTTGCTGTTTCCGTTGTTGTCGCCGCTTTCGTCGCCGCCGTCGTCGCCGCAGCAGCAGCAACGCCGTTGGGAGCCTCTTCCATCGCCGTGGTGCCCGCCGACGCCTCGGAGGAGGCCGGCGAGACGGGCTCACTCCGGTCGTCGTCGCCGATGACGGTCATTGAGGTAAGTGTTGGGGAAGAAGGAGGGGGAGATGATGGCCAAAAAAAGAAAAACGTCGATCGATTTTGATGCCCCCCTTTCTCCGCCGTCTTTTTCGCGTTCCTGGGTTTCTCTCTCTAGAGAGCGCTGATGGTCTCGCCGATTGCGCTGGTGGAGACTGAGATGCGAGATCTAGCTCCAGAGAAAAGGACGGGCGAAACAGAGACCGGGGATGAGGTGCAATAGACGAGGAAGCACAGAGAGAGAGAGAGGCGTGCCGAACAGGTGCGCCTTTTTTTTTTCTTCAAAGAAAGAAAGTGAAGTTGAGGACGCTGCTGTTTCACTCCTCTTCATTTTTTCTTCTTGAAGAATCTTCTTTGTCTTCTTCTCCCTCTTTCCTCTCCCTCTCCCTCTTCTTCCCTCTTCGTCCCTCCAAAATGTCGCGAGGCAACCAGCGAGACGTCGACCGGGCCCAGGCCGCAGCCCGGGCCGCAAGCAAGGGCGTCAAGTCCAAGGACAAGGACGGCCTGACCGCGTCGCAGAGGAAGGAGAGGTAGGAAAAGGAATCGATGGCGATGTCGCCGTCGACGGCGGCAGTCCCTTTTGTTGCTCCGATCGGCGTCGTTTTTGGAATGCTTCCCCGTAGATCTGGATCGCGAGACTCAGTGGACATGAAAGCTCTCGATGTACTCTTCTCATCGTCGAAGAGGAAACGCGGTTTGATGCAGCAGCGGCTCCAGGGCACGCGTGCGCTGAATTGGTTCTCTCGCCGCCGCTTTTCTTTCGCTCTCTCGCTCGCTCGCTGCCGTCGAAAAAAAGAAGAAGAAAATCAGACCCTCTCACGAAAAAATCCGATTTCATTACCTCTCTAAATAAAAAACACCCTCAGGGACGCCAAGGCGCTCGCCGAGAAGATCGCGAAAAAGGCCGCCGAGGACGCGAAAAAGTAGCTTTGAAGAAGAGAGAGTAGCGGCTCTGAGCGAGAGAAAGAGAGAAAACAAAACGAAAAAAAAGTTAAAAAAATTAGAACCAAAACAACCCCTTGTTATACATCACGAACCACCATTCAAACCCACGCCTCGCGCCCTCTCGCTTCAAGGCAGTCGAGCAAAAAATGCCAATCAAGGAAGAGAGAGAGAGAAGAAATGAAGAGCAAAAGAGGAGTAAGCAAGCTGTTTTGTTTTGATTTTACAAAAAAGAAAGGCAATGAAAAAACAAAAGCGCGGAGGCACAAGCAAAAAAAGACTCTCTCTCTCTTTCTCTCTTTCTCTTCTTCAACTCACAAACACCCTCCGAAGCTGCGCCAGCGGCGTCCTCCCTTCCCTCTCCCCGTGCAGCGGGCACTCCACGCAGCCGTCCGCCCCGGACAGGGCCCGGAGCCCCGCCTCGGAAAAAGTCGCGCCGCAGGGCAGCGCCGCGGGAGGGTTGGAGCCGTCCATCTGCCTCCCGGTGAGCCCGCAGACCAGCTGCGAGTGCAGCCTGCGGGCGTGCGGCAGGGTGGAGGCGAGCGAGGAGAGGGCGGGGGAGGAGAGGGGGTCGTCTCGCGAAGAGGAGGAAGAAGGAGGAGGAGGTTGGGTCCTTAGCTGCTTTCCTCCTCCTTCCTCTTTCGCCGGCGATGACGGCAGCGGGAAGGAAGCCCTGAGGAGGTGCCTCTCGCCACTCGTCAACCCCGGAACCGAAGCACCCAAAGAAGAAGAACCAGATGAGCTCGGAGAAACATCAAACACGGCCCCGGGAGGCGGCTTGAGCGCGATGAGTCCCGCCGTCACCTGCAGCGCCAGCTGCGACCTCGAGCTCATCTCGTGGACCCGCGCGACCTCCGATCGCATCAGTCCGGCCAGCGAGCGCCACGCCGCCTCCCCGGAGAGGAGGTCGCCGTACCGATTTTTAACAGCCGCTCCGCCTCCGAGGAGGTCGAGAGCCTTCTTGGCGTTGGTGGTGGTGCTGCAGCTGCTGCTGCTCTTTTCGTTCTTCTTCTTCGTTTTGTTGTTCGTCTTTGTCTTCCCGCTGCTGTTTTGGTCTCCACCGAGCACGACCAGCAGCAGCATCGCCCTCTGCAGGTCGGAGAGCCTCTCCTTGTCGCCCAGGGCCTGCGGCGCGAGGTACTTCTTGGCGTGGACGAGAGCAGAGTCTTTCGGAGAAGAAGAGGAAGGCGAAGAACCAGAAGGGCCCTTTTCGCCGAGCGCCAGCTCTACAAACTGCTGCAGCCGCAGTCGGAACGGCAAGGGCGAGCGGAGCTTCCGCAGCCTCGCGGCGTGCTTGCGGCACCACTCCAGAGCCGGCTCCGCGCGGTCGAAGTTGGACGAGGAAGATGGCGAGGAAGAGGTCAAGGCTTCGATGGCGGGCTCGGCCTCGGCGAAGATGTCCCAATCGACCAACAGGTCGAGGCCGCCCTCGCTTCCTCCTTCGTTTCCTGCTCCTTCGCTTTCCGCCTTTGCCTCCGCAGCCACGGCCTCCCGCAGCGCCCTGGCGGTCCTCGTCCTCCCGCGCCTGGCCAGGTCGTCGGCGACCAGGCGGTCGAAGCGCGCGCAGGTCCACGAGACCAGCGAACCCCTTTCAGGGATGGCGCCGCTTCCGCCGCCGCCGCCGCCGCCGCTGCCGCTCCTTCCGCCGCCGCCGCCGTTGCTGTTGCCGCTGCTTCCTCCATTTGCTCCACTTCCGCCGCCGCCGTTGCCTCCGTGGGTCACGTGCTCGATCCTCGTTCTGACGCGAGCCGCGTCGAGCTCCTCGAGCCTCGAGGCCTCCTCCAGGCTGCGCTTGAGCTTGCGGAGGCGGCCCGAGAGAGACGCGAGGAGCTCCTTCGGGTTTGCGAGAGGAGGAGCGGCAGCGGCGGCGGCGGGAGCTTCGCCTCCTCCTCCTGGCGCGTTATCGTTGTCGTTGCTCGTCTTCGAGGCCTTAGAGAGCTCGACCGTGATGGCAGAGAGCTCGTCGACGGCGTACTTGCGCTCGCGCGTGGTGCGTCGCAGCGACTCGAAGGGGACCTGGAGTGGGGAGGAGGAGGTTGAGGAGGAGGGTTTTGAGGTTTTTGAGGTCGAAGTTTTTTCGTCGTTGTCAGCATCGAATGGAAGAAAAAGCAAAAGGCAAAAAAACGACACGCGCTTTTTCTGCTTCTTCTCTAGCTCTTTCTCCTCGATCTATCCTTCAGGAACGACGCTATAGACTCACCCTCACGAGCGCCGTGTCGAACGACTCGCCCGAAGCGGTGGCCATCGCGGTTTTTCGGATGGGCGAGAGGAAAAGATTCAGATGTGAGAACAAGGCGATGTTTTGCCCTTGATGTTCGATTCGTCTCTCTTTCTCTCTCTTTCTGTCTCTCGCTACGGTCGCTCACACGCGCTAGAGAGGTGGCGTTCGCTCGCAGCAGCAGAGAGAATGAGAAGTGAAAAAGAGAGAGAAAACAGAGGAGCTTTCTCTATCGAAGAAGTTCTTCGAAGAAGAAAAAATCGAAAAGAAGTGAAAAAAACAGAGCTCGACCTCGACCCTCTTTTTCTCCATTTTTTTTTCATTCTCTCTCCCCCTCAACCTTCCTCTCTTTTCTTTCCTCCTCTTATGCGCCTGAAGAAGCGCCCACGCCTCCTCCTCTGCACCCCTCGAAGACCGATGCCGCCTCCTTTCCCGCCCTCTTTCGCCGCCGTCGAAGAAGACGAGTTCAAGAGCGAAGAGGAGGAAGAAGAAGAAGAAGAGGTGCTCCCCTGCGCGGACGCGGCTGCGAGGGTAAGAGGAGGAAGAGAAGAACGAAAAAAAAAACTCTTCGTCTCCCTTTTTGGTTCTCACGCCCCGCCGCTTCTTACCTCTCCCTCGACCCCGACCTCAAACGACAAACAACAACAGGCCAGCTACGCCCGAAGGACCGAGCTCGACGAGCTCCGCCGCGCCTTCGAGGCGCTGAACTCTTCAGGAGGAGGAGCCCCAGGAGGAGGAAACGCGGAGGCGGAGACCGGCAACCAGAAAATGAAAACTGGGAGCAGCGAAAGACTTCTCCCGTCGTCGTCGGCGGCGGTTATCACCCCGGCCTCGCTCGCCGCCGCGGCGCTCTCCGTGGGGCACGCGCTGGACTCCACGGCAGCCAAGGACGCCGTCTGGGAGGTGGACGACGACCTGGACGGCGCCGTGAACTGGAGGGAGTTCAGGGCGGCGGCGGCGAGGGTGGCGTGGGGGGGAGGAGGAGGAGGAGGAGGTGGCGGCGGCGGCCTCGGCGGCAACAAGAAAAACAACGCCTCTTCTCCTTCTTCTTCTCCGACTCTGCCCCCCCTCCCGCGCACCGGCGGCGCCTCCTCCGCCATCCTCCAGAACGCCGCCTCCGACGCGCACCCTCGCACCCTGGTCGACATCGGCCTCTTCCTCGCCAGGGCCGACAGGAGGACCGGGAGGCTCTCGATCTCGGCACTGGAAAGAGCGGCGCACCTGGGCGCGGGCAGGGGCGCGGTGCCCTCTGCGCTCGCCGCCGCCGCCGAAGCAGCAGCCGCGGGAGCAGCTGGGACGAATTCAACGACCTCTCTTTCCCTGGGGGAGTACCTCGAGGCGAGACAGCGCGCGCAGGCGAGGGCGCTGCGGGCCCCGCCCCCGTCGCCGCTGCTGGCTTCCTCCTCGCGGCCGCCTCAGGCCGCCGCTGCTGCTGCTGCCGCCGCGTCTAAGTCTAACTCTGCTACTGTTGCTTCCTCCTCGCAGGCGAAGCTCCTCCGCTCTGCTTCGGGGGCCAAGACCCGAGGAGGGATCCCCTCGAAGATCCTCGCGGCTCGGAGATGAGGAAGAGAAAGAGAGAGAAAGAGAGAAAGAGAATGAAAGAAAACGAAAGAGAGAGAGAGAACAAAGAGAGAGAGAAAGAAAAGGAATGAAAAAAACGAAATGGAAAATTTGGATACAAAAAAGGAAAAAAAGAAAAAAAGACGAAAAAAACAAGAATAGAGAAACGAAACCCCTCAGATGAGCCTCGCGATCAGCGCCCTGGGCCGCGCCTTGAAAAGGCACTTGCGCCTGACGACGCCGACGACCTTGTAGCGCGTGTTGTCGCTGTTGGTGGTGCTGCTGCTGCCGCCGCCGTTGTTGTTGTTGCTCTTGTTGTTGTTATCGTTCCCTGCTTCTTCTCGTCTCCTTTCATCTTGCTCTTCGCTTCCACCACCACCGCCACCGCCGCCGCTCCTCCCTCCTTCCTTCTTCAAGACCGCAAACGGCTTTTTGAGGTCGACGAACGTGCCTTCGAGCAAGTGGTTGCCCACGATGAGCTCGACGCCGCCGTTGGGCTGTGTTGAGGTTTTTGGAGTTTTGAGAGTTGAGTTTTTTTGCTCTTCTTTTTTTCGAAACGGAGCACGATGGGCACCATCGACAGCCGAAAACTCCTCCTTCTCCTTTTCCTCTCCTCCTTCCTCTCTCTCCTTCAATTCCACGCACCTTCAACACCAGCCTCCCTGCGGTGAAGCTGTCTTCAGGACCCGCGCCTTCGGGGGCCTGGATCTCGCCCTGGAGCTCGACCAGGGCCCACTCGCGAGGCTGGGAAGATGATGTCGATGGAGCGTTTTCGGTTTCGTCGTCGAAGAGCATCGTCTTTTCCTTGCCCGCTCCTCCTCCTCCGACTGGCAGGGCGAACATTAGAGGCCCGAGAGGACGCGCCATGGCTCGTGGGATGGCCATGCAAGGGGAGAGAGGGAGAGAGAAATGAAATAGAAAGAGAGAGAAAGAGAGAAAAAAAAGCGAAATTGTGATTTACTGCAGCCTTCGCTCGTTCATTTTCGTCTTTTTTGTCTTGTCGTCTTCGTTTTCGACAAAAAAACTAGATCCGCGCATCGAGACCCACGAAACAAGTCTCCCTTTTGTCGATGAGGATCCTATCGACACGCGCTATGCTCTCGCCGAGTTTCAGCTCCGTCAGAGGCCAGCGCAGCCCGGCAGCGACGCCTCTCCCATCATCCGCTTCTTCTTCTTCTTCTTCTTCCTCATCTTCATCGCTGTCCCGTCGCCGCTTGCCTCGTCGCTCGCCTCCTCCTCCCCCCCGCCGACCCCGACCCCCTTCCGCCTTCCTCGGCGACGACCCGGCCTCCCTCTTCTCCAGCCTCGTGGACGGCGTGCTCGTCTCCGCCGTCGTAGGGGGGATACTGCTTTCCGCTCTCCCTCTCTACTCGGAGTCGGCGGGCCGGGCGGCGACGCGGCGGGCGGGCTCCAAGAGGGCGAGAGCCGTCGAGGCCGCAAGGCAGGAGAAGGCGCTCCTTCTGTCGAAACCTTCTTCTCGTTCTTCCTCTTCTCGCGATGTTTCGAGAACGGACCAGGAGCTCTACGAGGCCGAGGCGGACCTCGACGAGGAGGAAGGCCTGAAATGGGGCCTGGCGACTTTTGTGGCGTGCCTCCCTCTCGTGGGGTTCACGGCATGGGCCTTTGCGGCGGTCGACGAATCCGCCGCCGACGCCTCTCGTTCCTCAACTTCTTCCTCTTCTTCTTCTTCTTCTTCTTCTTCTTCTTCTTCGTCGCGCGCCCCTCTCTACTGGGCATTTGCGGGAATCTACGCCCTCGCCTCCCTCAGGCACGGCCTTTCCCTGGACGCCGGGGCCGTGGCCGTGGCTCTGGCCTGCGCGGCCCACGTGCAGGTAGAGAGGGCCTCCTCGAGCTTCGCGCTGGGCTCTTCCTCTTCGTTTTTGAGGGAAGGAGAAGAAAAAGAGGACTTTGAGGAGCTCTTTGGGCGCAATACACCGGCGCAGCAGGCTGCCGAGAGGGCCTCGAAGGGCGCTGCGAGGGCCGCAGGGGTGGCGGCGGACTCTGCCGCGGCGGTGGCGAGGGCTGTGAGGTCCGGACTCGAGGAAGAGGAAGAAGAAGAGTTTGAAGAAGGAAGTGGCGACGGCGAACGCCGCAAGGCGCTGCCCGCCGACACGCGCCGTCGCGCCCCCACGAAGGAGGACCTCGCCGACCGCAGGAACGACAAGGACCTGCTGCGCTCGTTCGACGAGAGGCTGAGGGAGCGCGAGCTCGAGAGAAAAGAGGAAGAAGGGAAGGAGAAAGAGGGAGAGAAGAGGTGAGAGTGAAAGCGTTGTTGCTCTTTTCATTGAATTCATTTCTTCTCCTCTTCTCTTTCTCCTTTCCACGCTGTAAATAAAAAGTACTGTAAATAGAAACACCCGCATCTTCACACGCATCATAGATTCAAAAGGACACAAGTTTGTTTTTCGTTTTATTCGATTTACTATATAATACGAGTGGGAGGAGAAGAAGAGAAAAAGACTCTCTCTTTCTTCGCCACCTCTCCACTTCTTCGCCCCTCCCCTTAATCGCTCTTCACCGTGCTGTATATCGCCGTCACGAACGCGTAGCTCGCCGCCAACCCCACCGCCCCCAAAACGAGATAAAGGGCCCAGACAGCAAGGAAGGTGTACGCCAGATAAACCAGCGCCGACAGCGGACTGCCCAGCAAAAGCGGGTGCAGGCTCACCGCCGCAGACGCAAGGCAGTAGAGGGAAACGTAGGCTGCGGTCGCCGCGCCGCCTCGCAAGAAGCTCGCGCCCCACCACCTATGATCCTCGGCGCAGAGCTGGGCGTAGGTGGCGACGACCGCGACCTGGGCCGTGAGCAGAAGCGTCACGCCGGCGATGGCAGCCAAGAAACCAAAAAAAAAGTAATAATTGCCGTGGAAATTCGAGGAGACAACGAAGTGGAGCTCGAAGACCAGCGCACAAAAGGGAAGCAGGCCCGAGGCTGCGAGTAAGAAGCGAGGGGAAGCCAAGGAGACGGAAGAGTTTGCGAAGCTCGGCGGCGGAGGCGGCACCAGGCGCGGGATCTGGTTTAGGTTGTTAAAACAAATGAATGAGGAGGGTGGTAAGTGAGGCAATAAAGGTGCGCTATGCGCGCTGGCTCCGGAACACTACAGTAAGAGCTTCGCCGCCGCTGCCGCCACTCGCGGCCACCGCTGCCGCTCCGCCGCAGCAGACGCAGCGGGCGGAGCGGAGTTTGGAGGCTTACCTGGTTTGTCCTGGTAGGGTGGTCCGCCGCAGGGCGCGCCGCCGCGGCCGCGGCACCTCCCGCCAGCGACAGCGGGACCGCCACGGCCAGCCACACCGCCGCCAGGGACGCCAGCGCCGGGAGCGGGATCGCGCCGCTCGACCCGACCTTCCAGAGCAGGACATCGAGCGGCAAGAGAACGGCAGCGACGACCCCGGGATAGAGAGCGCCGGCCTTCCAGGCAACCATGGGCCACCTCGTGGCAGATCCCGTCGCGCCAGTCCACAGCCAGGTCGCGGCGTAGCCTCCGCCGAAGGCCGTCGCCAGCGACGCGCCGAAGAGAGCGGTAAGCAGGGCCCCTCGGGAGGCGGGGCTCAGGAAGCCCGCCGCAGCAAAGGCCAGGGTGATAGTCCCGGCCAGCAAGATCTGGACCCCGGCCCCGAACTTCGCCGCGAGCTCGGCGGCGTCGGCCGGGGTCCTCCACACGTCTCCAGCTAAATTACGCCACCCGGAGTCCGAGAGGGCGTCCTCGAGGGCGGCGGACTCTTTAAAGTCGTAGGGCGAGGGGCGAGACGGAGAAGACGAGGACGAGTGAGCTCCTCCTGCTTCGAGCCCTCCGGAGCGTCCGAGGGTCAAAACCGCTTCGTAGCGGCTGAGGTCGCGGCGGACCGTCCTGGCGGTGATGAACGCGACGGCCGAGGCCATGACGAGGGCGACAGCTGAAAAAAAAAGAATCGGAAAGAGAGAGAGGTGAGAGAGTTTTTTGAGTTCTGAGTTTTCGTCTTTTCTCTTCCAGAAAGAAAAAGCAAAAAATCGGAAGCTAGAACTCACCCAGCGAGTTGGCCAGCGACAGCCAGTGGACCCTCGACGAGTTCTTCCCCCCGGGGGCGCGCAGGTATCTGGATTTGTTTGGGTCTTGAAAAGGAAAGAAATAAGAAAGAGAGGTGAGAAATTTTGAAGGGACAAAAAACCGAAAACGAAAAAAACTTTTCAAAAAAACTTAAAAAAAAAAAACAACTCACGCGTCCCACCGGCTCGCCCACTTGATGTTGCTCTCCTCCCAGACCACGTCGAACGTGTACGAGACCGACTCCCCGACCGCCACGCGCTGCGGCGCAGGCATACTCTTGCTCCCCGGGTCGGAAACGCACGCGACGTCGGACAGGGGTTTGGCCGGGTCGCGGCGGATCGAGCAGGCCAGGACCTCGAAGCCGACGATCATGAAGCGCGTGTCGTCTTCTTCGCTGTTTTTCTCGTTCAGCTGCTGTTGCAGAATGCTTCTCCGCAGTCTTCGTCGCACGCCGAGGTCGGCGACGGCGTCGATCAGAGCCTCGTTCCTCTTTCGCTCCTCTTCCTCTGAAGAAGAAGAAGATTCGCCGACGCCCTTTAGAAACCCGGGCCGAGCCTTCACCCTGTGCACCAGCACCTTCATCTGAACGTGGTTGTTGACAAAGGCCTGCACCGAGTTGCTCCCGCCGTCGCTGCCTTGGTCCAGGAAACCCAACTCGTAACCCGGAATGACGGCGACAGAGCTGTTTTCATCATCTTTTCCTCCTTCCTCGAGGTCAAAGGTCGTGATCGCCAGGTTGTCGAGAATCATCCGCACGCGGTACCTCTGGCTGATCCTCGCGGCCAAGAGCTCGGCCTGCTTTTCAGTCAGCGGCGGCGCAAACCCTTGGGCCAGGGCTCCCGGTTGGTCCTTGCACGCCCTTTCTGTCCTGCGCTCGACTTTCACGCTCAGGTTGTAGGGCGAGTTCTCCTGGCGGAGGCCCGAGAGGAGCGTGCCCGGGTTCGTGGAGCCCGGGGAGCGTTTCACTCCCTCTGGCGGGCGGCAGAAGGGCAGGGAGTAGTAGTCGTACGGGAGCTCGGTTTGTTCAGAAGTGAGGGAGTTGACCTCGACTGGAGAGAGGGAGAGAATGGGGGGTGAGAGTTGAGGAGAAGGAGACGAGGTTGATGAGATCGAAGAAGAACAAGAAGAAAAAAGAATGGCCATTCGAAACGCTTTTGTTTTCTCCTCGTTTCCTTCTTTCACTTCCTCTCTTTACCTTGCACGTGCTCTCCGCGCTTGAACTCGCGGGGGTAGGTGCCCGGGAGGTAGTAGGCAGAGGTGTGGGGGAAGCAGGCGAGAGCGAGGAAGGCGAAGACGAAGATGATGATGGTGGTCATCGAGGAGGTGAGGGGATGATTGATCTGAGTTCGATCTCTTCTTCGACACCGCTCGTTGCTGCTGGTGCTGCTGGACGCTCCGCCAGCGCCGCCGAGGCAGCACCGGTGACAGCCTCGCATCATCAGAGAGAGAGAGAGAGAGAGAGACCAGCAGGGGATCTCAGTCGACTGCGATCGAGGCAGAAAGAGAAAATAAGAAAGTGAAAAATGTTTTTTTTTGTTTTTTGCTACACTCGAGCTCGACCCCCTTCTTCCTCGTCCACCACCTCCTCCACCGCGTCCGCCTCCGCCTCAGCCGCCGCCGCTGCTGCCACCACCCCGACGCTCTCGTTCTCGATCGGGGGCAGCCCCGACAGAGCCCTGTCCAGAGCGTGCTCGGGCTCGGCGCGCCTCGTATAGTCGACGTGCACGAAGCAGCGCTCGACCTCCGGAACTCGCTCGAGCTTGATCTGCAGGGCGAGGCCGGCGTCGTGGCTGACGCGCAGGGGCGTGTCCGGGTGCATCACCTGGAAAAAAAGAGAGAGGGGTTTTGAATGGCGAAAAAGAGAGAGAGAAAAGGTGAGTGAAAAAAACTTGAAACCGAAAAAAAAAACCAGAAAAAAAACTTGAAAAAAAAAAACTTCTTCTTCTCCCCTACTCACGATCTCCACCTCGGTAAAGATCCTCTCCCCCGAGTGCCACGCCCTGATAACGTCCACGAACACCCGCTCCGTGTCGTGCGCCGCGGCGATCGACTCGAGCTTCGACATCGTCTCGGCGTCTGCGCCCTTTCCCACAATCTTCTCCACCTGCCCCTTGAAGACGCGGGACCAGACAGCCAAAATATAAATCGAGAGCAGGATCGCCGCCGACGGGTCCGCCCACCATGCTTTCGCCGCAAAGAGCCCGGCGAGCAAGGCAGCGGAGTTGGCAAGCACGTCGGTGAAGTGGTCGTCCTTGAGGGCGAGGAGCGTGTCTGCCCGCCCGGGAGGCGCGCCCGCCGCCGCGGCCTTGCACACGGCGAACAGCGCCGCCTTGACCAGGATCGCGCCCCCGAGGATCGAGTACAGCAGCGGGCCCAAACGCAGGTCGGGCCTCGTGCCCTTGGCGATCCCGAGGTAAAGGTCCGAGGCCGAGGCCTGCACGACGAGCAGAGTGGCCCCGAGCATGATCCCGGCAGCAGACGCGACGCCGACGGCGCTCATCCTCGCGCGGCCCACCGGGAACCTCGCGTCCCGGCTCGACGAGGCCCTCTCCGCCGCGGCCAGTATCGCCTGAGACACCAGGTCTATCACGGAATCGACCATCGAGGCGAGCACGGCCTCGGAGCCGGACCAGAAGTAAGCGGAGGCCTTGGCGACGAGCAAAAGGACGTTGCAGACCAGGGAGAGGGCGACGGCGGCGGAGGCGGCCGTGGCGCCGGCTTCGGCGTCTTCTAGTTCACCTTCTCCTTCTTCTCCTTCTTCAACTGCTGCTTCCTGATATCTTGCGTCGGCGAGGGCGGCGGAAGCGGATGCAGTGGAAGCGGAGTCGTTGCTGCCAAGCGACGGCGCGACGGCGACGACGGGGCCCGCCGCGGCGACAGAGACCCCTCTCCTCCCTTCCTTCGCCACCAGCTGCGGAGGGGAGTAGGTTCTCTTAGATGCAGCGACAGCAGCAGGAAGAAGAGCAGCAGACGAAGATGAGTTCGCGGCGAGGCGCGACGTCGCTCGCCCGGACTCGGCGTCCGAGGCGGCGAGCAGCGGAGAGTGCAGGCCGCTGCCGCCGCCGCCGCCGCCGCCCTCGTCGTCGCTCGGTGCGGCAGAGCTCCCTCTGAGGCCCACGGCTCCCAGAGCGGCGGCAAGGATCGAGTCCGTGCGCAGCGGGGGTCGGTTGTGGGAGAGGGAGTCGCGTCGGAGGGAAGAAGTGGAAGAAGAAGGGCTCGCGGCAGCAGCGGCTTCGGAAGGAGCTTCTTCGTCGCCGCCGCCGGCGGCTTCGGCAGCTCCTCCGCTCCCTCCGCCTCCTCCACTCCCTCCTCCTCCCCCGACGCCGCCCATCGACACCCGGGAGATGCAGAGCCCGCCCGCGGTGTGCCTCTCCCATTTTCGATGATGGGAGCTTTGGGAGTGGTGGAGGCTCCTCCTCGGAGCAGCGACCGCCTCGCCTCCGGGGCTCCAGGTCGAGGAGAGAAGGGCCGAGGTCGAGGTCGAGGGCGCGTTGTTTGCTTCTCCGTCATCGTCGGCGATCGACACTGCTCGCGGGGACGGGGGCACGTTGACCGCGGCCGTCCTCCTCGGAACTCCCGCTGCTGCTACTGCTGCGGCTCCATTGGGTGCTGTGGGACCGCCTCCATGGCTTGGAGGCTGCTTTTTCCGAGCCATCGGAGCAGCGGAGCGTGGAGAATTCGAAGCGAAGAACAAAAAAATGTCAAGGGCGACGACAGTGGAGGAAAAATGAATCGGTTGCATTTCATTTTCCCCTTTTTTCCTTCTTTCTCTCTCGCTCTCTTCTCGCGCCCTCTTCCGCGCGCTTGACTCTTTCTTTGCTTCTCCCAGCGCGCTCTTGTCAAAGCTCTCTACGAGCTCGTCGCTGAGATGGGCGCCGCGGGCAGCACGGTGAGCGTGAAAAAAGGAGTTTCGAACGGGATGATGAGATCAACCTTTTTTTTCTTCCTTCTTTCTCAACCTCGACCTCCTTCTCCCTTCCTCTCGAAATCCCAACAAAAAATCCAGCCCGGCGACGACCCAGGTTCCATCCTCACGATCCACCCCGATCCGAGCAGTCACGGCGGGAGAGACGCAGCAGGGGCGGCAGCAACGACGACAACAGCAATAGCAGCTCCCTCTTCTTCTTCTTCTTCTTCTTTCCCCTCCTCCGACGCGTCCGGCCTCGTCGACCCGATCCTGGCCCAGCTCCGCGCGCTCGACCTCGGGGCTCCTTTACTGGGAGGAGGGGAGAAGGCCGGCACCGATGACCCGGAGTGGGCGGAGCTGCTGCACGCTGCCTCGGGGGTCAAGGAGAAGGAGAAGGAGAAGGAGAAGGAGAAGGAGAAGGAGAAGGAGAAGCAGGAGGCGAAGAGGAGTGGTTTCCTCGCCTCCGCTGCTCGACCTCTGGCGCGTCCTTCGCTCAGGGCTCTTCCCCCCGCTGGAACTTCGAATCCGTCTTCCTATCCTTCTTCTTCTTCTTCTTCTTCTTCTTCTTCTTCTTCTTCTACCTCCGCTCCCGGCTCCTCCGTGCGCGGGCAGGCCGCCGCGGCCTCCGCGGCGCTCTCGCAGCGGTTCCGCGACTGGACTTCCCAGAGGTCGGCCCTCGCTGCGCAGCGGCAGTCTCTGGTCTCGCAGAGGCTCTCCGACGCCGACGCCGCCGCGGCCAGGGCGGCGCAGGCGATCGAGAGGAGCAGAGACGTGCTCGAGAGCGCTGGCGATGCGGCGGAGAGGACGACGGAGGTGGTGAGCGACCTGGAGGGCGGAGAAGAGGTCGCGAGGAAGCTCCGGGTGTCGCTCGAGGCGCTCGCGGCCGAGGTCGAGGCCTTGAACGGTTCTGCCACCACCGCCACCGTGAGGTGATCTTGAATTTGATTTTATGTTTCATTTCTATGCATTGTGTATTGTAACAAAGGCAAAAAGTACAAGTAGGGGAATCCAGAAGAAAAAAAACAGAAAAAGAAAAAGCGCTGCGATCAGTTTGAAAAAAAAAGTTTCTCTCTCTCTCTCGACCCCCCCAAAAAACCCGACTCTCAAAAACTCTCTCTTAAAAAAAAAACTCAAACCCACGCCGCCCACCCGACATACATCCTGCACAGCAGCGCCGGGTCCGCCGCGTCGGCCAGCAGCTGCCTCACCTGCGCCCTGATCCCCCGGGCCTCGCCGTCTCCCGCGTCGAGCCCGGCCAGCTTGTTCCTGACCCGGAGCAGCGCGCGCTCGGCGTCGGCATTGGTGATCGAGATCGCGATGGGGTCGTTGCCGTTGCCGAGCTCGTCGTCGTCGTCATCTTCGTCGTCAGTCTTTTTCTCCTTCTCCTGCGCTCCCTTTGTCTTGTTCTTCTTCTCTTCGGAGATCCCCCACTTGTAGAGTGGATCGTGGACCAGCACCTCAACCACCGAGGCCAGCGCCGCTCGGGCGTCCGGGGCGCGCATGGCGCTCATTGCCGCCTCGCACGCGCCGCGAAGCACACCGTCGACGCCCGCGGGTCCTAAGCCATCGACGATGTCCCTCGTCAACCTGAAGGGGACCAGCTCGGGCGTCGCCAGGAAGGACCCCTGCTCGAAGGCGATCCCCAAGTCGATGTGGACGGCCTCTGCGGACCTCAGGTCCAGCAGGATGTTGTGCGAGTGGCGGTCCCCCAACCCGATCACATACCCGGCCATCGACGCCGCGGCAGTCGAGCGCGCGTACGAGAGCCGGGCCGCCGCCCACGCGCGCGGCGACCGGAAGTTCTCGGTGAAGAAGTGGCGCAGCACCGGAGGGAAGCGGTCGCAGACCCAGTCGTAGGTGAGGCGGAGGTTTTCGGGCTTTGAGCGGTGCATGGCGGAGGCGGCGGTGCCGTGGAGGATCGGCGGCGGGGGTTGAGCAGAAGAAGAGGAAGAAGAAGCAGAGGCAGCGTTTGCTCCTCCTCCTCCTGTCGGCGCGGTCGACAAACCCGTCGTGCCGGCCAGCGCCATCTGGTTCGCCCTCATCCCTCGCCTGCCGTGCGCCCCGGAGTTCCTGTCGGGACCCAGCAGGTACTCCGACAGGGGGATGCAGTCGTCGACCCACTGAAGCAAGCCCGAAGAAGGGGAAAAGGGGACAGCACGGTAGGTCCTCAGCCTCAGAGCGCGCGCTGCGGCGGCGCCGTCCGCAGCCAACAAAGAGTTGACGAGCGCGAAAAACTGCTGGATCGCGGCGTCCTGCCTAAGGTCGTCGCTGCCGGACTTCACCAGCTCGCGCCGAGGGGGGATCACGCCGCCTGCCGCGAGCGCTTTCACTACTTTCGGCTTGTTGATGCCTCCTACGTAGTTGATCTCGGTCTCGAAGCCGGCAAACCGCGGCGCGGACGAGTAGTCGCCGTCGCGCCGCACGGGCAGCGGCAGCGACGCCAGCGGCAGGCTCTTGATCGTGGCCGCGCGCTGCCTGAGCTGCGCCGGGAACGTGGAGCGCGTCGGGGCGGGCCTGGTGGAGCTCTCCGCCGTCGGGGCTGGCACGGCGGCGAGGCGGATGTAGACGTCGGCGAGCGCGGTGGCTTCGCGCACGAACGTCGCGCTCTCGGCCGACGAGGCCGCGACGCGAGCGAGCACCGCCGCGGCGGCGTGGCACTTTGAAAAGTTGATCTCCTTGGCCCTCTTCGCGCGGGAGGCCTCGGCCTTCTTGGCGCTCTCCTCCGCCGAGGAATCGTCATTGTGCTTCCACTTCCACGGCTTCTCGCGAACTTGCTCGCCCTCGCGGTCCCGGTCGCCGTTCTTGAGCGAGAGCAGCGTCCACAGAGCGTGGAAGGGGTGGTCTTTTCCGATGCGCACTAGCAGATCGCCGATCTCGCGCTGGAAGTCGACCATGCCCTCGTCGTCGCGGCGCGCGGAACCGCTGGCGCCATAGTCGTCGTCGTCATCCGTTTCTTCTTCGGAGTCGTAGTCAGGGACAGAAACGGAATAGTCGCCGCTGTCCTCGTCGAACTCGGAATCGTCGTCAGAGTCAGAGTCAGAATACTCAGGGTTTGATTCTGGCTCGTCCTCGATGCTTTCGCCGCGTCCGCGGGGGAAGCGCCTGCCTCGGGGCCTTCTTCTGCTGCTTCCACTGCCGCCGCCGCCGCGCTTCTTCCCTCCACCTCCACCTGCCGGCTTCGCAGCAGCAGCATCAGAGACTGTCGACAGCCTCGACGCGATCTGAGGCACAAGAGGGACGAACTTGTGGCTGGAGACGTTGCGAAGGGCCGAGCGCGCGAGCTCGCAGACGCTGCTGCTGCTGCTCCCGCTCCCGTTGCCGCTGCCGTTTCCATCATCATTTCCACCTCCACTGCCTCCACTTCCTCCACCGCCGCCCTTCCTCCTCCCGTGCGCCAAGAACAGCGCCAGGAACCTGTGCACCGCGTGCAGGTCGTGCGCGTCCGCGGCCTCCAGGGCCCATCCGTAGGCCGAGATCGCCGTCGACAGGTACGCCCGCTCGTTGCGCGCCAGCTCGCGCGGGAAGACCAGGTCGGCGTCGAGCTGCTTCTTCTCGTTGGCGATGTGCCACGCGAGGTACCTCTCCTGCTGCTCGGCGCGGGCCTTGGCGTCGCGGGCCGAGGCGCTGGATGGGTTCCTGGCGAGGCTGGCCTCGGCCTCGCGGAGCTTGGCGGCGTTGGCCGCACGCTCGACCTCCAAGGGTTTCAGCTTGCTCGCGCGCCGGGCGGCGACGAGCGCGGCGGCCTTCGCTGCTTCGGGCGAGGAGCGGCGGGCGACGGCGCCCGCGTGGAGCTTGTCGGCGTAGGAGGCCAGGCGGAACGAGGCGGTGCAGGCCGTCCTGTCGGCGTCGTGGCGGGAGGAGGAGGGGTCGCCGTCGTCGCTTTGGACGATCTCGCGCGCCGCGGCGTCGGCCTCCGCCGTTGCAGCTCGCAGCGTGTCAAGCGCCGCCGCGGGGCCTTCGAGCCCGCTCTCGGCCAGCCACTTGCCCACCAGGGACATCAGCCCGGCTCTCCAGACGGGGGATATGGGGGAAGAAGAAGCAGGCGGGGCGAACAACGAGCGACGAGAGGGTTCGTCGCCTTCGTTTTTTTTTCCGCCAGAGGAGCTCGCTCCTCGCTCGGCGGCAGCAGCGTCGGCGAGCAGGCCCCTCGCCACGCGCAGCGCCGAAGCGTGCTGCCCGCCCTCCCACAGCAGCTCCAACTCCTCCCTCCTCCAGGGCGCGGCGGGAGAGACCTCGGAGCGGACCCACACGGGGAGCTCGCCGCTGCCTTTCGCGCCGGTCCTCCGGCGCCGCTCTCTCTCGCTCGGCGAGCCGAAGAGCAAAGAAGAAGAAGAAGAGCTCAGTGCGTCGATCGGCGCCCGCAGGGCCGCGAGGGCGGCTCGAGCGGCGGGCACGCGCCCGGCGACGCGCGCGGCCCTGGCGGCGTCGATTAGCGCGGCGCGCTCGGCGGCGGCGTCCCCCAGGGCGGCCGAGGCGGCGCGGCGGACCGCGATCAGAGGCTCCAGGGCGGCGAAGCCGAGGCCGCTCCCGGCCCCGAGGGCGTGCGCCGTCGCCGCCTCGCGGGAGCGGGCGCGGGCAGAAGCGAAAGAAAGTGAAGGAGAAGAAGACGGAGAAGAAGGAGCATTGGCAGCGTCTGCATTAGATGTTGCCGACGCGGTCGAAGTCGAAGAGAGGGCCTCCTCGAGCGTCGCTAGCATCTGGAGCCTCGAGATCGCCGCCGTCGCCGCGGCCGAGGGCGCCGCGAGCGCGCCAAGCTCGTCGTAGGTGTCCCCTCCGCTCCCGCTGCTCCCGCTGCCCCACGCCGTCGCCAGCTCGTCAAAGATCACCGACGAGCGCGCCGCCGCGAGCGCGGAAGCGGCCGCCTCAGGGGCGCGCTCCTGGATCGCGGCGAGCGCGGCGCAGACGGAGACGTTGAATGAAGAAGAGGAAGGCGAGGAAGAAGACGCCGCCGCCGCCGCCGCCGACGGCGACGGCAAACCTTCGTCGGCAGAAGAAGAGGAAGAGGAGCCGACAGCAGAGCGCCACTGCCCCATCCTCCACGCCGCCTCCGCCGCCGCGTCCCTCAGCTCCGACGAGTCGAAGCCACTCGAGGAAGAAGAGTCGTCGTTGCTCCACCCGGAGAGCAGCAGGGCCTTGGCGACGGAGGCCGCCGAGGAGGAGCACCCGAGCTGGAGCAGCGCCGCGGGCAGCGCCGGCGACGGCGCTGAAGCGCTGGCGACGGCAGATGACGAGGCAAACAACCTCCCCGAGCCGAAGCCGCAGAAGCTCATCATCGAAGCGCCGACGCAGCCGCTTCCTCCAGAGCCAGACCCTCCGAAGAAGCCCCCTCCCGCCGCCGTGGCGTCGCACAGCGCGGCGGCTCCAGCCCAGTCCCCCTCGTGCTGCAAGAGAGCGAGCTGGGCCCCCGACGACCCCTCGAGCCCTCCGGCGAGCGCCGCCGCCCAGTAGATGCCGTCGGGCTCCGCGGTCGCTCGGCTCGCGCCCAGCAAGACCGCACCCAGGGAGCGAGGCACCGAGGCGGCGACGGCGTCTCCCGTGCTTCCTCGGGCGCGATACGCGGCGACGGCGGCCGAAGAGGAAGCCGGGACGGCAGTGCCCCGCTGCACGCCGCCGGCGACGCGCCGCGGGGACCGCACCGCGGCATCGGCCATTTCGTCCGCCGCCCTCCTCCCTTCGGGGCTCGCCACGGACTCCTCGACCGCCAGCTCTCCCCACAGCTGCGCCGCGTGCGGGTCCCCGCAGCACTGCAGGGCCGCGCGCGCGACCGTCTCGTACCTGACGCGCAGCCAGCAGCACGACGGCCAGCACATCGGGCCTCGGAGTTCGGCGAGCTCGCTCGCCATGTAAGCGGGAAAACGCTTCGACGCCGGCGAGGAAGGGCGTTCTGCGAGCGTGGGGGCCTGGGCGAAGACGTCCTCGCGAAGGCTGCGGAGGTGGTCGAGGCAGCGGAGGAGGAGGCGGGCGAGGTCGTCGGAGTCGGAGTGGCGGGTGCGGCAAGTCGAAGGCGAAAGCGGCGCCGACGAAGTTGACAACGCCGCCGAAGAAGAAGCCGAAGAGGAAGAGCAAGCCCCGGCGAGCGCGCTCTCGAAGACCGAGGCCAGGACGCCCGTGATCCCCGAGGGAGGGGACGAAGCAGCGGCAGCAGCGGCAGCGACAGCGGCAGCAGTAGCAGCGGCAGTGGCGGCGGCGGCGGCGGCGGCGGCGGCGGGGGCTTTATCTTCCTCGCTGTTGTTCAGAGCCAGGTCAGCGAGCGCGTGCGGCAGCAGCAGCTCGGCCGCTGCGCGGTCGGCGAGCGCGAACGCGGCGCACGCCCGCAGCTCGGGCGCCCCGGCGCGGCGCAGCACGGCGAAGGCGAGGCGGCGCGCCCACTGCGAGGCGGGGAGCCTTCCGGGCTCGAGCAGGAGGGGCCATGGGTCGTCGAGCGTCGCCTCAGCAGCAGCAGCAGCGACGCCTCCTTCCCTTGCTCCACCTTGCTGCTCCTTCAGCTGTGGCGGCGGGGACCTGCGGGGCAAGGTCGTTGACGCGGGCTCGCCCGGGCCGCCGGCCTCGAGCGTGACGGGCACGCCGTAAGGGAGGGCGCGATGGGCGGCGTCTTCCGCGGCGCGCAGCGCGGACGCCGCGGCCTCGGACTCCGGGCTGCTGACGGGTTTGTTGTTGCCGTCGTCGGTGTTGCCGCCGCCGTCGGTGGCGCTGCTTCGTCGCTGTCGTCGTCGGCGGAGATCCCGCGCGTCGTCCGCGGCGGAGCGAATCTCTTTGAGGGCTTCGCTCGCGACCGGCAGCGCCACGAGGGCCTCCAGGCAGTCCTGCGCGACCGCGGCGAGGCCCTGCGAGGGGGCCGCCTCGACGGCATCGACCAGGAACGGGAAGAGGGAGGCGAGCGCCGACTTGAGGTCGGGCGTGCAACCGCGCGAAGAAGACGACGAAGAAGGAGCGGCGGCCGTCGTCGTCGTCGTCGTCGTCATCGTGGAGGAAGAAGAAGAAGAAGAAGAAGAAGGGCCTTCTCCGCTGGTGCTGACGCCGTTGATCGGGGGCAGGCTCGCGCCGACCTTGGGTGGCCCCAGCGTCGCGAGGACATCGGCGGCGAGGCGGAGCGTCGCGGAAGACGAGTAGGGCGAGGCGGAGCCCAGCTGCTGCTGTTGCGAGTTGTTATTGCTGCTCGTCGCCGTCGCCGTCGCTGCCGTCGCCGACAAAGACGAAAGCGAAAGCGTACAACTGTTGCTGCTCTCGAAATGCCCCCACTCCGCGGCGGCGACGCCGGCGCGCACCAGGCGCCACGCAGCCCTGCGAGCGGCGGCGCTGGCCTCTGCGGCGGCTCTCTCGGCGCTCTCCCCGCCCGCCTCCTCGAGCCCCTCTTGCTGCTCCAGCGAAGGCAGCAGTAACGTCGTCGTCGATTTTCCCGAAGAAGAAGAAGAAGAAGAAGAAGAAGACAGCGAGGCCCTCAGCCTCCTCCGCAGCTTCTTCGCCGCAGCCTCCCTCGACGCCAGCGCGAGCGAGGGGGCGCGCAGCGAGAAGCGCACCAGGTCTTCGACGAACGAGGCGGCGGAATCTTCGACAGGAGAGGGAGAAGAAGACGCGAGAGCAGAAGCGTTGCGCCGGCAACGGAGCTCGAGCGCTGCCCGGACCGGCGCGAGCGCTCGCCGCGGCGTCGGGGGCACGTCGCATGCGACCCCCCGGGGCATGCGCGACGCGAACGCCGCCGCCAGGGACGCGAGGGGGCGCAGAGCCGCGTGACCAGCGTCAGCGTCAGCAGCAGCAGCAGCGGCGGAGACGGAGACGGCGCGGCAGAGCAAGGAGAGGAGCCTCGGCGCCGAGCCCTCGAGCTCGCCGAAGTCGTCATCGTTAACGTTTTCATCGCCGTCTCCGTCTTTGTCTTCGTCTCCTTCCTCTTCCAAGCCCAGAAGCCACCTCAACTCGCCGCAGCAGGCCCTCGCCAGCGACCCCCCATCATTCAGGGCGGCCTCGACGAGAGAACAAGCGACCGCGAAGGTGGCCCCGGCGCTGGCGGCGCCCGGGGGCGTCAAGAAGGAGATGACGGCTCGCAACGGCCCCATCGCCGCCGCGCGGTGCCTGCGCCCTCGGGCAGAGGCCGCCGTGGCCCGCGCCCGCACGAGGGCTCTCAGCGGTGCCGGGCCGCGCGCCTCGGACCCGCGGTTCAGGGCCCGCAGCAGGGCGTGCGCGGCGTCGGAGGCGTAGTTGGGATCGAGAGCGGGGAAAGGGGTGGCCTTTTCGTCTTCTTCTTCTTCGATGGCGTCGGCGTTGTCGTTTTCCAGCTGCTGCCGCCTACCCCGAAGGTCGACGCCCCACCCCTCGCCCGACGCCGCCAGCAGCAGGATATCCGCCACGGCCTGCGGCGTCGACCGCTCGAACAGCTCGTCGGACTCCTCGACGCTCGGGAGCAGCTCGTGGAGTAGGCCCTGGCCGATGACGTAGGACTTGTCTCCGTTGTTATTGCTGTTTTCGGCATTTGCGTTTTCGCCTCCTCCGCCGGTGGGGGAGACGCTCTTCCTCCCTTCGACCCTTCCCCCGCCGCTTCCGCTTCCGCCTCCGTTGGCCAGCCCGTAGTGGCGCGAACCGGGCAGGACCGCGGCCATGATCGACGCGTAGTGCTCCCTGACGAGGGCGGCCGCGGCGGCGTCAGCAGAAGCGGCGGCGGCGTTGTCGTCGGGAGCGGAAACGAAAGCGGCGAGCGCGCGGAGGCCGAGGCCATCTTGGTTCACCGCCAGCGCCGGCACGAGGTGAGGGCTCAGCTCCCGCAGCAGGGCCCTCCCCGTGCGCAGGCGGCCGCCGACGCAGGGGGCCGCGGCGGCGAGGATGGGGATGGGGAGCATCGGGCGAGGGAGCACGGCGAGTTCCCCTGGCGGAGGAGGAGGTCGCTTCGGCGTTCCTGTCGTCGTTTGCTGCGGCGTCAGCCCAGAACCGGCGGCTCTCGCCTGCGCCGCGGCGTCGTCGTAACCCACGCCGGTCCAGTCGCTGGCGATCCACAAGGCCCGCGCGCGCACGTACTGGGCCCTCGAGCCGTAGCCCAGCGCGACGGAGCCGGCTCGCAGGGCGGCTCGGGCCGTGCGCTGGAGGCGAACGTTTGCGATCGCGGCGCTGGCGGCGGCAGCAGCGGCAGCGTTGGCGTTGTCGCTGTTGTTGCTCCTTCCGCGGCCGCCGGAGCTCGGAAGAGGGGCCGCCGCCATTCCGGCCGCGGTCAGCAAGGCCCGCACGGCCGCGCGCTCCTGCGCGTCTCCGTCCTCAGAGGCCTTGGCCTCCTGCATCAAAAGGTAAGGCGAGTGAGAAGAGGTCGAAGAAGAAGAAGTCGGAGAAGAAGAAGAGGCCGGCGCGGCGTCGAGGGCCGGGCACAGCGAGACCCACCCGCCCTCCGCCGCGGCGAGCGACGCCCCGAGCAGGGCCAGCCCGGCCCCGTCGCGGGTCACCTCCCCCGTGGCAGGGTCTCCCAGGCGGGCGGCCCTCTCGAGGTGGAGCAGGATGATGCTGGGCCTGAGGTAAGGGCGGGTGAGGGTGGCGGCGGGGGTGGCCGCGGCGAGGCGGAGGGCGAAGGCCGGCTTTGCGTCGGCGGTGGGTTGTTGTTGTTCCGTCGCCGCCGCCGCCGTCGCCGCTTGCCGCCCTCGACCTCCTCCGCCTCCTCCGCCTCCTCCGCCTCCTTGCTGCTGCTGTTCCACTTGTCGCTCCCTCGGCACCTTCACACCTCCTTCGACCACCACCTCTACCACCAGCTCGGCGTTGGCCTCTGTCCAGTGCTTGGCTCCGCCCGCCGCCAGGCACGCCGAGGCCGCGGTCGCCAGCGCCGCGCGCGCGAAGCTCCCGGGCCCCGAGAGCGCCGCCGCCGCGTCGGTCTCGTCCCCGGGGTTCTTGAACTCCTTCCCCGCGAAATCGATCAGAGCCGCCAGGGGGTCCCAGAGGAGGTCTGCCGCATCGGAGCGCGTCGCGTCGATGAGCAAGCGGCGAGAAGAAGAAGAAGAAGAAGAATAAGAAGAAGAAGAAGAAGATCGAGAAGCAGAAGCAGAAGAGGAGGCCGAAAGCGCCGCGCATCGATCGAGCGTCGCGCGGGCGATCCCGGCGACGGCCCAGGCCCCAACGAGCAGTGCCCTTGAAGGCACGAACGCCGACTCCTTGCGCTTGCCGACGAGGCCGCCGCGCATGACCAGCGCCATCGCCGCGGAAGCAGCGGGGGAGACGGAGCAGTCAAGGGCCGAAACGGCCCCGACGCGCGCGACGCCGACGAGCGCCGCCAGGAGCCGCTCGAGCGCGGCCGGCGGCGGCGGCGTCTCGTACTCACTTCCTCCTCCTCCGTCTTGCGTCATCAACATCGCCTCTTTCTGGTTACCAGTCCCGCTGCTGCGCAGAGTCCACCTCTCCGCGATGCCGGCGAGGGCGCGGGCCGAGACAGAGGGCGCGGCGCGGGCCAGGGCGGCGAGGACGCGGACGGCGGCGTCGCGGCGGGCGGTCGCGAGCGCGGCGGCGAGCGCCGAACCACCCCTGCCGCCGCTGTTGCTCGCTCCTCCTCCGCCACTCCCTCCGAAGACCATCGTCAGCGTGGACGGGAAGGCGACAGCAGCGGTGAGGTCGAAGTCGTCGTGCTGGTTTTTTCCAAACGGGGCGGTCAGCTGCATCGGGGCTGCTTCAGAAGCGCCGCCGCCAAAGCCTGGTCCTCCGCCGCCTCCTCCTCCTCCTCCTCCGCCGTCGTTGTCGTCGAGCTCGTCATCGCTCAGCGTGCCGGCGGCGGCCGTCGCCGCGGCCTGCACGGCGCGGTCCGCACTCGCGTCCGCGTCGGCACAGAGGCGGGCCAGGTCGCTGGAGGCAGCCTCGAGGGCGCGTGCGAGAGCGACGGAGGGGTGGGGAGGCGGGGAAGAAGCGGAAGCGTCTTCCGCCGTTGCTTCCGCCGCCGCCGACGGCGGCGAGGAACATGACGAAGAAGAAGCCGCGACGGCCGCGCTCAGAGAGGCCAGCGAGCGCAGCAGCAGCTCGTCCCTCGCAGGGTCGCCCCTCCTCGGCCCCAGGTTTCCGGCGCGCTCCGCGAGGCGCACCGCGGCGGAGGCCACGAACGGGGCAGCCTCGAAGAGGAGGACGGGAACGCGGCCGGAAGGGAGGGCAAGAGCGGGGCAAGGGAGGCGGCGGTGGTGGTGGTGCGTCGAGGCTGCGAGGCCCGAATCGTCATCGTCATCGTCGCTTTCGTCGTCGTCGCTTTCGCCCTCTCCTCCTTCTCTTCCTCCGCCAGCACCACCACCACCGATGACGACCGAGGCCGCGTGCCAGGCCCCGACCAGCGCCAGGTCCCTCTCCTGGCTCGCCGCCGAGGCGAACCGCAGCCTCTCGAGCGCCGCGCGTCGCCCCTCGGCGACCGAGGGGTCGAGCCTCCCGCCGTCGTTCCCGGCGGCGGCCGCGGCGCAGGCCGCCGCCAGCTGGGCGGCCGCGAGCGCATCCTGCTGGGCCGCCTCCTGCGCCAAGGAGGCCGCCGCCTGCGAGTCCCGGCGGGCGGCCTCGAGGGCCGAGGCGAGAGCCGTCGCGACGGCGTCGGCCGCTGTTGCTGCGGCCGCCTTTGTGAGAGGGACGGCGGGGGACGGGAGGCGCGCGAGCTCTGCGCGGGCCCTTGCGGCGCGGTGCGCGCGCGTGGCTCTGTCGAGGGCGGCGGCGGCCTCCACCGGCGACGAGGTGGAGGAAGTAGAAGAGATCGAAGAGGACCACGACGACGAAGAAGAAAAGGCGGCGTGCAGCCCGGCGAGCGGCGGCGCGTCGAGCAGCAGCCCCGCGTCGCCGGCGACCGGCGGCGGCGCGTGCGGCGGCGGAGTCGCCAAGTCGCCGAAGGAGAGCCGGGGCAGGGCGGCGCTCGAAGGGTCGAAGCAGAGGTCGGCCAGGGACTCGGCCTCGAAGTCGTCGAGCGGGGACGACGACGACGAATAACTTCTTCCTCCTCCGCTGTTGTCGCCCCTCCCGAGGAGAGCCGCCGCGGCGGCCGCGGCGAGCGCGGGCGAAGCGGCGAGCGTGCGCGGGGACAGGACACGCTCGAGCAGGGCGCCCCTCGCGCCGGTGGCGTGGGGCGAAGGCGAGGAAGAAGAAGGCGGCGGAGGAGGCGCGGAGGCGCTTGTCGTCGCCGCCGCCGTAGTCAAAAGCGAAGGCAGGTTCGCAGGCGGCGCTGCGGCCAGCAGCGCAAGCAGATGCCTCGGGAGCGGGTCCCTCGAGAGGAGCAGGCCCGGAGACGAAGCGAATGCCGAGGCAGCGGCGACGGAGACGGGAATCGGGGATGATAACGAAGAAGAGGAAGGGGCGTTGCCGCCGCCGCCTCCACTGCTTCGTCGCGCCGCCGAAGCAGCAGCACTGCTCCCGACCAACAGCCCTCGCCGCGCCACCGCGGCCAGAGCGGCGGCGGCGGCGTCGGCGACGGCGTGCGGCGCCGCGGGGCACCCGAGCCAGGCCGCGGCCCAAGAAGTCAGGGAGGCGAGAGCCGCAGAGGCGGAGGCAGACAGCGCGCGGCGGCGGCGTCGGCGGCGTCGGCGAACGTTGCCGTCTTCTTCATCTTCCTCGTCGCTTGTCTCGTCATCGGCAGAGGCCGCGTTCCCTTCCTCGTCATCGTCGTCGTCGTCGTCGCCTCTCAAAGCGCCAGCACCGCCAGCTCTCAGAGCCCTCAGCAGGGAGCGAGGGCAGGAGACGACGGCAGCCTCCAGGAGACGGAGCAGGGAGACGGCGGCCTCGGCCGTCGCTGGGGTGACGCTAGCTGCAACACCGGCGGCACTGGCAGCGACGGCGGCAGAAGCAGCAGCGGCAGCAGCTCCGGCAGAGGGGGCCGTCCCGGGAGCCCGAAGCCTCCTCGCCCCCTCGGCTGCCCCGGCCAGCATCGAAGCGACGTCCCTCGCCGAGGGTCCCGGGGCCATCGAGAGCAGGGCCGCTGCGGCGACGGGCGCCCAGCGAGCGGCGCTGCCCGCGCGGGAGGCCACGACTCTGACGAGCGGCGGCGGGAGTGGGAGCGGGAGAGGAGGAGGAGCAGCTGCTACTGCTGTCGTTGTTATTGCTCCGTTCGCCGCGGTCGTCTTGCGCCTCTTCGGAGCAGCAGCGGCAGGAGGCGCAAGAGGCTGCGCCTGATCATCGTTGTGCGGCCTCAGAACTCCTCGGCCGCGGCCTCGGGCGCGCTTGCGCCTTGCTTCGTCTTCCTCTGCTCCTTCGCGCTCTTCCTCTTCGTCGTCATCGTCGCCAGGCTCTGCTGCAACAGCAGCAGCAGCCGCATTCGCAGCAGCAGAAAGAGACGACGACGAAGACGAGTGCGCGGCGAGCACGGCCCTCAACGAGGGCGCGGGCCTCGACAGACCGGCGGCGGCCTCGACCGCGGCGGCGAGCTGGAGCAGCGCCCTCCGGCCCCCGGGCGTCGTCGGGCCGCCGCCTCCGCCTCCGCCTCCGCCACCGCCAACGATGCCACCGCTGCTGCTGCTCGACTCGGGCCCGGCCTTCTTCCACCCTGGGAAGGACTCATTGGCAATGGCGCCGCGGACCCAGGTCAGGAGCTCGAGGATCGATGACGCTGACTGAGCGACGGCGGGAGAAAGAGGAGAGGAGGAAGAAGAAGACGTTGAAGCGTTTGCGCCTGCGTTTGCGTTTGCGTTTGCGCTCGCAGCGACAAACTCGGCGTCGTCGTGGAGCTGTCCCGTGGCTTCCAGCGCGCTCACGTACGCCACGGCCGCGGCGCGGATCCTCTTGTCCCTCGAGGACCTCCCGCCGGGGCCCAGCACGCGCCACGCCGCGGCGGCGGACGGCCGGCACAGCAGCGACAGCTGGCGCATCTTGCTCGAGCCTTCCACCATCTCCATCTCCGTCCCTTCGCGCTCCAGCAGCGCCGCAGCCGCCTGCAGCAGCGCGCCGTGGACGCGGGCGTAAACCGGCACGGCCAAGGGAGAAGGCTCGAGCCTGGAAAGAGCTGTGGCGGCGGCAGGTAGGCCCGCGGCGGCGGCGTCGTTCGTCGCAGTGTCGTTGGCGTTAACGCCTCCTCCTTCACCACCGCCGACGCCGCCGGCGGTCAAGTCTGCGAGCCCTTCCTCCGCCGCCGCGGAGGCCGCCGCGTTCAGGGCGGAGGCTACGCGGCAGACGGCGCGGTAGGAAGCGTCGCGCGCCTCGGCGCCGACGTCGCAGAAGGCGCACCGAAGGAGCAAGGAAAGGAGGACGAGGGCCTGCTCCGCCTCGGCGGCGGACGCCGACGACGCCGACAGCGCTGCCGACGCCGAAGAAGAAGAAGCGGAAGCGGAAGCGCCCAACGCCGCCTCTTCCTCCTGTTCCGCGGCCGTCCTCTGACCACCACTCACGGCCGCCTCTGCGGCACCTGCAGCCCAGGCGATCAGGTCTCGGACCACGGAGGCCGCGGCGCGGCCGAGGTAAGCCCCCGCGTCCGCCCTGGGCGGAAGCAGCTGCGTGCGGAGCAGCAGGAGGTACTCCGTCGTCAGGGCGTTGCCGTGGACGGGCGAGGCGAGGAGAACGTCCCTGACGTGGCGCAGCAGCTGTCTTGCCCTGCGGTACAGCGGCGGGAGCGCCGCGGCGGGGCTCGTCGTAAGCGCGGAGGCTCCGGAGGCCGTCGTCGCCGCCGAGAGGCCCGAGACGCCGCGAGGGCGGCGCGAGGCCGAGTCGGCGGCGGCGACGACCGCCCTCAGCGCCCTCGCCGCGGTCACGTCCGCAGGCCTGGGCGGGTCCCGAAGGTTTCTGCCGTTCCCCAGCCCTAGCTCGCTGCTGACACACCTTATTGTTTCGTGGAGCAGCGCCGGCCAGGTTCCCTGCGGCAGCGGCGTCCCGGGGGGCACCGCGGCCGTCGCTGCATCGAGGCGGCGCAGCCACGAGGTGTTTGCGGCGCTGACGTTGCCCGAGGCCTCCTCGTCGGCCTGCTGCTCCTGCTCTAAGAAGGTCACCAGGCTCTTGAGGGTGGCCTTGCGCTTAGTGGTGAGGTTGGAGCGGAGGCCCTCGTAGAGGAGGGAGAGAGAGTCGGACATGTTTTTTTTTGTGGAGGTTGGAAGAAAGGAAGAAGGTAGAGCGAGCGAGCGGCAAAGCCGATCGATCAATCAAACGATGCCCCTCGGTGGGATCGAAAAGTCCTTCTTTTCCTCGGGTTGTTTTCTTTTTCAGAGCCTGTGAGCGCGCATGGCGCGAGAGGAGAGCACTGCGCGTCCTCTATGAGAAGGGACAGAGAGGAAAATGCAAAGAGAACGAGAGAGAGAACGGCGCGACGATGGGGGTAGGCGCAGGTTTTTGACGACCTCTCTCTTCTTCGCTCGAAAAATGATGAGACGGAAAGAGCTCAACGTTTTTTTTTTCTTCGAACCGCTCCTCTGCCGCTGCTGTCCTCCACTTTCAAAATAAAATTTCTAAGTAAAAGAGATATCTTTCTACTTCGCTCCCGGAGCGCCCTTCCGGGGCCCTCTCCAACCACATCTTGCTTGTAGAAAAGCAATCGCGTGATGGAAGAACCACTCCCAGAAGTTGGAGAAGTCGATACGCTTCCTGACGCGAACGCGGAACGCTCGAGAGGAGAGGACGGCCCCGAAGACGAGTCCCCGACGGCGACGGCGACGACCGCGACGGCAACGACGACGTCGACGCATGCTCCCGCAGCCCCGCCGCCGCAGGCCACTCTCAGGCTCCGAAATGACCGCGGACCCGTGGAACTAAGCGAAGATGGCTTCTCCAAGGTATGTTGGTAGATGGGAAGGGGCGGGAAGAGGACGAAAAGAGGTGTCGGAGAGATGGCATTGGAGGCGGAAGCGGGGCGAAAACGAAAAACGGAAACGAAAAAACGACGGCGACATGTCACCTCCCGCCCTTCCCTCTTTGCCGCATCTGATCCTGGTACAATGAGCTTCTTTCGCATGCGATCGATGTCGAAGTGATAGACAGCATCGACAGAAACCGGAATCAAGCGATTCGGAACGCTCATGAGTGCCAGGCGCGGGAGAGCAAGAGGCCGCATGTGGCCTTTTTTTTTTTTTCCTTCTTCGACGAGAGCTCTCGAACGCGAGAGAGAGCTCGACCTCCTCCTCTCTTCCTCTCATACCCGAATTCTTCCTTCCTCCCCTCCCCCCCCC
>Ga0114918_10000249_pt1 | contig 44930 bp, 42 predicted proteins | sample LantaG_FD_87015 | JGI IMG/M metagenome (GOLD analysis project Ga0114918, IMG submission 87015) | Deep subsurface microbial communities from Baltic Sea to uncover new lineages of life (NeLLi) - Landsort_02402 metaG | ecosystem: Environmental > Aquatic > Marine > Oceanic > Sediment | place... | reverse complement strand
TTACACGCCTCCTCACACTCAAGTCAACCCGATTCGCATCCAACTCTCTTGCGGCTTCAAGGTTCAGATGGATGTCTGTGATCGTACCATTGCTGCGAGTCCGCCCGCGTGCGGTGGACGTAGGGCCGGATACACTGGGTCGTCGGCCTACGGCCCCAAAAGCTCTTGCTCAAAGCGCCTGGGATCCCAAATAGCCTCACAGAGCTGGCGATACAGATCCTGGTGCGCCTCGATCGTGGGCTGGATATCTTCCAGCGCTTCGACTACAACAATGCCTTCTCCGTCGCTGCCCGCCTGCAGACCCACCGCGCCTGCAAGCCGTTTGAGGTGACCTATCTACGGATCGAGTAGGGGCGAGGCATTCCCCGAAGCTACGCCGGTTTCGCCTTGCCGCTCATACGCGGGACCACGTTGCGGGACAGATCTGGCTATCAGGAATGCCTCGCCCCTACCCCAGATTCGCGAAGATTCGTGAGGATTCGTGGTTAAAACATCTCAGCCGGCGCGCAATCCATGGGGTGTGTCTGCTGATCTTCGACGATTGCCCCCTGATAGTGCACTTCGTCGATGGGTGGCAGCTCAGAAATGGTCAGACCTGACGACAGATCACCGTGTCCGGCCGATCCGCCTGATCACCTCATCGGCACTTGCTTCCACCGGTTTGTCCGTCACATCCACAATGTGGAACCCACCACGTCGGCATACGCTGAGAGCAAGGCGGATCTCTTCTTCGATCTGGGCTGGGTGAGCATAGGCAGATCGTGCCGGCATCCCAAGTAGTCTGGACCTCTGGCGGCGAAATGTCAGTAGACGATCCAGATCAACGGTCAGGCCGATCACGCGCGAACGATCGAGTCGATAGAGTTCGGGAGGCGTAGGAATCTCCGGGACGATGGGCAGGTTAGCGGCTTTCCATCCGAGTACTGATAAATAGACACTGAGAGGCGTCTTCCCCGTGCGGGAGACACCGACCAAGACAACGTCAGCCGCGGGCCAGTCCTGACGGTTTCGCCCATCATCATGTGCTATGGTGTAATCAATGGCCGCGATGCGCTCAAAGTAGGTGTGCTGGAGCTGACGATAGAAGCCAGGTTGTCCGAGAGGGGCCTGCCCGAGAACACCTGTGAGACGGTCGAGTAATGGTCCCATCAGGTCAATGGCTGCTACGCTACGTTCTTGTGCTAAGTCGATCAGCCTACGTCGCAGATTGGTGTCGACCAGCGTATAGACAATGGTGCCGCCCAGTTCCTCGGCCTGAGCGATAGCGCCCTCGATCTGTGCAGGTCGGCGGACATTTGGGACAACTACGACAGGGACTGTGATGTCCGGAAACTGTGCCAGGACGGTGTTGACCACCTGTTCGCCACTCGTTCCGACGCCGCCGGACACGATGAAAATAGGGGGCTTAGGAGTATGTCGTTTTTCTGTTGGCACAGGTCCTTACTCCTTCAGCGCCTGCATTGAGGCGCTGATTTCGGCTTCGCTGATCAGACCGGACTCCTCTGTTCTACTCCGCCCCTAGCCCCAGAAACACAGGCCGGAACTTATACCCATACGTGATCGTGCCGTCATCGCCCTGCGCGCGGATGCGGCGGGTGACCATCTCCACCGGCATGCCGATCTCGATGTCCGCGGGGGCGACGTCGGTGAGCTGCGCAGTGACCATGGGTCCCTCTTCCAGCTTGATGATCGCGACGGTATAGGGCGCGTAGACCTCGAAGCCCTGGGGGGCGCTGTGAACGGTGCTGTAGGTGTAGACTTCGCCGCGACCGCTCAGGGTGTGGGGCGTCTTCGCCGGCTTCTTGCAGGCCGGGCAGATATCCCGCGGCGGGAAGATCATCTCGCCGCAGTGGTCACAACATTCCCCCTCCAGGCGGTAACGTTGTCCGCGCAGTCGCCAATCATCTGCAACTTTGGTGGCCATAGGTTATTCTCCTTTGTCAATGACTGATCTGAATGCGCTCACGCAAAGGCGCGAAGTCGCAAAGAAATCAAGATCGGCTCTGTATTTCTACAGCTAAACGTGGTTACGATTCTGGAATGCATCCTTCAACTCATCGTCTCAAAGATATGGGTGATGACGGTGGCGCCACTGCCGCCGATATTCTGCGTCATGCCCAGCCGGGCGCCGGGAATCTGGTTCGCCCCGGCTAATCCCCGCAACTGCATCACAGCTTCCACCACCTGGTAGATGCCGGTAGCCCCGACCGGATGTCCGCGGGCCTTGAGTCCCCCCATCGTGGCCATCGGGACGCGCCCTTTGAGGCCGATTTCATTATCCAATGCCAGTTGCACGCCCTTGCCGCGTTCGGCGAAGCCCGCGGCCTCCAGGCTCAGGGCTGCCATAATGGTGAAGGCGTCGTGAAGTTCGAAGAAGTCCAGATCCTCCGGCTTGATCCCGGCCTGCGCATAGGCTTTCTGCGATGAGATGCGGGCGGCCCTCAGGGCCAGGGGATCCTTGCGGTCGTGCACGGCCAGGGGCGCCATCCCCACGGCCGATGCCTTGATCTTGACCGGGGCCGGGCTCAGTGCGCGCGCGAATTCCGCCGGTGCCAACACGACGGCGGCGGCGCCATCGCAGACCGGCGACGCGTCCATCAATCCGACCGGCGTGGCAATGATTGGGGACCGCGCATACATCTCGGCTGATATGGGCCTCTGGAACATGGCAAAAGGGTTGTTGGCGCCGTTGGCGTGTGCCGTGATGGCGAAGTTGGCGAAATCCTCCCGCTTCCATCCGTAGTCGTACATGTAGCGCTGCATCAGCAGTGCGTTCAGGGCCACGAATGAGATGCCCTGGCTGACCTCATACTCCGCATCCGCCGCAGCGGCCAATGCGGCCGTGGTCTCTTGCCCTGAGGTGTCCGTCATCTTTTCGACACCCAGCACGAGCACCAGGTCGAGCAGACCACTGGCGACCGCCATATACCCGACACGCAGCGCAGCAGACCCCGAGGCGCAGGCGGCCTCTACCTTGAAGGCCTCCGCATTATCGAGTCCCATAAAGTCCACGGCGAGTGCGCCGAGGTGTGATTGTCCGGCGATCTCGCCTGAGAGCATGTTGCCCACATAGAGTGCGTCAACGTTCTCAATATTGGCATCTCTCATTGCACTCAGACCGGCCTCCAACATCAACTGCCGGATGCCTGTGGTCCAGTGCTCGTCGACCGGGATCTCTCCCGTGCCGATAATGGCTACATCGCGCATAAACGCTCTCCTCGTAGGCCTCGCGGGTGTGCAGTGGTGATGTTAGCCGGGTCTCCCCAGAAGATGCTAACCGCGAATCTCGCGAATCTCCGCGAAGGACAACAGAAAATTTGTGAAGATTCGTGAAGATTCGTGGTTCCTCTCCCCTCTTTCATGACATCATCAGCTTGCCGCGGTACCGCGTGTAGATGGCGTAGTCGATTTCCTGGCGCCGGGCGATGTAATCCTGGACTTTGGGTGCCTTGTCGCGCCGGGCGTCGATTTGGTCGGTGACCTCCCAGGCGAAGGCGTCAGAGCCCGCACCGGAGCCAAAGCTCACCAACAGAATCCGATCGCCGGCCTTGGCGATGTCCAGGACGGCTGAGAATCCTGTCAGGGCTGCCCCGGCATACGTATTGCCGATCACGTTGGCGAGCTGGCCGGCCTCGATCTGAGACTGGCTGAACCCCAATCGTTTGGCGACGCGCGCCGGGAATTTAACGTTGGGCTGGTGGAAGACGGCGTACTGGAAATCACTCGCAGCCATCCCCAGGCCTTCCATCAGGCTGGTGGCCGAGCTCTGGATATGGTGGAAGTACGCCGGCTCGCCGGTGAACCGACCGCCGTGGCTGGGATACTTCTGGCAGGCGCGGCGCCAAAAATCCGGTGTGTCCGTGGCGTACGAAAGCGAGCCAAGACAGGTGGCCACGGCCCGCTCTGCCGGCCCGACGATAAACGCCGTGCCGCCGCTGGCAGCGGTGTACTCCAGTACGTCCCCCGGACGCCCCTGTGCCGTGTCCGCGCCGATAGCCATCGCGTACTCGCCCATGCCTGAACCCACGATCCCCATTGCCGATTGGAGCGCCTCGGAGCCGGCCTTGCAGGCGAACTCGACGTCAGCCGCCAGCAGATAGGGCGTCGCGCCCAGGGCTTCTGCGACGAGCGTGGACGAGGGCTTCACCGCGTAGGGCGGCGACTCACTGCCCACCCAGATGGCTCGTAGTTCGCAGGCCTTAATCTCGGCACGGCTGACGGCATTCCGCGCAGCCTCAATCGCGATGGTCACGGTGTCTTCATCAAGGCCCGCGACAGCCTTTTCCTTAACAGGGCCACGTCCACCGCCGGACCAAACCCTGGCGATCTCCGTGCCGGGCAAGCGATACATAGGGATGTAGGTCCCGTACCCCACGATGCCCACCGGGCGTCCGGGTTTCATGATAAGGCTATCACTCACAGAGTTCTCCAATTCCGTTTCCTTGGGATCTGTCATAGTCAGCAGTGTTCTAACCGCAAATCTTCGTCTTCGCGAAATCAGGGAAGATTAGTGAGAATTCGTGAAGATTCGTGGTTAGAAACTGGCTTCTGGTTGATTCGACCATGACAAATGAAAAAGCGTTCCTACTTTGACAGGAGCGATTCTGCGCAGTCGATACGGATGGTGTCTTTGTCAATCATTGCGTGCGCGATGCGATCGATGTCCTGCCCCTGCGCCCCGGCAGCCATTGCTACCTGGCGCGCGTGGAGGCTCATATGTCCTCTCTGGATGCCTTCGGTGACCAAGGCGCGAATGGCCGCCAGATTCTGGGCCAAGCCGACGCTGACGACGACCTCGGACAGCTCCCTGGCGCTGCTCACATTGAGCAGTTTGAGCGCGACGCGGGCGGTCGGATGGACCCGGGTGGCGCCCCCGATGATGCCCAGCGCCATCGGTAGTTCCAATGTGCCGACCAGATTGCCTTGACCATCCCGGTGCCACGTGCTGAGGGTCGTGTACCGTCCCTCGCGCGCGGCGTAGGCGTGGGCGCCGGCCTCGATGGCGCGCCAGTCGTTGCCCGTCGCCAAGGCCACCGCATCAATGCCGTTCATTATTCCCTTGTTGTGGGTCGTCGCACGGTAGGGGTCGGCGGCCGCGAAGGCCCAGGCAAGCTCAATCCCCTCGGCGACCTGCTCTCCGGAGAAGTCGCCAAAGGCGAGGGCTTCTTCCGGTATGACGGCGCGTGCGCGCGCCAGACGTTGATCTGCCAGGTTAGTGAGAATTCTCAGATATGCCTGTCCGTCCGTGATGGTCGCGAGCACCGGTGCCAACCGCTCGCAAGCTGTATTCACGGCGTTGGCGCCCATAGCATCCCGAACGTCGAAGTGCAGGTGCACGATGAGCATCGGCCCTTTGGGCGTCTCCAGGACGCGTGCCCGGATGTCGCGGGCCCCGCCGCCCAGGCGAACCAGGACGGGGTCGACGTCGTTGGCGAGCTGCATAAGCTTGTCTTTGTGCGCCAGCACCTGGTCGCGGGCCGCGGCGGCATCGCTCAAGCCCACGAGCTGGATCTGGCCGATCATGACCGGATCATCGGTCTCCGCCTCGAACCCGCCACCGGCCCGCGCCAGCTTGGCTGCCAGGGAGGCGCCCGCAATCACGGACGGTTCCTCAATGACCATGGGTACCAGGACATCTCTGCCATTGATCTTGAAATTCGTCGCGATGCCCAGCGGCAGCGCATACAGGCCAACTGTGTTCTCCGTCATGTGGTCGGCCTGTTCCAAGCTCAGGCTCATGCCTTCACCCAGAACGCGTACCTCTTCATCTGAAAGTGGTATCTGTTGCTGAATGAGGTCCAAACGCGTCTCGAGGGGGAGCTTGTAGAATCCGGTTAGGCGTGAGTTGACGTTGGCTGACATGATGGGCCTCTTACCTCCTTCTCAACGTGTACATCATAGCATAGGCGCTCTCTCAAAAGCTATCAGGTCACACTTCCTTACTGATTTCATACCAAGTCTGGCGTTTTTGGTGTGAGGACGCTGTGTTCACCTTGCTTTCTTTTCAGATTGGGCTATTCTGCAGCAGACCATCTCCTTTCAAATGAGCCATCAACCAACACAAGTAGAGGGCTTGCATTACCGGTGCTAAGGGAACTCCACATCGAAGACTTCGCCATTATCGATGAGCTCCATCTCGCCTTGGAGCCGGGATTTAATATCCTCACAGGTGAGACGGGCGCTGGTAAATCGATTCTGATCGATGCTGTCACGCTCATTTTGGGAGAGCGTGCCGATATCGGCGCGATACGCCGAGGGGCTGAGCGCGGGTGTGTCGAGGGTATGTTTCTCCTCTCCCCCGAACTTCAGGCGACTGTGGCGCCGATCCTCGAGCGTGAAGGGTTGGAAGGTGACGCGCTCGATACGCTGTGGTTGGCTCGTGAACTGCGCGCTTCTGGGCGAGCGGTGGCCCGAGTCAATGGTCGTGCTGTCTCCGTCTCGCTACTCCGCGAGATCGCAGAGATCCTCATTGATGTGCATGGCCAGGGAAAGCATCTTAGCCTCCTGCGGGTTCGTGAACATATCAATCTGCTGGACCGCTTTGCCGATCTGGGATCACTCCGGCAGCGGGTCGCCCATCTGGTGCGTGAGATCCGGCAAGTTCAGCGTGAATTGGCTGATCTGCTGAGCAACGAACGGGACAGGATGCAGCGGATCGATCTGCTGCGTTTCCAGGTTGACGAGATCGAGCAAGCCGAGCTTAAGCCCGGAGAGAAGGAAGAGCTTGAGGCTGAGGTGGTGCGTCTTTCCAATGCCGAGCAGTTGGTGTTGCTGGCCTCCGGTGTTGTGGCTCGCCTGGAAGAGGGACCGGATGACACCCCCGCTGTATTGGACCTGCTGGGGAAGAGCCAGCGGCAAATGGCATCTCTCGTGCGGATTGACGGGGGTCTAGAGCCGCAGTCGCGGATATTGGAAGAGGTGGGCTACCAGATTGAGGAGCTGGCACAGGTACTGCGCGACTACTCTTCCGAGATCGAGTTCAATCCCACACGCCAAACGTGGGTAGAGGAGCGTTTGATCTTGATTCGCCACCTGGCACGCAAGTATGGTGGTGAAGTGTCCGACATTTTGGCCCACGCCGAACGCACCGCCGCTGAACTCGGCACGCTGGAGCATAGTGACGAGCGGATCACCGAGCTGCAGAAAGAGGAGTCCCGGCTCTCGTCGGCATGCCGGGAACTCGCGATTGAGCTGTCATCGCGCCGCCAGGAAGCCGCTGCACAGTTGAGCGCCGCTGTGGAGGCGGAACTCAATGATTTGCAGATGGTGGGGGCGAGATTCGGCGTCGCCTTCGAGCGTGAGGAAGGGAACAAGGGGTTGTCGATTAGTGGCGATCTGCCCGGCAGTGTTGTCGTGACCAGCACCGGCACTGAGGTGGTGAAGGCGGCGCCGGTCCGATGTGCGACGTTTGATGCTACCGGCATCGATCATATCGAATTCCTTGTGGCGCTCAACGTGGGTGAGGGCCTGAAGTCACTCGTCCGTACGGCATCGGGGGGCGAGACCTCCCGGTTGATGTTGGCGCTCAAGGCTGTGCTCTCCCGCGCAGACCGTATGCCTACGCTGATTTTCGATGAGATCGATCAGGGGATCGGCGGCCGGATTGGAGCGGTGGTGGGTGTCAAGCTGTGGCGTCTGACAGCCACTAATGGATCCGACGATGTCGGCGACTACATCGGTCATCAGGTCCTCTGCGTCACCCACCTGCCGCAGTTAGCAGGCTTTGGCGACGCCCATTTCAAAGTGGTTAAGGAAGTGGTCGATGGCCGGACCGTGACGCACGTGAGGCGGCTATCAGCTGATGATAGGGTTGCTGAGTTGGCACAGATGCTGGGTACGCACGGCGCTTCTGCTGAAAGTGGTGCCCACGCGATATTGGAGCAAGCTCGATTGATAAAGTGCCCGGCGGAATCCTGAGATCATTGGGTTTGCTGAATGTTAGAAGACCATTATAATGTGCTCGCTGATGGGAATGGGTGAATCATTTCGAGCAGGGGCTCGCTTCGTGATTGGGTTCCGCTCCCCTTCCTGCTTCGTCAGGTCAGATTAAGGACGGTCGCATATGGCGCTTAGAGGCAAGCTCGAAGACTTTGGGATCACCCAGTTGCTGAACCTCATCAACTTGGCTCGCAAGACAGGTACTCTCTACGTGGCAGGGTCGGACAAAGAGGCTTGCCTTTGTTTCCGTGAGGGTAAACTGATCTACGTGTCGATGACCGGCGTTGACGACTATCTGCCGGTTATTCTCCAGCGTGCCGGGATTTTCACGGAGGATCATGTCCGCATGATCCGGACGAATATGCCCGGAAAACCCGATCAAGACATTGCCAAAGTTCTGATTACGAGCGGTCACCTCAAGCAACAGGTCCTTCTGCGGCACGTTCGTGAGCACATCCTCGACCTTGTGTTCCAGGTGTTCTCGTGGAACCAGGGCACGTTCAGGTTCGAGCCCTCGGAACTGCCGGTTCAGGGGCGCATTACGACCTCGATCGCCCTGGAGAACGTCATTATGGAGGGCAGCCGCAGGTTGAAAGAGTGGGAGATGCTGAGTGACGAACTCCCCGATCTGGGTATCGCACTCAAGTTTGCGGAACGGCCTACCACGCCCTTGCGCGATATCAATTTGAGCGTTGAAGAGTGGCGCGTGATTTCCTTTATCAATCCCCGCAATTCGATCCTGCAGATTGCCAACTACAACAACATGGATGAGCTGCAGATTCGGAAGATAGTCTACAGCTTGCTGCAGGCCGGCTTGGTCGAGATAGTGCATCCCCCACGGTCTCTATCTGCGCCGGTGGCTACGCCGGCAACGGCGAGCGACAAGGACGCCAAGCCGGATCCGCAGGCAGAACCCCAGATGCGTCGTCCAGCTGTCAAACGAGGTATTATCCAGAGGCTGATTCGTCGTATCCGGGAGTTGTAGTTGATGCAAACGGTGAAGATGATCGTTACGGGCCCCTTTTCCGCTGGGAAGACCGAGCTAATTCAGTCCATTAGCGAAATCGATGTCGTCTCGACCGAACGCAAGATCACGCGTGAATCCGAGCGTATCAAGGATCAAACCACCGTGGCGATGGACTTTGGGCGCATCACGATTGATGAGGATTTGATTCTCTATCTGTTTGGTACGCCCGGGCAGAAGCGTTTTGATTTCATGTGGGAAGTACTCTCGGAGGGAATGCTGGGGTTTGTGGTGATGGTGGACAGCACGCGCCCTGAGACTTTCCGGGAGGCGCGACGGATCTTGGATACGTTCCGTAGCTATTCGCCGGTGCCGTCTATTGTGGCGGCTAACAAGCAAGACCTGGACGATGCCTGGCCGGCTGAGGACTTGCGCATCGTCCTGCGCGTGGAACCCGGGGTCAAAGTTGTGCCGTGCGTGGCCAGTGACAGGGAATCGGTCAAGAAAGTCTTGTTGGAGTTGCTGTACTCTATTCTGGAGCTAATGGATGCAGAGTAGGGTCTTTGGATAACGGCCCACTATGTCCAGCCGGCTGCGGACGTAACGCGGTTTCAGACCATCGATCATGAGTTCGATCGTCACGGACCGGGGTATCGTCCACTATGAGGGTTTTGGTCGCGGCAAGCCGATACTGTTACTGCCCCGCTGCGTTCGTGGAACTACTGGCTGTCGACCATGGAGTTCCTGGCCCAACATGGCTACAAGGCGTACGCACTCGGCTTCTAGGGCTTCTTTGGCGAGTCCGCGAAGCAGGGCGCCTACACGGTGGGTGAGTCCGTGGGGATGGTCGCGCAGTTCATGGAACGCATGGGGTTGCGGCAGGCCCACGTTATGGGGCATTCCACGGGCGGTACCGATCGCTCTTGCTGATGCTCACGCATCCGGGGCGCGTGAGCAAGGTGGCTGTGGTCGGCTCTCCTGTCCAGGGTTCCGGTCTGGCGTTGCTGCTCAAGCTGTTGGGCCGCCAATGGTTCGCCGGGTTGCTCCATAAGATCCCGGGTCTGCTGAATTCCTCACTTGGCTCCTTTGCCTGACCCACGCGAGAGACCGGCGCAAGTTGTAGGGAATGTTGAAACAGGATCTCGCGCGGAGTATCGACGATCTGTACCATACGGGTCTGAGCCCGCGTTTGAGGGAGTGCGAGGTGCCTGTGATGGGTATCTATGGTCGCAAGGATAGCATCGTCAGTCCCAAACAGGGTAAAGCCTTGCGCAAGGGGGTGGACGAGCACACTGTGCACTACTTTGAGCAGTCCGGCCATTTCCCAATGCCGGATGAGACGGAGCATTCTCATCAAACGGTTCTCGACTTCCCGCCCGAAAGTGAGTGACTACCACGCCCATCAGGGGAACGCGTTTCCCAATAAGATATCGCGTATTCTATTGCGTGCGGTTCAGGATGTCATCGGCGACCACGGCATCCAGGCAGTTCTCACCACCGCACGGTTGCCTGAGCTGATCGAGGGCCTGCCGCCTGCGGACTTCGAGCCGGGCCTTACGCATGCCGAAGTCGGTAGGCTGTTTGAGGCAATTGAGAGCATCTACGGCGTAAGCGGCGGTCGACGGCTCGTGAGACAGGCCGGGCAGGCCAGTTTCAAGTACTGGATTGAGGGCTTTGGCAGTATTGTCGGCCTGGCGGACGTTGCTTTTCGGATTCTGCCGCTCAAGCTGCGCGTTAAGATCGGCATTGAGGTTGTAGCAGAAATCTCCAACCGCTACTCTGGACAGACGGTTGTGCTTGGCGAGGACCGCGATAGTTACTTTGTCGTGCTGGAGAGATGTGGTTTCTGTGAGGGGCAGAGAGCGGATGTACCCATCTGCGCCTTTCCGGTTGGCCTGCTGGAGGAAACGCTCTTCTGGGTAAGCCGAGGTAGCCGCTTTTCGGTTGAGGAGACGAGCTGTATTGCTTGCGGGGATCCTGTGTGTACGATCTGCATTGGCAAGGAGCCACGGGAGCAGCCTGCCTAGGAAGCTACAGCGTGCGCAAGGTTCCGCCATTCAACGAGCCGGCCCGTGAGCTCAGCGTTCTCACGAAGCTGCTATGGCTGCATCAGCGTGATATTCTGTCCCGCTACACAACCAAAGAACGAGAGGTTGAGACACTTCTCGAGATCGGTCAGGACCGCGAAGAGACGTTGGCCTATCGCGACAACCTCTATCTTGACGAGGTCTTCATCGACGAGGCTGTCAAGCGGTCCAAGGATTCCGGTAGGGCCTGTCGGGTGGCCTTTGAGCTCGATGACCCGGCCATCTGTGGACAGGCGCTATGCCTGCAGTGTGGTATTCGCCAGCAGGGCCGCTATCACGTAGCCGACCTGTGGTATTATCCCAACGGCATCGAGCCGGTGGTGTGCCCTATGGTGATGTGTACCGAGCCGCGTGAGGGGGGATTCTGCCACGTGCCGACGCATATATCCGATCAACACGGCGACCTGGTCTATGACCTTCCTGCCAAGTCATTTCTATCCACAGAGCAGTGGAGCCACGTGCTTCACGCCAATATCGACTTTGGTATCTTCGCTATCGGTGATTGGGGAAGGTGCTGCCCGAACCTGCCATCCATTCTGCGTACCGGTTCTGGCCACCGGTGCAGATCCCTCACACAACCTGCGCGAGGTCGGCAGGCAGCAGGCAACGAGATCGAGGGCCGGCTTATCGCCGTACCCTATACGGCACAGCGCATGTTGGCGCTGCGCCCGGCGTAGGTCTATCGCAAAATCATCGCTCGGGAGCTAGATGTTGTGGTTATCGTGACCAGTTCCGGGGACACTGCTTCCGCCCGACATGTTGAGAACAGGCGCTGTTGTCTGCGATGTGTCCTGCCCGCGGGAGGTATCGTGGCAGATCAGCCAGTGCCGGGATGACGTATTGTTCTTCGGTGGCGGACATACAGGGATTCAAACTGGCCGCTCTGCGCAGTCTTGAGCATAGACTGGATGACGCGGATATATCGAGGGTCAAGGCAAAAGCCCAGTCAGGAGGTCGAGGATGAGTGAAGGTCGCATCCTCGTGGTAGAAGACGACGCAGATGTCTCCAATATGCTCCAGCTCTACTTCAAGTCTCAGGGATATGAGGTTTTTGTCGCACCTCGAGGCCATATTGCTCTGGACCTGACGCGGCAGAAGCTGCCCAACGTGATTGTGCTGGACATCATGTTGCCGGACATTGACGGTTACGAGGTCTGCCGGCGTCTGCGGGCGAACCTGCGCACTAGCCATATCCCTATTATCTTTCTGACGCAGATGGATGATCGAAGCGACAAGATCCGTGGGTTGGAGTTGGGGGCGGATGACTACATCACGAAGCCCTTTGATGTCCAGGAACTCCGTCTGCGGGTTAGGAACACGATCAAGAGCGCGGAGATTGCGAGTTTGACCAGTCCGAGCACCGGCCTGGCCAGCGGCCGTCTGATTGAGCAGCAGCTCCGTGGCCTGATGGATCAGGGCGGGTGGGGGCTCCTCTACATTGGCATCAGGGGACTCGACGCGTTTAGTGAGACCTATGGATTCGTTGCCGGTCAGGATGTCCTCCGGTTTGCCGGGATGGTTCTGAACGGGGCTATCGATGAACTGGGCACCTCAGACGACTTTATCGGCCACGTCGGCGGCGATGACTTCATCATCACGACGTCGGCGTCGAGGGTCGATGCGTTGCGCGAGGAGATCGTCAGGCGGTTCAACAAGGATGTCGGCACGCACTACGACTTTGTGACGCGGATGCAGGGGTATCTCGTCGTTGAAGACGATATGGGCAACGAGGTCCGGGTGCCGCTGATGACGATATTGGTGGGGACACTCACGGCAGAAGGCGGACCCTTCACGGACATACGCGAGATCACCGAGGCGGCAGCTGAGGCCCGGCGAAGGAGCGGAAGTGGCGGTTGACGAAGACGCGACTCGGCATGACGATTGGCGATCGGGTGGGTGAGACACCGGACACCGCAAGTCTTGCACTGAGGCCGATGGCGAGCTGCGGGGCCGCTTCGGCGCGCTTCAGTGTGTCACGAGCGAGCCCAACTTGACGCTTGATCTTGATACCATTGAGATACTTGCCGTGGCAACGATGACGCCGGATGAGTTCGGTGAGAATGGTGCTCAGCGCGCATGGGCCTTCGACAAAGTGCACTTTGTATCCGAGTCATCATCTGTCGAGGCATTGATGGCCGGTATTCCTGCTATGGGCCGTGGGCCTGGCGATGATAAGGAGTCTGCATATGGTTAAGATCCTGGTCGCTGAAGATGAGCGCGACATCCGCGAGTTGATTGCTTTCAGCCTCCAATTCGCAGGCTTTGAGGTAGTATCAGCGTCGAATGGGGCTGAGGCCGTGGAGTTGGCCGCGCGCGAGCATCCTGACCTGATTCTGATGGATGTGCGTATGCCGCGAATGACCGGCTACCAGGCGTGTGAAGCGATCAAACAGATACCCGAAACCCAGAACACCCCGGTCATTTTCCTGTCCGCGAAGGGGCAGGAGAGCGAGATTCAGGAGGGATTGGGTGCCGGTGCGGTCAAATACATCTTGAAGCCCTTTGCGCCGGATGATCTGACAATACAGGTCAAACAGGTCCTGGAGGAATTGGGCAAAGCATAGTTGCTGTTGTGATGGATTCCAATCTGTGAGGGCGACTATTCTCGAAGGCAGCCTTGTACAGTACACTACGAGGCCGTCGGTCGGGGGAAGGCTCTGCTGTTTCTCCACGGCTGGTTGGGGTCTTGGCGCTACTGGGTGCCGACCATGGTGCATCTGTCTTCTTCTTACCGGACGTACGCGCTGGATTTCTGGGGGTTTGGAGATTCTGACAAGGTCCGGCACGCTACAACATCCAGGCTATGTGGATCAGGTGGTATTGTTCGTGGACCAGATGGGCATCAGTTCGGTGCCTCTGGTCGGGCATGGCCTCGGCGGCGTGGTCGGCCTCCACTTTGCACTCACACATCCTGAACGTGTGGAGCAGGTCTTGGTAACCAACGTGCCGCTGGTGTCCCAGCACATCGACGTGCTCTGAGTGGGTTTGGCGGGGGAGAGAATCCTGCAAAGGCCATCCTGGGGTGGCGTCTGAAGGCCCACGAGGAGGTCGATATTGAGGCTGCCAAGACGGATGGCGGCGCTGTCGTGAGCAGCGTTCGCTCTGTCATGGATCAGGACCTGGTCGAGCTGCTCGAGGATCTCGATCTGCCGGTATTGCTGGTCAGTGGGCAACAAGATCCTATCATCCAGGTCCCCGACATTGGCGTACTTGCCGGGCTTGACTACAATGTCTATGCATACGCATTAGGGGACGCGCAACACTATCCATTGCTGGGTGAGACAAGCAAGTTTTACCGTCTCTTGAGAGATTTTCTCCGTTACCGGGACGATTGGGATAGGATTAGCGTAAGGATAAGTGGAAGCGTCGCATGAGACAGGCTGTTTGTTTGGCGTGAATGGGGCCGGAACGTATGAAGAGAAAACAAGATTCAGATCCCTGGGCAGTTGCGTGGGCGGTTCGATCTCTGGTTGTCATCGCGTTCCTTGCTGCGTTCGCGGTACCTACCGGACTTCTTCCTATTGTCGCCGTCGCCACCGATGCGGGTGGCGAGTTAACCCAGGTCCAGGGACCGATCACCATCTTTTTGAACACGCCCGTGCCGACAGCGACGCCCCTGCCTCCAGAGCCACAGTTCACGCCGACCCCTCACGTCCCCCGCATCGGTATCATTGCCGGACACTATGGAAGTGACAGCGGTGCAATCTGTGAAGATGGGCTGATGGAGGTAGATGTCAACCTGAATGTGGCACGGCAAGTTGTCGTGCTTCTCTCCGCTCGCGGCTGGGATGTCCAGTTGCTGGAGGAGTTCGATGTACGGCTGAATCAATACCGGGCTGATGCGTTGCTCTCTATCCACGCTGATTCGTGTGGCGTCCCTGGTAAGTCCGGCTTCAAGATGGCCCGTGCCGAATCCAGCTATATCCCCGGTTCGGAAGATCGCCTGGTCGATTGCGTCAGTATGAGCTACGCCGAGGCAACGGGGCTCCAATTCGACGCCTATACCATCACGTATGATATGACGCGCTACCATGCCTATTACGAGATCGACCCTAACACCCCAGCGGCGATCATTGAGGCCGGCTTTATGTTGGACGACCGGGAGCTGCTCACGGAGCGATCCGATGTGGTGGCACGAGGAATTGCGGATGGGTTGATCTGCTTCATTGAAGGCTCAGCCCCTTGAGTCACACCGGTAGTGCCACGGGGGTGTTGGCGGGCGTGGGCCCCGCGCGCCGCTGGGATCTGGCTGCGTTCGCCGATTGTGGTCTGAGCCTGATCCGTCTGCGCAGTCTTGTCAACCTCACCGAGGATGTGGCCAAGTGGCGCGATGTCGGTGCCTCTTTCTTTGTGCTTCAATTGCTAAGTCCTCGGGTGGCTCAGACTCCACTCTCCCCCGAAGCCTTCGTCGAGTATTTCTCGTCCGACTTGGAAGCCTTTCTGGCGACCGGGGTCCGCGATATCGAAATCCACGACGAGCCCAATCGGCCGGACCGTGGCGCAGGCGTGTCCTGGCGGGATGGAGCCGCCTTCGGCATTTGGTTTGAGGACGTGCTGCGGCGTCTGCGTACGCGATTTGGCGAAGACCTGCGCGTGGGGTTCCCCGGGCTCGCGCCTACGGGTATGCCTCGACCTGACCCCTCGGCGCCGATCGATGCAGTGACGTTCTTGAGCCAGTGCCGACCCGCAGTAGAGCTGGCTGATTGGGTCGCGCTGCACGTCTATTGGCGTACGCTGGAGGAGATGCGGGCACTCAACGGTGCCATGAGCTGCCTTCGCGAGTATCTGGAAACGTTTGAGACGCAGAACTTCATCATAACGGAGTTCGCGAACGTCAGCCCAGAGCTTGCCGCCGATGCGCGTGGGCGCCAATATGCCGAGTTCACGACCCTGATGGCGCAATATGACCGCATCTTGGGCATGTCAGGTTTCCTGCTCCGGTCGAATGATCCCCGGTATAGTCCGCTGGCGTGGCTCAAGCCGGACGGGACGCCGACCGCTGTGCTCTCAGCGCTCGCCCATCGGCCCCGACTGCCGGATCCCAGGCAGGTCTGGTTCGCCTGGCCGACTGAGGTCCACCGGTATGCGCAGGCATTTGGCGCAAACCAATGCGGCTATTACGATTCCTCCAAGATGACCGGTGGTCATAACGGCGTAGATCTTGCAGTTGATGTTACCTCGCCGGAGACGTCGCCGATTACGGCAGCGGTGGCCGGTACGGTCACTCAGGTGGCTTTGGATGAAGTGGGCTATGGCCACCACCTGCGGGTGCGCAGTTACGGCCCCCGAGGTGAGGAAATCACCTTGCTGTATGCGCATCTCTCGATCATTGAGGTCACCACCGGTACCTTGGTCGGCCGGGGGGATCTGCTTGGCTGGGCGGGCTCGACCGGTGCTTCCGCGGGACCTCATCTGCATCTGGGGATGCATGTGAGCGGTGTGGTGCTGCCTCAAGTCTACGATGCGCTCAACGCACGCCCCTACTTGGATAGCTCGCCGAGGGGGTGGCCAAGAGAACCGTATGCAAGGACCTATGTCTTGCTGCCGCCTGACGCCGATACTTGCTGGGCTGAGGCGGTGGTGGAGGCGTGCTGGGATGGCCACCGGTTTACACTTGGGGGCAGTGCTGACGATGCTGGTATCGGAGCGTTGGAGCTGCGCCGTGTGGTTGCGGTTAACCTTGATCGGTGGGGTGCAGATCTAGTCGCGTTCTTTGAGACGCACTACCCCGACATTCTCATTGTCTCTGTGACCGCGAAGACCCCGGAGGAGCTGGTGGCGCTGCTGGTGACGCTGCCGTCGATGCCGAATCCGTCTCCGACGGCTTTTTTCTGCCGGACTTCAGGGTTGCCTCGCGAGCCCTACCGGCGCACCTACGTGCTGTTGCCGCCGGACGCAGGCAAACCGTGGGTGCTGGCTGCGGTCCGGGCGACGTGGGACACTCACCGCTTCACGATCGGTGGGAGCGCCGATGACGCCGGAATAGGGGATCTCGATGACCGCTGCGTCATTGTGATCAATCCCGACAGCTGGAGCGGGGACATGACGGCGTTCTTCGATACCCATTACCCGGGTGCACGCGTGTTGCCGGTGTCTGCCGATACCCCGGAGCAGCTGGGCCGCCTCTTGTCCGCGCTATCCAGATAGGCGACCCGGACAGCTCCCTCAAGTCTTGCTCTTGGTTTGCGTTCCAGCGCCGTCTGGAGTAGAATATGGGTAAGGTCTCAAACCGCTGCAGCCCTTTGGGCCGCTCTTGACTTGAAAGGAGTCAGTCGCTATGTCCTACCAAAAAGTCGTCATTGTCGGGAATCTGGGACAGGATCCGGAGATGCGCTACACTGCCGATGGTACACCTGTAACATCGTTCAGCGTCGCCACCAATCGTCGATGGAACAATCAGGATGGATCCAAAGGTGAGGAGACGGTATGGTTCCGGGTGTCTGCGTGGCGCAGGCAAGCAGAGACGGCTGCCCAGTATTTGAGTAAGGGACGCCAGGTGTTGGTTGAGGGAACTTTGACTCCGGATAAAGCCACGGGCGGGCCACGGATTTGGACGGGACAAGATGGCGTCGCTCGTGCTGGCTATGACCTCCGTGCCAGTCGCATCGTATTCCTGCAGGGCGGCGGCGACGCCGGCTCTCGTGGCGGTGGCGACCCGGACGATATGGGCGGCCCCGAGCAAACCCCGGAGGACGAGATCCCGTTCTAGCCACCGGCGTAGCACCGCAGTTTCGCAACAGAGGGGAGATCTCCCCTCTGTTGTTGTCTGATGAAGGAGTTCCTATGGCCAAGCCAACACCCAGATCACTCAATGTAGAGATTCCGGCAGATCTGCAGCCGACGTATGCGAACTTCGCGCTGATCTCCCACACCCCCTCTGAGTTAGTCATTGACCTTGCGCAGATGCTGCCCAATCAGCCCAAGATCCGCGTGTGCTCACGCGTTGTCATGACGCCGCTCAACGCCAAGCTGATGCTGCGGGCGCTGCAGGACCGCTTGAGCAGGTATGAGGAGGCCTATGGGGAGATTACCGTTCCAGGAGAGGGTGATGATCTGGCTCGGGCTTTCTTCGGAGGGCAGAAACCGCCAGAAACGGAGTAAGGGTCGATGAATGAAGAACTGCAGTCTTGGTTGGATACCCTAGCAGCTCTGGCTGAGGAGGATATGGCGGCGCAAAACGCCGTCCGAGATGAAGCGCTCAAGGCAAGTCGTGAGCTCATTCGTCTCTGTTCCCACGCGATTCGTGCCGGGCATCGAGATGAATGGGATGCCGCTGAATCTCTGCTTGCCGATGCGGATGCAGCCGGGTGTGCGTTGCAGGCGTCCTTGGTGCCCTATCCGGGGTTGATGTATGCAGGTTACACACAGGACGCGCTCAAGGAGTTGGTGGAGGCGCAGGTGACCTTGGCGCTCATCTCCGGCAGAAGCCTGCCCTCCGTTGAGGCCGCGGGGATCCCCCTCAATACGTATCTCAATGGTGTCTGCGAAGCTGCCAGCGAACTCCGACGGCGCTCTCTGGATGAACTGCGTCGGGAGCGTTTTGACGAAGCCGAGCGTCTGCTGGGAGCCATGGATATGGTGTACGAGGTCTTGATGTCCTTTGGATACCCCGACGCCATTACCAGTGGCCTGCGTCGCCGCGTGGACCAACTTCGCGGCGTCCTGGAGCGTACCCGCGGTGATATCACCAATAGCCTCCAGATGATGCAGCTGCGGCGCACACTCGAAGCACTGGACGCGACCTTGCCGGATCGCGACTGACCGCCAGGTGGGTCGGTGGGGGATCTGCCATTCTTGTTGCACACGGGTGGTCTCACGAGGGCTTGACAACGGCTTCCGTTCAAGTACGATGCGATGTGAGGATAGACGAAGCTTGTACCTTGGCGCTGACGGGTATGGGCTTTTTTCTTGTTGGTTTGAAATAGAGGAGGAGCATGCCGATCAGATTCGGGACAGATGGCTGGAGGGCCGTTATCAGCGACACCTTCACGTTTGAGAACCTCCGGATTGTGGCACAGGCTGTCGCCGACTATGTCAAGAGACAAAGTGACGTCGAGCGCCCTGAGGTCGTTGTGGGGTTTGACACCCGATTCTTGTCTGATCGATATGCCATCGAGGTGGCGCGTGTTATGGCTGCCAACGGGATTGTCGCGCACCTGACACGAGCTGACGCTCCGACACCGGCGGTATCCTACGCGGTGACAGATTTGCAGGCTGTGGCCGGCATTATGATCACAGCCAGTCATAATCCCCCTCGCTACAACGGGCTGAAGTTGAAGGCATCCTTTGGTGGGTCCGCGTTGCCGGAACAGGCTCATCAGGTCGAGGCATTGCTTGAGCGGAACCAGCTGGAGGCCCGGGGCCCCAATCTGATGGCTTATGATCAAGCCCTAGAACTTGACCTGATCCGGCGTTTTGACCCCGCGTGGGCGTATTACCAACACCTCGCCACGTTAGTGGATATGGATAAAGTCTCCAATGGCGAGCTGCGCGTAGTGGCAGATGCAATGTATGGCTCCGGTCGTGGGGCCTTTCGTGACTTGTTGAGCCGCACACGGTGCCATCTCTATGAGATCCGCGGCGAGATGAACCCCGGCTTCGGCGGCATACACCCCGAGCCGATAGCACACTACCTGCAAGCTCTCGTTGCGGCCATTCAGACCCACCATGCGGATGTCGGCTTGGCCACCGATGGCGACGCTGACCGGATCGGCGCGGTGGATGCGCAAGGGACCTTCGTGGATCCCCATCATATCTTCGCTCTGGTCTTGCGCTACCTTGTGGAAAAGCGTGGGTGGACCGGAGCTGTGGTGCGCTCGGTCTCTACCACGCGTATGGTTGACCGTCTGGCGAGTCGTTATGGGCTTCCTCTCTATGAGACCCCGGTGGGATTCAACCATATCGCCGACTACATGCTCAGTGAGGATGTGTTGATGGGCGGTGAGGAGTCGGGCGGGATCTCGGTCAAGGGGCACATTCCTGAGGGCGATGGCATCCTGATGGGGATGCTGTTGTTGGAGGTGATGGCGGATGCGAAGGTGCCGCTGCATGCTCTGATCGAGGATATTCAGCGTGAGGTCGGCCCGACGTGTTACGCGCGCCGAGACATTCCTTTGATGCGTCCCGTGGCGAAGCGGGAGATGGTCCAGCGACTTACAGAGCAAGCACCGGCTGAGTTGGCCGGGGAGCAGGTCGTCGACGTCAGCACGATGGATGGTGTCAAGTACCTGCTTGCCGACGATGCGTGGCTGTTGATCCGTCCGTCGGGGACCGAGGCGGTGCTGCGCGTCTATGCTGAGGGACGGTCGCCGGAAGAGGTAAAGGCCCTGCTTGCCTATGGTGAGCACGTCGCGGGCTGATTGTGAGTATTACGGCGCGCGCGGTGGAAGAGCATTAGCTGTGCGTCGTGCGCACCCTTGAGACCTTATTGCAGGAATCTGATGATGTGTTAGGAGTGCAACCTTCATGACTGATAGCAGTAACGATACCAAGTTGATTTCGCCTTACGGCGGCAAACTGGTGGACCTGATCGCGTCGGCAGAGGCGCGTGAGGCCCTGATGGCTGAGGCCACCCAGTATCCGAGGTTCCAGATCTCCGATCGCAACCTCTGCGACCTGGAACTGCTCGCGGTGGGCGGCTTCTCGCCCCTCGACCGCTTCATGGGCCAGGCCGACTATCAGCGCGTGCTCACCGAGATGCGCCTGGCTGACGGCACCCTCTTCGCCATCCCGATTACGCTGACCATCAACAAAGAGGAGCTCCCGACGCGCGCCGAGTGGATCACGCTCTGCGATTCCCGCAACTACGTGATTGCCATGATGCGGCTGGAGGAGGTCTTCCGCTGGGATCCCACCCGCGAGGCCCGGCTGGTGCTGGGCACCACCGACCACCGGCATCCACTGGTGCCCGAGATGTCCCGTTGGGGCGATCTCTGTATCAGCGGCGAGCTGCGGGTGATCAACCCGCCCAAGTACTACGACTTCACCGAACTGCGCCGCACGCCGGCACAGGTGCGTACGCTGCTCTCCGAAATGGCGCACCATCCCGGAGAGGATGGCGTCGAGAAGGTCGTGGCTTTCCAGACGCGCAACCCGATGCACCGGGTGCACGAGGCGCTGACCAAGCGCGCCGCGGAGCGCGTGGGCGGCAGTCTGCTGATCCACCCCGTGGTCGGTCTGACCAAGCCCGGGGACGTCGACTACTACACCCGTGTGCGCGTCTATAAGGCCCTGGTCGAGAACTATTATGGGGACTACGACGTCGCTCTGAGCCTGCTGCCGCTGGCGATGCGCATGGCCGGGCCGCGCGAGGCGCTGTGGCACGCCCTGATCCGCCGCAACTACGGCGCTACCCACTTCGTGGTGGGTCGCGACCACGCCGGGCCGGGCAAGGATAGCTCGGGGCAGCCCTTCTACGGGCCGTATGAGGCGCAGGTGATGATGGCGCAGTACAGCGAGGAGCTGGGCGTGGAGGCGGTGACCTTCCGCGAGTTGGTCTACCTGGAAGACAAAGATGACTACGTCTCCGTTGACGATGCCAAAGGAAACGGCAAGGCACTTTTCATCTCGGGCACCCAGGTGCGCGAGGAGTACCTGGCCAAGGGCAAGGAGCTGCCCAGCTGGTTCACGCGTGTGGAGACTGCCGAGATCCTGCGGGAATCCTATCCCCCGCGGCACAAGCAAGGTCTGTGCATCTGGTTCACGGGCCTGAGCGGCGCGGGGAAGTCGACCATCGCCAACGCGCTGGTACCGATGCTGCAGGAGCGTGGCCGCCAGGCGACGATGCTGGACGGCGACGTGGTGCGGACGCACCTGTCGAAGGGGTTGGGCTTCAGCAAGGAAGACCGCGACACCAACATCCTGCGCATCGGCTTTGTGGCCGGCGAGATCTCGCGGCACAATGGCACGGTGATCTGCGCGGCGATCAGCCCCTACCGGGGCACACGCAGCCAGACGCGGGAGATGGTGGGCGAGGACCGCTTCGTGGAGATCTTCGTGGACACCCCGCTGGAGGTCTGCGAGGCGCGTGACGTCAAGGGCCTCTATGCTCGGGCACGCCGCGGTGAGATCAAGGGCTTCACGGGCATCGACGATCCGTACGAGGCACCGGAGAATCCGGAGATCGTGCTGCAGACGGTGGGCTGCACCCCCGAGGAGAACGCGCGCGCGATTACGCGGTACTTGCAGGAGCGCGGCTTCCTCAATCACGTCTAGGCTGTTAGGTGCGGTGTACGCAATCATTTGCACGGCGTGATGAGTCGGCAACGACCTTGTCGTCTGACTGTCTTGAGGGCGTCGCACCTCTCCCTGCAGGAGGAGATGCATTGGGTTTTCTTAAGAAGCTGTTTGGCAAACGCCAATCGCCGGTGATCATCGTTTCCGGATTGCCGAGGTCGGGGACCTCGATGATGATGCGGATACTGGAGAAGGGTGGCTTGCCTGTCTTGGTTGATGGCATTCGCACGCCCAATGACGATAACCCCAAGGGCTACTACGAGTTTGAACGGGTGAAGAGGCTGCCCGAAGGCGACGTCGCTTGGCTGCCTGATGCGCAGGGCAAGGCCGTGAAGATCATCGCGGCACTGTTGGCGCAACTTCCCAACGCGCATACCTATAGGGTCCTCTTTATGCGCCGTAAGATGGATGAGATTCTGGCCTCACAGCGACGTATGCTGGAGCGGCGTGGTGAGGATCCCGGTGCTATCGATGACGCCGAGATGGCGAGGCTGTTTGAGGCGCACGTGGCTCAAGTCCACAGCTGGATGGATCAACAGCCCCATGTGACTTGCCTGGATGTGGACTACAACGAAGTTCTGGCTGATCCCGTTCGGTGTCTGGCCCAGGTTAACGATTTCCTGGAATTGTCTCTGGACCTAGAGGCGATGACGTCGGTAGTTGATCCCACGCTCTATCGTCAACGAGCGTGAAACGACACCGGCAACGCGTTTGGGCTTCAAACGTTTTTGGAATTCATAAGGAGACGCGAAGATGAAGAGAGCTCTGGTTTGTGGTGCGGGCGGTTTTATTGGGGGTCATCTCGTTTCGAGACTCAAGCGTGAGGGATATTGGGTGCGCGGTGTGGACCGCAAGCCGCACGAGTTCCGTACGCTGGAAGCCGATGAGTTCCGCCTGCTGGATCTGCGACAGCCCGAGAACTGCTGGGAGGCGCTGGCCATCGGAGGCGAGACCTTTGATGATGTCTATCAGTTGGCTGCAGACATGGGGGGCATGGGCTTCATCCACACGGCAGAGTGTGATATCATGCACAACAGCGCGCTGGTCAATATTCATATGATCAATGGCGCTGTCAAGATGGGCGTGTCGCGCTATTTCTTCTCTTCATCCGCGTGTGTTTATCCAGATATGAAGCCTGGCGATCCGGAAATGACGGAGGACCAGGTCCTACCGGCTCATCCTGATAACGAGTATGGTTGGGAGAAACTCTATGCAGAGCGCATGGCGCAGGCCTATGCGCGCCATACTCCCATCGAGGTGCGCGTTGCGCGCTTCCAGAACTGCTACGGGCCCTATGGTACCTGGCGGGGTGGACGTGAGAAGGCGCCCGCGGCCATATGCCGCAAGGTCGCGATGACCGAGGATGGTGGCACCGTGGATGTTTGGGGCGATGGCACGGCGGTCCGTGGCTTCACCTACGTCGATGACCTGGTTGACGGCATCTATCTGCTGGCGCAGTCGGATCTTCAGGTCTCTGCCAACATCGGCACCGATGAGTACGTCACGGTCAACGAGCTGGTGCAGACCGTCATCGACATCTCGGGTAAGGACCTTGAGATCCGGCACGTTGACGGCCCGGTCGGCGTGGCTGCCCGCAATTTCAGCAAGGCGCGCATGCATACGCTGGGCTGGGAGGCCAAGGTGCGGTTCCGGGACGGCATTGCGCGCACCTATGCGTGGGTCGCCGGGCAGGTGAAGGAAGCATATCCGACCGGAGCATAGCCGGTGGCAGGGGATTCCCCTCTACCGATGGCTAGGAGGCGAGAAGGCTTGTCGATTGAATCTCAGATAGGGCAGCTCAGGGAGCGGCTCAGGATGCGTACCGGATGCAGCGACGACGAGATTCGGGTCGTCAGGGCACCGCTGCGTGTGTCCCCACTAGGGGCCCATGTGGATCATCAAGATGGCCTGGTAACCGGACTGGCGCTGGATCGCGCTATCCATCTGGCGTTTGTGCCGCGTGAAGATGGCATGATATGTGTGGAGAGCCTGAACTTTCCGGGCTGCTCGGAGTTCAACCTGGAGAGCGTGGCCCCCAAGGGACCGGGGGACTGGGCCAACTATGCCCGCGGCGCTGTGTTGGCGCTCAAGCAGTCTTATGACTTGCGGATAGGCATTGATGCCGTGGTGATGGGTACGATGCCTATCGGCGGTCTGAGTTCTTCAGCGGCTGTGGGCGTTGCGTATCTACTGGCCATCGAAACCGTCAACGACTTGGAGTTGTCCGCCGAAGAGAATATCAAACTCGACCGTTACATTGAGAATGTGTACCTTGGACTCAAGAACGGCGTGATGGACCAGTCAGTGATCCTGCTGAGCGATCGTGATTGTCTCACCTACCTGGACTGCCAGACCATGGATGTCCAGCGTGTCCCGACCTCGGCATCTCCCGATGACTTCGAGATCCTTGTCGCCTATTCGGGAGTCAAGAAGGCCTTGGTCGGTACAGATTACAATAACCGGGTTGATGAGTGTCACGAAGCGGCCCGGCTCCTGCTTGAGTGGTCCGGCGTGCCGCGTCCCAACGGGAATTCCCGGTTGCGGTTGGTTCCACCGGAGGTTTATGCGGCGTACGGTGAGCGGCTTCCGGCCCCACTTGGCCGGCGCGCGCGTCACTTCTTCACGGAATTGCATCGCGTGCAGGAGGGTGTGGAAGCGTGGCGGTCCGGTCGCATCGAGCAGTTAGGCCAACTGGTGCGCGAGTCCGGCGCCAGCTCCGTGTACAATTACGAGTCCGGTTCGCCGCATTTGACGACGCTCTACGGAATCCTCTGCGAATGTCCCGGTGTCTACGGTGCGCGGTTCAGCGGAGGTGGGTTCCGGGGGGCATGCATTGGTCTGAGTGATCCCAACCAGCGCGAAGAGATCGTGGCGTTCATTGACAAGCGCTACCCGGCCGCGCATACTGATATCGCCGGCCTGTATAGCATTCATTTCTGTCAGACAAGCGAGGCCGCTCATCTGATGGACTAGATGGATTATGGTCAAGCGTTATGAGCAGCGATCGTCCAAAGCAGTTGGGCTTTTTCAACCGGCAAACCATCCTTGCCCTGATCCTGTGTGTGGTGGGCTGCGTGCTCCTGATCGTCGATGTGCCCGCGGTTGTCCTGAGCTGGGACACTGCGAGCGAAGTCGGCACGGCAGGCTTCAATGTTTACCGCTCACCTGCTTGGGACTCAGTTGCATCCGAGGATTGGATCAAGGTCAACGACGAATTGATCCCTGCGGCGGGAGACGGAATGGTCGGCGCGGTCTATCGTCTCGAGGACGATGATCTTGCGCCAGGTCGCAAGTATCGTTATCGTATCGAGGAAGTGGAGTGGGATGATGGCACCACACTTTACCCTGATGAGGTTGTGGTGCGCGCAGGTTTCCCCAGCCGCTGGACAAAGCTTGAGGGCGTCGGGCTGATCCTACTGGGACTGGTCTTGCTGTGGCGCCGCAAGGGCCAGCTCGAATGACCCGTTGCTTGAAGGTCAACCCTGAACATCCTGAGCCTGACGTGATCGCCGAAGCCGCTGCCGTCATCCGCGGCGGTGGTCTCGTGGCATTTCCGACCGAGACGGTGTACGGGCTGGGCGCGAATGCGTTGGATGCGCAGGCTGTAGTGGGCATTTTCCGGGCCAAGGAGCGGCCCTCAAATGATCCGCTGATCGTGCATCTGGCTGACGCCGCTCAGCTCTCCTCTGTGGTTGCGGAGGTTCCGGATGTCGCTAGAGATCTGGCCGCAGAGTTCTGGCCCGGGCCGCTTACACTGGTGCTGCCCAGAGGTCCACAGATTCCCGATGAAGTGACTGCCGGTGGGGATACCGTCGCCGTCAGAGTACCCGCGCATCCCGTAGCGAGGGCGCTTATCGCGGCTGCTGGTGTTCCGATCGCTGCTCCCAGTGCAAATCGCTTTGGGCGGGTGAGTCCTACCTGTGCGGACCATGTTATGGCCGACTTGTCCGGGCGCATCGATCTTGTCCTTGACGGCGGTCGAACGCAGGTCGGCGTGGAGTCGACCGTGCTGTCACTGTGGCCCGACATCCCGACGATCTTGCGACCCGGGGGTATCGCCAGGGAATCCCTGGAGCGGCTCTTGGGATCAGTGGACGTCAGGCAGCCTTCGAGCGCGGAAGGCGAGACCTTGATCTCGCCCGGTACAACGATCAAGCACTATGCACCGCGTGCCAAGACCACGCTGTACCGCGGGGAGCGTGAGGCTGTCCTGGCTCGGATCCGCCGGGATGTTTCGGACTATGTGGCAAAGGGTGTCACTGTGGGTGTCCTGGCCGCCGAGGAGGATCTCGCCCTGTTGATGGACCTTCCGGCTGTGTACCGGAGCGTGGGCTCCATAACGTCAATGGAGCAGATTGCCCAACAATTGTTTGCCTCGTTGCGCTCGCTGGACGCGGCCGGTGTCATGGTCATCCTGGCGCGGGACTTTGGCCCGTCTGGGTTGGGTCTGGCGATCCGGGATCGTCTGACGCGTGCGGCGGCCGGTGACGTGATCGTTGTTACGGAGACGTCTGACTAGCTTGTTGAGGGCTGTGTCTCATAGCAGGAAGGGGGTCGCGATTTGTGCGATCCCCTTCCTGCTAACCGCGCAGAAAATCGCGAAGTCGACGTGCGTGAGCTGGGTGCCGTAGCCGGCTCAGCGCCTGCGCCTCAATCTGTCGGACGCGTTCCCGTGTCACACCGAGCTTCTTGCCGACTTGCTCCAGTGTATAGGTTTGGCCATCCAGCAATCCGTAGCGCATCTGGAGAATTTTGACCTCTCGCGGGGGGAGATCCACAAGGATCTCGATCAACTGGTCCTTGAGCATCACTGCGCTGACCCTGTCAGGCGGCGACGGGCTATCTGTATCCTTGACGAAATCGCCCAAGGTACTGTCACCCTCGTTGTCTGTCGGCATCTCCAGGGAAAGTGGGCGACGTGCCACGTCAAGCATCTGTTCGACCTTGCGAACAGGGATCTCCAGTTCAGCACCTAACTCCTCCGGGGTGGGACTGCGTCCCAACCGCTGTGTGAGTTGGTGTGAGATGCGCAGCATCTTGTTGATCTGGTCGCCCATATGAACCGGAACGCGGATCGTGCGGCTCTGATCCGCGATGGCCCGCGTTACGGCTTGCCGGATCCACCACGTAGCATAGGTAGAGAACTTGTGCCCGCGTTTGTACTCGAACTTGTTCGAGGCCCGTATCAGCCCAATGTTGCCTTCCTGAATCAAATCCAGAAATGGAACGCCTCGGCCGATGTACTTCTTGGCCACACTAATCACCAGCCTGGAGTTCGCGCGAATCAGATGCTCCCGGGCGAGGATACCGTCATCAAGCTGCAGTTCCAGCTCATAGCGCTTGTCTTCGTTCGCATATCGACCGCCGTTGAGATTGGTCTGGGCTTTCTTGCCGGCTTCCATACGCTTAGCCAGCGAGACTTCCTCTTCCGCGGTCAGAAGCGCAACTTTACTGATTTCTTTCAGGTAAAGCCCAATCGTGTCATCGACTTCAATGGCACGGTAGATGTCTTCTTCGGCTTTGACCTCCTCGCCATCATCGAAGCTTTCAATCGCCTGCGCCAGGCCGACGGGCTGTTTCTCGCCGGGACCGCCGACTGTGATCCCGGCTTCCAACAACGTTGAGATCGTCTCGTCCAGCTGGTTGACATTCTCCTCAGCTTCCGGGAAAGCCTGCTGGATCTCCGCATAGGAAACGTAACCTCGCTCATAGCCCAGTGCCAGGAGATATTCCTCACCCGACAGGTGTTCACTGAGGTTACCGATTTCTACTTCCTGTTTCTCTTTGAAACGCTCTTCGAACGCCAACTCCACAATTCCTTTGGACACAGAGAACTGGACCAGTTGTTCGGAAACTCGCTAACGCGACGCTAGCGGAACCACGTAGCCTGAAACACCGTAGTTCCGCTAATGAGACAATATCATGCTAGCAGATTAGCTGCGATAGAATAGTTGACTTAGTGTACTTGTCAACCATTCGACGGCTTGTTGATCTGTTCGGCCTGTTTCCATTCCCCCAAGAGCAGGGAGCTGAACAGAGCGAAAAAAGAGCACGGGCGGCGGTTGCCGTCCGTGCTAACCGCAATCCAATATAGCACAGTCCACGTTCCGTTGTCAAGAGGTACACGCCCAGGACATAGAAGTGCCCCCAGCTCAGCATGGATAGAGTGGCGGCACGCTATGCTTGCATTTCAAGATGCTGCGTCAGCGTCCCTATTCTTCCTGCCGGTCAATCGGTAAGGTGAAGTTGACGCGAAGCCCTTGACCGGGGGCGCTGAAGAAGCGGATCTTGCCTCCCAGTATCTCAATGCGTTCTCGAATCGTCGGTAGATTCAGTCTTGCTGCATCCTCCGAGCTAAGTTGCTCGTCGATATCGAACCCCACACCATTATCCTCGATGGTGACCATAGCTTCAGTCTCTTCCAGGCTCAGGTGCATCACGATGCTTAAGGCCTGGTTCTGTTCGCGGGCCATATGGATGAGAGTCTGAATCACGCGGAAGATGGTGACTTCCTTGTGGGGTGCGAACCGCAGCTCTTTGCCGGTTACTGTGAGCGTCAGACCGGCAAACCCTTCGTCGGCAATCCCGTCCACGTAGCGGCGCACCGTGGGAACCAGGCCGAGATCATCCAGCATCATAGGACGTAGATCGAAGATGAAGACCTTGACAGCTTTGAAAGTCCTGATCACGTTCTCTTTGAGTTCTGTCAGCTCAGCGCGTGCGCGTTCCGGGTCCCGGTCGAACAGACGCTCACAGATCTCTGCCTGCAGGGCGAGGTTAGTCAGCGACTGGGCAGGACCGTCATGCATCTGGCGGGAAAGCCGGAACCGTTCCTGCTCTTGCGCCTCAATGATGTTGATGACGCTCGCTTGCTTGGGTTCAACGGCGGTCTCGGCCCCAGCATCACGTCCCAAACCGAGATTTTCAGGCGGGGCAAAGCCGAGAATGCGGTCATAAAGCTCGGCGATGCGGGTGAGATGCTTCTGGTCGCTCTGTAGCTTTTCGAGCTGCCCGCGCATCGTGAAGAGCCGCTGCTGATTCTCGATCAGGGCGTTGTAGGCTTTGCGGATATCTTCCCGCGGCACAGTTTCATAGGACGCTTCAATCTGGTGAGTTCGGGCGACGGCCCGCGCATTCGCCTGCATAAAGCGGTCGACTTCACTCGACGTCTGCTGGATCAGCATGTCGATCTCTTTCAGTTCCTTCTGGATCTGAGCAGAGCCCCGACGGCAGAAATCTGCAAACTGGTCCCAGCTGCTCTCAACCATAGTGCCCCCTGTTCAAACCGCATCCGTGGTGGACTTAGGGCCCGCAGGTGTAGGGCTTCCTGCACCTGCGCGCTGTAGTGATGTGTCGCCTGAGGCTGATCCTGCGACCCCAAAATGTGATCGGAGATGCCCGTGGCGTCGTGTACCACAGGTGTGATGTTGTAGGCTTGCGATCCTCTAGGCGTCGGGCAGGCGGACCCACCCGTGTCTCAGTGCGTAGATGGCCGCTTGCGTTCGATCTGAGCGATTCAGTTTCGCCAGGATTGAGGTGACGTGGTTCTTCACCGTCTGCTGGCTGATGCTCAACCGCATTGCGATCTGCTTGTTGCTCAATCCTTCAATGATGAGTTCCAGAATCTCCATCTGGCGATTTGTGAGGGGGGACAACCTGGTGTCCTCCGGGCTAATGCCATAGCGTCGGTACAGTTCCAGAAGCCACTGTTCGGCCTGTTCCGGCGTTAGTCGTTTGTTGGCGATGACATAGTAGCCTTCGGCCACAGTCCGCACGGTATCCAGCAGCTGTGCCGGTGCGACATCCTTGGCGAAATAGGCGGACGCTCCGATGCGAACGGCGCGGTAGATTTGCTCTTCGTCATCGTACGCTGTCAGGATAATCACGTTGATGCCCGGACACTCAGACTTCAGCCGCTGGGTGATTTGCAGCCCGTTGACATTGGGAAGATTGACGTCCATAAGGACTACGTCTGGATGGACGGATTTCAGTACCTCAAGGGCACCTTGACCATCTTCGCACTCGGCAACGACCATGATGTCTGGCTCTGTGTTTAGGACGTCGCGGACACCTTGACGGAAGAAGAAATGGTCGTCAACGATGGCAACCCTTATGACATCAGGCGCAGTCACTGTTTCAGTCATTGTCCCTCTTTGGTGTCTTTTTATCCAAAGGCTACCATGGTTTCTAAGTGGGGGAAAACCGGTCCAGGCCGAAGAACTCCGGTGTCTGCCCGTCGAGAACGAGCGAGGCGAGTGCATCTGTTGTGACCAGGGCTAAGCTCAAGCCGAACGGCCCCAAGCCATTGACGAAGTAGACGCCAGGCTTCTCTTCCAACTGCCCGACGATCGGGAAGTGGTCGTGGCTATCGGCGATCCAGGTTGTAAACCGCCCGTGCACGAGGGCCTCGGGGCAGAGTTGATCGGCAACGGAGCTGAGCCGGCTGAGACTATCCTGCTCTTCTCTGCTCCAGCCTGTGAGATAGGCCCGGCCTCTGTAGGGCAAGAAGCACATCCGTCCATTGTCGAGAACCAGCGGACGGTTGAGTGTCTTGATGTTCTCGAACACAATGGTGTGGATACACATCGGATGCAACAACTGTGAGAGTTGATTGCTCAGCCTGGTTGCGTGGATGCCGTTGGCGAAGATCACCTTGTCGGCCCACAGATAGCGCCGGTGGGCCCAGACGGCGATGCTACCATCGGCGCGGCGTTTGGTTGTATGCGCCTCGGCCCCCAGTTCTACGATGATATTCTCGTGGTCCAGCAGCTTGGAAATCAGGTCCTGTGGGTTGAAGACGATGTCATCATTAGTGCTGATGGCGACCAGATCACCATACCGATTGTCGTCCTCGAGATCCACGCTGAACCCGTACGTTTTCAACTGCTGAACAGACTCCCGAAAGGCGTCTGATTCGTCGGGGTCTGTCGCCAGGCGCAGGCTGCCGAGTTTCTGAGTCGTTACGTTGTTCTGATCGAGCAGGATCTCCAGACGGACCAGATTGTCGGAGGTTAGCTCCCACAGTGTATGTGCCAGATCTTTCCCCAGCTGGGCGATGAGCTCCGTAAATGGCGTAGGGGCGCCCAACAGCGCCAATCCCGGCTGTCGGCGGATGGTACCACCTAAGGACTCCGATGCTTCCAAGACAACGACCTGTAGGCCTTCCGCTGCAAGGGTTGACGCAATCAGGGCACCGGCCAGCCCTGCACCTACCACTATCACATCGTAAGGACCGGAGGTAGACATAAGGGTTCCTTTCAGCTTAACGTGGAGGGGCCACAACAAGCTCAGCCTGATCGAAGAACGCTGCATTGTTGATGTGGGGGAACGTGGGCTCGGCATAGAAACAGAGTGTCACGCGTCCGAGCGCAGCTTCTTCGTTTTCTTCTTCAGTCTCATCCGTTACGGTTGGATCCTGATAGGGCCCCACGATGACGTTCGGTGAAGAGAGCCTCACTGTGCCACTATCCTGGTTGATCCGCATCTCTTTTCCCCACCTGGCATTGTAGCAATTCTCGGTGCCGGAGGGATCGATCCCGGCCTTGACGATCAGCCCGTCCAAGGACGAATAGGCCTTCGCCTTGATCTGGAAATAGGCACGGCTTCCTGCAGTGACGGTCACCGTCTGGTGGACCCAGGTCCGGAACTTGAGCCAGCGGATGGTCTCCACCTTCAATGTTGCCCCGTCAATCTGCCGCTGGGGATCGTCAGCGATTGTGAAGACCGGCTCCGCATAGGAATTCTCCGAGTCGTATTCGGAGTCCGGTCCGTAGTTCACGTGGGCGTCCCACTTCCATCCGGGAATACGGTTCGGCATAATGGCATCGAAATCTGCCCCATTCAGTTTGATCGCGGCTGGGGGCAGAGGGGTCGGCGTCGACGTAGGCGTAGCCGTGGGCATCGGCGTCGTCGTGGGCGTGGCGGTATTGGTGAGACGTGCCAACAGAGTGGGGCGTGGTGTTAACGTCGGTGTGGGCGTCCACGTTGCAGCACGCACGTCTGTGGTTGCTGCAGCCGTCGGCGCAGGCGGCGCCTGTGCCGGGGTGCGCATTGATGTGATCACGATTACGATCATCCCACCGATGACGGCGGCATCCAGGAGTGCAAGTATGAGCAGGACGATCTTCTGTGTCTTGTCTAGGGTACGCATCGTTATCCCTCAGGCTTCACGAACCAGGAACGAACCCAACGAAGATAGCATATGATATGGCTGTATGCTGTGCGACGTCAAGAAGCCTAGATTCAATGATACTCTAATGTGAGTTGAGTGACAAGCGCACGCGTGCACGGGCGTGTTACGGAGGGAGCAGATGTCCAGAAAGGGACCGTCGTCAGACCACCAGGGTGCCCTTTGCCCCCAAAGGCGACACACGCCCACGTTGTCACAGAATCATGGTCGCTGACGTGCGTAGAGTTGACCACAGCCGGCGTCGATACCTGCCCCGCGCCGCTGTCGCATCGTGTGCGGGATCTGGTGTTGATCCAAGATGGCGGAGAAGGCTTCCGTGGTTTCTCCGGTGGAGGGAGCCCCATCATAGGCTGACGTCGGATTGAGCCGGATGAGGTTGACGTGGGATGGCAGGTCCTGCAGCCAGGTCGCCAGGGCTAGCGCCTGCTCGTGCGTGTCGTTGACACCGGCGATCATGATCCATTCGAATAGGACCCGCCGCCGCGTCTTTTCCGTGTAGACGCGAACTGCCTCATACAGACGCCCCAGGGGATACGTCTTATTGATGGGCATCAACTTGGTGCGCAGATCGTCGGTGGCTGCGTGCAGCGAGACGGCCAGTTTGATAGGCCAACGGTGGTGCACATCGGCCAGGTACTCTATCCCCGGCGCAATACCCGCCGTGCTCAGGGTGATCCGGCCGGGCGCCAAGCTGAGCCCTCGGGGATCCGTCAGGCGTTGAACGGACTCCAGGGTCTGCTCCCGGTTGAGCAGAGGTTCACCCATTCCCATAAAGACGACGTTGGACACGGCTTTGTCCTGGGGGGCCAGCCACCGTTGGAAGTGCAGCACCTGGGCCACAATCTCGCTGCAATGGAGTTGCCTCACGAACCCCATCCGCCCTGTGGCGCAGAAGCTGCAGTCACAGGCACATCCGACTTGTGTGGAGACGCAGACGGTGTAGCGGTCACGATAGCGCAGCAAAACTGTCTCGATCTGGGCACCGTCCTCCAGTGCCAGGAGATCCTTCCGGGTGCTCCCATCCGGGCTCGTGCTCTGAGCTATCTCGACGGGGTGCGTCAGTGCAAAGGCGCCGGCCAACTGCTGCTGCAGCCGTGAGGGAATCTCCGTCATCTCTGAGAAGTCCGTTACGGACGCTGTATACGCCTGGCGCCAGATACCCCGCGCCACGGCATGCGCTTGATCATAGGGCTCCCCCCAGGATTGGATCGCCTTCACCAACTCCGGTAGATCCACATTGTAGAAACTGGTCTGAGACACGTCCCGACACCACTCCTGCCTAGGGGATGCAACATCATCTACCAACGACATTTTGACTTTTGCGATGAAGCATAGCATAATGTAGGTGCAAAACCAATGAATCGATAGGTTTCGAGCGAATTCTCCATAGGAGGACACTGTGCCTGAGATCTCTCTGCAAGCGTACGAGAACGAGATTGACCAGCTCATCGAGCAGGCTCGATACCTCGAGGCTCTGGCTCATGTTCGGTGCATTCTGGGCCAGTACCCTCGCTATATTGGGGCGTACTGTCTCTTGGGGGAGACTATGCTTGATGCGGATCTCCCTGGACTTGCTGCCGATATGTTCCGCCGCGCATTGAGTGCTAATCCCGAGCACTTGATGGCGCGCATAGGCCTTGGTTTGGCCCATGAGCGTTCCAACAATCTGGATGCGTCAATCTGGAACCTACTTCGGGCTCTGGAGTTGGACCCCGGAAACAACGACATCGGTGAAGAACTCCGCCGGATGTACGGTCGGCGCAACGGTCTTGAGCCGGATTACATACCACGGACGCCGGCAGGTCTCGCTCGTCTCTACATTAAGGGTAATCGCAGCGGGCGCGCCGTGACCCAACTGCGAGCGTTGTTGGATGAGGAGCCCGCCCGTCCGGACCTAATGACCGCGCTGGCGGAGGCCTACTGGCGTAATGAACAGGTTGTCCAGGCCTCTGACATGTGCCAGGAGATTCTGGACAAGATGCCACACAATTGCAAGGCGAACCTGCTTCTCGGAACGCTGTGGGTCAACGGCGGGCAAGAGGAGGGGTGGGCGTACCTCCAGCGTGCCCAAGAGGTGGATCCGGAAAACACCATGGCCGAGGCGTTGTTTGGGTCTGAATCCCTCCTGGAGCCGCAGCCGGTCAACCTCGATCGCCTCGTCTACGATCCTGACGCTATCGAGGTCGATCAGGAAAGCGCCTGGTTCAAGCGGCTGGGGACCGCCTCTGTCACCGCAGGCATATCCGAGGCGCCGCCGGAGATGACGGAGTCCGAGATGCGACTGGTGGATATCACCGCCGGTCTGGAATCTCAGATCGAGATCCCAGATTGGCTCAGAGAGCTTGGTGCACCCGATGAAGAAGATGCCGGTGGGCTTGGCTGGATGGCGGATCTCAGTGCTGAGGTTGCGCCCGAGGTCTCAGAAGATCTCGGCCTGGTGGAGGGTGAGGTCTTTGATGTGTTGGACGATACGCTGCCTATGCAGGAGCCCCTCGAAGGACCTCAACTTCTGGAGGGGGAGGCGGAAGAGGAGTCTCCTGACTGGCTGCAGGAGCTGACCGTCCGGGAGCTGTCTTTTGATCTTGACGAGTCGGAGAGGGCGCCTGATTGGCTCATGCAGCTCGTCGGCGAGGAAGGCGGAGCTGAGGATACGCCGCCGGCTGTGGCAGAGACTGCCGCGGAGGATAGTTCCGATCGGTTGGCCGCCCTCTTTGCAGAGGAAGATGCCGGTGATCTGGATGCCTTGACGGGGGAGGCCGTTTCCGGCGAGGAAGCTGCCTGGCTGGCCGACTTGGGCACGGTCGAAGAGATGGACGCGGGTGCGCTTGATTGGCTGGGCGAGCTGCAGTCAACGGTGGTCGAGGAAGGAGCTGCCGGTATTGTGGAAGCGGCCACAGATGAAGTTGAGGTATCGGAACTCGGCGATGTGTCTGATTGGATGAAGGCGTTGGAGCCCGAGACCGAGGCCGGTGTGGTTGCCCCTGTGGCTGCGGAGGACCAAGCTGCATCGGAGGACGAGGCGGTTCCCGAATGGCTTGCCGGGCTGGCGCCCGCAACGGTGGAGGTTGAACCGGCGATCGCGGCTGAGTCTGAGGTTGGTGATCTCGAAGAGGAAGCCGTCCCTGATTGGCTGTCTGCGCTTACGGAGTCAGTTGATGAGGCCACTGAGCCGTCCGGTATGGCTGTCGAGGAGGAGATGCCGGATTGGCTGCGCGACCTCAATGTAGGTGAGGATGCGTCGGCTGGTGAGTCCCTGACGGTTCGAGGGCCTTTGGAATTCGTGGAACCTGATGTTGAGGAAGACGGAGTCTTGACCGGTGCCGGTGCCCTCAGCTGGCTGGACAGTCTGACGGCAGATATGGAAGAAGATCAGCCGGTTGAGGACGCGGTTGACGATGAGACGTTGGAGTTGACGATTCGGGCCTCCGAAGTTGTAGAGACTGAGATTCCGCCGGTTGATGCCGGGGCTTGGGCTGACGAAGTACCTGATGAGAGATCCGGAATGCTGTCGGGCGATGATGCTTTGGCGTGGCTGCAGAGCTTGACCGCCGGTAGAGAGGAGGAACTCCGCGCGCCAGCGGAGGCTGAGTCGGAGGCGCGCATTGCCGAGATCCTGGGCCGTAAACCGGCGACATCGCCCTCTGTGTCGGTGGAGGAATCTGCTGAGGTCGAAGCCGAAGTCGCAGCTCCCGCTGTAACCCAACCTGAGGCTGCCGAGGTCGAGATAGCGCCGCTCAGAGAGGAAGACGAGCCACTATCGGGGGACGATGCGTTGGCATGGCTTGAGAGCCTCGCCGCCGGCGAAGAAGAGGAACTGCAGGCGCAGGCTGAGCCCGAACCCGTTGTGGTCGAGATACCGGAGACGGTTGTCGAAGCGCCGGGGATTGAAGCGCCAACTTCTGCAGCTGTGGCGTCTGATACCGCGGTTGAAGCGGCTGTTGGCGAACTGCTGGAAGAGGAAAGCGATCTCCTCTCGGGTGACGACGCAGTGGCCCGGCTGGAGAGTCTGGTCGTCGGTAAGGAAGACGAACTGCGCGTGCAAGCAGAGGCTGAATCCGAGGCGCGGGTCGACGAGATCCTGGGCCACGAGCCCGCTGTTCGTGAACCGGAGCCCGAGCCCGGACCGGAACCGGAAGTTGAGGTCGCTGCGCCGACGGCTGCCGAGATGGAGTTCGTTGATATAGTTGTCGCGGAACCTTCAGTGACCGTGGTCGAGAGCCCTGCGGATGAGGATGCCGAAGCTCCAACCCAGCAGGGGGATCTGATGTCCGGTGATGACGCGCTGGCCTGGCTGCAAAGTCTGACTGCCGGTAAGGAAGAAGAACTGCGTGTGCAAGCAGAGGCTGCACCGGTCGAGCCCGAGCCGGAAGAGGCGGAGACAGTGATTGCCGAGCCGCCGGAGGCCCCTATTGAGGTCCCGAAGGCAGAGCCGGTTGTTGAGGCGCCCGAACCTTTGGTGGAGGAAGAGCTGGAGGCGGGTGAAGATGCTGCTGTGTGGTTGTCTGAGCTTTCACCCGAGAAGGCGTCGGAGCTGGAGGCTCAGCTGGAGTTCGAAGGCGAGGCGGCGGTGCCGGACCAGGAGCGTGACCGAGGTTACTTCGGGTGGTCCGCATTTGGTGGAAAGCCCGAAGAAGTACCTGCATCGCCCGCAGCGCTGGAGGTAGTCGCCGCCGACGAGTCCGCGGAACCTGCCCCCGCACTACCTGATCTCCCAGCCGTTGAGCCTGAGGTCGCAACCACAGAGCCTGTAGAGGCTGTGGCCCTGCCTGCCGAGGTGGCAGCCCCACCTGCTGAGGTGGCAGAATCAATCGTTGAGAAGCCCGCGATCGTGGATCAACCGGCGACAGCTGAGGAACCGATGATGGAGGCCGAAGTGCCACCATCTGAAGCGCCGGCGACCGTCCTTGTGGCCGAGCCCGCCGAGACCGCAGCCCCACCAGCGGAGGAGGAAGTGCCCGCGCCTGCCGAGATGCGGCCCGAGGCCGAACCGTCTGCGGCGACGGCTGAGGACTTGGATGAGATGCGCGCCTATACGAAGCGTAAACGATCGGATCACGCGGCGCGCCTGTCGCTGGCACGAGCGCTATGGTACGCGGGCGAGATCCAGGAATCGATGCAGACCTACGGACGATTGATCAAGTCCGGAGCTCGGTCTGATGAGGTGATGGCTGATTTGGAGCAGTATGTGGAGTCTGGACCCGCCAACGCCAGTGTGATGCGGACCTTTGGCGATGCCTACATGAAGTGCGGGGATCTGGATAAGGCGCTGGAGATTTACAACCGCGCGATGGAACTGCTGTAGGTTAGTCAAACAACAAGAGGGCCTCGTCGAGGCCCTCTTGTTGTTTCCCATACAGGTCTAGAACATCACGTCTTCGTCGGTGCGCTTGTAGGACACAATCTCGTCGGGACTGAACCAGTATGCGATCTCCTGGGCGGCCTCCTCGACGTTGCCCGAAGCGTGAACCAGGTTCTTCGTCGATCGCTTCTCCAGACTTGAGATCGTATTCGAGTCGATGGTGTAGTCCCCGCGGATCGTGCCGGGCTCCGCGCGCGACGGGATGGTGAACCCGATCATCCGGCGCACCGCGGTGATGGCGTGGACGCCCTCGAGCACCATGGCGACGACGGGTCCCGAGGAGACGTAGTCTACCAGCCAGTCGAGCACCATTGAGCCGATCTCAAAGGGGTTTTCCGTTCCCAGGACCTCGTTGACGTCCATACCGAACTGCTCGAAGGAATCCAGGGTCTTCTTCCCCATACCCCGGATCCACTCATCCGGTCCTGAATAGTGCCCGGCTGCCTTTTCCGGCGTGGGGTGTATGACCTTCATCGCCACGATCTTGAGCCCGGCGCGTTCAAAGCGTCCGATAATCTCACCGACGAGCCCGCGGGCGACGGCATCGGGCTTCAGAAGGACCAGACTTCGTTCCTGCTTGATTGACTTTGCATCCATAAACATCCTCCTAGCTTATCAGCACAGCACAAGCTGAAGCCCACCACTGGCTTCAGCTTGCGGTCTTGCACGATCGTGCTGTTGGGTGAGCTAACCGAACTTGTAGGCGACGCCAAAACCGCCGCGGGGCAGGACCCAACCGATATTGGTGTAGGGGCACGCCACACGGCAGCTGCCGCATTCAACGCAGCTCTGATAGGCCACCTGGATCTTGCCATCGCTGCCCAGCGTGTAAACGCCCACCGGGCAGAAATAGAGGCACGGCTTGTGCTCACAGCGTGTGCAGACCTCGTGCTCTTCGATCCAAAGGTGAGACTCTTCCTCGTCGATGAAGTACTTGAGTGTTACCAACAGATCATCAACATAGACGTCGGGAAGGGATTCCCTGAGTTGATCCGAGATCTGCTTGGGTTCGAACGCATCCCCTGTTTTCATAGCCATTGTGTCACCATCCCATCACTGCGCGTGCCATCGAGATCATATCTCCGGCAGCTTTGATCAAAGAGCGACGATCCGTCAGTCCACCCAGCATTCCCTTGAAGAGCTCCTGCTTCGGCTTGCCGTAGGCAGTGAAGAACTGCCCGATAGCGTCGTTCACGAAGTTGGGATAGACGTCCATGAACTGCGGGTGAGTCTCCAGGAACTTGGAGAAGCCGCGATACTGCTTTAGATCCTTCAGGATGAAGCCCTCTTTGAGCCGATCCTCGTATCTCGACGTGACTCGTTGGCTGAAATCGCCGCGGCTATGCGCCTCAATAGCGGTTTCGGCCGCGAGCTTCCCGGCGATGATAGCCATGTTCGTGCCTTCCCAGTGGAGGGCGTTGACCATCGCTGCTGCGTCGCCGGCGACCATGGCACCGTCGGTGTACAACTTCGGCATGGCCTTGTACCCGCCTTCCGGGATGAGATGTGCGCCGTACTCGAGAAGCTGGCCTCCCTCCACCAAAGGAGCGATCGCCGGGTGCTGCAGATAGCGCTGCAGTATGTCGGCGGGCTGCAGGCGATACTCCGCCAGAACATCCAGCATCACGCCCATCCCCACCGAGACGCTGGCTTTATTCGTGTAGACAAAGCCCATCCCCGGGAGACCCAGCGAGACATCGCCCAGCACCGAGACGGCAAGTCCCTGATCCTCACCGGAGAGTCCAAAACGCGCTCGGATGACCTCAGGCTTGAGGGAGATCACTTGCTTGACTGCCAGCGCCATTTCGGCCGGTTCCAGGTCCCGGTCGATCAGCCCGAGCTTCTGCGTAAGCAGGTTGTTCACGCCCTCGCAGATGATGACGATCGGGGCGTAGATCTCGCCCTGCGGACGATCTGTGACTACGCCGATGACCTCGCCGCTTTCCTTGCGGATAAAGTCAGTGACGGCGGTTTTGGGGATGAGGAATGCCCCTGCTTCCTGCGCCTGTTCAGCCCACCAGGCGTCGAAGCTAGCCCGCAAGGTGATATAGGCATCGGCAGGCTCTGTATCGAGTTTACCGCCCTGGACGGTCATGCGTGTCAGTCCCGTCTGGGACAGGAACCAGAAGCCGGCTTCGGTGACCGGGCGTTCGAAGGGAGGTTTGCGATCCTGATAGTCCGGGAGCACTTCCGCGATAGCGTGGGTGTAGATTGCGCCACCGAAGTAATTCTTGCCGCCGGGCTTCTGTCCTCGTTCAATCAGTGCGACATTCAGGCCTTCTCTGGCCATCACCATTGCAGCTGCCGATCCGGCGAGCCCGGCACCGACCACGATGGCGTCGAATTCGATGCGTTCGTTACTCATGCGCTCGCCTCCTTGCGGGCGTTGATCTCCGCAATCATTGCTGGGATGACCTCGTAGAGATCGCCCACGATGCCCACGTCAGCGACCTCGAAGATCGGAGCGTTCGGATCGGTGTTGATGGCAATGATAAAGTCGGAACCCTGCATGCCTACCTTGTGCTGAAGGGCACCGGAGACACCGGCCGCCACATAGACTTTTGGCCTGACGGTTTTGCCGCTCTGGCCGACCTGGTGTGAGGAGCTGATCCATCCCGCATCCACACACGGCCGCGATGCACCGACAACCCCGCCCATAGCATGAGCCAGGGATTTGATCAGCTCAAAGCCCTCCGGGCTGCCTAGACCACGGCCACCGGCGACGATAACGTCGCTGTATTCAATATCGACGGTGTCCTCTTTGGCGTGGATGAATTCCAGGATACAGGCACGCGCGCCTTCTTCGGTCGCGTCAACATCCTCCGGGATGATCTTCCCTTCGGCATCCGGATCGTAGGCCGGTGTCGGGAAAACGCGCGGGCGGACGCTGGACATCTGCGGCTGGTGGTGCCGGCACACGATCGTAGCCATAATGTTGCCGCCGAAGGCGGGACGGGTAGCCAGGAGCAGCAGCTGATTGGCTCCTTTGACGGTACCCATCTCCAGTTGGGTGCAGTCTGCGGTGAGGCCTGTGCCCAACGACGTGGCCACGGCCCCCGCCAGGTCTCGACCCAGCGTTGTTGCCCCGATGAGGAAGACCTCGGGCTGGTATTTCCCGGCTACGGCCACGATGCTCTGATAGTAGGGGCAGTTACGATAGTGTTCAAGGACCGGATCGTCCATCAAGTATACATGATCGGCGCCATACTTAATGGCTTCCTCCGCGATGCCTCGAACGTTGTGTCCCAATAGAACACCTTCGACGAGGACCTCAACACCGGCTGCCTCTGCCTCTTCCTGGACTTGGGATGCCAGGTTACGGGCGACGCCGAGGAGTTCCCAAGAGACAGGGTGAACCTTACCTTGTTCCTGTTCGATGAAGACCCAGAAGCGACGTGCGGTCATTCTGCACCTCCCAACATTGTACTGAGGACACCTGCTTCCTCAGCTTTTCCGAAGGTGAAGTCGAGGGCAGCCTGGACGCCTATCTCGCGAGCATTGATCTTCTCGCCCGCCTCCGGCAACGGCGGTGTACCCATCTTATAAACGATGGTTGGGGATCCCTTGACGCCGATCTGGTTCACATCAAACTCAACCGGCCCGGCTTCCGTCCACACCTCCGGTTCGTACTTGAGCGACTTGATCAGGTCGGGCAGCGGGGCGAAGGGGATCTCTGCGATCTCCTTCTCGCAGGTCAGCAACGTGGGCAGCGGCGTCTCCATGACCTCGGTCCAGCGTTCGGTTCTGCGCTCGATGACGACCGTATCGTCATCCAGGTCGACGGCACGGATGTTAACCGCGTAAGTCACGATGGGGAGATCCATTCTCACCGCAACGCCGGGGCCTACCTGGGCCGTATCGCCGTCGATAGCCTGTTTCCCAAAGAAGATGAGGTCAATGGGATCCTCAGCATGGATGGCTTTGATAACCTCGGCCAGGACGTAGGACGTTGCCAGCGTATCTGCCCCGGCCAATTTGCGGCTCGAAACCAGTATCCCCCGATCGGCGCCCATCTCGATGGCTTCGCGAATGGTGACCGTGAAGGATGGGGGGCCCATTGAGACAACGGTTACCTTCCCGTTTAGCTTGTGCTTCCACTCCACTGCAGCCGCTAGTGCGTGAGCATCGTAAGGGTTCATAATCGCCGGTACGCCCTCACGCACAAGATTCCCGGTATCGGGATCGATGCGGATGTTGGTGGTGTCTGGCACCTGCTTCACTGCGACAAGTGCGTGAAACAATCTACACCTCCTAGATGAATATGAGACTGAGAATCAGGAAGCCATCATTCAGCACACACGGAGTTCGCGCTAGATGTAGTCCAGAGCCTTGGCTTGCTGGGTCAAATCATCCCGGAACTTAGGGTGGGCAATACCGATGAGCGCCTTTGCGCGTTCACGAATACTTCTCCCATAGAGATTCACTGCACCGAATTCGGTAATGATCCAGTGCACGTGGTTACGCGAGGTAACCACCCCTGCACCTTGCTTGAGCATGGACGTGATGCGGCTCATCGTACCTCCCTTGGCGGTGCTTGGAAGTGCGATAATCGGCAATCCGCCCTCGGAGCGCGATGCCCCGTAGATGAAATCCATCTGCCCACCGACGCCGCTATAGAGCTTCGGTCCGATGCTGTCCGCACAGACCTGGCCCGTCAGATCTACCTCGATAGCGCCGTTGATCGCTACCTGCCGGTAGTTGTGACCGATGATACAGGGGTCATTGACGTACTCGGTGCGATGGAGCTCGACTAGCTCATTACGATCTAGCCACCGGTACAGCTCGTGGGACCCTAACACGAAGCCCGCCGTGATCTTGCCGGGATGGAGCGTCTTGCGCGCTCCGGTGATGACACCCTTCTCAACGAGACGTTTGACGCCATCGGAAAACAGCTCGCTGTGAATTCCGAGCTCTTGTTTGTCCTCAAGATAGTGTAGGACGGAATCCGGGATCGCGCCAATACCCAGCTGGAGCGTCGCACCGTCAGGGATCAGCTCGGCGATGTGTGTGGCGATCTTCTCCACCACCGGATCGTCGGTGCTGCTGCCCATCGCAAACTCGTCCAGCAGAGCATCCGCCTCAACAATGTGGTCAATGTCCTTGACGTGAATGAGGGTATCTCCCATGACGTAGGGCATCTGTGGGTTGACCTGCGCCACAATGCACTTGGCCGATTCTGCCGCTGTCTTGGTGAGCCCGGTCTCAATGCTGTACGAACAGAACCCCTTCTCGTCCGGTAGCGATGTGTGGATGAGGGCTACATCGATAGGAAGCTGGTGTTTGAACATCAGGGGGAATTCCGAAAGAAGGACAGGTGTGTAGTCCGCCCGTCCCTGCCATACTGCTTTGCGCGTATTGTGACCGATAAACATCGTGTTGGAGCGCAAGTGTCCCTGGAGTTCCGGATCGTTCCACGGCGCCGGTCCTACAGAAAGCGCCTGGGCGATCTCCACGTTCTCCACATAGGGAGCGTAGGCTACGAGCGCGTCTGTCAGTGCTCTGGGGACGCTGCAGTTGCCGGTCATAAAGATCCTATCGCCGCTGTGCACCGTCTCGGCAATTGCGTCTTCGGCCGTGGTCCGTTTCTCTGAGTAGAGCGCTTGCCAGTTCATATCTGATCGTTGTTTCCCTGTGGGCTGGAGCATGCGTGCTGCAGCATGCGTGCTGCAGCACGGCGTACAAGATTGACGTGTCCTCGATGCTGTTTAGTTGTGCTCGGAGCCAATGGCTGCCTAGGCCATCCGCGCGACGCCGTTATCTGCACGCGTCACGTAGACAGTCGGTTCTTTGCCGTGCTTGGCGACGTAGACCTCGGTCAAGTGTGCTTCCACATCGGGCACGGCGTCCTCTGCCACAACGGCGATGATGCAGCCGCCAAATCCGGCCCCGGTCAGTCGCGCACCATAGCACCCGTCAACTTCCGCTGCCGCCTCGACCAGCGTGTCGAGTTCGGGAATGCTGACCTCGTAATCGTCACGCAGGCTCTTGTGTCCCTCAAGCAGCAGCTTGCCGACGTGCTCGATGCGGCCTTCGTAGAGGTCGCGGGAGACCTGCAGGACACGGACATCCTCGGTCACAACGTGGCGGGCTCGGTGGTAGACGACGTCTTCCAGCTCACCCTTGTAGCGTTCGAGCTGCGCTGGGGTCACGTCGCGCAGGGCTTTCACGTCAGGAAGATGCTGCTGCAGAACACTCACGGCTTGTTCGCACTGGGCGCGGCGGACGTTGTACTCTGATCCGGAAAGAGACCGGCGGACCATGCTGTTGGCGACAACGATGGCGATACCTTTGGGCATGCTGAAGTAGGCACGTTCGAGTGAGCGCGTGTCCAACATCATCGCATGTCCGGCTTTGCCGCAGGCACTGATCATCTGATCCATAATACCGCAGTTGACACCGACGTATTGGTTCTCCGCCTCCTGGCACAACAAAGCCATCTCAGATAGTTTCATATCGAAATCACTGAGCTGAATCCAAGCGAAGGCAAACGCAACCTCAATAGCTGCTGATGAGGACATCCCGGCGCCCACGGGGACGTCTGATGTCAGCACAGCGTTGATCCCCACCGGATTCAGGCCGTGCTCCAGCATAGCCCAGACCACGCCCTTGGGGTAATCGGCCCAGCCCCCGCTTGATGACGGCACCCTGTCCGTAGGGAAGGTCTGGTCGTCGTTTTTCATATCCACAGCACGGACCTTGGCCCATCTGTCGCCGCTGGGTCCAACGGCGAGCCACGCAGCTCGGTCCACGGCCACCGGCAGCACGAAGCCATCATTGTAGTCTGTGTGCTCACCGATGAGGTTGACACGCCCTGGTGCGCGTACGATCAGGGCCGGCTCGCTCTGAAACCGTGTGTGGAAAGCGTCCCGTACTTTCTTATGCAATGCGTGTTCAGTCATCCATACCTCCCAAGTACAGGGCACAATTGTAGCTTCATCTAAATAACTTAGCCAGTGTGCGGGCGCAGACCCCCTTCCCCTGAAACGGGGACTTCGTTCCTTTCTTCCCCCGGAGGGGGCAAAGCAGAGGCTGCCCGGCTACGCTGGATCAGCGTCTTCTTCGAAAATAGCTCAAAGTCCGCTGGTGATCGCGCCCCTCTGTTGAACGCTCGACACGAAGACGGGCGCGGTGAGACACCGGCCCGAGCGGAACGGGTCC
>Ga0114918_10000248_pt1 | contig 45021 bp, 60 predicted proteins | sample LantaG_FD_87015 | JGI IMG/M metagenome (GOLD analysis project Ga0114918, IMG submission 87015) | Deep subsurface microbial communities from Baltic Sea to uncover new lineages of life (NeLLi) - Landsort_02402 metaG | ecosystem: Environmental > Aquatic > Marine > Oceanic > Sediment | place... | reverse complement strand
TATCCACAATTAGCATTAGTTTCAGAAACTAAAAACTTAGTTGTTTCTACCATAAGGTCAGATAACCTTTTATCATAAGGTCTTTTCAGACCTTTAGTGAATGTGTGGAAAGATTTACCATCTAAACGAGCCATAATTGGTAGTTTAGAGTCAACCTTAATTTGGGTAGTGAAAGATTCATAACCTTTCATTCGATCTCCTAATGTTTGAAAATCTTGTGTTTTCATAATTTAATTTAGTTTTTGTAACTTTATCATTACCTACTAATTTTTATACCGCCCATTGTATAATAATAAAATTATGAATTGTTTAAAAACAAGGTTGTCAATCCTTGTGTTAGTAGTCTGTAAAGGATTCGAACCTCTGTTTATCACTCGAAAAAAGTGATCGTCCTAAGAGTTCAATCCTTGAAAGGTAAGAGAACTCAGCCGCTAGACGAACAGACCATATATAATCGGTTACGTTACTTTCGTAAGAGGCTTTACCGATTCTAATGTCTTGAGTAATAGAGCTTGGTTATAAGATATTACTCATCTATATTTTGTCTCAACTACCCTGTGTCTCCACATAACCTGTTGGAGTGTCAATAGTATCTACGACAAAATGTAGATTTGTGGAAGTGGAGGGATTCGAACCCTCGTGCCAATCAAATTAAAAAAAGTTTTCTACAAGTTTATTTGGTTTTTCTAAACCAACAAATAAGTTTATCTTGTTTCAGAGAATAAACAAACTCTGTGTTACTTATATTAAACAGTCAAGTAACCATCCTGGTTTGAGTTTTGTTGTATATCAACTAATAGACGTAATCCTCCGATTACGCTGCAACAACAGTGTTGTTTGCATTAACTACTGCTAATACGTCAGCTAAAGAGCCAACTTCGTTTGTGTTTCCGTTTAAAAAAACTTATCTACTAATTTATTAATCGGACACATTAATAGAAAATCCGATACTTGCTTACATTTCCCGCCTTCAACGGTCAAATCCAGTCACCCCCATATTTCAAAGAACTTAGAACATTTATAGTTCAATTGTTTCGTTTTGTTGATACAAATGTAATTAATATAAATGGTAGTTCAAAATATATATTAAAGAAAAAAACTAATTTTTTCCTAATTCTTTACCTCTTATCTAAATATAGTGATAAATTTGGAAACCATAATTCAACTTCTGTTGAATATTGGCTCTTAGTCATCATCCCTATTTGATTAAACACTACTAATATAGAATGTATATCATTTAGGGAATGATTTCTAGATATTTTGACATCGATCGAAAAGTTTAGATCATTTTCTTCTATTTCAACTCCCTTCTCAATACCTTTAGAATTGAGAAGTTTTAGGAATAAATTTTCTAATTTTCGTACATCATCATTCATAGTTTATAATTAATTATATTAAATAGATTTTAATGACATTAGCTGATATTTCAGTATATATATCAGTTTTATAGTGATTAAAACCAGATATGAGTGATTCTATCTCCGTTAATAACTCTTCGGTTGAAGTATCATCGACAGTAAGAGATACACATATCATATCCTTTTCCTCATATATATTAATATCATTAACTGATTCTAGTCTATTTATATAATCTATTATTTCTGATTTTTCGTCATATAGATCATCCTCAATTACTAATTTTCTAGATGTGGGAGCGTTTTCCCAATTTATATTAACTGATGATTTACACAGTTCCTCTAGAAATGTTAGGTTTTGTATCTCTCTACCAGAGTGCTCGTGGAAATATCCAACACTTATATTAGTGCATTCTGGTATTAAATCCATGAATATTGCTGAATCGGTGTATATACCAGTTGGATCTTCCATCATATCTAATCCTTCTTTACTATATTCTCCTATTAAATATTGAGCAAATTCTGATGAACAACATTGTCTACCCATTTGGCTTGTGATTATGGATTCGAATCCTCTTCTATCAAATGATATTATTCTTTCGACATTTTGTAGATATTCAAATGATTCGAAGTCTTGTGAAACTTTTCCAGATCCAACTAGACCAACTTCTTCACCTATGAAGAAGTAATAAATACCTGGGACATTATTTTCCATCATGTATAATAATACACAAACTCCAGCTTTATCATCTGCTCCTAAGATAGATGATCCATCTGTTCCTACCCATTCATCACCATTATCATCGGTTTTAAAAACGTGATTAACATTTTTTTGGAATTGATCAGCTGTGTCTAGGTGACAACTAAATACTGTTTTAGATTCTCCTATTATTTTATAATAGTTACCATATTTGTCTCTATTTAGATCAGGAAGAAACTCAAGAACCTCATCATCATGTGGATGTGGGTATGTTTTTGAAGTTAATTGTAAAAATTTCTCTTTTACATTCATAATTATTAATATTTTTATAATCTTAGACTTTTTATCTAAAATACTGAATATTAATGATATTGGGAAAAATTAGATTTGTTTGGTTATTATCTGGAAACTAGTTCATCTGTTAATGTTTTTAACCAATACTTTCTACTTTCATTAGACATATTTTTAAATCCATTATTCAAAATCATTTTAAGTGTATTCTCTAAGTGAGAAACTGACATATCTTTAATATTTATCTTCTGACCATCTCTATTCTCCCAAAAGATTTCATTTTCATATTCTTCCTTATTGGACATAAAATCACTCCCACCCATATAGTTATGGTTTGATGATCCTCCTTGATAGTTTTCACTATCTACCATTTCAAATTTCTTTAAATGTTTCATTGTCTAATTTTTTATTTTAAAGTTCGTCTAAGTAATCACCTAGATTATCTTGGACTTCACTCGGTAATTGGGATTTTAATATGTCAAATCTATTATATACACTTTCCCATTCACAGCTATTGAAATGTCCATCTATATCAACATTTGGATCTGATTGACCACAATACTTACATTGGTAATAAGGATTACTCCCACCAATTGGTTTGTTTGGATAATCATTTTTACCATTCGTGTATAATAGATCTCTATGTTTATCAGTTAATTCCTTTATTTGGATTAATATATTTTGGTATGAGTTTTTTAAATCGTCAAATAGATTAGATTCATTTGTCTTATAAATAAGTTTGTCGAAATCATCAGTGTCTATTATTTTGGAATTAACTATTTTAGTTGTCTGTGATATCCTTTCAAGATCTTCTATTGATATATTTTCATTACTTTTTACTATGGCATATAGGTCTAACTGTCTTTCTTTATCAACCTTTACTAGACTAAAGTTAAGTCCTAATTTATTCTTATTTAGGATAAATAGTATATCTTTTATTATAGTTTTAAATATACCATCTTTTTCTGGTAGTGGAGATAATTTACTTGGTATTCTCAATATAAATTCATTATCGGTCTTACTTCCGTATGTCTGAATCTCCATTTGCATATCTCTATAACCACCTTTTAACTCTAGATTAAAAGTCCCTACTCCAGAATAAGGATCTACTAATAGATTATATTCTTTGAATATAGTATTTGATAGATACACTTTCTCTAATATAAAATCTGAATATTTATGAATTCTAGGTTTATCGTATGTTTTTAAGTTTTTCATATTATATATTAGTCATTCCTGTTAAGCTATTATCAAAGTTTGTGGGTTCATATACAGTGTAGTCTTTATCTATACTTTCTTGATTGTATTTTTTACAAAATTCACAATTACAATCCCCATTACAGTTACATGAGTTAGATTCTTCACATGGGCAATATTCCCTCAAATTATCATCATCTTCGATATATTGTTTTAATAAATCATTGTACCTTGTGTCTGATAATAATGATTCTTGAAATTTATGAAAATTCAATATTCTCATATTATTTTAATATTTTCTCAAGATCTTCATACCATCCATTATACTCAACGAGTATTTCTCCTTTCTCATATTTGGATTCACCATCTTCATATAAATCCTCAGTTAAAACACATTCAAATGTTTCTTCTAGATTACCTTCCCAAAGACTGAATGTATTTTCATCAATCTTTTTTAATATTTTACCCACTTCTGGATCTCCTGAATACCCAATTCCTGTATTAACCCCAAATTCATTAATTAGTACTTCTAACCAATTATTTCTGTCAAGTCTTACACATTCAGTAGATTCTTGTAAGTGATCTCCATACCAACCATTATCCTCTGATTCTAATATCATCCCCCATATTTTATCTTTTCCAGTGTGCCATACTCCATCAGAAGTTTCATTGGTATCTTCGTACTTTTCGAAAGTCTTTAAATATTTCATATTATAATTTAGGTTTTAAGTATATATTAATTTGTTCAGTTAGAAATTTATACTTACATTTGTATTTATGGAAAGAACATTATTAACATATGATCAATGTAGAGAAATCGTTGAGAGAAACGATGAAATGAAATTCTATGAGACAAAACACATAGTTGATGGTTATGATGTGTCTATATTTAACTATAAATTAGCTTGGTATGGGGACTTTAAATATGAAGAAATTGAAATTACTGAGGGAGATAAGAAGGTAATATTAAATGGGAATACTATAATAGGTGGTAGAAAGATATCTGATATAAGTGATGAGGAATTATCAAACTTAGGATTTGAGTTCCTTTCTAAATTCGAATCCTAAGTAATTATTATTTTCTTTTTTTAACTTCCATAAAGAGGGATAATTATCCATTTTTCTTAAAAAAATTTCAATATTCCGTTGATCATTATCTTTAAAAATTTCTTTACCATCCTTTAAAATTAAATATGTATATTTTATATAGTTCTCTTTATTTTTCTTCTTATGTCCTTTACCCCCTTCACTTATTTTTCTTTTGTGTTCATCAGAGTGACATCCTCTTTTTTTCGCTTTTTCTGAAATGGTCTTTTTAGTTTCATCAGAATGTTTTTTACCATAAAAAGGATTTTTATTTCCAGTCATACCAAACATTGGGTTATCTTCTCCACATCTCCCCCTATTTTCAGCTACTGTTTTTCCATTATCTTGTATAATATTCAATGATTTTGATATTTTAATCCCAATATCTTTCCTCCCATTATTAACCCCAACATAATTATTATTAGTATAAAATTCTTCTTTTGGTACTTTTATATAAGTATTACTCTTTATATCAAAGGCAGAAACCATACCTTTGTGAATTGTAGAAGATATCTTCCTATTTTCTTTATAAATTTCAGATAAAATTTTGGAATTAAAATTATATTTTTTGCAATAAAATAGTAACGGTGACCACATTTTACCTCCTATAGCTCTTGCTAAAATATAGTGACATATTATATGAGATCTAACTGATAGAATACATTTATTCCAATTATTTTCTGATAAATTAGAGTATTCAGGGAAAATCGCCTGTGGTAGAATATGGTGATTCTCTGTTTCAAATTTAGAATATTCATTTAATTTAAATTTATCAATAAAATAGAAATACCTTTCTAACCATCTATTATTTTTATACCCTTTTTGTTGGAATTTTGATAATAACTCTTTATATTTGCCCATATTATTATATATTAAAAATTTAGAATGAAAATAAAAAGGACCAAAATAGATTTATCTGAAATGAGAGGAATTACGTTTGTCTTTGATAAGGATGGTTCTATATATGATAGATTTTTAATGTTACACAAATTTTGGAACGTTAATCAAGTAGAGGAATCTATGTTGAATAACATATCTAATTTTGGGGTGAGGTCTGTTATGAATAAAGAAGATGGTTCATTAGCATCATTTATAAAATTACCAAATGGTAAGGTATTTGGAAGATCCAAAGCTTCTTTTTCTTCTGATCAAGCTCTGAGAATAACTTACTTATATAATACTGTGGATTCAGTAAAGAGATTAGTTGATTGGGCTTTTTCTAAGGATATTGTTTTGTTCTTTGAATACGTTGCTCCAGACAATAAGATAGTTTTGGATTACCTTAATGAGGAATTAATTTTACTTAGAGCTAGAGATAATAAAACTGGTGAATATATTGATGTTAGAGATTTCGATACTTTTGGAGTTAGAATTTCTGAATTCTTTGATTATACATTGGAAAATATATCAGAATTGGTTGAGACTTCTGAGGGTAAAGAAGGGTGGATTGTAGAATTTGATAATGGTTATATGGTTAAATGGAAAACCAAATGGTATTTCACTAGACACAAATTATTCACTGAAAAGTTGAATAGAGAAAATGATATTATCGATCTTATATTAAGAGAAGAAATAGATGATGTTCTGTCTCAATTGACAGATTCTGATGTCGATAAAGAAAAAAGGGAATTCATAAACGATATAATGTTAATGGTTAATACTGAGGTTTCTTTAGTTATTGAGAAAGTGAAATCTAAAGTTCTTGAGTATGATGGTGATGTTAAATCATTTGCTTTGAATAATAAACGTGATAAATTATTTTCTCTTTATATGTCAATTATAAATGGTAAAGATTATTTTGATGTTGTTAAAAATAAAATTTTGAAAGAAACTAGACACTTAGCTCAAGCTAAGTCTTGGATAGAGAAAAGGAGGGTGTGTAATGACTAAGTGTTATCCAGTTATAAATAAATTTTCTAGCCTACATGGAGACTGTTCATTGAAAGTGGATGGTATCCATGTCAGAGTTAGACTTAGTTATGAGGATTGGAAGCTTGTAGTTCCTAAGAAAGACTTCATATCATGTGAGTATAGAAATGGTAATTATCACTTAATTAAAATATTTAAGAGATAGTTGGTTTTGTTTAATGAGTAATTTTTGTTATAATTGTAAATATGAAAATAGGTAAATTGATTAAAAAAATAAAAGATAATACTAATAATCAAGTTGATATTAATGTTATCAAGTGTAATTCTGGACATTGGTTAAATCATATTAATGGTCAGTGGATTTCTGATAGGATCTATATCTCTCAAAAGAGTGATAGTGATTTACCTAACAAAATTTTGAATAAAGTGGTTGATAGATTCAATAAAAAATCATTAAAGTATAACATTGAAATAATCGTTAAGTAATGAAGATATTTGAGAATATACCTAAAGTTACGAAAGCATTATTATTAATGAATATACTGATGTTCTTTCTTATCCCGTACATACCAAGTGATGATTTATTTTATATGGTCGGATTTGGTATAACATCAGAAAACTTCAATCCCATACAGTTGATAACCAGTATGTTTTTACACGCTGGATTTAGTCATATATTCTTTAATATGTTATTTCTTTGGTTTCTTGGTGATGGTATAGAAAGGGAAATTGGTGATCGTAAATTCTTAATATTATACCTATTATCCGGATTTGGTGGATTCTTATTACAAGGTTTTTTCTATCCTGATGTCCCCCATTTGGGAGCATCTGGAGCTGTTTTTGGTTTGATAGTGGCTATGGGAGTACTATTCCCTAATCGGGAAATGTCTTTATTATTTCTCCCATTTTGGAAATTTAAATTGAAATGGTTTGTTTTGATATATTTTTCTGTTGAGATTTATAATGCTTTGAGTATGGATACTGGTGATGGTGTTGCACATTGGTGTCATGTTGGTGGTGGAATAACTGGTCTTTTATTGGGTGGTTTTTGGCTGACTAAGAATTTTTCTAAATTTAAATTAAATTAAATAATAATTAATGAGAGTGTCAAATAGTAATAATAATATACAATTTAAAATGGTGAAATTAGAAAATTATCTAGTTTTACAGTTCTTAAATATAAGTGATGAGTTTTGGGGAAGAGTTGGGAGTGGTCATTGTAATATACTTAATGATGATTATGATAATAAATGGGTAATAACAATATTAAAACAGGATCGATTAAAATTTTCTTTTTCTAGAAATTTGAAAAATAGATATTTTAGTCTATATTTACCATCAGATATTAAACACAATGATGTTCGAAATGTAATTAAAATCAGATTCAAGGATAATTATGAAAGAGATGGTCTATATTATTCTTTAATTGAATGTGTGAAGTCTCTAAATAAAAAATAAAATATTTATGTCTTTTATAAAATTTAACATATCAAAAATGGATAAATTAATTGTATTTCAGATACTTTCTCAAAATTTGAGAAAGACTCCTAGAAATATAATTTCATTTAAGATGGATGATGTAGAGGTAACATTTACTAGATCGGCTCACCCATCAGTTCATTACTTTGTTGATCGTGATAATGGTCAAAAAAAATTACAGATATTCTCTAGGGGATCAGATGGTACTCGTCATTTAGTACCATCTGAAATTTATTTCAGAGATAATTTTGAAAGAGATAAAATATTTAATATCTTTGTTAAAAGTCTTGAAAAGGTATCGGATTTAATAGAAAAAAATAAACTAAAATAAAAATAATAATAATCACACAAAAATTTAAATAAATTATATGAAGAAGATTTATGTACATCCAGATTTAATGTCAGTTTTTAATTCAATGGTAGTTAATAACCAAGAGGATAAAACTAAAGTAGTAAAAACTTTAATAGAAGCTAACAAACGGTCTAAGTGATGATGTCTTTATAACTGGTAAATCTGGATCAGATTATTGGTCATTTGCTGAGGACACAAAGAAAATGTTATCCTACGCTAGATTTGAGAAAAGATTAGAAAAATTATGTGAGTGGAATACTCTAGAACCATCTGATGTTACTGAGGAACTTAAAAATCAGTATAATGAGGATTTCTTTACGAAAAAAATCGCAAGAACTAGATGTAAATCGACTAAGATAGTTTCAAATCTATTTACTCCGGAGTACATAGCGGCTAACTTCACTAATCAAGATGTTGAATTGTTTTCCAACCAATTCGCAGCGGCTGTTAGAGATGAGTTGGATTTCAAAATCGTTAAGGGTGAGGACATTCGTAAATATTACTTGAAAAGTAATTATGAGGAAGATTGTCCATCAGGAACTCTTAGAGGTTCATGTATGGCTCCTTCAGAACGTCAAAAGTTCTTAGATATTTATGTTAATAATGAGAATGTTTCTATGTTAGTGGCTTTCTCAGAAGGTAAGAAAGTTATCGGTAGAGCTTTAGTTTGGGATAATGTTTCTTTCAAAGAAAGAGATTCGGCTCAAGAGGTTCATAAGGGTCAGTTGATGGATCGTATTTACTATACTTACGATTGGATTATTGACAAGTTTGTAAAATGGGCTAAGGAGAGAGGTATTTACACTAAGAATAATCAATCTCACGATGATCATTATAGATTTGTTAATCCTAAAACCAACGAGGTAGAAGAGTTTTATGTTGATGTTGAAATGGATTTGAGAAATGAGTACCTACCGTACTTAGATACGATGTTCATTCCTAACTATAAGAGAGGATTTATTACTAACAAAGCTGATGGATATGATAATAATACTCAGATGAGAGCACATGATAGTGGGAAACCTAGAATTGTTTGGGATAGTATTGATGGGAAACCAGTTGAATCAAGAGATTCTATGTGGTCTATTGATAGTAAAACATGGGTTCATAATAATGACTCTGTTAAAGTCGATAATGATTTCTTTCATAAGAAACTTTGTTTCAAAGATAGATTGGATGGATATATCACTCCGAAAGATACTAAGGTAGTTTGTGTGGTTACTGGTGATGAGTTCGCTGAGAGAAACATGATTAATTCTGAGTATCACAGTGGGTTAATCCACAAGAAAGAGTCTGTTGAGACCTCTGACGCTGGTTTGGTACATAAAGATCATTCAGTTGAATCTAAGTATTTAGGTACTAGATTATCTAAAAATGGTTCAATTAGATTGGAGAAAATTGATGATTACTTACCTAAGTCTGTATTGGATAATGGTATGAGTGTAGAAGACTTCGAGAAAGTTATGGAAACCCTTAACACTATCAAAGGAGAATCTGGTACTACTACCAACAATTTCTCTGAATCATCAACATTTGTTTTTGAATTCTAATAGTATTTAAATTGTTTGAAAAACCCCCTCACTTTATCTAAAAGGAGGGGGTTTATTTTGAATATATATGAAATATTATTTAACTTTTTGTGATTTTTTTAAAACTTTATTTCGAAAATTTCATATAAACTAAATAATATTGTAATAAACGGCAAATACTGTATCAAAGGCAGATAAATAAAATAAATGGAAATCTTATGGAATTAAAGGATAGATTAAAGGGCGTAGTTATTAATGACGAAGAAATTAAAGAAATCGAACAAAGTATAGAAGAGTTCGAATCAAAACAAAAAGATCCAGTTGATCTTGATTTACAAATCAAGAAGTTTAAAGAGAAAACTGGTCAAGACTTCAATAAATTTTACAAAAAATACTTACCAAAACTAGTCTACTATACGACAAAATATTGTCAAGATAGTGATGAGGCTATGGATTATGCTGAGGAATCTTTTATATCAGCATTGGAGAAGATAGATTCATATAACAGTGAGAAAGCTGGTTTCAGTACATGGTTATTTGTTATAGCTAGAAATCATGTTTTTCAGCATATTAAAAAGAAAAAAAGAATTCCTACAATATCGATGGATACAACAGTAGATGATGAGGGTTCTACAATAAAAGAGTTTATTCCAAGTGATGAAGAAGAATCTCATTTGGATAATGAGAGATCACATCTAAATTCTAAAAAGGCTAATATAATGTTGGAGAATATAGAGAAGTTGAAATCTCCATATAAATTGGTTATAAAAATGAGAGAGATAGATGAAATGTCTTATAAGGACATAGCATCAAAATTGGGTAATGATGTTATATTTAATGTTAATGTTAGAGGCTCATTAGTTAAAAACGAATCTGATGAAGTATTGGAAGTAGTTAAGTTACCAAAAGAATTGAGTGAGGTATATGAAGTTATAGATTCAAATGGTGAATTGGTTAAGTTTAAACTTATTGGTGGTGATACTAAAAAGACATCATTTTTTACTCATATCGCATTTGATCCAAATTTAAATGGGAGTAACTTCACTGTGAAAGGTAGGTTTCCTAAAAATCTTAGTACCGTAAAATCTCAGATAAGAAATGGTAGGTTGAAATTACAGGATATGGTTAAAGAAGATTTCCAACGTTTAGATGATATGTATCAATAAATTAAGTCAGTTTATCTGATAAAAAAACCCACACTTATTCAGGTAAGTGTGGGTTTTTTATATATAGTATAAATAAATGTCAAATATAAAATGGTAGATAAAAAGTATATAGATGATATGATCACTAATAGTGATAGTAATAATCAATTATGTCTGTTATTAAGGAGTAAAAAAGAAGATGTTATAAAATTTATATGTGATTATTTGGGGATTGATTATGATAATAGTCTATCTTTAATGCAGATGGTTTATCATTATAAAGAGGGAATTTGTGAAATTGAAAAATGTGTTTGTGGGTCTCTTAGAAAATATCATTGTTATGGATATAGAAATACTTGTGGTGATAAAAAATGTGTCAATATAGTTAGGGAATATAATAAGAAGAAAACCTGTCTATCTAAATATGGGAAAGAATATGTTACTCAAGTAGATTCTGTTAAGAAGAAGATGTCAGATTCAATTTATGAGAAGTATGGGGTATATAATTCTACTCAATCTGATAAAGTATTAGATAAGAGGAGGGAGAATAATTACAAAAAATATGGATATTATGAAACACTATCTATTCCTACAATTAGAGATAAGATATTTGAGACGAACCTAGAAAAATATGGACATAAATCTCCATTAGGATCTGAATTAATTAGGGAGGAAATCAAATTGACTAATTTAATTAGATATGGTTATGATAATCCTCAGAAAAATAAGGTTATACGGGATAAATCTACATCAACCTTCGTTGATAATAAGTTGCGTGATAAGATAGAAATATTAGATAATATCGGATATGTAATAATTTCTAATGATTTGAATAATTTTAACTTGAGGTGTGATAAGGGACATGAATTTGGTATAAGTAGGAGTTGGTTAAATTTGAAAATTAGAAATAATATAGTTATATGTAATGATTGTTTAGGAGTCCCTTCTAAGTCTATTGATCAGACTAAGATAGAGGAATTTATAGAATGTAACTATAATGGTGAGGTGATATCAAATGATAGAACTATTCTAAATGGTAAAGAAATAGACATCTATATACCAGAATTAAAACTAGGAATTGAATATAATGGATTATATTGGCATTCTGAATTATATAAGGAAGATAAGTACCACTTAAATAAAACGGAATTGTGTGAGGAGGTTGGTATTCAATTAATTCATATATTCGAAGATGAGTGGTTGTATAAAAAAGATATAGTTAAATCTAGATTGTTGAATATATTGGGTAAGTCTAATAAAATATATGCTAGAAAGTGTGAGATTAAGGAGATAGATGATAATAAAGAAGTTAGAAGTTTTTTAAATGAAAATCATATACAAGGATTTGTGGGTTCTAAAATAAAATTGGGTCTATATTATGATGGTGATTTAGTTAGTTTAATGACTTTTGGTAATCTTAGAAAGAATCTAGGACAGGTATCTAAAGAGGGTAGTTATGAGTTACTGAGATTTTGTAATAAATTAAATACCAGTGTCATAGGTGGAGCTAGTAAATTGTTTAAATATTTTGTGGGTAATTATAATCCAGAATACATTTTAAGTTATGCTGATCGTAGATGGAGTCAGGGGGGGTTATATGAAAAATTAGGTTTTGAGTTTATCCATGATACTGTACCAAATTTCTTTTATAGTAATGAGAACAAGATTAGAATGAATAGATTTAATTTCCGAAAGGATGTTCTTGTTAAGGAGGGATTTGATAAAGAAAAAACGGCTAGGCAAGTAATGATAGAAAGGGGATATTATAGAATATATGATTGTGGTTCTAAAAAGTATAGTTTCGGACTTTAATTTTTCTAATTTGAAATTTCTTTAATTGTTTAAAATTAATTATACTTGTATTTACTTATAATTCAATAAACGATAATTGGTTCTCAGTTCCCCTTAAACTGAGTGGTGGAGAACGACTTCCGAGTCGATCCTATAAATCCTCATATTCATTTTGAATATGGGGATTTATTATTTATATTAGATTAGTATTTATAAATAAATAGTGTATGAAAATAACAAGTGGTATATGGTTAATCAATAGTGAGAATAAAATTCTTTTATTACATCCTACATATCACCCAAGTAATTTTTTTTCAATTCCTAAAGGAATAGTTGATGATGGTGAAGATTACTTTAGTGCTGCTAAAAGGGAATTGTTTGAGGAAACTAGTATAGAATGGGACAACATTAGTGATTATATAACTAATGTTGAAGAATTATCATTGAAGAAGTATATCGGTAATAAGAAGTCTTTAAAATCTTATATTGTTAAGTGTAGTAGTACTTTGGATTTCCTAAATATTAGGTGTGATTCTATGGTTGAAAATCACCCACTCTCCCCATTCCCAGAGGTCGATGGTTTTATATGGTCTTCTTTAGAAGATATAATAAGTAGTGAAATTTCATTACATCACTCTCATAATATGTGTTTTAAAGAGATTTATGATTTTTTGAAAAGAAATTAATTATATGAATATATATGAAGCTATAGAATGGGCTGATAATAAAAGTTTAGATGGGATTAAGTATTTTATACGACCATGGAACAATGAGTATATTGTATTTTCTGAGATTGAGTACAATAGGAATCCAGATGTTATTATAGTATATAATACCGTTGATAAAGAATTAGATCATGATATAGTTTATCTAAATAGTTTAGATTTTAAGAATCGGAAAGTTAAAGAGGAGGTACTTAGTAGAAAACTTATATCTCCTACCTATGTTTGTTTCAGAACCTATAATGGTAGTCCTAAAATGGGTGAAATACTTAAACCTTATTATGAAACTTGTAATAAGGTTTATTATAAATTCACAGATTCGGATGGTAATGAAATAAAATATGATTATAGTAGAATGACTAGATTAGGTGCTTATTTTAAGACATATAGTGTGGAGAATAGTATAGCGATTGGTGATGATTATATTATTATCGTAGATGGTGAGGAAATTTTGGATAAATCACCTACTCGGAAGGATAAACTAATGGGTAGAGTGAGAAATAAGAAATAATAAAGATAATTTATGAATCTTGGAGTTTTATATAAAGATGGTGTTATAGTTAATCACAGGTCACTAGTTAAGGTAATTCTAAACCCCATGTCCATTTAAGTGAGACTTAATTTTTTGTTTAAATTCACCATGGGTAGGACATGATACTTTTATATAGCTATCAATATTATCAATCGATAGATCAATATATTGATACTTATTATTATGAATTTGATTTAACCTATCTGATAAGTCATCTTTAGATATTTCACTATACTTTATTATTCCGCTACATGATGGACATCCATATCCACTAAGATGGTAATTTGAAGTCATTTTAAACTCTCCGTGAGTTTCACAGAAGATTGATATTATAGATTTGGAATTTTTATACTTATCTAAGTTATAACTATAATTATTATTATGAATTTTGTTCATTTTTATAATTAGTTCATCCTTAGTAGTCACCTTTTTTTCATTTGAACACTTGATACATCCCTGTCCATTTTTATGAGCATCTATTCTTTGGTAGAAATAACCATGTGTTGGACAAATTATCTTTATCTTTGTTCTAAAATTTACATACTCCGTTTCTGAGTAATCATAATAGAAATCGTGAGTTGAATTTAATTCTGATATAAGTTTATCTGTATCATATTTTTTCATATATGTATATATAAAAAATCACTTGCCTAGGAAGTCCATCAAGGATACTATATTTTTTACTGAATAGTTAAATGTTTGTAAATTTTTCACAGTCTCCCTCAAGAAATCAATGTGGGTTTCTATCAATTCCATTTCTCTATCATCTTCCGCAATATGAGCATCAATAAGAATCTTCTTCTCTCCCATATTGGTTTTTATACCAAAACCAGTTGAATAGAAAAGAAATTTTTCTTGTCTGGCTAATTTCACATTAGTTGCATTTTTACTCATTTTATTTAGGAAAAATGAGGACTCATCATTTAAGTGTTGGATATACGATAGTGCTAGGGATTGTGAATCTATAACTTTTTTAAATTCTGATGAATTCAAGTTGTTATGTTTAATAGTTTCGAACACAACATCTGCCTTGGAATTCCATTCATCTCTTTTACCTTTTAAAAATTCCTCTAATCTATCATTAGATTCCTTTTTATTTTTAATTATTTCTAAATCGGTAGATGTAAAGACTTTCATTTATTGAGTTATTAAATTTTATTATATTTTATTATATATCTAATACTCAATTCTATCTATAAATTCCAATTTTGTTTGGTATATTTCACCATCAATATTAAGGGTCACTATATCACCTTCGATATCTACTGGGGTAACAGGATCTTCCTTTTTGTGATCAGGTAAATTCGTAATAGATGAAGTATATAAAACACCATTATTCTTTATTGTATTCACAAGATCTTCTTCTGTTATATTATTAACTTTGAAATCTTCGTATAATTTTAGATATCTCATTTTCATTAATCAGTATATAAAGAATTTACTTTAATTTGAGAAAGTTTATCTCCAAGTTTTTCTATACAATCACTGTCTTGATTTATAAAGTCATAAAATTTAAGAGCTTCTCTTCTATCAGTGAATATAGTTTTGTTAAGGATATGATGGTCTTTATCTTTGGTGAAAATATCACTTCCCTTTTCTTTTAGTAGGGGGAGATTAAAACTAATACCATCATCAGATTTAAATTGAAATATTACTGATATTCCACCATTGAGTATTCTTTTACCAAAGCTATCTTCTAACATTACACCAATGAATTTCAATTCTCTGGTCTTTAATTCTGTATATTTTTTTCTCTTATTTCTACTATCAGTTGAAAATGAATAATTTATCACCATCTTGAAACCTATGAGCGTGTTTTCTTAGATTTTTAGCTCTATTTGGTTGTAGTTGTTGGTATTGCATCTTATCAGCCGCACTTAAATATGTATCTCTGTCTAACCTTTCATATGTAGGTTCATCACTATCAACAAATCTTATTTCTATATTACCATCGAAATCAAACTGTTTTGATAATTCGGAAATAGCTTGGTTAAGATCATCTACATCAATATCTTCCATTTCATCTTCTATATCAATATTATATTCACCCAATTTCATATCCATTTCATCTTCAAAATCCATCATATCTTCACTGAATAAATCATAATAAGTATCAGCAATACCATCTTTAATAGCATCACTTAGATATTCCCATCCAGATACAGCTTTACCATTTACATATACTATAAACTTATAGCCTGGGTTATATTTTTTAGCAAATTCTTTTGGTGTTACTACCTCTTCGAAATTTTCAAATGTTTTAATGAATTTCATATTAGTCTGATTTTTTTGTATAATGTATATATTAATTATTGTTACTTAAATTTATTTTGTAAATATGAATATTAATATTATTTTTGTACTAATTGTTAGTAGTTATAAAATTAAGTAAATATGGTATTGAATAAGAATATGTCCTTTATTAGAACAGAATTGGTTAAACAAATAGATCAATTAGCAAATGAGAAAAAAACTAGATTAGGAGTCACTACTCTTAGATTTGAGAAAAGTGATGAATCCTATTTAAATGGAGCTGTTCGTATTGGATATTATGTTAGTTTTATCAATAAAAATGGTGGTATTACTATTTCGGAATGGCATGAAGTTGATCCGATGATATTAATTAGAATTAAAGATAGGTTGAGGTCTAATAAATTCTATGGTGAAAAGAGAGTAAAGGGTCAAATGTGTAAGGTTAGATTAAAGGGATAATATATATAGTTATGAAGTTTATTAAAAATAGAGATAGATTTGTGGAATCTAATGGTTCTGAAATACATATACCCAAAGTAATATGGGATATACATATCGTGTTTGCTGAATTTGGATTCAAATTATACCTTGTTGGTGGATCTATTAGAGATTTCTTATCTGGTCAAACTCCAAAAGATTATGATGTTGCTACCAATGCTAAACCAGAAGATGTTATAAAACTATTCACTGATAAGTTCGGAGTTCGTAAGAAAAATGGTAGTGATTTTGTTCTAAGAAATGGTTGGAGGATAAACTTACAGGGTGAATCTTTTGGAGTCGTTGTAATTTACATTCCTGGTGAGAAAGAGGGAGTCGAGATAGCATCATTCAATACTAGACATGATGGTAAAATAATATTGGACGCGACTATCGAGGATGATGCTAATAGAAGGGATATTACATTTAACTCTTTGTTTTATGATTTGGATAAAAAGGAGATTATAGATTTAGTTGGTGGTGTAGAGGATCTTAAAAATAAGAGACTTAGAATGGTTGGTGACCCATCTCAGAGAATCATGGAAGATCCTTTGAGGATTCAAAGATTATTTAGGTTTGGTCCTAGATATGGAGCTGATATGGATGATAAAACCAAAGATGCTATAAATAATCTAAAACATTTGTATAGAGAACCAAGTGATGAGAGACCAAATGGTGTTTCTCAAGAAAGAATAGTTGAAGAGTTCATGAAATCATTTAAGACTCTTCCTAAATTTCAGAAATACATTGATTACTTAGATGAATTTGGTATGTGGAAAATATTATTTCCGGGTATAAGTTTTAATAAATCACCAAGATTTTTAGAAACGGATTCTATTGAAGTAGCGTTGGCACAATTATTAGTCAATGAGAGAAACGATGTCTTTAATTCATTGATGGTTCGTGAGTGGAAGTTCCCATCCATTTTATCCAAAACTGTTAAACTATTGGTCGATATTACTAGATTGGATACTGAGGGTGATAGTGCTATTGATGATGCTATAAATATTAGAATGAACCAATTGAGAAATAATATTGGGGATGGTCTTATTAGGAAATTCATATCTTTGGTAGTTATAAATAACCCATTGGTGGATAAACTATTAAAGTTTAACCCAACTGATATAAATTCTGTTGATGTTATGGATGAGTTGGGAATGGAACATGATAATAATGGTAGATTATTAAATCCTAAGAAAGATGGGGCTAAATTAGGTCAAGAATTAAGTAGAAGGAAAGTTGAACTTTTTAAATCATTGTAAATGAGATTAAATCCAAATGCTGAGACAATAGAAGAAGTTGTAAGATATTTTGAGGAAAGATCTATTCAGTTATATATCGATGGGTATTCTATAATACAGATTGGTAGGGTGTCTAATATTGGAGTTGTCGCATCATTCTTCAAGAATGAGAAGATGTATCACTCCTTTTATTTATATCCCTCTAAGAGAGGTAAGGGTATTTATGAGAAGGTTGTTAAAGAATATGGATGGGAGATATTAACTAGTGAGGATTGTGGGTTATCTCCATTCCTTAAAAGTAAAGGAATTAAACACAAGATAGCTTTAGGATTTACTCAAACTTTAGAGTATAAAATAGTGAGTGATTACTACGGTAATAAATGTGCTGAAAGGTCTGGAGTTCCTTTGATGAATCATATAGATGAGGGGTTATGTATTTTAAAGTGGATAGGTGCTTCAGAATCATCTAAAAGGGCTTATTGTCTCCATCCTATTTATCAATCTAATGAATCACTCTTAGAATACGGTAATAGAAATATGAGAGATATTAATATATTTGGAATAGATGCTAATGTTATGGTTAATGTAATGGAATATAGATCGGTAGCTAACTCTTATCTTTCTGATCGTAAAGTATCATTCATCGGTGATATAAAATTATCACCATTAGAGGATGTTAATAATATGTTGATAGCTGATAAGATACAGAATAGGAAAGACTTTGAAATATATCATAAGAATCATAGTAGATTTTATGACTTAAATATTTATTTTAAGAATTGGTTGTCTAGGTTAGGTATTAGTGAGAAAGTTTATAACGAATATGTGAAAAGATTAGATGTCAAAACTCAAATTATATAAATCCCGTTCCAGTGGCGTTTTTATTATCGCTGTTGTTGGTGCTAGAACGGGACGCTGTGGAGTTCGTATCCCGACAATGAATGATAATCAAATTGACGATAGGGAAAGTTCCGTTAAAAACGGTTATCATGTTAGTTGGTATATCCCCAATTTTGATCACTTACCAGAAGGTGAATTTTTAATAGATAATTATAAATCGATAATAGATCCGATTAGTGGAAATTTATATTTCCGTAACATATATTCGACTAATAAGAATTGGGGGGAATATTGTGAGGTGAATTTAAGAGAAGGTAATTTACAACCTAATATTAATTTCCGTGATATTAAGTATTTAATAGATAATGGTTTGAGTAAAAAAGGATTTAAAGTAAAATTAAAAAGTAATGTATAAATTATCACATATAAAAGATGTATTAGGTAATAATTATCTAGGTATTAAGTTTGATGAAAGTCAGATAGAGACTCATTTATTAGATCTAATGGATCATGTTGGTTCTGAACAATTTGATGTTTTAACTAATAATCAAAAAAATAGGGATGGTAATTCCTATCACATGACTTTAATTAACGTGATGGAATATAATTCATCTATTAAGAAGTTTGGAATAGGATTATTTGTTGAAAAATTGAATGGTTCATTCTCATTAAATATCGATGATCTAGAAATGTTGGGACTTGGGTCGGCTGAGAAAAATGGTAATATATCATATTTTATAGTTATAAAATCTACACTATTGAATGAGATACGAAATTCATTTGGTTTGGGTGAAAGAGATTTACATATAACAATAGGATTCGATAAGAAAGATGTTTTTGGTGTTCGTAAGAATGAAGATACTCTTATTTAGTTACATATCCACCACATTTATCACACGGTTCGTCTGATTCTTCTAGACCATTCCTAAATCTATATTCATTAATATCACCTTTACATTTTGGGTATATAGATTTTCCACTATCACTCTCTAAACCAACATAATATTCATCATTATTTGAATAGTTCGTTAAGTATCCTGTTTCCCAATAGAAATATTTCATGGTGTCTAGATAAGGAAAATATTTCATTTTGTGATCTTTATCTGGATTCACCTTGACTTCCATTTTAATATTTTTTGGATTTGTGTAATCATCGGATGGAGTTAATATTGGTTCAGTTGCTAATGAGTTTTGATATACCTTATAATACCAATTATTAGATTTGGCGTAATTTATGAAAGTATTTATATCAGAATCTCTGCAAGAGTAAATTCTATCCATAAATTTAGATCCATCGGTTAGAGTCCATATTAGTGATCTCCCAAGGATCTTATTATCTACATTTTTTAGAAGTAGTAATGATACATTCTCATTATCTGTATATAAATCTAACCAAAATTTCTCAGCACCACCGTTCTGTATATTCATACATGATTTAGCTAATGTTCCTAAATTTCTGTTCCAGTAGTTCATTGGATTGTACCCATTTAATATATCCATACCACTAACCATTTCAAATGTATTGTTTGAGTACTTCTTATTATATGAATATTTATATTTATTCACAAAATCCTCTATATCTTTATCACTAAATTCTTTATTCAAGAGATTTAATATCTTTTTAGTTATCCTACCAATTTTTATTTGATTATTCACTTTATACTTAAATATGTAGCTATTACTCACCATACTCTGACTAGCCAATTTATCGGATTTATCAGAATTTAGGAATTTTATAGTGTTATTATCATCACCTATTGTTAAGAAATTTACTGGAGAATTTACCATATCAGAGTCTACATTTCTGTTGAATAGATTAATGAATACCTCAGATATATCCGAATCTTTTTCAATATCATAGATTATATCCATGAATTCTGGACTAGCTATTAATTCGGACTCTAGTATTGAGTTTAATTGGAAATTTCTTCTAGATTTTAAGTATATCATTATCTATATATTTATGATAAAATATACTTTTTCATTAGAAAATTTTTATAGATAGATTGTTAATTATTTAAAATTTAATAAAATAAAAATGGAATTGTTTAGTTATTATAACTTATCCGAGTCTGTAAATACAGAATTAGTAATCGATCACTTAAATAAATTGAGTGAAGAATTAAAAATAAAATATTCTTATCATTTTAGTGATGATGTGATAAGAGTTATTGATTTAGACCTATCTGAATTTGAAGTCGAGGAACTACAAAATTTCTTTGAGGAAAATGATGTTCTCCCAGATTTTGATTGTGAAGATAGAGATGATGAAAGTGGTGGTCTTGATTATGGTGATGAATCTGACTATGATTTTTAAATATTGATTAACCCGAGTAATTTTATTCGGGTTTTTTATTGTCGTTTAATTTTAAATTATTATATTTGTATTAACAAAGGTTAGGGTTTGAATTAATTAAATCGATTAAAATTTTATAAAAAAATCTTGTATAATTAAAAATAATCCTTACCTTTGTAGAAACAAAAGAGAAATACTAATCACTAAAAAATTATATTATGAGTTTATTTAATAAAGCTAAGAAAGAACAAGTAGTAACTAAAAAATCAAAATCTGATGAAAAAGTTAGAGTAAGACCATCTGAAATTGATCAAGATGAGTTGTTTGATATTTTATCAGAAATGGCTGAGTTACAAGCGAAAGAAAAAGCATTACAAGCAAAATATGCAATGTTATCGGATGAAGTTAGAACTCTTGGTAAAGAAGAATTTGCAAAACTTTTCACCGAAACTGGTAAATATCCAGGTTCTTTTATGATTGAAGCTGAGAAAGGTATGGATGTCGCTCAAATAATGTTCTTACCAACAGATCGTTACATTAAAATTAATGAACTTGAAGCTGGTGAATTGAGAGAGGAATTTGGTGATGATATTGTGACTGAGGAAACATCTTTTGGATTTAACGCTAAGATGTTGGAGAAGTATGAAGAAGAAATCTCTGAAGCTATTTTGAACTCTAATATTCCAGATAAAGATAAGGGAAAAATTATCGAAGCTAAAACTACTTATACAGTGGCTAAAGGAACTGTTGAGAAAATGGATAAATATGGAGATATCGAGACTGTTATGGAAAAGGTAAGACCAGTTGTAATGTTGAAAGGAGCTGAGGTTATCAACGGATAATTTTAAATAAAAATTCTTAAAAAAGGGGAATCTGATTCAGATTCCCCTTTTTTGTTTAGTCCTTTATAATCGACTTGTGTTCCCATCTTATAGAAACAAATTGAGTGTTATTTCTTATTAGTTAGAACTCTATCACATCCGAAACATTTAATATTACGTTCGCCATCTATATCAATTATACGTTTATCACACTGTCCCACACACCTTTTCATTTTCTCAAGATCTGGATCATTTTTATTGATCTTTTTGTTTTTCTTTAATTTGAATATCTTAACATTCAATTTATTTCCATCGACTGACTCAACTTTTCCCTTTTCTCCCTTATAAGTGATAAGATCTTTTTTCTTGAATGATTCAAATAATAATAAGTATTTCATACTTTATATATTAAAATAATATTTTAATAAACTTTTTTGGGAAATTAGAATAAGACAAAATATCGAAACTATTGTTTAATTTAAATCAGTTATATATGAGTGTAAATAAGAAAGAACTCAATCAAAAGAACCTTGATGTTAGAATGTCATCTCCAGAATTCGATGGTGATGATGAATCATTTAAAGGTGGTGATAATAATAAAAAATCATCTAAGTCTGGTGGTTCAACTACTAAGTCTAGAACACCAGTTTTAGATTCTTTTGGTAGAGACTTGAGTGTTTTAGCAACAGAGGGAAAATTAGATCCCATCGTTGGTAGAGAAAAGGAAATTGAAAGAGTTTCCCAAATTCTTTCGAGAAGAAAGAAAAACAATCCAATTTTAATTGGGGAGCCTGGTGTTGGTAAATCAGCAATTGCTGAAGGATTAGCTATTAGGATCAATGAGAAGAAAGTTTCTAGGGTTCTCTTTGGTAAGAGAATAGTTACCCTTGACTTAGGTTCTTTGGTGGCTGGTACTAAGTACCGTGGGCAATTTGAGGAAAGAATGAAAGCAATTATGAATGAGATGCAGGATAACAACGATGTTATTCTATTCATTGATGAGATTCATACGATGGTTGGAGCTGGTGGAACTAGTGGATCGTTGGACGCATCAAATATGTTAAAACCAGCTTTGGCTAGGGGAGAGTTACAATGTATTGGAGCTACCACATTAGATGAGTTTAGACAACATATCGAAAAAGATGGGGCTTTGGCTCGTAGATTCCAAAAGGTAATTGTAGAACCGACATCTATCGAAGATACTTTAATTATTCTTGATAATATTCGAGATAAGTATGAGAGTCATCACAACGTTACTTACTCTCCAGAAGCACTTGAGGCTTGTGTTAAACTAACTGAGAGATACATGACTGATAGAAACTTACCAGATAAGGCTATCGATGCTCTTGATGAGACTGGTTCTAGAGTTCATATTTCTAATATTGTTGTTCCGAAAGAAATAACTAATATCGAAAAGAAATTGGAGAAGATAAAAGTTGAGAAACAACAAGTTATAAAAGCTCAGAAGTATGAAGATGCCGCTAAGTTGAGAGATGTTCAAAAACAACTTGATGATGAGTTAGATGCTGCTAAAGTTGAGTGGGAAAATAATCTAAAGAATAACCGTAAGGTAGTTACTGAGGATGATGTAGCTCAAGTAGTATCAATGATGACTGGGATTCCTGTTACTAGAGTTTCTATTGATGAGGGCAATAAATTAATCAGTCTTGGTAAAGACATTAAAGGTAAAGTTATTGGTCAAGACGCAGCTGTTGAGAAAGTGGTTAAAGCGATTCATCGCAATAGAGCTGGTCTTAAAGATCCGAATAGTCCAATTGGTACATTCATATTCTTAGGTCCGACTGGTGTTGGTAAAACACAATTAGCTAAAGTTTTAGCTAATAATATGTTTGAGGGTGATAAATCTCTAATTCGAGTTGATATGAGTGAGTACATGGAGAAATTCTCTGTGTCTAGATTGATTGGAGCACCTCCAGGGTATGTTGGACATGATGAGGGTGGTCAATTGACTGAAGCGGTTAGAAGAAACCCTTATTCAATAGTTCTATTAGATGAGATTGAAAAGGCTCACCCTGATGTTTTCAACCTACTTCTACAAATGTTAGATGAGGGAAGATTAACAGATTCCTTGGGTAGAATTATTGACTTTAAAAATACGATAGTTATTATGACTTCGAATATTGGGTCTAGACAACTTAACGAGTTTGGTACAGGTGTTGGTTTTTCAACATCGGTTTCTAAAGGTAGTAAAGAGGAAGCTCAACAAGGTATTATCCAAAAAGCACTTAAAAAGGCTTTTTCTCCAGAGTTCTTAAATAGAATTGATGATGTTATATTCTTTAATTCTCTAACTAAGGAAGATATTTCTAAAATTATAAACATTGAGTTGGATAAATTGGTTTCTAGAGTTGGTGAATTGGGATATAAAATGAAGTTCAAAAAGGATGTTAAAGATTACATCGTTGAAAAAGGATATAGTCCAGACTTCGGAGCCAGACCATTGAAAAGAGCTATTCAGAAATATGTTGAGGATGAAGTAGCTGAGAAAATGATTTCCGAAAAGGTAAATGAAGGTTCTACAATAACTGTTGGTTACGATAAGAAAGAAGATTCTATTACTGTTGTGATATCACAACCCAAGGAAAAAGGTTCTGAAAAGAATCAGAATGAAAATGATAATGTATCAGAAGAGGGTGTTTAACCCTCTTCATTTTTTAACTTTTAAAAACATAAATAATGGAATTAAATTATGGTAATGAGTTTCTTAATTACGCTAAGAAACATATGGGAATTAAAGATTATGAATTAGAATCCCATTTCGGATTTGATGTTGAGGCTAGTATGACTCCTTATATATTAGAGGAAAGAAAGTTACAGGTAACTCAAATGGATATCTTCTCTAGATTGATGAGGGATAGAATTATATGGTTATCTGGTCCAGTTAATGATAGAATGAGTACGATAGCTCAAGCTCAGTTAATGTTCTTAGATGAATTGGAGAAAAAAGATATAACTCTTCACATTGATAGTCCTGGTGGATCTGTTAAATCTGGTCTTTCGATTGTGGATGTGATGGATTATATAAAATCAGATGTAGCTACAGTTAATACTGGTATGTGTGCATCCATGGGGTCTGTACTTTTGGGAGCTGGAACTGTTGGTAAGAGATCATCTTTGAGATTTTCTAAAGTAATGTGTCACCAAGTTTCTCATGGTTCTAATGGTAATGTTCAAGATACTAGAATAAACCAAAAAGAAGCGGAGAAGTATAACTATATTCTTTCTAATTTATTAGCGGGTTATAGTGGTAAAACTTTTAATGAGTATATGGAGACAGTTACTAGGGATAAATGGTATAATTCTAGTGAGGCTAAATCTTTTGGATTAATTGATGAAGTTATCGAAACAAAAACTAGAAGTATAGATGAATTGTTGGTAGGTTTTGATGAGTATTATATTGAAATACAAAAAAATAACTAAACTTTTTCATATGTTCGCTATAGTAAGTGTGAATATCCATAATATTAACTTAATAGTGACCAATCATTCCAATATTGATTGGATCACTAAAGAGTTAGAAGATAATTGTGATATATTAGAATTCCAATTTCCCATTGGATCTAAGATAAATATTTTTGATATAATGACTAATAATCATAGAGTTATGGATATTGAAAATGTGGATGAAAATATTCATCGATTGTTAATTGATAAAAAGATGTATGTAATATTACATAAGATATAACTAAATAAATAATAATTATTAATTTTTAAAAGTAAAGAAAATGTTAAAAGCTGGATTAAAATGTGTAGTAGTAGCAAATAATTCACATCATGGTAAAACCATTGGGAGTATTGTTAAACTCTCTAATAGATATAATGGTGGTGGTGATCAAGATGGTTGGTATACTGAGGAATTTGGTGGTACTTGGTTTTCCATTTACGATTTGAAACCTTGGGAACAGAATAAATTAGATTTGAAAAAAGAGCTAGAAGAATGTAATTCTAAAATTCTTATCTTAGAGACTAAGATTAAATACTTATCTGAAAACAACAAAGAGGTTGTTAATGGTGATGAGTATAAAGAATATTGTCTAACTAAAATAATTGAAAGTGATGTTTCTTCTAGGGAAAAAGCGGATGCTATTTTAGAACTTTTGGAAGATAATCCTATTAAGGCTATTAAAATAATCAATAGACCTAAAAGAAAGGAAGTTCCATAGGATGAGGAAGTTGAAGAATTGGAAATCGAAACAGATGAATCGTTTTAATTATTCACATTAAACTTTCTTTTCGAAGATATAAAGTTCATATTCAGTGTTGCCTTTCACCCTCTTAATCTTTTTAAGAGCTGAACCAGCAACACTGTCTAGAACTCTATAAGTCCCGACTGTTTGGTTGTTATCTGAGTTTATAAGTTTTATAGTGTTTCCTGGTTTTCCTATAGCACCTAACATAGCGATATATTTATTACCATAAATACTTTTTAGGAATGTTATTCTTAAATTATCTAAGTCCTTTATATTCTCTATAAATTGATTTTCGAATGGTTCATTTAAGTCCATAATACTTTCGGTATCTTTAGCTCTAATAATAGCAAACTTCTTACCATCCTTTTCTAAGGAAACTTCCTCTTTATCTTGTATCTTCTGTTTAGATACTAATGTTTGTTGGTTACGTCTTATCTGATTGAAATCAGCTTTGGCTATTATTCCACCACGCATACCTTTATCGTTTATCTTGTATCCCTCTGGTGGTAACCTATAAAAAGATCCAGTAAATGTTATTGATAAAATTCTATCGAATCTAAATAATCTCCAAACTTTATCTACGTGTTTGTTTTGAGATACCGACCATCCATTTAAGTGATATCCTCTCAAAAGTAGTTTCTGTCTTGATGATTTGCCCAATACCATTGGATATATTACCCTTTCATGTCCGGCAAAGTGTTTATCTTGAGCTCCCTTATAATTAATTAGGAATATCATCCCATATTTAATGGCTTTTGTTAAAAGTTCTTGGGTTGGTTTTAGTGGCTTATTTACTGGGATATCCTTAAATATTTCTATATTTTTCAAACTAAATCTTGGTACGAAAGCGTTATCTTCATTTATAGTCATTTTTTGGTTGATTATAAATTCAACATCTTTCTTGTTGAAATAACTTTTAATATCTTGGATTTTCATAGTTTATATATTAAAAAACAGTCTTTAATATTAATATATACTGATAAGAAAATATTAATAAATATATGAAATATTTAAAATTATATGAACAGTTTAAATCTACTGTACTTAATGAAGGATACTTTGATAGTCTTTCAAAAGAACAAATTGATAAGATTATATATGATGATGATCTAAATTCAGCTATGAATACTGTTCATGGTTTTATTGGTCAGAAATATGGAGATACTGCTGGGATATACTTCTCCAATAGGAATTCGGAAGATGAGTGGAAACTTTCAACTCCGGATGAAAGATTGTACCATTTACAAAACTATCTTGAGATGGAAGATAATATTGGGTTGGATGAAAATAATGATGATAATGATAGTGTTAATATTTGGGATGGAGATGATCATGAGGAACACAGTTGTAAGACTTGTGGTGAGGATATGATCGAGGGATATGTTGTTGATGGTAATACCTACTGTTCAGATGAATGTAGAAGAAAAGACTATACTGATGAAGAGTATGAGGATAAGTATGATAGTGATGATACTGATGAAGCTTACTGGACTCAGTGGTTTTAATAAAATAAATTGAAGATATGAGATATATAAAAATGTTTGAAAACTTTCATGGTGATCCTGTGGAAGAAATTAAATCAATCCTTAGAGAGAACCCTAATTTAATTAGGGATAAATCATTAGCTGGTAGAGTATCAATTCAAATGGGTGATGTTGAGGGGTATATGAAATATATTAAAGAAGAAGATGGTGAATTCTATGTAGTTTTTGATATAGATCAAATAGACGAAGATGGTGACTTAGAAAATGTAGAAGAGGAAGAGAGTATTGATTATCTACTTGATAGTGATCAGGAAGCTCTCCTACAAGAGCTGAAAAAGTTAATTTAACTCTTCTATATCAAAAACAAAATATAATTCGAATCATTTGTTATTAAGAATTAAAATGGGAATGGAAATAAAAAAGGGTCGGTTAAATATTTAACCGACCCTTTTTCGTATTTAAGAATTAATCTTAGGATAATACTTCATTATATAGTTTATGTATGATTTAGTATAATTTGGGATATAGTATCCAATTTTATCACCGTTATCATTTCTTATAATCATTTTACTTTCGCCAGCGTTATATTCCGCTAATGCAAATTTCCAAGCATTATAATCTGTCTTACCTCTCTCCATCCAATCTTTATGATTCTTATATAACATATAAGAACCGACTAGTACATTATTTCTTTTGGTGTGACCACCACTTAATCCCAACTTTTTAGAGTAAGCTTTAAATGTATATGGCATTAATTGCATATATCCGAAAGCTCCTGATCCACCATGATTTGGTATGAATTTATATCCGGATTCTTTATCGATTAATCTAAAGTATATGGTGTATGGTATTTCATATTTATCAGCTTGATCCTTCATTAGGAATAATATACTATCACTTACTCTTGACATATTTAATTCAAAATCATCAATCTTAGCTTCTTTTTGTATAACGAATTCTATATACTCTCTGGATTCTAAAAACTTTTTCAATGAATCTATTTTATGATCCTTTTTAGATAAGTATTTTATTAACTTACTCTCAGTTACACTCATTTCTGATAAATGGTTATCCTTTAGATCTATTGTAGATTCTAATTGATTAATCTTTGAATCGTTATAATGGACACCTATATCATATGACACTATCGATAATGTTAAGATAGATATGGATACAAGTAAAATAACTCTAAGATTCCATATATTTTTTGGGATATTTTTCCAAGATGGATTCCCCCACATATTTTTTTCAATTATATTTATTAACTGCCATCTTAGGTATTTTTCATAAAACTTATTTTTAGAAGTAGTTGATATAACCATTCTATTATAAATTCTTTTTATTAATTTTCGAACCATAATTTTTATATATACATTAGAATTAAAACGTAAATATATGAAAAAATTTAGTAAGATCACAAATGTAAGTGTGAATTCTCAGCCGAAAGCTCCTGAAAATGTTAAAGATAATGATTTATCTACGTTGAAATATGCTGTTCATAAATTAATAAAAGAGTTCCTTAGTATTCGTATAGAGGGTCCTATTGATCCAATTTTACAAGGGACAATAAGAATGAGTGGTGAGGAAGAGTTTATAGAATCGGTTATAAATTTATTCAAAACAAAAGAGGTGAGTGATACATTAAAACTATTACAAGAAGCTAAATTTAATGGTTTGGATAATATAATATCTCATTATGAAGATGTTTTATTGGAAAAACAAACCCAGGGGGAACTTAAAAAACATGATTCTAGAATATCCGATATTATTAGAAAATCTGATGGTGATCATGATGAGGCTATAAAATTAGCTCAAAGGCAAGCTGATAGAATAAATAGTGGAGAGAAGTCATTCTATCGTGGGTTAGCTGCTGAGAGAATGATTGGTTCTGAGGGAGTTTCTAAAAAAACTATGAGAGAGATATCGGATATATTTATCCATAGATCTAAACAATTAGGGTATAGAAAATAATTACTGGATTATTATGAAGAGGGTACAGATAACATCAGAAAATATTGATGAACTTTATAAAAAAGTTAATGAGTTGATAGATAGCTATTTTGAGTGGAAGGTTAGACCATCTTCTCTTAAAAGATATTTGAGTAAAGGATCTATTGGTATGAAAAAATTTATCGAAAGAAATGATCTTAATAATATTGATAAAATAGAAAAAGTAATATTGGATGTGGTTGAAGATAGAAATGGTATGGAGAAAGATGGGGTTATAACATTTGAAAACTTTTCTTCTTTTGTGGAAGAAGATTCTAGGGATACTGATGGACATAATGATATATTATATTCTGGTGGATTGGGAGAGTCTGATGTAGAATATGAGAAGATTATCGCTGATAAATATAGAACTTCATTAGGTTATATACAAGTTGTTGATGAATCAAAACATCTATATGAGGTACAGGTAAATAATAATTTTTTCGAGGTTATTATATTTTCTAAAAACGATTTAGATATCATAGAATATAATTTGTCGGGGTTTGTTTATCAACACTTGAAAAATTCTTCTATAAAAATGAAAACGATAGGTTTGGACATTAAAATATCAGACATATTGAGTAGTCGGGACGATATGGAATCAAAACTTAATTTGGAAAAAGATGTTATTAATGTAATTAGTGAAATTTTGGGTAATGATGAATACCAATACTCTGGGGATTTCAGAGGTTATTATATATGGTTTAGATAATGGATCTTACTTTAGAACAAACCCAATTATTATTTGATGTTACTGAGCATCATTTGAAGTGGTATTTAAAATATTACCCAGATCCACCTGAGTTTGATGTTCTATTGGAATTAAATCATGTTAAACTAAAGAATCATTTTTCTGAAATTAAATATGAAAGTGTGGATGTGACTAATAAGTTATTAGATTTGAAACAAGGATATATAGATATGTATATTGATAATAATAAATAACTATTATCTATCCCACTATTGCGTTCTTAGACCAAAATTCAACAGATTTCTCATATTCATCATTATCAATTAATTTACCAGATCCACCTTCTTCTTCACCTAAAGCATTTCTCATCATTGTTATTGGGTTCATTGGTTCTTCATAATCAATCATCTGAGCATTTATACTAACTATCCCATAGTCATATTCAAATTCATGTGGCTTATCACCCCCGTTCTTTTCCCAAAACTTAATATTCTCAGAATCTATTTGATTTTTATCGTATAAAATAACCATTAAATATTTAGATACTGGTATTTCATGTTTTAGACAAGATGGTATATTTAAAAATCTAGTTAATACTTTTTTTTCACCAGGTCTTCTACTTTTATAATCACTTTGTAAAAACCTTTCATTATCCATTGTTATTGGCATTGTTCCAGTTCTAACTTCTGTGAAATTCTCAATGAATAGTAATTTACAAAATGGAGCGTATCCATCCGAAAGTTTAACCCCGTGAATGTGGTCTATCCTAACATCAAAAAGTTTATTGTATTTTTCTCTTATTTTATCAAGTATGTAATCTTTATCATACTTAGATAAGTTAGTTCCGGTAAAATCTTCTTTAAATTGTCTTAATACAAAGTCGGTGTATCCAATTTTCAATGCTTTATTCTCCATCTATTCTTATTTATTTAATTTAAATATTAATTCCCAAAATTAACATTATATAATTCCTCAACTCTCTCCGGAGTTAAATTAGGATATTTAACTAATGATATGCCATGAATTGATTGACCATCTATAATCCATTTCAAAAACTTTAAACTCCTTCTAATCTTTCTATCTATCTCTCCCATTACTTATCAATTTATTGGTTTAACAATATCACTAGATGGTAAAATATTTTTTTCAGTATCTTTTCCAGTATAATCTATCTTGGATAAGATATATCTTATTGAGTTAAGTCTAGAAACTCTTTTATCATTTGAATTTATAACGATCCATGGTGATTTAGGAGTTGATGTGTTTAAGAACATCTGTTCCTTATATTTAGTCATGACTCCCCATTTACCAATTGTCTTCTCATCATTGGGAGAATATTTCCAATGTTTAAGAGGTGATTTTTTTCTTAGTTCAAATCGTTCTAGTTGTTTTTCTTGTCCAATGGAAAACCAGAATTTTATTAAAATAATATCATTGTCGATTAAATTATTCTCCCATTCTACTACATTATTCATAAATTTCTCATATTGATTTTCTGTACAATATCCCATTGTTGGTTCAACAACAGCTCTATTGTACCATGATCTATCGAAGAATACAAGCTCTCCTTTCTTGGGTAAGTGTTTTTCGTACCTTTCAAACCAATTATTAGACTCTTCTTCTGTGGGTATTCCAAGTGCTACCACTCTGTAGTATTTAGGGTTTATATATTCAGTAAATCTTTTTATGGAAGAACCTTTTCCAGCAGCATCCCTACCTTCGAATACTATAGCAATCTTTTTATCATTTGCTATAGCCCATTCTTGTAGTTTAACCAATTCAATTTGGAGTTCAATTTTCTGTCTAGTGTATTCATCTCTACTTAGTACAGAATCTTCATCTTCATCCTCAATAATACTTAAATATTTATTATTCTCAATTTTATTGACAAGTCTTAGAATTCTTCTATCCATTTTTGAGTAGAAGGATTCGAACATCTTATTTACCGTTTCTTCATATCCAATTGATTCTCTGTCAATTATATTAACTTTTTTTATAAGTTCTAATAATCTTGTTTCTTTTATCGTATTTTTATCGATTTCATTTAAATATTCATCGGTGTATGTATTTTCAATTATCGAACTTCTTATGAATTCTACATCTTTTATTAGAGTCTTTTTAATTTCGAAAATCCTAAGTCCCTTATTCCATTTATCTTTAAGAGATTTGGTTAGTTTGATGAAAGGTCTACCAAAATCATTGAAAAAGAATTTCAATGATTCGTAATATTTATTTGATGGTGGAGTTTTCATATAATATATAGTTTATATACAAATATAATTAAAATGAGGGAAATAACAAACATAAATGACGAATTTTTATTGATGACTTGTAAATCAGCATCACTATCCGCTATTGATTTATTGGATCAATTTGACTTTAATTCATACGAATGGATGTTGCATGTATCTGGATTATCATATGGAGTTTGGATATCACTATGTGACCCCACTGAGATATCATTAGATAATGTGAATGATATAATAAATGAGTTAGCTTTATCTAATCTTAATTAGTTTAGATACTACACATATCTATACTTAAAGCTGGAGATATTCTGTCTTTAATAAGACAGATCAATTGTTTTTGTGTAGCTGACAATCTTCTTTTCCTTTCTAAAGTATCTATAATGTTTTTAGTTTGGGTTGAGTATTTAACAGCCCATTTAATATCAGATTTACTTCCCGATAATTTACTTTCTATATCAGAAAGATTGTGGAATCTGTCCGCTAACTTTATAACCAATGCCCATGAACTCATATGTAGCATTTTTTTAGTTAAATGTGCCTCTTTACCGATTCTTTTAATCTCCTCTGGGTCGGATGTTAATTCATGTACTAAGGATACTATCAATTCTATAATATTTTCTTTATCGATATCATCAACTGGTATTTTGTCAATTATATCTTGACCGTATATAGATCTTATTGTATCATAGGTTACCTCAGTATCTTCAACTGTATCGTGTAGATAAGCTGCCGCTATAAGGGCTGCTATATATTTAGAACTTTTTAAGTTCTGAACTATTTTAGCGACTGCTTCTGGGTGGGTAATGTATTCTAATTTATTACCACTAACATCCTTTCCATTTCTATAAACCCCCTTGTGAGCTTTTGTGGCTAATTCTTTGGCTGGTTTAACTAAACTTATGAAATTTGATAATCTACTTTCTAAATACATACTCATTTTACTTTAATTATTATTAATATTATATATCTATATGTAAAGATAATAAAAAAGTTAATTAAAAAATAAATATACTAAACTATTTATATAATAGTTTTTTAAATTAGTCTATTTTGAAATGTTTTTGTAGTAACTCTTCGGCTTCGTCTTTATCTTTAAGTATAAATTTAACAGATCCTTTTGTTTGTATAACTTTCAAAGATTCCATTAATCTCATAAAATCAGTTAGGTCAGATTTACTCATTGGTATGTCTTGTATCTTACAAAGATCCCATATACTTTTTTGTGTTGGTAATTTACTATTATTTCCCATATCATCACTTATGAATATAATGTTTAGTATATCAGTATATACAAGCCATTTTTGGTAATTTGGATCATTGTTAATTTTTCTTCTCATATCACTATATGATCTGAAAATATAATACTTATCAAAGTAGATTCCTATTAATATTAAGAACTCAATTATTGTGGATATTGCTATGAATACTAATGAATTATCTTTATTCTCGCTAATTTGTGAATTAGATTCCTCTTTTATTTTACTTTCATATTCGGTAATTTCTAAATCTCTTTTAGTTTCTATTTCGGATATTTTTGATTCATTTTTACTTACCTTATCTTCTAAAACTATTTTTTCCTCGGATAGCTGCTTGTTTCTTTCCTTTTCGGATTTGTATAAGTATCCCCTTTCCTGTAAAGATTGGTTTATTACGGCTTGTTCGTCATCTTTCTCATTGATCTTTGACTTATATCCTTTAATTTCTTCATTTATTTCATCTATACTTACTTGGTAGTTATTATATAAACTATCTTTGTATTCCTTTATATTTGAATCAGCGGTTTGTTCAATAACATTGTCTTTGGAACTGAACTCTTGAGCTCCATTTAATGATGAATAAAAGGACATTCCTATTATAGATAATGAAAAAAAGGCTAACCCAATAACTTCTTTTTTAAAAATTGATTTCCTTTTTACAAATTCCAATGAGAATTTATCAAAGACGAACCTTTTTATTAACTCTAAAGATCCTAAAAGGATTAGGGTTATTGTCCAAGTTATCCAAGGTTGGGTTATAGAAGTAACTGAATTAGATATCAATTCGGATATGAAGAATGAAGCCAAAAACATAGATCCGAAGTTACCTATAACAGATAGAATTTTAAGAACTCTATTTATAGATTTGTATGACTCATTATAACTTTGTTTATCGATTTCTACTTGTAACTTTTTATATTCATTAATATTCATCAATGCTTTTTATTTTTTAAAAATATGGAATTTTCTATTATATTCATTCTCATATATTTTACCTTTTAATCTTTCTTTCAGAGTCAATTCTCTATTTAAAATAGAATCATACTTAATATCAGCTATATTTGCCTTATTGATAAGTTCTTTATTTTTTTTCTCAAGTAAAGAAACTTGATTATCTAATCTATGTAAGCTACTACTTAGTGATTCTTGTTTAGCATGTGATAATCTATAAAAATATCTAAATTTAAGTAATAAATTTCTCATATCGGATGGACTTAATTCATCTTCTAGAAATTCAGATGTCATTAGATAGTTTATTATTTCACTCTCTGTTTCAAAATTATTTATCATTATATATTAAATTATAAGTATTTACTATTCTTTTTAGATTTTTTATCCTTTATTATATTAGATAAAGAGATAGAGTCTGAATATTTTTTATTGAATCCCATCTTTTTACTTAATTTTTCAGCTTTCTTACTCTTTAATTTATCAAATTCGATAATTGTTGAGAAGTTATTACAATTGAATAAGTTATCATCTATACTCTCACTTTTAATATTCATTGATAGTAATATATGAGCATTTATCGATCTCATAGAGTCTAATAGTTGTAAAGTATTACTGACATATATGTTAGACTTTTGGTGCATTTTATTGAAATAATTCTCACAATCATCTATTATTATTACAGAATCCTTATTAACTTCCATGAAGTTGAAAAAGTCTATATTATTTAGTGTGTGTTCTATCATTGTTATCGGTATGTAAATTACCCTCTTCTTAAACTTAGACATTATCAATTTTAAAAAGGTAGTCTTCCCACATCCTCTATACCCTGATATTATGTGTAATCCTTTATCTGATTTATTTATCCCTTTTATTAATTTTCGACCATTTTTTATAATATTATCTGTGTAAATATCATCCAAATTTGATTCGTCCCAATCGGTAAGTTCCATATTTAAATGATGTAATTCTAGTTGATTATTAGTCGATATATGTATTGTGAAAATGTTTTTTTCGATATTCTCATCTACTTTATTATTTTCTATTGCTGGTCTGAATAATGATAATAGGTCATTTAAGTCATCAACACTGAATTTAGTTTGGTTGTAATAAAATGTCACATTTGAACAAAATGGATCTTCACTAGATGGTATTTTATCAAATTCCAAAAATGATATGTAAAGATTCTCATTTATTCTTATCATATACTTTGTGTTGTATGAGAATCCATCATTGTCTGGTATTATTTCAGATACTTTATTTATTGACTTATCCTCAATTTTAAAGTTACCATCAAGTATATCCCATAGTAAATCACTATTGAATTCAGAGTATATTCCTAATTTAGAAGGTTTTATTCCAAATTCTCTCCAACAAACATATAGGTCAGAATTCTCTTCATCTTTATCTATATGTGGTTCATTTAAAATTGGAATGTTCCCGTTATATTTAAATATATCATCACATTCATGAGTTTCACTCTCCATTTCCAATTCTTCCTCACTTTTAATAATTTTCAAATCGATTTTTTCAACCTTATCATCGATCTTTTTCTGTTTTTTATTAGAACTCATATTTTGAGATTTTTTTTTAATATATAAGAAAACTTAATAAGATTCTTAGTGAATAATAATAAAATTACAATAGAGTCTATCCTTGATATAAATAACGACTTAATTAAATTAAAGTCGAAATCTCCATATAATAAAACGGAGATTAAAAATATAAAGGATAGAATGAAGGAGAAAGTATCACAGCTCCTTGACTCTAAGGATAATTCTAATTAGTTGGAATTATAGTTCTAATTCAATTCCACCATTTTCAGTTTCTTCATTTATGGAAGAAACCTCCTGTGTATTATCAAACATACCTTGTTGAGATTCGAACATAATCTGTTCTAACATTCTTCTTTGAATATCTTTAATCTTATTTTTCTCTGATTGTATCTTAGCGTTTCTAGTTGATACTCTTTTAGCGTGAGCTTTAGCTCCACCTCTTTTCTTTGATTTTGGCATAGTCTATATTTTAATTGTTTTACTTTATATTTCATAAAGGGTGGAAAGTTTTTATATATATCGTTACCATGCCAATATATTTCAGTATAGTTCCACCACCAATCGGTACAGAGAATTTAAAATGTTTATTGATTCCTAATATCGAAGAGATTGTGAAATTTTCACAGGGAGATTTGGGAATATCGGATAGTATTCGATCAGAATTTTTATATAAAGTAGCTTCTATAGGGAAGTATCCAACTAATGAATCAGCTAATTTATTCTCTAATTTTGGTGGGTTTAAAACAGAGAACTCTATAGAGAGTTATAGAAGAGATGGGTCTGATAGGATAACCATCCCAAGGGAGGATTTCTCAGTGGATGGTAATGACTCAATGGGTCTTAAACCAATGGAGAAAACAATAATTCAATCCATTTTTGAAACACAAAAACCATATATGGAATATGTTCCTACTATGGTTAAAGTACTTGGTAAATTGGAGATAATCGCTGCTAAAGTATTAGGGACATTTGATATATCAAGGAAGCCTAAATATAACGAGAGGTCTCTAACTTATAAGTTGAATCTTAGTACTAAGGAATTAGATCAGATGACTAATTTTTCGAAAAAGAGGTCTGAGAATTTTAAAGATTTAACTACTAGTGATAAGATAAAAGGTGGTGTTGATTTAATTTCTGATTTGATTGCTTCCAAATCAACTAGAGAAGAGTCATTTTCCAAGGGTAATCTGAATGACTTCGAGTGGGAAATAATATCAACTGAATATTCAACTGGTTCTTATATAAAGGGGGTTAGTTATAAAGAAATTTATAGAAATATAATTGATCCAACATTGGTATTGGATTCTACTAAAGTTCCATCTGAAATTGTATTAGATGAGTCCAAACCACCCACTGTTATATTTGGGTATTATAATGTTAATGGTGATCCAATTAATCCGCCAACTCAATGGTTAAATAGACAATATGAGCCAAATTCGGTAGGTCCATCTGTTACTAAGTGGTATGGTGAATGGGAACAATTAGAAGATAATGATAGACCAAGATACCTTAGATTTTTAAGAGAATATATTGATGATAGACTTTTCAAAAAAATACGAAGAAGGGATGTTGATTTGAGTAATCGGTTATTCAATTTCATTGAACCAAAAATAGATTCCTCTAAATTTATTGAGAAGGCTAATGAGTTTTGTTTCATGAATCTTATAAATAAAACTGGTGAAGATGGTTTAGGTCTTGGTGATGATTCTAGTGATGAAGTTCAACGGATTACCAAGGATCGTAAGAAAATGTTTCTACCTAAGAAAATAAATTTTAATGGGAATCAAGTTATCATTGATCCCGAATCTGATTATGAATTACAGATAATAAAGTTAGTCCCAATTAAGGATGTTTATTATAATGGTAGTGTTGATAGAGAGAATCAAAACTTAAAAAAGACCACACCCCTTGTTGGAAACTATATGGGGGTTAATGTGAGGGATACTTTAACTAAAGACCAGTATGATATACCTGGTTATAATGTTAGCAAGCCTACTGAAGGAGTTCCTAGGAGAATTCAAACCGCTAATAAGTATAGATATGATATTTCTGATAGCTTCAATTCTGTAATATGGGATAATCAAATTAATTATGTTATTGAGGGTATATTAAGAACCAATCCAGATAAGGAAAATGAGAATTCTAAGAATGGTAATGATAGGAATTTGGATATAGGTAATCCTCTTGGTTGGTATGGTAAGTGGGGTATTTTCAGTGCGGTTAAAGACTTTATAGACATTTTGATAAATATATTCCTTGATCTTATACCAGAAATTGACTCTTTAATAAAATTATATTCATCTCCACATGAGTTTATATTTGATACTATCTTTGAGAAGATGGAAAATAATTTCGCCGCTTTCAGTTCTACTTTAATGACTAAGTATAGGTCGCTTGAAGATTTCGATGATAGATTTGAGAAGAAAAAGTTTATTGAGAGTGATCCAGATCTTTCTAAATTTGTTTTCTTGGATGAAGATTTAAATCATAGATTTGTTTTGGATGGATTTTCCGGTATGGAATTATTGGGATTTAATTTTGGTGTGAATATAATAGATTTCTTACCAAAACTCGTACTAGAAAAAACAAATAATTTTAGTTTAAATCAATCTAAAGAATCTATTAATGGTAATAGTTTATCTACACAACCTAGAAATATGGTAACTGGTGATAATGAAAAAGGTGATAGTTTGGGAACTAATCCAAATGGTGATGTAGTTAATGCTAATGTTCGGAAGAAAAAGGATGATGGTACTTATGAATGGGAAACAGTTTCTGTTCAATACTCAACTGGTGATTTTATAAAAGGAGTTGATTATAATTACATTTATATAACAGAAGATGTTGAAAGGCTTTTATCCAAAGGAGATGAACTATTCGAAGCTGCTATTCAATCTTCTCAGAGAGGGAATGGTGGTTTAGGAGACGCGATTGATTCTTTGACTAATTATAATATGGCTTTGGATAAAGACCCAAATAACAATTTTATAAAGAATAAGATAGATGAATTAAAAACCAAGTTCAAATTAAATATACAAACCATATTACAATTTTTAATGAATATGGTTTCATTTCCAATGAAAATTGTGATATCTATTCTAGAAGAGTTTAAAAAATTCTTTACTAATATTGTTAAGTTAGTGACAATACCTGATGTTCTTAAAGAATTACTTACTTTTGATTGGATAAAGAAATATGTTAAACCAACGGCTATAATGGAGTTTATAGGACTCAGATTTAATCCGGAGTTATTATTTACATGGTTAGCTCAGATAAAATCTCCAAACTTTGATCCAGACTTCGAATTTGACTTAAATGAAATAGTTGGATCACCATTTTTATTTAAACTACCAAAAGTTAATAAATCTCAGTTGCAGATAATGGGAACTAAGCCATTGGAGATGATGACATCTGTTTTCAAATTAGTTCAAATGTTGATTGAAAAGATATTATGTTTTATATTTAATACTTTGAGTATTGATAAAATAATGGATTGTCCTAAATTTGAAATATCTAAATTCGCATCCGCAAATTTACCATTAGAAGATTTACAAGCTATCTTAAATGGTGAGTCCAGTATGCTTAATTCAGACCCTGGTAATTCAGAGAATGGTAATACTCAAAATACTTCTGGGTCAGATGGTGATGATGTACCTTATAAATTCCTCTATAATGTTAAGTTATCAGATGGTACTGTAATCAAAGATTTAAATTATGCTGAGTTACAAAACTTTATTAGAGATAATAATGAGTTTAATTATGAAGTTAAATATTAAATATATATCTATATGATAACAAGATTTGATAAATTTTTCGAGAACTATAAATCTCGTATGGATTTAGATAGTGATATTAAAGATATGGATTCCCTAGCTAAGGGATATGCTATAAAGGACATTATGGTTGATTGTCCATCCTATTTAGAAATAAAGGAATATATAAATTCTTTATATTTAAGAAAGGATAATTTATATGTTGTTCAAATGTTTGATTCAATTGTTAAAGCTATATTATTGAAAGTAACAAATGATAGAGCAATTTGTGAGATAATTGATAGTATAAGAGACGCTATTAATGAGTTGGAAACTTACTTCGATAGTAAATGGAAGGACTCTAAGAATAAGAATGATTATAAAAGGGGTGAGATAAAGAAATATTTAACTTCCCTAATAGATGGTCCAGATATAGACACATCTATTTACGGTTGGAAAGAATTTATAAGAAAGAAATTAACATATGCTAAATACGAAGATTCATTCACTGAGGAGGGAGTGTTTGATAAATATCAAACCCAATTAAATTTGGGTAAATTACCAATGAGAGATTACGTATTTATGAATTCAGTTACTAAGGAAGATTTAGTTAATCAATTTAAGGATTTAATTAATGGTAGTGGTATGGAATTAACAAAAGCAGATTTAAGAGTTAAGAGAGAACTTTTGGATAAATCTGGTAATTTAGTATTGAATATTGGTGATTTAATTGAGGTTAAATATAAGAATTTTAAATTAGTGGATACTCTTGGTGAGTTTTATTCTTTATCTAAGGGTCATTTAACTGTGGATAAGGCTAGTCAATTAGATCCATCAATTTCATTGGGTAGGAAAAATAGTAAGGGTCATTATTTGATAACAGATATATTTAGTTTGAATCCTAGTTTATTTAATAAGTACAATGAAATAATTGATATTTTCTATAACATATTGATAAACTCTGATAAGGGTAATGAAATTTTAGATAAAATAAAAGGATCGTTTGAGGGTATAATGTTCAAGGATAATAAGTATATAAAATCTGAGGATTTAGTTATTAAGTGGAGTCTTAAAGGTCAGAGAAAAAATGAGAATAGATTAGCTATTACTCACGAACCGTTATCAAATGCTAAAGTTTATAGATATATAGATGATCCAATTAATCCACACTTTAGAGATCCTAAAATATACTAAACGGAAAAGGATTAATATTTTAAAATATTAATCCTTTTTTATTCAATTAATTTTTTGTAGTCATATCCAATAGACTCCAATAGATTTTTTTCTTCTTCTATTTGTCTTTTAATCTCTTCTTGATTACCTGGGAAAACTTCGAAGTTATATTTTTTACCTAGAGCTACTAGAATAGCAGTTATTGGAATTGGTAAAGCGGCAGTTCCTATTATTTTTATTAAATCCTTACTTTGTTCTCTTAAAAAGATCTTCTCGTTTTCTGAAACTTCTTTTCTAGATATCATCTTCTTTAGAATTTCAGCAGCTTGTTTAGTTTCATTACCTTCTCTTTTGGTAAAATCCCATACTTTATTTATATAGGATTTTATATCTGACCATTTTAAATTAACTATGATGTCAGACTTTTCTCTAACCTTAGATTTGGCTTTATTTAACTTAGATCTCATTTTATTGGACATCTTTTCGTTTATTGAATTTAATATGGATCATCTCACTTATTAATTATTATCTAACTCTTCGATATTACTATTATTATCATCATTATCAGAGTATTCGGGATCTGTTGTCAAAACAATATCATCATTCTTATCATTTAAACTTATAATTGATAAGTTATAATCATCTGAGAATTCCAGTTTAATCTTTGTTGATAATTTACCACTCATTTCACCACCAGTCCATCCAGTAAATAATGTTATATCCAAAAGAGGTTTGTCTTTTATGTTTAACTTAATTCTGAATTGAGAATCATTTTGTTCCTCGTCTTCATTTGGTGTTAATTCAACATGATAGTCAAATTTTATTTGGAAGTCCTCGAAATTACTTCTGAAATATGACCTAGGTGGTATTTTATAGTATTTATCAGAATGGAAATAATTCAGCTCTCTTTCTTCAACATCCATTAAGTATAAGATAACTTTAATTAATCTTTCCTTCATTTTACCCGTAGCCATTATATAGTTATCATCATCTCTATCCACACCATCTTCATCTACGATATTCTTAAATACCTCAGTGAATAAGTGCTCTAATATTTTGGAATTTAGTATGAATATTTTTTTCTCATTCCATTCATTAAGAACTTCACTTGGATTATCAAATGATATTTCTGGACTTTTGTATATTAGTGACATCAGATCTGATAGATTTAAGACATTTTTATCATACTCTTTTATATACTCACCTAAATATTGATATCTCTTATCTGTGTGTTTATATTTAAAATAATCTTCCCATGTGATAGAATATATCCTATTAGGATCTATAAATTTCTCTATGTGTAATTGAATGTTCTTTTTAGAATTTTCATATATTATTCTAACCCATTCTTGAGTTAGTTTATCCCATTTTACAATGTTCTCTTCTGAGAATAATTTATCAGCATTGTCCTCTCCTAATAATACATCAGAGAAAGTATTGAAACTTTGTGTCCTTGATAAATTTATTTTAGAGTTTAGACATATTCCATGTTGAGTTCCATCATGTGTTTCAATTACCAAATCTTCTCTTTCTCCCCTTTCCTTATTTGGAGAAACCCAAAATACAAATTTAATATCACTTTCCTTTAGCTTTTCATTTAAGAATAACTTATCTTGAATTTCTCTAGCTAAATTTCTAGACTTTACTAATTTATTCCAGTCTTTCTCCATATCAAAACCATCAGTTAGATTTGAGAAGTAATTGTTAGTTTTTGATAATTCATTAGACTCTACAAATCTATCATTTTTAAATTCACCAACTCTTAATCTATTATTACCAAATAATAAATTTCTCAAATCATTAACAAATACTAGTGAGTTCTCAGTATATCTAGATTTTTGTCCTTGGTCTAATATCTTATCTAAGAAGTTCTCGTTAAGTAGTAACATAGCTACACATAATTCTACAACAACTTTACTTGAGCTACCAGAACTTTTATTTTCTCTATACAAATCGTAAGATTTTATCCATTTCATCATTAATATTTCATGAGTTTTTATATATAGTATATATAAAATTTTCCAACTATGAAGTATATAAAGGATTATGATTCCTATAAAGAATCAATACAAATAAACTTATCTCAGGATCAGAATCTTTCTGATTTATTGGAATCATTGACTATATGGGAAGACTCTTTATTATCATCGATAAAGGCTGAGCAACAAGACATATTCAAAGTTTTTAAATATGTTAGAGATAGTAAGGGTAAGATAGATATCGAAGACTTATCTGAGGATTCTAAATTTATTGAATCACTATCAAATATTGGTCTTAGAAAATCTTCTATACAAAATACTGACGACTTTGAAACATTTATGGACAAGTCTTTAAAATTCATGCCTATTTTCAGAGTGGATGATAATGATCTTATGAATCCAACTTACTTACTTTTGCAAAGTTGGAATGATTCGATTAATGATTGGAATGATGTTCGTTTATATAGAGTTAATGATGATATCAAGAAATTTTATGACAAATTAAGTTCAAAGACTATTGAAATAATAAGTAATAATAAGAATTACATATACACTACATCTAATTCCGGTAATGATTGGGAACTTAAAAATCTAAATGATGAGGATGGTGTGTTTAAGAGATATCTTCAAAATGAAGATATTAAAAAAATGGCTGATGGTAATAACATAACAGTCAATATAATTTAAACATTAAATATTGGTAAATATTCAATATTACCTTATAATATATAGTTTAATAAATTAAAAAAAAACAATAACGCAATATGTCACAATTACATGGTAAGCAATTAATAGATGAATCGTTAGGGTTAGTGAAATTCGATCTTTCTGGGGCACAGGGAACATTTACATTGGGTACTGGATCTATGATTGGGATTAATGATATTCCGACTAATCCAACCGATTTAGCTAACAAAACATACGTTGATAGTATAGCATCAGGTTTAGATCCAAAGGAATCTGTTGTTGTAAAATCAACAGTACATTTCTCTCTAGCTGGTCTTACAGCATTTGATGGTCATTTAGTTTCTGGGGGAGATAGAGTACTTTTAACTAATCAAACAGATACAAAAGAAAATGGTATATGGATCGCTAGTTCGGGTACATGGTCAAGAGCTACTGATTCTGATGGTACTCCAGCTAATGAAGTTACATTAGGTAACTTTACATTTGTGGGTACTGGATCGGTTTATAAATCAACAGGTTGGGTACTTGGTAACACTGATGCTCCTAATGGTGATTTAGAAATTCAACCAGGAACACACTCACAGATATGGGTACAATTTTCTGACGCTGCTGCTTTCTCAGCTGGAGCTGGTATTGATATAACAGGTTCTGTTTTAAGTGCTGATATTACATCTCAAGGAGGTTTGACATTTTCTACTTCTGGAGCTTCTGGGACACTAGAAGTTAATGTTGGTGATGGTATTCAAGTTACTCCAGCTGGTGAGGTATCGGTTGATTTACTTGCTAATGGTGGTCTTTCTATATCTGGTACTGAATTACAAGTTGATCCTACAATAGCTGGTGCTGGTTCTACATGGACATCTGGTGTTCTTAATATAATTGGTGGTACTGGTATTACGGTAAACCCTAATAATATTGAATTAAACGGTTCAGTTTTAGCTGGTACTGGAATTAGTTGGGATTCGGTTAATGGTGAGTTTGATGTTAATGTTACTAATGGTCTTTCTATTATCTCCAATTCAGTTGGATTGGGTGGTACTTTAACACAAGATACTACTATAACTGGTGGG